>Ga0209468_1001379_pt1 | contig 10768 bp, 19 predicted proteins | sample GraSoiAngelo_102_FD_185871 | JGI IMG/M metagenome (GOLD analysis project Ga0209468, IMG submission 185871) | Grasslands soil microbial communities from the Angelo Coastal Reserve, California, USA - 14_0903_02_40cm (SPAdes) (version 2) | ecosystem: Environmental > Terrestrial > Soil > Grasslands ...
GGACGGTCCAGCTCGTCCTTGATCATCCCGAGAATGACACTGTCGGGGACCAGTTTCCCTTCATCATAGTACTTCTTGACCTCGAGCCCCAGCGGCGTCCCGTCCTGCATTGCCGACCGGATGAGGTCGCCGGTGGTGATCTTGGGCAGGCCCAGGCGTTCGGCGAGAATCTTTCCCTGCGTTCCCTTCCCCGAGCCGGGCGCCCCCAGAATGAGGATGAACACAACTACCGGCGGAAACGAACCCGCGAGGCGCCCCCACCGCTGCCGGTGCCACCACCCTTCATGAAGCCGTCGTACTGGCGCAGCAGGAGATGCTGCTGCACCTGTTGCACCGTATCGAGCGCTACACCCACGACGATGAGCAGCGCCGTGCCGCCGAAGCCGAACGGCATGTTGAGCGTGTTCTGAATGATGATGGGCAGCAGCGCGACGAACGTGAGGAAGATCGCGCCCGGCAGCGTAATCCGGGACAGCACTTCATCGATGTAGTCGGCGGTGGAAGCGCCCGGCTTCACGCCGGGAATGAACGCCCCCTGCTTCTTCAGGTTCTCCGCGAGGTCGACCGGGTTGAAGATGATCGACGTGTAGAAGTAGGCGAAGAACACGATCAGCACCGCGCTGGACACGATGTACCACACCGACGTGGTGTTGAAGTACTCGGCGAAGTTCTTCAGCCACTGGACGCCGCTGAACGTGGCCACGGTGCCGGGCACGATGATGAGCGACTGTGCGAAAATGATCGGCATCACGCCCGCGCTGTTGATGCGGAGCGGGATGAACGTCTTCTGACCTTCGCGAATCCGGCCGCGGCCCATGACCTTGCGCGGGATTTGCACCGGAATGCGGCGCGCCGCGACCGTAATCGCCACCGTGCCGGCGACGACGAGCACGCACATGATCAGCACGATGAGCAGCACCGGGAAGCTGAGCGTGCCGGTCTTCAACGCTTCGAAGGTGTTGACCGTTTCCGGCAGAATGCGTTCGACGATCGAGAAGAAGATCAGGAGACTCATGCCGTTGCCGATGCCTCGCTCCGTGATCTGCTCACCGAGCCACATCACGAAGACCCCGCCCGTCGTCAGCGTCAGGACGGTCGTCATGCGGAAGGCGAAACCCGGATGGGCGACGGCATTGGGCAACGACTCGGTGAACACCGCAAAGCCGTACGCCTGGAAGACGCACAGGACCACCGTCACGTAGCGGGTCCACTGCGTGAGCGTCTTCTTGCCTTCCTCATCGCGCTGCATCTTCTCGATGATCGGGAAGACCGGCCCGGCCAGCTGGAACACGATGCTGGCCGAGATGTACGGCATGATGCCGAGCGCGAACACGGTCGCGCGGCGCAGCGCGCCGCCCGAGAACAGGTCGTACAGCCCGAACAGGGTGCCCGAGCCCCGCGAGCCGATGAAGTCGGTGAGGGCGTCGACATTGACGCCCGGCGTCGCGATATGCGCCCCGATCCGGTAGATGACGAGGCACAGCAACGTGAACAGGAGCTTCTCTTTGAGCTCCGGGACCTTGAACAGATTGGGGACAGTCGACGTCACGCGATCGTTCCGCCGGCCTGCTCGATCTTCTGTTTCGCGCTCGCGGACACCGCCACGCCCTTCACCATGAACTTCCGCCCCTGGACCTCACCCGTGCCGAGCAGCTTGATCGGGTGATCGGGACGGCGCACGAGGCCGGCGCCGAACAGCGTCTCGGGCGTCACTTCGACGCCCTCGGCGAGCAGCCCCAGGTGCCGCACGTTCACGACCTGCGCGGGCTGTTTGAACGGATTCGTAAAGCCGCGCTTGGGAATGCGCCGAATGAGCGGCATCTGGCCGCCCTCGAACCCGGGCCGCACCTTGCCGCCCTGGCGGGCCGTCTGGCCCTTGCCGCCGCGTCCCGCGGTCTTGCCGATCCCCGATCCCGGACCGCGACCTTTGCGGATGCGCGCGCGGTGCGAGCCGCGCGGCGGCCGCAAGTCGTGCAGCGCCAGTCTAGGATACTGGATCTCGGAGCCGGAAGCCTGGGCTCTCTTCTTCGAGCGCGGCTTGCGTGTCGCTTTGGCTTTTGCCTTAGGCATTTTGCTTCTTTCTCCCCCGCGGCTTGGCCGCGGGGCGTTGCGTTTCTTCGGATCCCGTCGCTGCCGTCACCTCGACGAGGTGACGCACCCGTTGCAGCATGCCGCGCAGCGCCGGATGATCGGCGTGCACAACCACAGCCTGGTGATGCTTGAGGCCGAGCGCCGCGAGCGTCCGCTTCGTCCGCTCCGGTTTGCCGCTGCCCGACCGCACCTGCCTGATCTGCAGCTGCCCCGATCCCACCGGAGGAAGGACAGGATCGCGGCCCGGTTTACGCTTCCGATACTTCCGGGTCGGGGGCAGTCTACCCATGGCCGGCTCCGGTCGGCCCGGTCGCTTCCTGGCGCGCGCGATAGTGGATCGCTTCCAGCTCGACGCCGCGCTCGCGCGCGACACGGCGCGCCGTGGTCAACCGCTTCAACCCGTCCATCGTCGCCCGCACCATGTTGTGCGGGTTGGTCGAACCCAGGCTCTTGGTCAGAATGTCGCGGATGCCGGCGCACTCGAGCACGGCCCGGACCGGTCCGCCGGCGATCACGCCCGTTCCCGACGCGGCCGGCTTGAGCAGGACGCGGCCCGCGCCGTGCTCGCCGATGATCTCGTGCGGGATGGTGCCGCCTGTGAGCGGCACCTCGTTCATGCGGCGCCGCGCGGCTTCCACGGCCTTGCGCACCGCTTCGCTGACTTCATTCGCCTTGCCGGTCGCGATCCCGACCTGACCTTTTCCATCCCCCACCGCAACCAGTGCGTTGAAGGAGAAACGGCGACCACCCTTCACGACCTTCGCGACGCGATTGATCGCGACGACGTTCTCGACCATGCCGTCGCTTTCGCGACCGCCGCGGTCGCCGTCACGCCGGTCACCACGGCCGCGCCCACCCCGGCCGCCGCGGCCGCCCGGTCCGCGCGGACCGCCGCCGCCGCCGCCGCCCCCGCCGCCCCCGCCGCTGCGTGGCGGACGGCGCTCTTCTGTTGCCGCCGCCGGCGGGACGTCCGCAGCCGGAACGGTCGTCGACGCTTCCGTGCCTTCTTTCGGATCTGCCATTAGAACTCCAATCCGCCCTTGCGCGCGCCGTCCGCGACGGCTTTGACGCGCCCGTGATACTGATAACCGCCGCGGTCGAATACGACTTTGGCGATGCCTTTTTCCTTGGCCTTGCTCGCGATGAGTTTCCCGACCGCGAAGCTGCGCGCGACCTTGCCCTTGCCTTCGATCTGCATGCCCTCGGACGTGTCCGTCACGCCGGCGAGCGTCACGCCGCGCTGGTCATCCACCAGCTGGGCGTAGATGTGTTTGGACGAGCGGAACACCACGAGCCGCGGCCGCTCCGGCGTTCCGGCGATTTTCTTGCGGACGCGCAGATGCCGGCGATAGCGGCCGTGCTCAGCGGTTTTGATCTTGCGAACGGAGCGCATGGCTTATTTCGCCGCCTGGGCAGTCTTGCCCGCTTTGCGGCGGACCTGCTCGCCGGCGTAGCGGATACCTTTGCCCTTATAGGGCTCGGGCGGGCGGACATTGCGCAGCTCCGCGGCCACCTGGCCCACGAGTTCCTTGTCGATGCCCTCGATCTTCACATTGACGTTGTTCGTCACCGTGATCTTGATGCCCTTCGGTGCGTGGTAGGGGACGGGATGCGAGAACCCGACCACGAGCTGAACCCCGAACGGCTTGGGCTCGGCCTTGTAGCCGACGCCCTGGATCTCGAGCGATTTCGCGAAGCCGGTCGTCACGCCTTCGACCATGTTCGCGACGAGCGTGCGCGTGAGGCCGTGCAGCGCCTTGTGGCGCGCTTCATCGGACGGGCGCTTCACGACGACGGTCGAATCTTCGAGCGACAGCCCCATGTCTTCGTGCAGGGTCCGGGCGATTTCGCCCTTCGGTCCCTTCACCGTGATTTTGTGCCCGTCGATCTGCGCCGTTACACCATTGGGCAGAGCCACCGGTTTCCTTCCGATTCGTGACATCCCTGGCTCCTGACTCCAGATTCCCGTTTACCAGACCACGGCGAGCACTTCGCCGCCCACCCGGGCGGTGCGCGCTTCGCGGTCGGTCATCAGTCCCTGCGGCGTGCTGAGGATCGCCATCCCCAGGCCGTTCTTCACGCGCGGAATCTCGCGCGCCTTCACGTAGCGACGCAGCCCGGGCGACGACACGCGCTGCAGCTCCCGAATCACCGGGGCATCGTTGTGGTACTTCAGGTACAGCCGCAGCAGGCCGTGCTGGCCGTCGTCCAGGACCTTATAGTCCTGGATGTAGTGGTTGTCGCGCAGAATCGCGGCGATCGCGACTTTCAACTTCGACACCGGCATGTCGACCCGGCGGTGGCCTGCGAGGCAGGCGTTCCGCACGCGGGTCAGCATATCGGCGACGGGATCAATAACGCTCATCTCGTGTCCCCCGTCCTACCAGCTGGCTTTGCGCACGCCGGGAATCTCCCCGCGCAACGCAAGCTCACGGAAACAGATGCGGCACAGCTTGAACTTCCGCAGCGTGCCCCGGCTGCGGCCGCAACGCTGGCAGCGGTAGTAGCCCCGCACCTTGAATTTCGGACCCCGCTTCACCCGCTCCATCCACGCCTTCTTCGCCATGTGATCTCCTAAGCCGCTTCCACGCGGAACGGCATGCCCAGCCCTTTGAGCAGTGCCAGCGCCGCGTCGTCGCGGCCGGCACTGGTCACGAACGTGATGTCCATCCCGTGAATGCGCTCGACTTTGTCGTAGTCGATCTCGGGGAAAATCATCTGCTCCTTGATGCCCAGCGTGTAGTTGCCGCGCCCATCGAAGCTCTTGGTGGGCAACCCGCGGAAGTCGCGCATGCGCGGCACCGCGATCGTAATGAACCGATCGAGGAACTCGTACATGCGGCCGCCGCGCAGCGTCACCGCGCAGCCGATCGGCTGGCCTTCGCGCAGGTTGAAATTCGCGATCGCTTTCTTGGCGCGCGTCACCACCGGATGCTGGCCGGTGATCGCCGCCAGCTCCGCCACCGCCGCGTCGAGCCCTTTGGGATTCTTGGACGCGTCGCCCATGCCCACGTTCAGCACGATCTTCTTGAGCCGCGGAACCTGGTGCGGGTTCTTGAAGGCAAACTGCTGCTGCAGCTTGCCGCGCACCTGCTGGTCATAGAACTCTCTCAGCCGGGCCGGCGGCGCCGGCTCGACCGGCTCCGCGGGCTCGGGCGCCTGTTCCGCCGCCGCCGCCTGCTGCTTGCCCTTCTTCTCCTGCTTGGGCTGCTTCGGCTGCTGCTGCGGTTTCGGCTTCTTCTCGTGCTTCTCTTTTTCGTCAGCCATCGCTATCTCACTCTCGGAATCGGCTGGCCCGACTTCACGGCAATGCGCTCGAGCTTGCCTTCCTTGTCATGGCGCCGCCGCACCCGCGTCGGCTCCCCCGATTTCGGGTCGAGCAACATCACGTTCGAGGCCGCGATCGGCGCGGCGAACTCGATGATCCCGCTCTCGCCCTGCGACGTCGTGGCGCGCTTGTGCTTCTTGACGACGTTCACGCCCTCCACCACCACCCGAAACTTCTTCGGATAGACATGGAGGATCTTGCCTTCCTTGCCGCGATGCTCGCCGCTGATCACGCGCACGATGTCGCCCTTGGCGACATGCAGCTTGTGCCGCTCCGGCACCGGCTGCGTCCGCTCCCGCCGGGATTTCTTGTATACGAGCGGCTTCATGTCAGATCACCTCCGGCGCGAGCGACACGATCTTCATGAACTTTTTCTCGCGCAGCTCGCGGCCCACCGGGCCGAAGATGCGGGTCGCGCGCGGCTCGCCTTCGTCGTTGATCAGCACGGCGGCGTTCTCGTCGAACCGGATATAGGAGCCGTCCTTGCGCTTGGTCTCCTTGGCCGTCCGCACGATCACCGCTTTCGCCACTTCGCCCTTCTTGATCTGGCCCGTGGGGATCGCGTCCTTGATGGTCACGACCACGACGTCGCCCAGCCCGGCGTAGCGGCGCTTCGAGCCGCCGAGCACGCGGATCACGAGCGCGCGGCGCGCGCCCGAGTTGTCCGCGATCTTGATTTGCGATTCTTGCTGCACCATGGCGTTCTCCGCTTACTTCGCGCGTTCGATGATTTCCACCACGCGCCAGCGCTTGCGCTTGGATAGCGGCCGCGTCTCCACGATGCGCACCGTGTCACCCAGCTTGGCGCCCTGCTCGTCGTGCGCGGCGACGGTCTTCGTCCGATTGACCTGCTTGCCGTAGAACCCGTGGGCAAAGCGACGCTGCATCGAGACCGTGACGGTCTTCTGCATCTTGTCGCTCACGACTACGCCCGTCCGGATCTTGCGGCGTCCGCGTTGGACCTGCTCCTGCTCCTGCGTCATGCCGAGGCTCCCTGTTGTGCCCGTTCCTTCAGAATGGTCTCGATCCGCGCGATATCCCGGCGGATCGTGCGCAGCTGGAGCGGATTCGGGAGCGACTCGGTCGCCCGGCGGAACTCCAGGCGAAAACGCTCCTCGGTCAGCACGGCCAGCTTCTGCGTCAGCTCTTCCGTCTTGAGCTCGCGCAGCCCCTCGGGCCGGTGTTCACGCTGCTGCGCCATTTACCGCTCCTCCCGCTTCACGAACTTCGATTTCACCGGCAGCTTGGCCGACGCGAGCGCCAGCGCCTCGCGCGCCGACTTCTCGTCGATGCCTTCCACCTCGAACATGATCCGGCCCGGCTTCACGACCGCCACCCAGCCCTCCGGGTTTCCCTTGCCTTTTCCCATCCGGGTTTCGGCGGGCTTCTTGGTGATCGGCTTATCCGGGAACAACCGGATCCACACCTTCCCGCCGCGCTTCATCTCGCGGGTGAGCGCGACGCGCGCCGCCTCGATCTGCCGGTTGGAAACCCAGCCGGGATCGAGCGACATGAGACCGTAGTGACCGAACGCGACGGTGTTGCCGCGCGTGGCCATCCCCGAGGTGCGGCCCTTGAACCGCTTGCGAAACTTGACGCGCTTCGGTGCGAGCATGGTCTAGACGCCCGTGGAATAGGTGCGGCCGTGGAGGTCTTCGGTCACTTCGCCCTTGAAGATCCACACCTTCACGCCGATCGTGCCGAACGTCGTCTTCGCCGTGGAGGTCGCGTAATCGATGTTGGCGCGCAGCGTGTGCAGCGGCACCCGCCCCTCGTGATAGCCTTCGGTGCGCGCGATTTCCGCGCCCCCCAGCCGGCCCGCCGTCTTGATCTTGATCCCCTGCGCGCCCATCCGCATCGCGCTCTGCACCGCGCGCTTCATCGCGCGCCGGAACGAGATGCGCTGCGTGAGCTGGTGCGCCACGCTGTCACCCACCAGCTGCGCGTCCAGCTCGGGCCGCTTGATCTCTTCGACGTTGATGCCGACTTCCTTCCCCGTGAGCTGCGCCAGCTCGTCGCGCAGCTTGTCGACTTCCGCGCCCCGCTTGCCGATGACGACGCCCGGCCGGCCGGTGTGCACCGTGACCGTCACTTTCCCCGGCTTGCGCTCGATGTGCACGTCCGCGATCGCCGCGTGGCTCAGGCGCGTCCGCAGGTACTTCCGGATCAGCTCGTCTTCCTTGAGCAGCTCGGGGAAGTTGTGGCGCGCGAAATAGCGCGAGCGCCACTGCTTGACGATGCCCAGGCGGAACCCGTAGGGATGTGTTTTCTGTCCCACTTACTTGCTCGCTTTCTTTTTCTTGGCGGCTGGCTTTTTCTTGGCCGGCGCTTTTTTCGCGCGGGGCTTCTTCTCTTCTTTTGCTTTCGCCTCGGACCTGGGAGCAGGCGCCGCCGGCGCCTGGACCCCGGCCACGCGGATCTCGACGTGGCTGGTGCGCTTCAGGATCGGCGTGCCGCGGCCCATCGCCGCCGCCGTGAACCGCTTCAGCGTCTGGCCTTCGTTCACCACGGCGTAGCTCACGCGCAGCGTGTCGGCATCGAACGGCGCGTTCTCCCGCTGCGCCGCCTGCTGCGCATTGGCGACCGCCGACCGCAGCACCTTATGGATCTGCCGCGCGGCCCGCTTCTTGGAAAAGCGCAGGATCGCGTCGGCCTCGGGCACCGCGCAGCCGCGGATCAGGTCGATCACGAGGCGCATCTTGCGCGCCGACTGCCGCACGCCGCTCTGAATCGCTCGGGCTTCCATCGCTTACTCCTTGCCCTTCTTCTCGCCGGCGCCGGCAGCGGCTACGCCGCCCTCGGGCGCCGCTTCGGCTTCGCGCTCCGCCGCCGAGCCCTTGGCGCCATGGCCGCGGAACAGCCGCGTCGCGGCGAATTCGCCGAGCTTGTGGCCGACCATGTTCTCGGTGATGTAGACGGGGATGAACTTGTTCCCGTTGTGCACCGCGAGCGTGTGGCCCACGAAGTCGGGCGTGATCGTGCTGCGCCGCGACCAGGTCTTGAACACCTTTTTCTCGTTCCGGTCGTTGAGCGCCTGGATCTTCACCATCAGTGACGGCTCGACATACGGCCCCTTCTTGACGCTGCGTCCCATTTACGTCGTCGCCTTCCCGCGCTTGCGGCCGCGCACGATGAGTTTCGTCGAATGCTTCTTCTTGTGCCGCGTCTTCTTGCCCTCGACTTTGCCCCACGGATTCGTGGGCGGCCGGCCGCCCGAGCTCTTGCCCTCGCCGCCGCCGAGCGGATGGTCGACGGGATTCATGGCCACGCCGCGGACTCTGGGGCTGCGGCCGAGCCAGCGCGACTTCCCCGCCTTGCCGATCGACAACAGCTCGTGCTCGGCGAAGCCCACTTCACCGATCGTCGCGAGGCACTCGCCGCGCACCATCCGCATCTCGGTCGAGCGGAGACGCAGCGTGACATAGTGGCCTTCTTTCGCGACGACTTGCACGCTCGTTCCTGCGCTGCGGCACAGCTGGCCGCCGCGACCGATCTTCAGCTCGACGTTGTGGACCGCGGTGCCCAGCGGGATTTCGAACAACGGCATCGCATTGCCGATGCGGATGTCCGAGCCCGGACCGGAGACGACGTGGTCACCGACATTCAGTCCTTTCGGCGCCAGGATGTAGCGCTTCTCGCCGTCCGAGTAATGCAGCAGCGCGATGCGCGCGGTGCGGTTCGGATCGTATTCGATCGCGGCGACCCGCGCCGGAATCGCGAACTTGTTGCGCCGGAAGTCGATGCGCCGGTACTGCCGCTTGTGCCCGCCGCTCATATACCGGCTCGTGATATGACCCTTGTTGTTGCGCCCGCCGGTGCGCCGCAGCGGCTCGAGCAGCGTCTTCTCCGGCTCCGTCTTCGTGATTTCGGAGAAGTCGGAGACCGAACGGAAGCGCGTAGCCGGCGTCATCGGCCGAAACTGTCGAATGCCCATTTAGCCCTCGAACACCTCGATCGCGTCGCCCTCTTTGAGGGTCACGATCGCTTTTTTCCAGGATGGCCGGCGGCCCTGGTAGCGCCCGTACGTGCGCCGCTTGGCCCGCATGATCAACGTGCGGACGCCGGTGACCGACACCTTGAACAGCGTCTCGATGGCCGCCTTGATCTGCGGCTTGGTTGCGTCGTTGTGCACGCGGAACGCGTACTCCTTGCGCGCGCCGTACGCCGCGGACGACTTCTCCGTCACGACCGGCCGGACGATGGTCTCGTGCAGGTCAGGCATCGTTCGCCTCCTTCTCCTTCGCCGGCTTCGTGGACGATCCTTCTTCCAGCGCGCCGATCTCCACCACCACCGTCTGCGCCCACAGAATCTCGTATGCGGTGGCATCCGCGAAGCGCATCACGCGCACGTCCGGGATGTTGCGGCCCGACAGATACACGTTGTGCGCGTCGTTGGCGGTCAGCACCAGCACCTTCTTTTCTTTCCCGCCCACTTTGCCCAGCAGCGCGGCGAGGTCCTTCGTCTTCGGCTTCTCGTACTCGAGCGCGTCCACGAGCACGAGCGCACCCTCACGCGCGCGCGCGTTCAGCGCCGACTTCTTGGCGAGCTGGCGCATCTTCTTCGGGATCGCGAGCCGGTAGCTGCGCGGGTGCGGGCCGTGCGCGATGCCGCCGTGCCGCCAGTGCGGCGCGCGCGTCGAGCCCTGCCGGGCGCGGCCGGTGCCCTTCTGCCGCCATGGCTTCTGATTGCCGCCCGACACTTCGCTGCGCGTCTTGGTATCGCTCGTCCCCTGCCGCTGGTTCGACAGGAACGTGATGACCGCGCGGTGCAGCACGTCGTGGTTCACCGTGCCGTCGAACAGCGCTTCGGGCAGCGCGACCGCCTTCTTGCTCGCGCCCGCCGCCGAGTAGTGGGGAGCCTCAATCATGGCGACTCCGGCCTGCCTGCTTGCGGACGGTGACGAGGCCGTTCATCGGACCCGGTACCGAGCCGCGCACAAACAAGAGATTGCGCTCGGCGTCGATCTTGACGACCCGCAGGCCGAGCTCGGTGGTGTTGCGGGCGCCCATGTGTCCGGGCATCCGCTTGCCTTTGATGATGCGCGACGGATCGGTACCCGGCGCGATCGAGCCGGGCTTCCGATGCCGCGTGTTGCCGTGCGTCTCGGGGCCACCATGGAAGTGATGACGGTGCACGACGCCCTGGAAACCGCGGCCCTTCGAGACGCCGCTGACCTTCACGCGATCGCCTTCCGCGAAGATCGACACCGTGACCGCGCTGCCCGCCGCGGGCGCGTCGCCGGTGACCGCGAAGCGGCGGATGATACGCGGCGTCGTTTCGACGCCTCCCTTCTTCACGTGTCCGGCAAGGGCCTTGGGCGCCCGCGTCGCCTTCTTCGCCCCGAAGCC
>Ga0209468_1001381_pt1 | contig 10756 bp, 10 predicted proteins | sample GraSoiAngelo_102_FD_185871 | JGI IMG/M metagenome (GOLD analysis project Ga0209468, IMG submission 185871) | Grasslands soil microbial communities from the Angelo Coastal Reserve, California, USA - 14_0903_02_40cm (SPAdes) (version 2) | ecosystem: Environmental > Terrestrial > Soil > Grasslands ...
CATCCGTGCATCAGTACGCTGTCGTAGGGCGCGCGGTCGAATGCGACGACGCCCGCCGCGAGCTGGGAGTTGAACCAACCGCGGGTCTGGTCCGGACCTTCGACGATCCAGTCCATCGGCCACCACCGGCGGAACTCGTCGTCCCGCGCAGGATATCCGAGGCTCGCCCAGCTCGCCACCCCGCTGTCCCACCAGACGTCGAGGATGTCGGGGACCCGCCTCATCTCCTCGCGGCACTTCGGACACGGTAGGACGACCTGGTCGATCCCCGGCCGGTGCAGGTCCATGCCGTCCGCGTACCCCGGCGCCTTCCGCAACGCATCCGAGGAGCCCACGACGATCCAGTGGCCGCACTTCGTGCACCGCCAGATCGGAAGCGGGATGCCCCAGTACCGTTGGCGGGAGAGGCACCAATCCCGCAGGTTCTGGGTCCAGTCCATCTGACGGGCCGCGCCCGCCCATTCCGGATACCACGCGACCCTGTGGACCTCGTCGACCATTTTCGCCTTGATGGGTGCGACTCGTAGGAACCACTGGACCGTCGCGCGGTAGAGGATTGGCGTCTTGCAGCGCCAGCAGTGACCGTAGGCGTGGACCAGCGTCTCCGCGGCGAAGAGAGCGTTCGCGGCGCGGAGGTCCTCGATGATCACCGCGTCCGCCTCCTTGACGGGCTTGTCGGCGTACACGCCCGCCTCGTTCGTGAAATGGCCTCGTCCGTCGACCGGACTGAAGACCGGCAAGCCGAGGGTCTGCCCGAGTTCGAAATCTTCCGGACCATGACCCGGCGCACTGTGGACGAGGCCCGTGTGCTCTGCCTCGACGGTGGTAGAGGAGACCACGCGATGGACCCATTCGCCCGTCACGGTCGCCTGATAGGGGACCTTGTCCGCGAGCGGGTGCGCATAGGCCAGGCCGACCAGCTTGTCGCCGGTCGTCGTCTCGGCGACCTCGTAGGCGGTCACCCCGCCGCGGGCCATGACGGTGGGAACCGTAGCCTCCATCGTCCACAGGAATTCCACGGACTCTCCGCGGACCACCTTCACCTTCGAGTAGACGAACTGCGGATGGACCGCGATTGCCAGATTCGCGGGGAGGGTCCAGGGAGTCGTCGTCCAGATAAGGAGGGACTCGGCGGGTCGGTCCCGGAGGGGGAACTTGACGTAGATGGAGGGATCCGTCTCATCTGAGTACTCGATCTCCGCGTCGGCCAAGGCGGTCTCGTCGCGGGAGCACCACTGGGTCGAGCGGAGGGCCTCGTAGAGCAGACCTCGTTCGTGTGCGCGGCCCAGTGTCCACCACGCCGCCTCGATGAATTCGTTCCGGATCGTCATGTAGGGCCGGTCCCAGTCCATCCAGATTCCGAGGGCCCGGAACTGGTCCGTCATCTTGTTGAGGAGGTCGAGGGCGAACGTGCGACAGGTCGCGACAAACTTCTCGATCCCGAGGTCCTCGATCTCCTTCTTGTTCGTGATCCCCAGGGTCTTCTCGACCTGGACCTCGATCGGGAGGCCGTGCATGTCGTAGCCAGGCTGATCTCGGACGTGGTAGCCGCGCATCCGGCGGAAGCGGAGGACCGCGTCCTTCGTCGTCTTGTTCAGCACCTGGCCCAGGTGGATCGATCCGGTCGTGAACGGCGGCCCGTCGCCGAAGTAGAAATCCTCTCCCTTCGAACGCGCCTCGACCGTCTTCGCGTAAACCTTCGCGCGGTTCCAGAACTCTTGGACTTGCTTCTCCACCTCGAGTGGAGCATATGCTTTCTCCGCCTGCTTGATCATCGCAGCCCGCTCCCGGGGAATCGCGGGTTCCGTGCGCTTTCTCGTCGCTGCTACAGAACCTAGAGACCTATCGGACCCGGCGTATTAAAGAGTGGGCCGGTGAATTCGACCGCCAACGTGCGGGACGACTGCTGAGGTCACAAGCCCGTCAAACTCGCCTTCGAAAAGACTTTGTCTTCCCTCAACACTCTCCTCATGAAGCACGGGGGGTGCTTTGTGGTCCCAACTGGACAGCCCGTTTTTTCGAGGAGGTCTGAGCGGCTCGACGAACGTGAAGGGACGGCAGGGGCAAAAGTGGGATCTACTCCCGTCAATTGGCTGGGCGCACTGGGTCTCGGTCTAGGGGCCGCAATCGGAACGGCGATGGCTTGGGCATTAATCGCCGCGGTCACGGGCTATGTGTTCGGCATCGCGGCCGTTTTCATCGGCATTTTGATCGCGTATTCCGTGGCGAAAGGTGCGAAGCACATCACTTTCGCGGTCATCGTGCTCGACATCGCTCTGACACTCCTGGCCGTGGTCTTGGGCGACATTTTGGGGTTGACCCTGGTGTTGGTCTGGGCCGGATATGACGCCACATTCCTGGGCGTACTGGTCCATTACCCGGAAATCGTTTCTCTCGCTCCGGGGGAAGCTTTCGTCGTCTACCTTTTCGGATTTCTGGGGACTGCGGCCGGGGCAAGGCGGCTCTATCGCCTCATGAAGAGACAGGCCGAGGCCGCCGCTCTTGCTTCCTGGGTGAGCACTCCCGCATCGACGCCGGCGATCGCGACCGAAGCCCCGAAGACTGAGATCCTAGAACAAACTGCGGCGGTTGCGCGAGCCCGTGTCAATATCCCCATGACTCCGCCTCATTCGGTCGAGGCGACGTTGGACGCCACGTCTCGTCATGCAAGTATACGACTCGACGCGAGTCCGTTCTCAGATAAGCTCGTTTCCGATAAGGAGATGATCGTCCAGGTACCATTGGAGGGCGCGCCGTCACACGTTCTCAACGTCCGTTTCTGGAGGGCGGATCGGCCGAGGATCGATGTCCGACTAGACGGAACTCTCATCGGCCAAGCCTAGCCCGTCATGCAAGAGGGCCGGGAGCGAGATTTGAACTCGCGTCAAGGGATCCACAGTCCCCTAGCATAAGACCAGGCTAGCCCATCCCGGCCGCAGTTCGGCGGAAGAGGCGGGGAGGATATAGGGTTTTTGTGGACGTACTCGCGCCGAGTCCTCCGGAGGAGCGTCTCTCACTTTTCCGGAGTGCGCATAATCCCCGGTGTGGATCGCCTGAGCCGCGCGAACGACACGACGATGAGGGCGAGTCCCGCGATTTCGAGACCGATGAACAGGTACGTGAAGGAGGAGAGGAAGAGACTTGCCATTGCGCCTCCGAAGAGCACGATCAGCCCGACCGCCCCGACGGCCACGCTCATCCTTCGCCTCTGCATGGCGGCGTCCTCCGCGGCCCTTCGGCGTTGCGACGGAGTCGGCGGCGGGGATTCCAACGCACCGCATTCGATCTTCGGTTATTTGATGGCTGCGCCTGAGGTCCGCGCGTTGCACAAACGTTTTGTACGCCGCGCCGGATGGAGCGCCGGCCATGGCAGGAAAACGCGATTTCGTGTCGATGCGCGACGTCCGCGACGATCTCGTCGGCCTGCTCGAACTCGCCGGGAGCATCAAGAATCGGACGAAGGCCGGAGAGCCGTACGAACCGCTTCGCGGTCGGAGCCTCGCGATGATCTTCGAGAAGTCGTCGACGCGGACTCGCGTGTCGTTCGAGGTCGGAATGACGCAGCTCGGAGGGCACGCCCTCTTCCTCAACCCGAATGACTTGCAATTGGGCCGCGGCGAAACGATCGCGGACACGGCGCGCGTCCTGAGCCGCTACGTCGACGGCATCATGTACCGCGCATTCAAGCACGAGAGCGTCCGCGACCTCGCGAGGAACGCGAGTGTGCCGGTCATCAACGGTCTGGACGACCGAGAACATCCGTGCCAGACGGTCTCGGATTTGTTCACGATCCAGGAGCGGAAGTCGCCGCTGGACGGACTGAAGCTGGCCTACGTGGGGGACGGGAACAATGTGTGCAATTCGCTGCTCCTCGGGTCCGCGGCGGTCGGGATGGACATGACCGCGGCGTGTCCGGCCGGATACGAACCGGATCCTGAGCTGCTTCGCGAGGCGAGGCAGATCGCGAAGGATCGCGGTGCGACCATTGAGGTGGCGCATGATCCTCATTCCGCGGTCGGGGGTGCCGATGTCATCTACACCGACGTCTGGGTCTCGATGGGGCAGGAGCGGGAGAAGGAGGAGCGCGAGAAAATCTTCCGACCGTACCAGGTCAACACGAAACTGCTCGACCACGCGAAACCGGATGCCGTCGTGATGCACTGCCTGCCGGCCCACCGGGGGCTGGAGATCACGGATGAGGTGATGGACGGTCCTCGTTCCATCGTGTTCGATCAGGCCGAAAACCGGCTCCATGCCCAGAAGGCGATCCTCGCCCGCTTCCTGGCGGGCGTCTGAGGGCCCCGCGACAACCCGTAAATAGGGTACCTCCTTTGCGGGCGACGGTGCGCGGCCTGCGGCGGTGGCTCCGTTACGTAGCCGGCGTCCTGGTCCTGACCGGTGCCGTCGCCGCGATCGTCTTTCCCCAGGCGGCCCTGAACGCCCTCCAGCTCCCCCTGCTCGCCGTGTTCTCGACGACGCGCATGGTGGTGGCCTACGTGTTCTCGCTCGTCTTCGCGATCACCTACGGCCACACGGCGGCGACGAACAAGAGGGCGGCGGTCGTCCTGCTGCCGGTGCTCGATGTCCTCCAGTCCATCCCCATCCTCGGCTTCTTCCCGGCGGCGCTCGTATTCTTCGTCGCGACGTTCCACGGACACCCGATCGGGATCGAACTCGCCGTCGTCTTCCTGATCTTCACGAGCATGTCGTGGAATATGGCCTTCGGCGTGTACGAGTCCCTGACCACGATCCCGCAGGACCTCGAGGCGGCCGCCGCGAGTTTTGGCTTGACCGGTTGGCTTCGGTTCCGATTTCTTGCCTTTCCCGCCGCAATCCCGAAACTGGTCTACAACTCCATCCTCTCATGGACGAACGGCTGGTTCTTTCTGGTCGCGAGCGAGATCTTCACCGCGGGTGGTACCGAATTCCAGCGTCCGGGGCTCGGAGCGTTCATCGCGATTGCCGGCCGAAACGGGGACACCCCGTCCATCGCGATCGGGATCGGAGTCCTCGCCGCCGTGGTCCTGGCCCTGGACATCTTCCTCTGGAGGCCCCTCAGTGCGTACTCGGAACGGTTCCGGATGGAGACGGCCACGGGCCGGGAGATCCCGCGAGTTCCGAGCCCGTACGAACGGTTCCGATGGCTGCCCCGGCTTCCGCGAGTTCGTCACTGGATCCTGGCTCGACTCCAGCCCGTCGCCCTCGGATATCATCGGCTGTCCCTCCGATTCGAGCGATCTTATTCAGGCCATCCGAAGGTCATCAAGGACGTCCGGAGGATCGATCTCGCGTTGTTCGTCGTGGTCTTCATCCTCGTCGTCTCGGCGGGCCTCTTCGGCCTCGCCCAGATGTTCCTCCGTCCGCTGCCGCCCAGCGCGGCCCTCCTGCCCAGCGCGGCCTTCCTTTCCTTCTCCCGGCTCCTCGTCGCCTACGGGATTGCGCTGGCCTGGACGGTTCCGGTCGCTGCTTTCCTCGGAGAGAGCGAGCGAGCGTCCCGATATCTGACTCCCGTACTCGAGCTCTTCGCGTCCCTGCCCGCGACCGCACTCCTTCCCGTGATCGTCGGTTTCGCGCTCGTCTTGACCGCGTCCTTCGGAGACGCCGCCCAGTTGGCCGCCATCCTGATCGCGCTCTTTAGCATGCAATGGTACCTGCTGTTCAACCTCATCGCGGGTGTCCGGAGCATTCCGGACGACCTGAAGGAGGCCGCCCGATCATTCGGCCTGCGCGGCCGGACCTACTGGAGGCGCCTCTTGTTGCCCGCGATCACCCCGTCCATCTTGACCGGCAGCATCACCGCCTGGGGTGCGGGGTGGAATGCGTTGATCGTGTCCGAGTACATCGTGTACGCGAAGCAGCCCTTCGTGGTCCCGGGCCTCGGTTCGCTCCTGAACCAAGCGGTGTTCACGGCGCCGGACAGCGAGATGCTCCTCCTGACGATCCTCACGATGATCGTCGTCGTCCTCGCGATGAACAAGCTCCTGTGGCGTCCCCTGTTCCGCCGCGCGAGCCAACGCTTCCGACTCGAGGTGTGAGGCCTGACCGTGCATCCTCTCCTCGAAGTGAAGGACGTCACGAAGTCCTACTTCGAGAACGGAAAGGAGTTCAAGGTCCTCGAGCTCGTCCGATTCGATCTCGCCGAACGGGACTTCGTGTGTGTCGTCGGGCCTTCGGGGTGCGGCAAGTCGACCTTGCTTCGGATCATCGTCGGACTCGACAAGCCCACGTCGGGGGCGGTCCTGTTTGAAGGCGAACCGATCCGGGCGGACAACCCACAGGTCGCGATGGTGTTCCAGTCCTTCGCCCTGTTTCCCTGGCTCACGGTCCAACAGAACGTCGAACTCGGACTCGAGGCGAAAGGGACGGTGTTGGAGGAGCGGCACCGGCTCGCGCGGAAGTTCATCGACGCGGTCGGCCTGACCGGCTTCGAGGACGCGTTCCCGCGCGAGCTCAGCGGAGGGATGAAGCAGCGCGTCGGCATCGCCCGGGCGCTCGCGATCGAGCCCCTCCTCTTGTGCATGGACGAGCCGTTCTCTTCCCTCGATCCGCTCACGGCCCAGAACCTCCGGGACGAAATCCTGCAGCTGTGGGCGAACCCGGACCTGCCGCCGAAGGCGGTCTTGATGGTCACGCACGCGATCGAGGAGGCCGTCTACCTGGCCGACCGCGTGATCGTGCTCTCGAGCCGACCCGGTCGGATGGTCGCCGAATTGGAGATCGACCTTCCGCGGCCGCGCAACCGGAAGGAGCCGGAGTTCTACGGCTGGGTCGACGAGATTTACTCGCTCATCGTTTGAAGGGATGAGGTCAAGTGTCTAATAGCGGCGAAGGCGTTGGACGGGGCAGCGGCGTGACCGACTTTCATCCAATCGCGAAGGTGTCCGTGGGCCAGATCCTGGGCCTTGTGGAGGCGATCGATGAGGTCGGGGGCGTCGCCGACGTCGCCACGATTTCTCAGGAAGTCGACATGGAACTGGACCGGCTGGGCCCGATCCTCAGCGCGGCCGAATTCCTCGGGCTCGCGACCGTCGAGGACGGGGACGTCCGCATCACGGACCTCAGTCGCAAGCTCCTGCACGCGAACGTGCGGGAGCGGAAGGCGATCGTCCGGGACATCATCGACGACGTGCCCGTGTTCCACCTCATCACGGACATGGCTCGGAAGGCCGGACGGCCGCTCTCCCGGGAGGAAATCATCGAGGCCCTTTCCGCGCGCGTCGGCAGCCACCAGGCGGAGGATCTTTTCAAAGCCCTGGTCTACTGGGGCCGCTACGTCGAACTGGTTCGGTACGACAGCCAGTCCGAGATGCTCACGCTCCGAACGCCCTCGAAGTGAGCGAAGCCTCTCGATCGCATCGGGCGAGGACGCGCCCACACCTTCCTGTTCTCAACTCCGTGAGCGACCGGCCGTCGCACAAAGCGTTAAGGTTCTGCGAACCCATTCCCTTCTGAGGGGTTGCGACCGTGGGGGAGAGCGGGCTCCGTGCGTGGCGTACGCACCGCGCGGGCCTTCGCGTTGGCAGGGGCAGCCTGACGTTTCTGAAAGCCTTTCGGGTCCTGCTCATCATCGGCGGCGTCCTCGGTCTCGCAGGTATCTCGCTCGTCGCTTCGTCGTTCGGGTCCTCCGCCTCTTCTACGACGTCAATCCCCGCCGGATCCATCTGGTACATGTACTACGAGTTCGACGTGCTCGGCCCGGGCAGCCTCCGAGGGGATTACCAAGAAACGACCGGGGGGGCCCTCGACCTGTACGTCCTGACCGAGGCCCAGTACCAGTCCTACCGGACGGGGACGAACATGGGAAGCCTTTGGTCCCTGGGAAGTTCGAATGCGGGGACGATTGACGTCGTCCTCCCCGGCTCCGGCAAATATTTCCTGGTGGCCGATCACGGGACGTCGTACGAGGGTGTCCGGCAGGTGGTCCGCTTCAGCCTTCACCTCGCGGGCATCAATCCGACAACCTTTGCAGCCGGCATTGGACTGCTCGGGGCCGGAGTGGTCGTCGCGGCTCTGGGCGTCCTGAAGCGGAGAAGGTTTGCGATTCGGGCCGGCGGGCACGTCCCGCTCACGAACGCCCCCACCACGGATCCGCCAAGCTCCAATCGGCCCGACCCGCCGCAGCCCCCGATGACCCCATAGTGGCAGGTCGGAATCGACCAGTCTCCGCACTAGGGCGCCAGCGCCATCAAGGACGGTCGATCCTATTCGGTGGCGCCGAAGAACTGCCGAAGCAGCGGGTGCATTTCCATCATCTGTTCCCGGCCGATCGCTTCGTACATTTGGATCATGATCCCGACCGAGAGCAGGACTCCCGTGCCCGAGGCGTTACCGACCGTCCCGATCATGTCGGCGCCCGCCGCGAGGGCGCCCACGGAGGCTCCAGAAATCACCGCCACCACCGGGATGTACCGGTCCAACACACGCCGTAGGATCCGAGGATCCCGCCGGAATCCGGGAATCTGCATCCCGCTCGACTCAATTTGGCGCGCGACGTCCTCCGGCCCCATGTTCGTCGTCATGATCCAGAACTTCGCGAACATGACGGAACCGCCGATGAAGACGCCGAGGAAGACGAGGAGGTGCACGAAGACCTGCCAGTACTCGAGCCCTCGCAAGTAGACGCCGTAGGAATTCGGGTTGAACAGAGGAAGGAGCCAATCCTGCACTCCGTTCACGTTCGAGAAGTAATAGGCGAGCCCGCCTACCGGCGTCGTACGTTGAATCTGACCGTTCAGGACCCGAGAGTCCGTAGCCTCCGGATAGGCACCAATCCACGAGGCGTGGCCGACGAGAGGCCACTCTGGGTGCTGCCAGAACAGGAGGGAGAACATGCTCACGTTCGCCAAGACGGCGGCGACGAGGATCACCGGAATGTTTGAGGCGTACATCAGGCGGATCGGGTAGCGGCCGCGCGCACCTCGAGCCATCCCGTGGGCCAGGGGAAGTTCGATACGGGTCGATTCGACGTAGGCGACAATGAAGAAAATCACGACTGTCCCGATGAGCGCGATCAACGGATTCGGTGGTTGGACCATGATTTGTTCGATCCCGCCGTTCGCGAGCCGGGATCCGGGGTAGTTCTGGAGATACCACACGGTCTTCGGAATCGTGCCCGCGGGGACCGGGCTTCCTGCGCGAGAAGGCTCCCAGTTGAAGGTCCCCGTGAAAATCTGTTGGGCCACGCCGCCCGCGATGAACAGCGAGATCCCGGATCCGATTCCCCATTTCGAGACGACCTCGTCCATGAGGAACACGAGGTACGAACCTCCGAAAAGCTGCAGGACGATGAGCAGCTTCGCCAACATGTCACCGTGCCCGCTCGAGATGAGGCCGAACAGGATGGATCCGTTGAGGGCGCTCACGAAGCCGCCCGCGGGCGTGAGGAACCCGAAGACCTGCGGGATCGCCTCCACGAAGATCATGACGATCACGAGGAACTTCTGCGTCCCCTGATAGACGCTCTTGTCTTCGTCGTCCTGAAGGTTCAGGTTGATGATCTTCGCGCCCGCGAACAACTGCATGATGATCGAGGCCGTGACGATCGGTCCGATGCCGAGATGCATCAGGGAGCCTTGGGCCCCCGCGAGGATCGCACGGAGACTGGAGAAGAAATCGATCACGTTCGTCCGGTCGAGGCCGTAGATGAAGATGTTCGTCATGGCGAAGTAGAGGATGAGGATCGCCAGGACCCAGAACATCTTGGTGCGGAACTGGACGTGCCCCTCCGGACGGCTCACGGCCGGGAGCCGGTCTGTCAGGGGCTTGAGGGCGTATAGGCGGCTTTTCTTCTGCTCCTCAAGGGGCATCGCTCACTTCCCGGCCGCCGCGGGGAGGACGACTTCCCCGCCAGCGCCCGCGACCTTCGTGAGAGCAGCACCGGAGGCCTTCGCCACCACGATCCGCATCGAGACCGCTACCCGGCCAGAGCCTAATAGTTTGTCGATTCCCGCCGCGGTCAGGTCCACGTTGATTCGAGCGTTGTCCCTAGTCGCATGGCCCGCGGCCTCGAATTCCGCCAGGCGACGGCCAAGGTCCTCCAGGTCGATCGCGGTCGTGGCGTGCATCTGCGCATGGCGCGTGAACCCGTGTCGCCCGAAGTGATCCGGGTCGTACTTGATCATCCACTTGCGCTTGTGTTTGTGGAGCCCGGCGTTCCCGGTGCCACCGCGTCCACCGGCGCCGCGACCGTGCTTCTTGCCGCGACCATGCGTGCGGCTGCCCCTCAGCTTGCGCGTCCTAGAGACCATCCTTCGCCTCCTCGACGACCATCCGCAGGAGCAGTTCGTTGATCTCCTTTCCGCGATACCCGAGGTCGCCGCCGTCGTGGTAGCCGCGTTTGATGTGCCGAAATCCTCTTCGGGGCGGCGGAAGTCGAATGACGGGCCGTAGGTCGCGGACCTCGACCAACCGGGCCTCGCCCTTCGCGAGCGCCTGACTGAAATCCCAGATCGACTTGTACTTGCTGTGGCCCTTCACGAAGGCGTCATCGATCGGCCGGTCGCCGACCTGACGACCCCGTTTCAACAGGAGGCGGGCAAGGACTTCGGCATCCACTTCACCCCAGGTCACATAGTCCTTCACGACCTGCAACATGCCGCGGTACGTCGGATCCTGCGGGACGATTGCGCAGTGATTCTGGCGCGTGAGATGGAGGAGTCGGAGCGTGTCCTTCACATCGCGACGGAGGTCGCTTTTCCCTCGAAGGCGGAGCACCGCGAAACTCATTCCTCCTTCGCCTCCTCGGTTCCAGGGGCTG
>Ga0209468_1001395_pt1 | contig 10702 bp, 12 predicted proteins | sample GraSoiAngelo_102_FD_185871 | JGI IMG/M metagenome (GOLD analysis project Ga0209468, IMG submission 185871) | Grasslands soil microbial communities from the Angelo Coastal Reserve, California, USA - 14_0903_02_40cm (SPAdes) (version 2) | ecosystem: Environmental > Terrestrial > Soil > Grasslands ...
TGGTCGCCATCCAGGCGCGGCGGCGAAACTTCCCGGTGAGCGGCGAGCGGTTCAGCGTTCGCCGGGTGCTGCGGGCGCTGCGGGGCGCCACGCTCGGCCTCGTGGTGCCCGCGATCATCATCGGCGGCATTCTGGGCGGCGTCTTCACGCCGACGGAGGCGGGCGCCGTCGCCGCCGCGTACGGGGTGCTGATCGGCATGTTCGTCCTCCGCACGCTGTCCCTCTCGGATCTGAAGAAGTCCCTGCTGGTCGGCGCCAAGACGAGCGCGGTGATCTATCTGCTGCTCGGCACCTCCAACGTCGTGTCGTGGATCCTCGTCCGCAACCAGGTCCCCAGGGTCGTCGCCCAATGGTCGCTGGACTTCACCACCTCCGCCGAGGTGTTCATGCTGGTCGCCATCGGCGTGCTGTTCCTGCTGGGCCTGGCGCTCGAGGCGGTGCCCATCATGATCATGCTGATTCCGATCCTGGCGCCGGCCGCGGCGGCCTACAAGATCGATCCGCACCTGCTCGGCCTCGTCGTCGTGATGGCCGTGCAGACGGCGCTGATCAGCCCGCCGGTGGCGCTGAGCCTCTACATCGTCGCGTCGATCGTGAAGGCGCCGATGAAGGACGCCAACCGGGCCATCTGGCCGTTCATGGCCGTGGTGATCGGCATCACGATCGCGATGGCGCTCTTGCCCGCAGTGCCGTTGTGGATCCCGAAACGGTTCGGATTCTAAGGGAGAGACATGATGGACAAGGTCGTCATCGTCACCGGAGCCGGGCGCGGCATCGCCCGGCGCGTCGCCCTCGATTTCGCCGCGCAAGGCTGCCGCGTCGCCGTGGTGGATCTCATCGCGGAGCGTGCGAAGAACACGACGAAGGAGATCGAAAGCGCGGGCGGCAGGGCCCTGTCCGTGGTCTGCGACGTGCGAAGCGAAGCCTCCGTGCGCGACATGGTCGAGCAGACGGTGCGCACGTGGGGGCGGGTGGACGTGCTGGTCAACGCCGCCGGGGGTTACACGCTCGGCAAGGTGACGCACGAGCTGTCCGTGGCCGACTGGGACATGGTGATGGACTCCAACCTCAAGGGCACGTTCCTCTGCGCGAAGTTCGTCCTGCCGCACATGATCAAGGCCGGCGGGGGCCGGATCATCAACTTCGCCTCCAACGCGGCGCGCACCTCGAGCCCCGCGCTGGGCGTGCATTACACGGCGACGAAGGCCGGCGTGCTCGGCCTCACGCGACATCTGGCCAAGGAGTACGCGCCACACCAGATCCTCGTCAACACGGTGGCGCCGGGGCCCGCCGACGTGGAACGCAATGCCGAGATCCTGAGCCCCGAGGCGCGAGAGCAGCTGCGGCGTGAGATCCCGCTGGGACGCTTCGCGGAGCCCGAAGACATCTCGGCCGTGGTGCTGTTCCTCGCCAGCGAGGGTGCGCGGCACATCACCGGGGCAACGATCGACGTCAACGGCGGCTACGTGATGGTGTGAACCCATGAACACGTACATGATTCTCTTCAACTACACGGAGCAGGGCATCCGCACGGTGCGGGAAGCCGGCGGGCGCCTCGACGGCCTCAAAGCGGACGCAGAGGAGCTCGGCGGTAACGTGCAATCCTTTTACCTGACGATGGGGCCGTACGACACGGTGGCCGTCGTCACGCTGCCGGACGATGCGACGATGGCGAAGCTGGCGCTGTCGCTCGGCGCCGTCGGGAACGTTCGCACGCTCACGATGCGGGCGTTCCCGGAGCCGGAGTATCGGGCGATCCTCGCGTCGCTCTGAAGGTCAGGGCCGGATCAAGGCTCGGCGCCCCAGCGTGGCGATGAACGCCTCCGCGTTCCTCAGCGGGCGTGCGTGTCGATGCCGGTCAGGAACGCCACAGTGAGTGATACAAGGCCGCGAGGACGTTGTGCGCCTTGAAGGCATAACTCGTAAGCGCGCCGAGAAAGAGGGACACGATGATCGCCAGGATGTAGAAAGTCCCGATGTGGGGCAGCTCGAGACCCATGTCACCGGCGCCCTGCCGAACGATCTGGATCAGAAAGGGCAACGATCCGCCGACCGCGCCGAAGAGCAGCTGCCGCGCGGTTCCGAACGCGTCGCCCGTCAAGACTCAGGGGAACAGGAACGTCGAGAACGACCTGAGGAACGTGCCGATCGCTCCTTCTGTGCGCGACAGACCGAAGAGAATCACGAGAATACCGATGAGCGCCCACTGAGCAACGGCCGGAGTGACAAGCCGACGGCCAGGCTTCCCCGCGCTCGCGGAGCCTTGAAGGATCAAGTTATCAATCGGCATGGAAACACAGTACGCTCGCTCACTGAGCCTGACAACGTCCAGATTTCGATACAACCATTCAGCGGCTACGTGTTCCTGTGGCGAAGTGGGACCTCGATAATGCGAAGCCGGTGAAGGGTGCCGCATCGAAGGAAGTTCTCTGGCTGATCGCCAGCTGCAGGCCGAGGGGCGGTTATGAAGATTCGTAAGGTCATCGCAAATCCGCGGCGGAAGACCGTGGAGATCACCACGGCCCGGCGGAGCTTCGTCTACCCATTCGCCCGGTTCGAGCCCAGGCCCACGAGCGACGACCCGATCCGCACGATCCGGATCGATCGCGAGCTCGCGTCGGAGGGATTCACGTACACGCTGGCATCCGGTCGCGAGGGCAGCGTCCATATCGAGCAGGTCCTCGACTACAACAAGGACCCGGACCACCTGCGAGATCGCTTGCTGTACTCGCTGACGCTCGAGGCGCAAAAGCGCGTCGAGAAGAGTCCGCTGTCGCGGAGAGAGATCATCCGGAGGCTGGGCACCTCTCCCGCGCAGTTTTATCGCCTCCTCGATCAGACGAACTACAGCAAGTCAGTCGATCGGCTGGTCGCCCTTCTTCAGGCCCTTGACTGCGACGTCCGACTGACGGTCCGAGCGCGGCCGGCCTGAGGCCGGGTTAGTGGATGACGCCAGAACGGAAGCGATGATCTCGGCGCGAGCCCGCTGCATCTTCCGCTTCTTCGACAGCGCAGCCACGAGGGGAAGGACTTCAGAGAAACGAACGACTACGACGTGCGCATCGTGGACGGTCACGCGACAGAATGGATCGGCTAAGACAACGGCGGCTTCGATGTATTCGTCTTGAAGCCTCAGATGGCTGGCTGCGAGGCGATGTCGCAAGGCCATGGCGGCCGCCTTAGCTTGCTTACTGTAGCTCTTCACCGGGCGCCCGTTGACGGTCCAATTGTCTCCCTCACAGACAATCTCGCCGCGGACATTCTTGGTTTCAAGTACGAGGATGCCGCAGGGGCCTACAAGGACGTGATCGACATTTCCATGAGCGAGCACGACATCATTGATGAGGTAGTAGTCGTCTGAGAGTCGAGTCATGAGTTGAGTCACCAGGCGCTCACCGAGCCGACCTTTTCGTACCCGATATAGATTGCGGGCTAGTTTAGGTACCGACCGTTTCGCTGCTGCAATTACAAGAGCTGCCGCCAGGATAGGGAGGGCGTAGAGAAACCGTGATGTTCCGCGGCCTGCAACAATGGACAGCATCGTCAGGATTCCGGCTGCTCCAACGATTCCCAGCCCCGTCCACGACCACCATTCGCGTGCCTCAAGGTGCGATCCACCGGGGCGGAGAACTCTCATACAAGAGGAATAGCAGGCGCCGCGGAGCTTACGTGCCAAAAATCAGGAAGATGCTCAACGCGCCAGCGTGGCCAGGAATGCCTCCGCGTTCCGCTTCAGGACCTTATCCAGCACCTCCTCCCCGTACCCCTCGCTCTTCCAGTCGCCGAGTAGGCGTTCGTAGCCGAGTAGGGGATAGTCGGCGCCGAACATCACGCGGTCCTGCAGCCGCCGGCCGATCTCCAGCTTGAGGTCGGCGGCGAAGTAGCGTGGCGACCAGCCGTGCAGCTCGTACCAGACGCTGGTCTTGTGCAGCAGGATGGCGATCATCTCGGTCTGCCAGGGCCACGCCGGGCGCGAGGCGACGACGATCAGGTCCGGGTGGCGCGCGGCGACCTCGTCGAGGTGGCGCGGATGGCTGGCGTCGAGGCGCACGCCGCCGCCGCCGGGCTGGCCGGCGCCCAGACCGGTCGTCCCGACCATGATCAGCACCGGCGCGCGCGCCTCGATGCAGCGCCGGTAGAGCGGCTCGTAGCTGGGATCGTCGGCGGGGATGTTGAATCCTGAGCCCGGCACGCCGAGGCCGACCACCCCGGGGGCGGCGCGTAAGCAGCGGTCCAGCTCGTCGACGGCGTCGCGGCCGTGGCGCGGGTCGATGTGCAGCCAGTGGCCGAGGATGACGTCGGGGTGCGCGCACTGGGTCTCGAACGCGTAGTCGTGCAGCGCGCGCGCCTCCTCGATGGGCTGCGACATGCGCACGCCGAGGTCGAGCATGACGCGCACGCCCGTCTTGCGGAAGTGCTCGGCCATCTCCGCTTCGCTCACGTAGCGCGGCTTGGACTTGAACACGCGTTCCTGCTGGGCCAGCTCCTCGGGCGTCTGGAACGGGTAGCCGCGCCGCGTGCCCCAGTGCGAGTGCATGTCGAAAATCGTCATCACGAAGAGCGGCGCGCGAGCACCTGGCGCGTGAGCGCGTGGCGCTGGATCTTCCCTGTCGGCGTGAACGGGAACTCGTCGAAGATCTCCAGCTCCTCGGGCAGCTTGTAGGTCGCCACGCCGTCGCGCAGGAACGCGACCATCTCCGTCAGGCTCACGGATGTGCCGGGTCGGGGGATGACGCACAGACAGTTGCGCTCGCCCAGCCGGGGATCGGGAACGCCGACGATGGCCGCGTGCAGCACGCTCGGATGGGTGTAGAGGATCTCCTCGACCTCGCGCGGGAAGAACTTCTTGCCGCCGCGGTTGATCATCTCCTTGAGCCGCCCGACGATGCGGACGTTACCCGAGGGCTCCATCACGCCGAGGTCGCCGGTGCGGAACCAGCCGTCGGCGGTGAAGAGCTCGGCGTTCGCCGCCGGGTTCTTGTGATAGCCGAGGTGCACCGAGGGGCCCTTGGCCGCGATCTCGCCCTCCGCGCCGGGCCGCACGTCGTGGCCGTGCTCGTCGATGAGGCGCAGCGCCATTTGCGGCGCCGGGCGGCCGATGGTGCCGGCGACGGCCTCCGGGTCGTCCTCGAAGCGCGTGAACGTGTGAAAGCCGGTCTCGAGCATGCCGTAGAGCTCGATCAGGTGGCCCGGGATGCGCGCGCGGAAAGTTCTGATCGTCTCCACGGGGCAGGAGGCGCCGCCCGTGATGACGACGCGCAGCGAAGAAAGATCGAAGCGCGCGAGCTCGGGATCGTTCAGCATCGCGATGATGGACGCCGGCGCGCTCGGGATGAAGGTCACGCGCTCGCGCTCGATCAGCTCCAGCGCCGCGCGCCCGCTGAAGCGGTCCAGCAGCACCGCGCGCGCGCCGGCCATGATGGATTGCAGCAGCGTGAGGTAGCCCCAGTTGAGGCCGAGCGGCAGATAGACGAGGAAGACCTCCTTGTCGGTGACGTTCATCGCGCCGTTGAGGATGTGGCCGGCGGGCAGCGTCGTGTCGAAGGAATGCGTGACGCCCTTGGGGTTGCCGGTGGTGCCGGAGGTGAACGCCATGCGCATGACCGCGTCGGGCGCCATGCGACAAGGCTTCAACGGTGGCGGTGGCGTCGGTCCGTAGATCAGCTCGTCGAGCGAGACCGTGTCGGCGTCGCCGCCGCCGAGCACCAGCACGGCCTTGAGCGCGGTCAGCTTCGGGCGCAGCGATCGCACCATCTCCACGTAGTCGAAGCCCTTGAACGTGGCGGGACAGACGAACGCGCGGCTCTCCGAGAACCGCACGATGTACTCGACCTCGCGGCTGCGGAAGTCCGGCCCGATCTGGTTGGCGATCGCGCCGATCCGCTCGCAGGCGAAGAACACGTACGCGAACTCGACCCAGTTCGGCAGCTGGATGGTGACGACGTCGCCGGGGCCGAGGCCCAGGCTCTGCAGCGCGGCCGCGGTGCGGTCCACGCGCGCCGCCAGCTCGCCGTACGTGACGCGGTGGCGGTGATCCACGAGGGCCTCGCGGTCGGGATGCGCCTCCGCGCGGCGGGCGAGGAAGTCGTGGAAGGTCACGGGGCCGAGGATAGCGCTCTCTGCGCGATAGCCGCCCGATTTCGTGGGTTTCGGCGATCCACCTGCGTGGACAGAGGGAGATCGTGACAAGGGTCACTGAAGTCCGCTATGGTGAGAGATGCCTTTTCAGAGCAAGCCATGAGTGACGCCCCTCTCTGTGTGGTGTGCTCGAAACCGATCCTGCCGGGCGATCGGCGTCTGGACGGAGAGGATCTGCATGCGACATGCGACCGGCGGAGGCGCGTTCGTGAGCCCGTCAAATGCATCGTCTGCAATGAGCCGATTCGATCTCGGGACGGGGTCGCCCGGCTCGGTGACGTGTTGGTTCACGGTAAGTGCTACGTACGCGCCCGCCAGCCTGAACCCAAGCCGACTGATCCCGACGTGACCGCTCCCAGCGTGAATGGCTCAGCGCGGGACGACCGCTGGGCGAACAGGCTCCTGCGTCGGGTCTTCGGCTCGCGCACCGCGGCAGGGTCCTCCTAGAGCGCGCTCTACCGCTCGATCTCACGCCCCCTCGCTCCCGGCACCTCCGCGCCTATAATCGGCCCGCCATCAAGGAGGGCCGGTCATGAGGAGACGAGACTTTCTCAAAGTCGCCGGCGGCGCCGCCGCCGGCGTGAGCGCCCCGATATATCTGAGGACCGCGTGGGCGCAGGGTCCGATCAAGATAGGGATGCCGGCCGCGCTGTCGGGCAGCAACGCCCAGTACGGCATCCAGGCCCGGCGCGCCGCCGAGCTGTTCGCCAGGGACATCAAGGCGAAAGGGATCCTCGGCCGGCCCGTCGAGTTCATCTACGAGGACACCGGCGGCGATCCCGCCACCGCCGTGCGGAAGGCCCAGAAGCTGGTCGAGAAGGACGGCGTGAAGTTCCTCACCGGCGTCGTGCTCTCCTCCGAGGCCCTCGCCGTCTCCGCGAAATGCCCCGAGTGGAAGGTCGTCTTCATGTCGACGATCAACGGGGCGGGCGCGCTGACGGCGAAGGCGTTCCATCGGTATTTCTTCCGGGTGAACACGAGCGGCCCCATGGGCGCGCGCGCGGTCAGCCTCTATCTGGCCGAGTCGCCGATGAAGCGCTTCTTCGCGCTGGGCAGCGACTATGCCTGGGGCCGCGACAGCGTGGGCTCCTTCACGACGCAGATCACGGCGGCCAAGAAGGAGGTCGTCGGCACCGACTTCCCGCCCGTCGGCACCAAGGACTTCGCGAGCTACATCGCCAAGATCAGACAGTCGCGCGCCGACGGCGTCTACCTCGCCCTGCCCGGCCAGGACGCCACCATCTACCTGAAGCAGGCCCACCAGTTCGGCCTCAACCGCGAGGTGAAGCCGATCATGGAGATCCTCGAGCTGGAGAACATGAAAGCGGTGGGCGACGCGATGGTGGGGGCGATCGGCAGCTCGCGCTACCCGTTCACGGTCGACACGCCGAAGAACCGGGACTTCGTCAAGCGCTTCCACGATCTGCACGGCATCTACCCCGACATGTTCGACGGCGAGACGTACGAGGGCCTCGAGTGGCTGGCCCAGGTGATCGGCAAGGCCGGCACCGACGACGTCGAGAAAGTCATCGACGCCTGGGAGGATTCCTCCTACGAGGGCCTCGAGGGCCCGTTCTTCATGCGCAAGTGCGATCACCAGGCCGTGCAGCCCGGCTTCGCGGTCGAGTGCGTGAAGGATCCGAAGTATCCGCATCCGATCCCCAGGATCCTCGCGACCTATCCCGGCGAGAAGGTGACGCCGAAGTGCCGGACGGAAGAATTCTCATAGCCCGTGGCCAACCTGCTCGAACAGCTGCTCAACGCGCTGGCGCTCGCGGGGCTCCTCTTCCTGGTGTCCGCCGGGCTCTCGCTCGTGTTCGGGATCCTCCGCGTCGTCAACTTCGCGCACGGTGTCTTCTACATGCTGGGCGCCTACCTCGGCTTCACGACGGTCGCGCTGTCCGGCTGGTTCTGGCCGGCGCTCGTGGTGGTGCCGCCCGTCGTCGGCGTGCTCGGCGCGCTTCTCGAGTCGTCCACGCTGCGCTTCATCTACCGTCGTCCGCCGATCTATCAGCTCCTGCTGACGTTCGGGCTCGCGCTGATCCTCGAGGAAAGCATACGCGTGCTCTATGGCCCGACCGCCAAGGGCGTGGAGCCCCCACCGCTGCTCCAGGGCGCGATCGACCTGGGCGGCGTTCTCTATCCGCGCTATCGGCTCTTCCTGGTCGTGCTCGGCTGCACGGTCGGCGTCGCCGTGTGGCTGTTCCTCAGCCGGACGCGCGCCGGCCTCGTGATCCGCGCGGTCGCGCAGAACAGCGAGATGGCCGACTGTCTCGGCGCCGACGTCGCGCGCGTGCGCACCCTCGTGTTCGGCGCCGCCTGTGCGCTCGCCGGGCTGGGCGGCGTGGCGGCCGCACCCATGACCACCGCGTACCTCGGGATGGGAATCAACGTGATCGTCGATGCGTTCGTCGTCGTCGTCATCGGGGGCCTGGGCAGCATCGGCGGCTCGATGGCGGGCAGCCTGATCGTCGGCGCCGCCCAGACGTGGGGGGCCTTCTACCTGCCGGAGACGGCCATGGTCATCATGTACGCGGTGATGGGCGCGATCCTCGTCTTCCGGCCCTGGGGCCTCTTCGGCGAGGAGGAATGATCCCGTCGCGGTTGTCGGCGCTGGCGGCGCTGGTGGCGCTCGCGGTCGTGCCGTGGGTGCTCGCGCGCCACCAGCTCTCGCTCCTCACGGATCTGCTCATCGCCGGGCTCTTCGCGATGTCGCTCGACCTGATCATGGGCTACACGGGCATGGTCTCCTTCGGCCACGCCGCCTACTTCGGCCTCGGCGCCTACGCGAGCGCCCTCGTCCTGCTGCACTTCGCTCAGCCGGTGCCCGTCGCGCTCCTCGCGGGAGCGCTGCTGGCGGGGGCGGTGGCGGTGCCGGTCGGCTGGTTCTCGACCCGCGCCACCGGCATCTACTTCGCGATGCTGACGCTGGCCTTCGCCCAGTTCCTCTACACGGTGGCCTACAAGTGGCGTGATCTCACCGGGGGCTCCGACGGCATCGCAGGCGTGCCCAAGACGCCGCTGTTCTGGGGCGGGCCCAGCCTCGCCTCCTCGCGCGCGTTCTACTTCCTGGTGTCCGATCGCCGTTCGGCCGAGCGCTGCAGGCGATCCGCGAGAACGAGCGCCGGTTCACGAGCCTCGGGCGCGACCCGCGCCCGTTCAAGCTCGTCGTCTTCGTCATCGCCGCGGTGTTCGCCGGCCTGGCCGGCGCGCTCTTCGCGCCCTTCCGCGGCTTCGCCTCGCCGGAGGTCATGTTCTGGGTCTTCTCCGGTCAGGGACTGATGATGGTCATCATGGGCGGGATCGGCACGCTCGTGGGGCCGGTGCTCGGGGCGATGCTCTTCATCCTGATCCAGGAGGTGCTCTCGAGCTACACGGAGCACTGGATGATCTTCACGGGCGTCGTGTTCGTCCTGATCGTGATCTTCCTGCCGGGCGGCCTGGTGGGCACCGCGCGGCGGCTCGGAGCGCGCGGGTGACGCCGCTGCTCGAAACGCGTGGACCGACGCCGCTGCTGGAAACACGCGGACTCGGCCGCGCGTTCGGCGCCCTGCAGGCCGTCGCCGGCGTCAGTCTCGCGGTGCAGCCCATGGAGCTGCGGGCCGTCATCGGACCGAACGGCGCCGGGAAGACCACGCTGTTCCACCTGATCTCGGGCCTCCTGGCGCCGACGGCGGGCCACGTCCTCTTCCGTGGCGACGACGTCACCGCGCTCGCGGCGCCGGCGCGCTGCCGGCGTGGCATCTCGCGCACCTTCCAGATCACCAGCATCTTCCCGGAGCTCTCGGTGCTGGAGAACGTCCGGATCGCCGTTCAGCTCAAGATCGGCGACAATTTTCGCCTCCTCGGCGGCCGGGCGGTCCTCGAGGCGAGCGAGCAGCGTGCGCGCGACAGCCTCCGTCTGCTCGGCCTCGACGACCGGGCCGATGAGCTGGCCTCGACCCTGCCGCACGGCGACCAGCGTCTGCTCGAGATCGCGATGGCCGCGGCCCAGGAACCGGCGCTGCTGCTGCTCGACGAGCCGACGCAGGGCTTGTCGCCGGAAGACACGGCGGCCACGGTCGCGGTCATCCGGCAGGTCGCGCGCGAGCGGAAGCTGACGATCATCCTCGTCGAGCACGACATGGACGTGGTCTTCGATCTCGCGGACCGGATCAGCGTGCTGCACTTCGGCCAGCTCATCGCCGAGGGGACGGCGGCGGAGATCCGCGCGAACGCGGAGGTGCAGAAGGCGTATCTCGGAGGTCTCGACTAGGCGTGCTGCTCGCCGTCGACGCGCTCCACACCTTCTACGGCAAGAGCCACGTGCTGCGCGACGTCTCGTTCGCGGTGCCGGCGGGCCAGATCACGGTGCTGCTCGGGCGCAACGGGGCAGGCAAGACGACGACGCTGCGCTCGATCATGGGCCTGACGCCGCCGCGCGGCGGCGCCGTGCGCTTCAAGGACCGAGACATCACCGGGCAGCCGCCGCATCGCGTCTTCCGGCTCGGAGTGGGGTACGTGCCCGAAGGCCGTCAGATCTTTCCGCACCTGGATGTCGGCGAGAACCTGCGTCTCGCGACGC
>Ga0209468_1001407_pt1 | contig 10654 bp, 8 predicted proteins | sample GraSoiAngelo_102_FD_185871 | JGI IMG/M metagenome (GOLD analysis project Ga0209468, IMG submission 185871) | Grasslands soil microbial communities from the Angelo Coastal Reserve, California, USA - 14_0903_02_40cm (SPAdes) (version 2) | ecosystem: Environmental > Terrestrial > Soil > Grasslands ...
TAGGCGCCGTCCCATACCGCTTCGCAAAACCAGTCCGGCGCGGCCTCGACGTGCGTCCCATGGATCACGTCAACGACCTCATCGCCCGGCCGGCAGCGCGCCAGCCACGACAGCACGGGCCAGGTGTCGGAGCGGTGGAAGCGAAGACGCAGCGAGGTCACGCCGCAACGAAAGCGCATTTTTCATACCTGCGACCGTCCCCCCTTGCCGAACTAATTCCTTGATTAACTCCTTCCGCGACTTCGGACTAACCCTATTGGCCCCGAAGGCGTAGGCCGCTAGGCTGCCGAGCGTTAGTTCACGGCCATCGAAAGGAGTAAACCGATGTCATTCACTCAGCAGCTTACCAAGCGGTTCGCGGTCCTACAGACGGTCCTGCTCTTGGGCGCTTCCCTGTGCGCGTGCGCCGGCGACCCCACCGGCGTTGCCGATCGAGGCGTTAGCGCCGTCGATTCGACTGCAGCGCGGCCGGACTCGAGCGCGACGTCCTCCTCCCCGTCTCACCAGGGGTGGCATGTCGCGCCCAGCGGCAGCACCAGCGGTGCCGGTACGAAGGCCTCACCGTGGAGCCTGAGCTACGCGCTGAGCGGCGCAGCCGGCCGCGTTCAGCCGGGCGATACCGTGTGGCTGCACGGCGGTACGTATGACGGCAAGTTCGTCTCCACCGTTGCGGGGGTCTCGGGGCGTCCGGTCGTGATCCGGCAGTACCCGGGCGAGCGCGCGACCATCGACGCAGCCGGCGGTACGTCCGGGACCAGCCGCGGTGACGCGTTCGTCGTGAAGGGCGCGTGGACCGAGTGGTGGGATTTCGAAGTCATGAGCTCGGATCCGAATCGCCACACCGATACGCGGCCCAACATGATCGTGAATAACGCGTCGAACACGCGGTATGTGGACCTGATCGTCCACGACGGCGGCATCGGGTTTTACAACTACCCGGCGGCGGCGAACGTGGAAGTCACCGGTTCGATCTTCTACAACAACGGCTGGCAGGGGCCGCTGAAGGGCGGCGGCCACGCGATGTATCTGAAGAGCGCCTCGGGCCCACTGATCGTGCGCGACAACGTCGCCTTCGACCAGTTCGGGTACGGCATCCATGTGTACACCGATGCCGGCGCCGGCCAGCTGATCAACATCACGCTCGACGGCAACGTGGCGTTCAACAACGGCGCCGTGACGGAGCAGTACAACACCAGTCCGATCGCGAACATCCTCGTGGGCGGTGAGGAGCCGGTGAAGGGCAACAAGGTGCTGAACAACATGACGTATTTTTCGCCCGGGACCGGCGTCTACAACCTGATGATGGGGTACGGCGACCTCCCCAACAGCGACATCACGCTGTCCAACAATTACGCGGTCGGCGGCCAGTACGTGCTGACCACGGGACAGTGGGACCGCTTTACGGCGACGGATAACCAGCTGATGGGCGGTGGCGGCATGGTCCGCGTGAAGGACAATTCGCTCGGCGGCTACACGTTCTCCGGAAACAGCTACCGCCGCGACCCGAATGCCTCGGCGTGGCAGTACAACGGCGCGGACTATTCGTTCGCGAGCTGGAAGTCGACCACCGGTCTGGGTCGTACGGATGATGCATCGTCCAGCCAGCCGACCGGAACGAAAGTGTTCGTGCGGGCCAACAAGCGTGAGCCCGGTCGCGCGATGGTGGTCGTGTACAATTGGGGCAGCGAGTCGAGTGTGAGCGTCGATCTTGGCGCCGTCCTGCCCAGCGGCGCCCGTTACGAGGTGAGAAACGTGCAGAACTGGTTCGGCTCACCCGTGACGACCGGTACTTCCAGCGGTGGATCCATCAGCATTCCGATGGGTGGCGTCACCCCGCCCAGGCCGGTTGGCGGCTCGGCACATCAGCCGTCGCGCACCGGTCCTGATTTCGACGTATTCATCGTGCGGGTGGTGAAGTAACAGTCTGGGATGTGGGATGTGGGATGTGGAGTGCTGATCCACATCCCACATCCCTATGATTTGGACGACTCTTCCAGCTCTTTCTTCCGTGTCTCGGTGACCTTCGCGGCGATGTCGGGCGGCGCGTCCTGATAGACGTGGAACTTCATCTTGTACGTGCCGCGGCCGTGCGTCACCGAGTGCAGCGTTGTCGCGTAGCGATCGAGCTCGGCTTCGGGCACCAGCGCCTTGATCTTGGTGAGCTTGCCGTCCTTGTCGGTTCCGACGATGTGGCCGCGCCGCGACGAGAGATCGCCCATGACGGCGCCCTGATATTCGTCGGGCGTCCACACCTCGACTTCCATGATTGGCTCGAGCAACACGGGGCGCGCGCCGGGACTCACGTTCCGGAACGCCAGGATGCCCGCCAGCTTGAACGACATTTCGTTCGAGTCGACGTCGTGGTAGGAGCCGTCGTAGAGCTCGAACTTGAAGTCTACGACGGGATAGCCGGCCACCGGTCCCTTGTGCGCGGCCTCGAGCACGCCGCGCTCGACGGCAGGGATGTACTGGCGCGGGATCACACCGCCGACGATCTCATCCACGAACTGCACCCCTGAGCCGCGCGGCAGCGGCGCGATCCGGATCCAGCAGTCGCCGTACTGACCGCGTCCGCCGGATTGCTTCTTGTGCTTGCCCTGCCCTTCGCTCTTGCCGCGGAACGTCTCGCGGTACGCGACTTTGGGCCGCGCCGTCTGCGCGTGGACGCCGAACTTGCGCGCCAGCCGCCCCACCACGATCTCGAGATGGCGCTCACCGAGTCCGCGAATCAGGGTCTGACCGAGCTCGCCGTTGTACTCGTGGTGGAATGTGGGATCCTCTTCGTGGAGCTTGTGCAGCCCGGTCGAGAGCTTGTCCTCTTCCCCGCGCTGCTTCACTTCCACCGCCACCGTAATGACGGGCTCGGGGAACGGGATTTTCGGCAGGACCAGACCCTTGTCCTTGGTGGAGAGCGTGTCGTTGGTGTGCGTGTCGCGCAGCTTGGCGACGACACCGATGTCGCCGGAATGCAGCTCCGGGACCTCGATGCGTTCCTTGCCGACGGCGACGCAAAGATGGTTGAGCTTTTCCGACAACTCGCGCGGCGCGTTCCAGACGTCCTGCCCGTTCTTGACGGTGCCGGAGAAAATGCGGAACAGCGTCACGTCGCCGACGTGCGGTTCGGATACCGTTTTGAAGACTTGCGCCGCGAGTGCTCCCGCGTCCTCGGCGTTCAGCGTCATGCGCTCGGCACTGCCCCATTTTTGCGCGTCTACGGGCGGCATCTCGTGCGGCGCTGGGCACAGCTCGACGAGCTTGTTCAGCAAGGCCCGCGTGCCGTAGGTCAGCTCGGCGGCGCCACAGAAGAGCGGGAACAGCTCCCCTCTGGCCATGCCCGCCTTCATCGCCGCAATCGCTTCGTCCCGGCCGATCTCTTCGCCGCCGAGATAGCGCTCGAGCAGCGTGTCGTCGGTGGCGGCGATGCTTTCGATCAGCTCCTGCGAGTATTTGTCGAACCGATCCTTGTACTCGTCGGGGACATCGACCTCATCGTACTCGCCCGCCTTCGTGCCCTTCTTGTAGAGATGCGCCTTCTTCGAAAACAGGTTGATGATCCCGTGGAATTCGAGTCCTTCGCCGACGGGAATCTCCACCGGGATCACCTTGGACGTGAGCTGTTCTTTGATCTGGTTGAAGACGCGCTCGAAGTTGGCGTGCTCCTTGTCCATCAACGACACGAAAAACATGCGCGGCAGCGAACGCTTTTCGCAGTAGTCCCAGACCTTCTCGGTGCCGACTTCGACGCCGGCGGTCGCCGACAACACGACGACGGCGGAGTCCGCGGCGTACACGCCCGCGAGCGCGTCACCGGTGAAGTCCAGGTAGCCGGGAGTGTCGATCAGGTTGATCTTCGCCTCCATCCACTCCGCTACGGCCAGCGCGAGGTTGATGGAGTACTTGCGTTCGATTTCGTCGGCGGTGTAATCGGTGAGGGCGGTGCCATCCTTGACTGAACCGTGCCGTTTGCTCGTTCCGGCCACGAACGCCAGCGCATCGACCAGGGAGGTCTTGCCGCTCGCGCCGTGGCCCACTACGGCCACATTGCGGATTTCCGGTGTCTTGTACACGCGCATACGGGCGCAACGCTCCTGCAAGGGGGGAAAGAAATATGCCGGAGCAGACGCCTAGACGGCTAGACGCCCTGAAGGCGCATAGCCGCCGAGCCGCTGGGTGGCTTTGAGGGGTGAGCTAGTAGGACTTTCCTACTCTCTCACCCCTCATGACCGCTCAACGGCTCGGCGGCTCGGCGTCTACGTCGACGTCTAGCTTCCTACGTCTTCCATCTCTCCATCGGCGACCTCGTCATGATCGCGATGATTCTCTCGGACGTGCTCGACCAGCCGGTGCAGTATCTGCATCGACCTCAGATTGAGCGCGAGCGCCGTCACGCTGTCGCCGGAGGCCAACGCGGCGTCCGCTTGCGTCCGCAAGTCCTTCACGTGCGCCAGCAGCGCGCGAATTCTCGGCGCGTCGCGGTCGCCCAGGAAGTTCTCGATCTTCGCGACGGCCGTGTCGACCGCGGCCCCGGTGCGCGCCGGCGCGGCGGGGAAGAGCTCGATCACCGCTGAGAGCACATCGCGGAACGCGGCCTTCCGGAAGACCCGGGCCGCGGCGGTGTCGCCTCGCTGCCACGCCGCCCACGCCGAGTCGCGATTGATGCGCGCCGAGTCGAGATAGATCCGCGCTTGCGGATCATTAGTGGTCCGCAGCGTGTCGATGAGGCGACGGACCCAGCCGTCACAGTTCGTGCCGCCATCGCGCGACGCGGCGACGCCGTCGGCAATTTGTTGGGAGTTCTGCGCGAGCATGACTTCGTTCGTCGAGCCGTTGCTCGTAGGATCTTGACTGCAGGCCGCCGCGAATGTCAGGGCGGCGATCGCAATCGTCAGACGCTTGTACATCATTATTCTCCGGTAGGAAGTCTCGGCCTTGTGACGTGGAAGCTTAGACTCCGTTAAGACTCACGGGGAGGGGGTTCAGGTAACGGAGTCGCCGGCACGCTCGTGGGCGGAGATGTTTGACCCGACGACGCGTGAGCCGGGACAGGCGCGAGACCGAAGCCCGCGAGCGCCGCGACGAGCATGACCCCGCCGGCGAGCAAGAAAGACGTGACGGGGCTCACAATATCGTAGACGGTCCCGATCAACGGTGGACCGGCGGTTCGACCGAGCGCTCCGATCGCCTGCGCCGCGCCGAGGACGGTGCCCTGCTCATTGGGGTCCGCGTAGACCGACACGAGTCCCGTCGCGGCGGGCGCAAAAATGCTGTTTGCAACGGCGAGAATGAACGTCCAGACGGCGATCGCGACCGCCATGCCGAATGTGCCGGCGATGACCAATGCGCGTTCGCCAACCCGCCGCACCATCTTGCCGAAGAAGTACCCCTGCACCGATGCGGCCGTGATGCCGATGATCGTGAACAGGATCGCCAGCTCGCGCTCCTGCCACCCGAGGGCGGCCGCGGCGCGCAGCGGCAGGGCGACGGTGTAGCCGGCGAACCCCAATGGCACCAGTGCCCAGACAATCATCAGTGGCCGCAGCCTCGGCCGCTGGACGGCCTCGACGATGTGCCACAGGTCGAACAACCGACGCTTTACCCGCAGCTCACCCCGCAGCGACTCGGGGAGGATGAAATACGCCGACACGAAGTTCGCGAGCGAGAGCCCGACGGCCACGAGCCCCGGAGCGGGGTGACCCCACGTCGCGGCGAACCCGCCGATCGCGGGCCCGAAACTGAACCCGATTCCGAAGGCGGCGCCGATGATCCCCATGCCGCGGGAACGTTCGGCCGAGATATTCCCGCCGGCAAACCCGGAGACGACGCGCGACAGGAACAGGACCCAGTACGATCCTGCGAACGCGAACAGCATATAGCCGATCGCATTGATGAGCATCGTCGTGAGCAGGACCGGCCGGCGGCCAATCCGGTCGGACAGCTTGCCGAGGAGCGCGGTGGCCACGAACTGCATGAATGAGAAGACGCCCACGACCGCGCCGTAGCCCAGCCCGGCAGCGCCGAAGTGTTTTACGTAGAACGGCAGGATCGGCAGGACGATACCGAAGCCGATCAGGTCGATCAGGACGGTGAAGAAGATGACTGCGAATCGCGAGCGCGAGGTGGGCATGGGGCGGAGAGAATATAGCTTGCGGACCTTCGCCCCTGGCGGCAGCTTCCGGGAGTTCCATCACCCGCCCGTTCAACACGCTTCTGGAGCGCACACAATGCACAAGGTTGTCTTACGAACCGCCGCGATCGCGGGAGCGATCGTCGTCGCGGCATGCGTCAACGACGCACCCATTACGACGACACCCAGCATGGCGAATCAGCCGTCGCTGTCTACGACTCCGAGTCTTTCAGGTATCGCCGTACCAACCACCAAATCGTACATCATCAACTTTGCCGGCTCCTTGCCTGGCGATCTCGCAGCTCAGGTGAGCGCGGCGGGTGGCGCGCTGACATCGCAGTTCGATCAGATCGGCGTCGCCGTCGCCAGCTCGGACGATCCGAAGTTCGCGGGACGCGCCGCCAAGATCAAAGGCGCGCTCTGGGCCACTGAAGACCTGGTGGTGCAGTGGGTGCAGCCGGAACGCGTCATCGAGGCCGGTGAAGTCGATGCCGGGGAAGGCACAGCCGTCGAGCCCGCAACCAGCTTCGGCGCCGCCGAAACATTCCGCCACGCGCAATGGGTCCCCGATGCGCTGTCCGCGCCTGCGGCCTGGGATGCCGGCAACAGAGGCGCCGGCGCGCGCGTCGCCATTCTCGACGGCGGCATTCGCTCGACACACATCGACATCGCGCCCAATCTCGACGTCGCGCATTCGGCATCGTTCGTCGCTGGTCAGCCGTTCAACTTCGACCAGGCGCGTGACACGAACGGCGTCTGCAACTCGACGGACAGCTTCTGGCACGGCACACACGTCGCCGGAATCGTGGCCGCGCCCGGCCAGAATATCGGCACGGTGGGTATTGCCCCGAATGCCACGCTCATCGGCGTCAAGGTGCTCCATTGCGGCAGCGGCTCCTTCGGTCAGGTCATCGCGGGAATCGTGTACGCGGCAACTCCGATCGCTGAAGGGGGCGCGGGCGCCGACGTGATCAACATGAGCCTCGGCGCGCAATTCGCGCGGCAGGGCGTCGTCGCGGCGAAAATCGCCGTCGCGCTCGGCAAGGCCACGACCTACGCGTGGCAGCGCGGCGTCACCGTCGTCGCCGCACTGGGCAACGAGTACACGGATCTCGACCACACGGCGAACACGGTCTTCCTGCCGGCGATGTCGCCGCATGTGATCGCCGTCTCGGCGACCGGTCCTGTAGGCTTTGTGTTCGGCGCGACGAATTACGATCGCCCGGCGTCGTATACGAACTACGGTCAGTCGGCAGTGGACTTCGCGGCCGGCGGCGGCGATTTCGTGCTCCCCGACCAGCCGCCCCCGAACCTCTGCGCGGTCCCGCGCATTCCCAGCGGCCTGGTCGTCAACCGCTGTTGGGTCTTCGATATGGTCATGGCCCCATGCCGCGGCTCGGGCCCGAGCAACGCCACCTATTGCTGGGCGGCCGGGACGAGCATGGCCACCCCGGCGGTCTCCGGTGTCGCGGCGCTGATCATCGGCAAATATGGGAAGATCGGACCGGCGGCCGTCGCAGCGCGCCTGCGCGCGTCCGCGGACGACCTCGGCAAACCCGGCAACGACGACTTCTACGGCGGTGGGCGAGTAAACGCCCTCAGAGCGACGCAGTAACTCGCGCTGATACAAACAAGGGCCCGCCCAGCGGCGGGTCCTTTTTTTACACCGGGATCGACTCCGGCACGGGCGGGGGCTGGCGGACATCGAAGATCATGCGCACGGCGGTGGCGCCGAGGATCAGCGCGCCGCCGGCGAGCGTGGCCGGGCCCGGTGTTTCGCGATGCACGAGCCAGGCCCAGATGGGATTGAGCACCGGCTCTATAAGAAGGAAGAGACCCACCTCGAGCGCGCGTACTTTCGGCACCGCACGAGTGAGGAACAGATACGGGATCCCGAGCTGGCAGACGCCGAGGAAGACCACGACCGCCCAGTCGCCCGGACGCCCGCGTGCGAGCGGCTGCGCCATGATCCACGAGATGATCGCAGCCGTCAGGTTGCCGGCCACAGCCGCGGCTGCTACGGACGAACCGCGCGTCACGATCCAGCGGTAGCCGATCACCGTGAGCGTCCACGTCACGGCGCAAATCGCAGCCAGCAGATTGCCCAGGCGTGGGTTCGGCGCCGTCGCCGAGGGCTGATCCATCCCGAACAAGAACAGCGCCATCCCGGCAGCCATCACCGCCATCTGCGTAACGTCGCGGCGCGTGGCGTGCTCGCCCAGCAGCAGCGGCGCGAGCAACAGAATGAACAGCGGGCTCGTGGACTGCAGGAAGATCGCGCTCGCCGCCGTGGTGTGTTTGTTCGCCTGCACATAGAGCAGCGTCGTGGCGGCGTAGGCAAAGCCGACGATCACCGTGCGCCAGCTCCAACCGCGCCGGGCCTCGGGCAGCAGCAGGCCAATAGTGATCATGGCGATCGTGGCCCGGCAGGCGGCGAGCTGCCATGCGCCGAAGCCGCAATACTTGATCGCCGCGCCGCCGGTCGAGAAGAGGACCGCGGCGGCAATAATTTTTGATCGGGGACTCATCGCACCTCGCCGGGAGCGAGGAATATAGACTAGCTTGGTGCACCGTCACACCGGGGCGCAGCGTGGAGGTTCAAATCTTCGGGGTCAAGAAGAGCGCCGCTACTCGCGCCGCCCTGCGCTTCTTCGCCGAACGGCGCATCACCGTTCACTTTGTCGATCTCAACGAGCGCGCGGCCTCGATCGGCGAGCTGCGCCGCTTCGCGCAGAAGTTCGGCATCGCGGCGTTGGTCGACCGCGACGCGAAGCGCTACGCGGAGCTGGGACTCAAGTCGGCGCTGTTGAGTGAGGAGCGCTGGCTGGAGAAGCTCAGCCTCGAGCCGCTGCTGCTGCAGATGCCGCTCGTGCGCAATCAGCAGCAGCTCACCATCGGCGCTGCCGCGGAAACCTGGAACGCATGGTACGCCGCTGCGAAGTCCTGATACTGCTCGCATGCGCGGCCTGCGCTACCGGTGGACCTCGGGCACCTCGGGCACCTGGCGTGCGCGCTGACGAATCTCGCTTTATCGATTCGCTGTTCTCGGCTTACTCGGCGCCGTCGGTTCCGGGCGCAAGCGTCATCGTGATCCAGGACGGCAAGGTGGTCGTCCGGCGCGCCTATGGCATGGCCAATCTCGAGCGCGGCGTCGCGGCGACGCCCGAGACCGACTATCGTCTCGCCTCCGTCTCGAAACAGTTCACGGCCATGGCTGCGACGCTGCTCGTGAAGGACGGGAAGCTCCGCTACGATCAGCCGGTCAGCGACATGCTGCCTGAGTTGCCCCGCGCCGCGCGCCCGGTCACCGTGCGCCATCTGTTGAATCACACGTCGGGACTCGTCGATTACGAGGACTTGATCCCCGAAAGTCGCGCCACGCAACTGAACGACCAGGACGTGCTCGCCATGCTGTCGGCCAAGGACTCGGTCTACTTCCCGGCCGGGACGCAGTATCGCTACAGCAACTCAGGCTACGTGCTGCTGGGGTTGATCGTGGCGCGCGTGTCAGGCATGTCGTATCCGGAATTCGTGCGCACTCGGATCTTCAGGCCGTTGGGGATGCGGGCGAGCGTCGCGCATGTAGAAGGAGTGGACACCGTGCCGCGGCGGGCGTTCGGTTACTCGCCGCGGGGCGGCGGATTTACACCGAGCGATCAGAGCCTCACCAGTGCCACACTCGGCGATGGCGGGATCTACACCAACGTGGACGACATGGTGCGCTGGGATCAGGCGCTCTACGCCGGCGGCAACGAAGTCGTCGATACGGCAAGTCTGACACTCGCCACGACGCCGCCGCAGTTGCCGGCCGGCGCGGCGACCGAATACGGCTTTGGCTGGTTCGTGGATCGTTACCGCGGAATCAGACGCTGGCGCCATACCGGCGAAACGAGCGGATTTCGCAATGCGATCCAGCGCTACCCCGATCGGCGCGTCACCATCGTCATCCTGACGAATCGCTCGAGCGGCGAGCCGGAAGCCATCGCCGAGCGAATCGCCGACCGGCTGCTGTTTCGCTAGCGCTCGATCCGGTAGCCGAACGTCCGTACCGTCACGATGTGGCGCGGGTGCGCCGGATCGTGCTCGAGCTTGCGGCGCAGCATGGCCACGTGCGTGTCCACCGTCCGGCTCATCACGTCGTCTGCATAGCCCCAGACTTCGCGCAGCAGCTCGAGCCGGCTCGCCACCCGGCCGCCTCGCTTCATCAGCGCGAGCAGCAGCTGATACTCCTTGGGCCGCAGCTCGGCCGTCCGTCCCGCTCGGCGGACCTGATGGCGGGCGAAATCGACCGTGACGTCCCCGAAGCCGTGCAGCGAGGGATCGGTCGTTCCTTCACGCCGCGCCCAGTCGAGAAAATCCTCCGCGCGCCTGACCGTAGCAATCACGCGCTCGTCGTCGAACGGTTTGAGCAGATAGTCGAACGCCTGAATCTCGAATGCGCGAACCGCGTGCTCTTCGAAGGCCGTAACGAAGACGATGGCGGGAGGACGCTCGCTGCTCGCTGCAGCCGCGACCGCAAAGCCGTCGAGA
>Ga0209468_1001409_pt1 | contig 10646 bp, 6 predicted proteins | sample GraSoiAngelo_102_FD_185871 | JGI IMG/M metagenome (GOLD analysis project Ga0209468, IMG submission 185871) | Grasslands soil microbial communities from the Angelo Coastal Reserve, California, USA - 14_0903_02_40cm (SPAdes) (version 2) | ecosystem: Environmental > Terrestrial > Soil > Grasslands ...
TGGAAGTGTACGCTCGCGATGCAGGCGTACGCGAGAGCGTCGGCGCCATCTTGCGCGAGCTCGGGTTTCGGCGCCCAGCCCAGCCTCGCGTCTACAGTGACACGGTCCTAGTGAACCTGGCTCCCGACGAAGATGCGATCCTGGCATCGTTCCACAGCAGCACCCGCCGCAACATACGGAAAATCGCGGCCCTTGCGTTCGAGGTCCGTGCCATCGTGGGGTCTGCGCTGATAGATCGCATGGACGCGTTGCTGAGAGAGTCGCTCGCGCGCACCGGCGGTTCGCCTCAGCACGAGGATTGGGAGGCGGTGACAGCGCTGTCGGACCGTTGTCCGAAGCTCTCTCGTCTCGTCGGGCTATTCCGAACGGATATCACCGGCCCCGACGCGCTGGTGGCATTCGCGTGGGGCCTGAACCACGGGGACTACGTCGACAATCCGACCACCGGGATGACGCGATTGCCCGGGTCACGCACCCCCTTTACGTACGCGCTCATCTGGGATCTCATCCGCTGGGCAAAGCAAGTCGGCGCTCGGCACTTCGATTTTGGCGGCGTGACCACGGGCCACCTCAGCGAAGGCGATCCGCTCGGCGGGATTTCAGACTTCAAGCGTCGGTTTAGTGACACAATAGTCTCCGTTGGCGAGGAATGGCGACTGGAGCCGAACCCGTTGCGGGGCCAACTGGCGGCAGCCCTCAGTTCCGCCTCATCCTGGGTGACACGACGCTTCCGAGCCGTGGTTCCAATCCGCAACACTGGTTCGGTGTGACTCGGCCCGAATGCACGCACTTCACCAGTCGCGCGCTGCAGGCCGGGGCTCGTCCGCAGCATTGCCCAGGGGCGCTGCGGCGTCAACGCCACGCCTGCGGTTTGGACGCCCCCTAGCGGCGTGTGTGCCGCTCGGGACGCGACAGGCCGCGGACGGCACTTGAATTGCGGTGACGGCCCCGCATGCGCTCTGCGTTCTTCCACGCGTCTCCAATTGCACTGAGGCTCTAGCCACCTGCCCAGATGATCGTCCGACCCTCGTTCCGCCGGCTGTCTGCCGTGGTGTGGGCATGCCTGAACGGTGCGCCCGAGGACAGCCCCGTTGAGCATCGCCGGATTTCTGGACGACAATTCTCCGTCGAGAAGGGAGGCCTGGTGCGGATGGAGCTGAAGCCCAATGGCTCGGTCATTCCGTTATGCCCGACGTGGTCGCACCTCGCGCGCCTGCCCGGATGGAGTACCAAGTGGCGGGAGTGGTTCCCGTTCAATGACCGCACGGGAACGTGGACGTTTAGCGGTCGAGTCGCGCTGTATCACGGCGTGGCAACCCTCAACCTGCCCCCGCAAAGCACCGTCCTCGTGCCGTCGTATCACCAGGGAGTGGAAATTGACGCGCTCCTGGCGGCGGGCCACCGCCTGCGCTACTACCGGGTCAACAGATCTCGAACAACGACTCGACGACACCGTGTCCGCCCTGTACGTCACGCATTACTTCGGTTTTCCTCAACCGCTCGAAGGCGTACGTCGACTGTGTGAATCGCGCCGCCTGAAGCTGATTGAGGATTGTGCGCTGTCGTTGTTCAGCCGTGATAACGGCACTTGGCTGGGCTCGGCGGGCGATCTTGCGCTGTTCTCCGTCTACAAGACCTTGCCGGTCCCGCACGGCGGCTTCCTAGTGACCAAGTCCGGGCAGGCAGGCACCGCACTCCCCCCGGCACCGCGCGCGTCGACCTTTGTTCAGATGGGGGACCTCCTGCAACAGGGTCTCCGCGCATCCGGCTGGGGGCGCGTCGAAAGCTGGGCGGCACAGGCATCCCACCAGTTCGCCAACGCAATTGGGTGGAACAGACGCCAGACGATTTGCTCCGGCAGTGACTGGGACCCGCGTATGCTGGAATATGGAGCTTCACCGTGGGTCGCGCGCCTCATGCGTTTCATGGATCCGGAAGTGGTAGTGGCGAGACGCCGGGCCAACTACGCGCGTTTGGCCTCCCACCTCCGTTCTCACGTCTCTTGTCCGTTCCCCGACCTGCCCGCCGGCACCTGTCCCTTATTCTTTCCGATCATGGTCCCTGATCGGAGATCATTCCACGACGACCTTGAGAAACTAGGTGTGCAGAGTGGGAACTGGTGGGAAATATCGCATCCGACCTGCCCGCCCGAATTGGCAGAGGAGATGGCTGGCTGGCGCCGCGACTGTCTGGAGCTGCCAATCCACCAAGAACTGAGCGCGGCACACATCGACCGGGTCGCCGCCGCCGTTCTCACCGTCCTCGCTAGACGGGCCCATGGCGACGACCGGCGTCTCCTGGCCACTGAGAAGGCTTGACCGCGAAGCCAGCGGTCTCGCGATCAGGTTCGCCCCAGCACGACCTCCTCCAAGGGAACACCAGCGTTGAGCCTGTCCGCCGCGCGCTGCACCTCCAGCGCCAGGGGTTCCCAGAACGGCCGCGGCAGCCGCCGGATAAACCGCGCGGTGACATCCACTAGGTAGTAGAGGAGGACGCCGATGGCCTGCGGGGCGTCGAGCCCGAACTCGCTGGTCTCGCGACGGATCGTGTAGCGACAGAGGGCCGCCTCCCGGTCATTCGACGCCAGGGAGTCGATCCAGACGCCCGCCGCCTCCAAGCGGGGCTGCCGCAGGCTCCAGCAAGTGCGCACGAAGTGGAACACGTCGTACAGCGGGACTTGAACGCGCCCAAAGCTCTCGAAGTCGAGTAGCCGCCATGCACCTTGATGCCACAGCACGTTGGCAGGCCACAGGTCACCATGCTGGAGCAGGCGCGGCAGCGCGCCGGCTTGACGGATCGCCGTGTCCAGGGCGCGCAGTTGATCATCGCCGAGGCCCGCCGCCGTGAGCTCTGTTAGGGAACCAGCGGCAACCTCGTGCAGCACCACGGGCCCGGTGCCGGCCAAGAAGTTGGGCAGTAGGGCAGCCACCCGGGTCGACACGCGACGAGCCAGGGTGAGGATGTCCCGCATGGACGCGGCCCATTGGCTCTCGCGCAGGCGCGGTACCCTAAATGCGTAGGACTGCCCAGGGACAAACTCACTGACTTGGAGTTGCAACTCTTCAGACCGCGCGCCGCGAGTTGGGGGCGCTACGCCGCTCAACTCGGGGTCGCGATTCAGCGCTTGCAGAACGGCGGTCTCACGCCCCAGGCTCTGATCCGCTGTGGGACGACACTTGCAAAAGTAGCGCGGCACCCCGCCCCGTCCCAGCAACAGTAGGTTGAAGCCTCGATTCAACACGTAGGAACCACGCTTCCCCACGGCGGGAGGAATGGCCCCGTAGTTCTGCAAAATCAGGGCGTCCGACCACCGGATGGGGCGGGCCAGGTCACCGTCGACGCTACACGCGGCGAGGAGCTGGCGAAGCTTCGGATTCACGTGCGTAGGCGAGGAACATATGGGACTCGTACAGCAACGGGTGCAGCCCCAGCCAGGCAATCCACCACCGGAGGCCCGCGCTGGCCGCCTGCCGGCTTTCGTACGCGAGCACAGCGCGGCGCCGCGCCGGAGTAATGCTCCAGGGTTGGTGAAACGATGGGTCGATGTAGAACGCTTGCACACTAGAGAAACCAGCCTCTTTCAGCAAGCGCCCCATCGCGGGGGGCAACGAGAGACGGTCAGTGTGCGGCACCCATGCGGACACACGACGTTGCCACACCACCTGCGGAATGACGGCGGCACACCGGAGCACGATCCGGGCGAGCGCTGAGAGGATCCGAGCGGCGCCGACCGGACGCCCAGGCCATGCGGCCACCGCGACGCCAAGGTACAGGCAGCCGCCCGGTCGGAGTACCCGCCGGCACTCCCCGAACACCTGCGCGAGGACTGCCGAGGCGTCGGCGCCTCGAGCCGCCGTGACCCCCCGCTCGAGCACGCCTTCCCAGATCACGCAATCGAACGCCGCGTCCCGATAGGGCAGTGCGCATGGACTGGCGCCGGCCGTTGCGATATTCGCGGTATCGGGGTCGGCTGACTGCACCTGGAGCGACCGCGGGGAAGCGAGGTGGTGCACGAACCCGAAATGCCGCGCCCAAGGCGCCATCAGCGTGCCGACGCCCCCCTGAATGGCCAGGGCGCGCTCCCGCCCCGGGAGATCGGCTAACCACAGCCAATTGCTGCGCACCTGGTCGGCACTCCATGCAGCGCCGTCTGCAGGCTCAGCGGGCGGCGTCAGGTGCCGAAAGCCCTCACGTGGTGGGGTATCGGCGGGAGCATCGGCCCACGGACCTCGCTGCCTCGCTCCTTCCAGGGATCCCCTCCTTCGATCAGCCCGCCCTCCGCTGCGCCGACGCTACACCCCATGGCGAAGCAGGCGTCCGGCTCGCCGGCCCAGCGCCTGCAGAGGCCACGCCGCACGCGGTGTACGGGCACGAGACACCGGCGCCTCAGAGGCGCGGTGACCTGCAACGTCAAGCGAATTGTGTCGGCAAACAGGGGCGGGCGCAAGCATGCTCGTGCCGGTGCCGGGTGGAGAGGCGCAGGGCCGCAGACTGTGCCAGAGTGGCGCAGCAGCAACAGGTGAAGTATCACTACGACGCGCGCGTTGCGGCGATCTGCATGTTTCAGCCCTAGTGGCGTCACTCTGGGCCGGTGAGCGCAAAGTTCCGGATGTGGCGCACACTATGCTTCATTTTGCAGACAGCGTATGATCAGCACCGCGGTGGGGCCGACACCAGCTCAAGCTCAGCGTGTTCGAGAAACAGCGCGCGCACACCCGCCGGGCTGCGGGCGCCCGTTGCGACAGCCTCACAAGGCCACTGCAACCCGGTGAGCCCTCCCAGCGCGAGCCACAGTGCGCCCGCCGTCGCGTGCGTGCCGCTGCTCGAGGAGTTGCGGCACGGCTCGCTAGCGTGGGACCAGTTGTTGAAGCGCTCGCCCGCCGCCTCGCCGTTCGCCAGCTGGGCCTGGCACTGGGCGTGGGCGAATGCCGCACCACCGGACGAGGTGAGCGCCAGCCAGGCTGTGCTGCTGCGCAGCGCAGACGGCGCGATAGAGGCCCTCCTGCCAGTCGCGGTCCGCAGCGTCACGCTGCGTCGCCGGCGGGTGACGGCGTTGACCTGGGCGATCGGGGATTTTGGTTGCCCAGACCACTTGGATATTCTGGCATCCCCGGAGGCAGACCTCGGTGCGGTTGTGACGGCGCTGAAGTCTCTGTCCTGGGACATCGTGGTTCTGAGCAACCTCGCGCCGGACGCGACGAACGCGACGCGGCTCGCCGCCGCCCTGAGCCATTGCGGCTGCGCGATTCGGCGCGAGGCGCTGCAAAGTTGCCCGTACCTCGAACTCCCCAACAGCTGGGAGGAGTATCTGGCGGCCCTGAGCCCGACGAGGCGTCAGAGCGTGCGCCGCAAGGAGCGGAACCTGTTCCGGAATCACGCCGTCGTCGTGACCGACTACGGCCCGAACCGACTGGAAGAAGGTTGGCGCCGCCTGGTCAGGTTGCACGAACGGCGGTGGGGTAGCGGTGGCGCGTTCAGCGACCCGCGCGTGGAGCAGCTGCACCGCTGCTTTGCACGGGAGGTCGCGCGCCGGGGCCAGCTGTGGCTCTCCACACTGGACCTGGACGGTGAACCCGCGGCGGCGTGGTACGGCTTTGCCCATCGCGATACGGTGTATTTCTACCAGGTTCGATTTCTTGCGGGGGGCTGAGCGTTACAAGATGCAGTGGACCGCCTCGCACCGTGTGACCGTCGAGCTGGTAGCCTTTCGGCCGAGCTGGCGCGGCCAATGGCTTCGCGGCCTCGATCTGGCAGGCCGGTTGCGTGCGAAGCTGCTGGCTCGCGACTCCGACGCACGTGCGCAGCCAACTCCTGCCCCCGCCTGAAGCGTGCCGCGCATGCCACGACCGATTGTGCTCGTCGTCTCCGTCGATACCGAGGAAGATAACTGGCGCCCTTGTCGCGACGGTGTGACGGTCGAAAACATCCGCGAGCTGCCGCGTCTCGACGCCTTGTTTCAGCGACTCGGGGTGAGAGCCACGTACTTCACGACGTATCAGGTGGCCAGCCACGGGTGGGCCGCGGCCACGTTGCGGCGGCTGCACGAGGGGGGTGCGGAAATCGGCGCCCACCTCCATCCCTGGAACACCCCACCGCTTGAGGAACCCTTCCTGCCCCGCAACACCATGCTCAAGAATCTCGCGCCACCCCTTCAACTGGCGAAGCTCGAACGCCTGACGACGGCGTTGCGCGAGGGCACCGGCGTACAGCCGGTCGCGTTCCGGGCGGGCCGGTACGGTCTGGGCCGGGAAACGATTCCCGCGCTGATCCGGTGTGGCTACCAAATCGACAGCAGCGTCACCCCCTTCGTGAGTTGGGAAGCGTTCGACGACGGCCCTACCTTCGTTGGGGCCCCGCTCGATCTGTACCGGCTGGGCGGAGGGAGCGATGTCCGGATCCCCGAGGCCGATGGCACGCTGCTTGAGCTCCCCATGTCGATCGGGTACAGTCGCTCACCCTTCGGCGTTTGGAGCAGGGTCTACCGGACGCTCGCCGCCCGCGCGCTGCGCCCACTGCACCCAATCGGTATCGCGGCCCGCCTCAGGTTGATCACGCGGATTCTCCTCAGCCCTGAGACAAACTCCGCCGCTGACATGTTGACGTTATCGCGCCGCTTGATCGATCGTGGCCTGCGTCACTTGCACCTCTTCTTTCACAGTCCCACGCTACGTCCCGGCCTCAGCCCCTTCGCCGCTACACCGGAGGACGTGGAACGCTTGTACCACACGATCGCGTCGTACGTGGAGAACCTCAGGCGGATGACTTCTGTTGTCTTCGCTACGGTGAGCGAAGCGGTGGCCGAGCTGCGAGCCGCGGGATCGGTTCGTCAGCCCGTGGCCGGGACGGTGCCCGCCTCCCCTAAGTAGAGCTGTTCGTAAGCGCGGACCATCGCGTCGAGGGAAAATCGCTCCTGGACCCGCGACGGCGCCATCGGCTCGGCGAGCTGTGGCATCGCGCAGCGCCGCCACCCACGCCGCCGCCAACGCCTGCGCATCCCCCTCGCGGACCAGACGATGGCGGAGCTCCGCGCCGAGCACCGCGCGGTTGCCACCCACGTCGGTGACAACCGGGCAGACCCCGACGCTCATCGCTTCGAGTAGACTGACGGATGTCCCTTCACTCCGAGAAGAGAGCGTGAAGAGGTCGAACGCGGTCAGGAGACGCGCGATGTCATCACGCCAGCCGAGGAAGCGGACCGCGCTCTGCAGCCGGTACGCCTCGACCAGCGCCGTGAGGCGAGCCGCTTCGGGCCCCTCGCCCACAATGACCAGCACGGGAGGGGCCGCGGCGCGCCACGCGGCGCGGACGTGTGCGAAGGCCTCGATCATCAGGTCATAGCGCTTCACCGCGTCGAACCGCCCGACACTGCCGATAAGCGGGGTGGCATCATCCAGGCCGAGTTCGCCGCGAATGCGGGTGCCGTCCGCGCCCGGCCCGAACCGCTCGGTGTCGACGCCATTGAGCACCACCCGCAGGCGCCGCGGGTCGGCCACCACGGTCTCCGCCAGCTGGTGGGCCAACACCTGGGACACCGCCACCACCACGTCCGTGCGGCGCGCCGCCAGTCGATCCAGCAGGCGCCCCACCCACCGGTCGGGCGCCACTCGGCCGTGATCGGTGTGGATCAGACGCCGCACCCCGGCTCGGCGCGCCGCCAGGGAAGCCTTGTACCACACGCCGCTGTGGGTGTGGACGACGTCAGGGGCGATGGCGCGAATCTGCCGAATCAGCGGGTGGGGCCATAGCATCGTCCATGGCGGCAGGCGTCCGGCCACGTGCAGCCGCGCTACGGTTTCCAGCCCCGCCGCGTTACGGCCGAGGAAGCGGAGCGCAAGGATTTGGTTCTCGAATCGCGCCGGATCGAGGCGCCGGGCCAAATCGGCGACGAGCCGCTCCAGGCCCCCGGCTTGTAGATCGAGGACGATGTGGAGTACGCGAGTCCGCCCGACGCCGTCGCCACGCGAGAACGGCGCGCCGGTGACTGCGCCAGCCGAACTGGCGAGAGCCCGCACGCCCTCAGGACTGGAGACGCGCCCGTCGCATCTTGTCGCCCACCGAGACATAGACCCCTGCGACGAAGGCAGCGAGGATGGAAACGATGTCCGAATAGGCGAACGACAGGAAGAACGCCGGAATCGCGAAGCCTACTAGCGCCAATGGGAGGTGGATGGTCGCCAGGTAAAGAAATCGCTCCTCGGCGTCTCCCTGGAGCCAGGCACGGGGCAGGCGGCGCCGCATCCGCACCATGCCGACGATCCCGCCGATGATGAGGGAGCTCCAGAGAATCAGGCCGGGAAACCCCAGCTCGGCGCCGACCTGGACGAAGGAATTGTGCGGCGCGGTCCAGCGAATCGGGTCGCCCGCAAAGCTGCGCCGCGCCTTGTCGGAGATCGTGCCTTCCGCCCGCTCAAAGTTGTTGATCCCGATCCCGACGAGGGGATGGTCCAGCATGTAGCCGAGCCCCCGGAACCAGATCTCGCGGCGGCCTTCCTGGGACTGCCAGTTGTAGTCTCCGCTGGGATGGAGCACAGTGCCGATAGCGCCCCAATAGCCAGGCGGCGCGGCTACGACAAGCCCGGCGACGGTGACGGCGACGAACCCAAGGCGCTTGGCCACGGACACCTGTTTGAGTGTCAGCAACAAGACGCATCCCGTCCCGATGAGTCCGAGAAACGCGCCGCGTGAGCCTGTGCGAGCGAGCGAAATCCCGATGCCAACCAGTAACGCCGCGCTGGCCACCCTGCCCTTGCGACCGGACGTCAGCAAGGTCAGCACCGTAAAGACCAGTCCCACAAGGAGCACACAGCCCAGATCGTTGGAGTCGTACGAATACAATTCGCTTAAGCGCTGAACCGCGGTGGCACCCGGCGCCAGCGACAGCCGGAAAACGGAGATCGACAGCCACACCAGAGCCGCGATGCTCACGACAAACGCCCACACGAAGGTGTACAGGTCGCGCGCCCGCCGGATCCCGATGAACAGGAGGAATGCGTAGAGCAGAATGGACGAGTAGTTGCTGACCAGGAACTGTGCCGAAGCGCCGAAGGAGATCCCAAAAGGGGCTGACAGGCACGCCAGGATCGCCAGGCCCGCGATCACTTTCGGCGGCCACGTCCGGAACAGGTTGCTCAAGGCCACGCTGCGCGGGCCCAGCACGATGACCATCAGCGCAAGCAGGAACAACGGCAGGACGGGACGAAGCCGCGCGATCGCCGGGAAGTGCTGGTGAATGCGGCTGATTGTCAGAACCGTAATCAAGAACAGCAGCGCGCGGTACGGGTCCAGAGCCAGGCGTAAGCTAGTCCGAGCCAACGGGGGCCTGGTCTCGGCATGGGAGGGGAGCGAAGCGGTCGTAGCTGCTCTGAGCACCGGCGGTTCCTTTCCGGCGCGCGGCGGCGTGCCGCGAGGGGCACGGCGGATTCTCGCGCGCGCGCCACCACCTTGCAAGAAGGGGGCCGATACGCGGCCGGTGTAGCGTCGGCGCAACACCTCGCCGCCAGTGCGTACTGATCCCTGGCAACCGCCGGCGCCTCGCGCCGGGACTGGTGCGCATCTTGCGCACTCGAGGGCGTCCGAAACCTGACGCGGCTCACCTAGAGGATGCCCTAATGCTGTTCCGCACAGCAATTGCCACGAAGACCCTGCGCGTTGCCCTCGCCGGCGGCGGTCGCATGGCGCTGCAACACGCGACCGCCATCGCTCGTCATCGCGGATTGGCGGAGCTGGTCGGCGTGGCTGACCCCTCGCCCGCCGCACGCGCCGCGATCCGCCGCGTCTGGCCCGGGGTACCGGAGTTCGACTCACTCGCAGACTTGCTCGGCGCGGTGGCCGTGGACGTGGTGCACGTGTGTACGCCGCCCCACACGCACGCGACCCTCGCGGCCCTGGCCGTCGAAGCTGGTTGCCACGTGTATGTCGAGAAGCCATTCACTGAGTCCGCAGACGACGCCGAGCGCGTGCTCTCCCTAGCTGCGCGACGCGGGCTGCAAGTGTGCGCCGGCCACCAGTGCCTCTTCGAGCACCCGGCCACACAGGCGCAGGCTCTGCTTCCCTCTCTCGGCGAGCTCGTGCACGTGGAGAGTTTTTTTGCTTTCGCCCCCGTCGCTGGCCACGCCACGGGTCGGGCGCCGCTCGCTCCCCACCGCCAGCTGCTTGATGTACTCCCGCACCCGGTTTACTTGCTCGAGCATTTCCTGCGACAGGCCGACCCTCACAGTCCGATGGACGTCGCGGCGCTCGAGGTCGGCCCGCGCGGCACCGTGCACGCCTTCGTGCGGTGTGGTCGCCTGACAGGCACCCTGGTGGTGACGCTCGACGGCAGACCGGTGCAGCACCATCTCCGCCTGGTCGGCTCGCGCGGCGTCGTGCAGAGCGACTTCGTGGTGGGTACCGTGCAGCGGCTCATCGGCCCCGGGACCTCGAGTCTCGATAAGGTGCTCGCGCCTTTCCGCCTCGCGCGCCAGTCGGCGGGCGGGGCAGCGGCGGCGCTGACCAGCCGCTTGGTCCGGGGCCAGCGCGGCTACCCCGGCCTCGCCGAAATCACTGGCGCGTTCTACCGCGCGATCCAAGCCGGAAGGGCGGCGCCCCTCTCACCGGCCAGCATCCTCACGACGCAGCGTATCTGCGACCGCATCGCCGCAGCCCTC
>Ga0209468_1001411_pt1 | contig 10640 bp, 7 predicted proteins | sample GraSoiAngelo_102_FD_185871 | JGI IMG/M metagenome (GOLD analysis project Ga0209468, IMG submission 185871) | Grasslands soil microbial communities from the Angelo Coastal Reserve, California, USA - 14_0903_02_40cm (SPAdes) (version 2) | ecosystem: Environmental > Terrestrial > Soil > Grasslands ...
GAAGCCAACGCGGAGGGCACAGGTGGACACGCACAACATTGAAACCGTTCTCTGCAATACGCGAAAAGTCTCTCTCGACGACTTCAGGAGCTAGCTGTTCGTTCCCCTCCTCGTCCACTAAGAAAGTTCCATAGCTGACTCCTCTAACCCAGAACTTTTCTTCACCGACATAGAGAAACTTGCCTCTGACCACCGGACGCTCCATAGCCAGAAGAGGTTCGCTTGAACGCCGCTCTACGACCTGTTCCATCTTCACACCGAAATGCTGTCAAGTGTCAGCCAGGGATCCTGTGCTAGCGAAAACTCGTCACTTGGCAATAATCATAGGCACCATTCTTTCGCTAAGCCTCTTCAGCCCTTCTTCGAGCCTAGTCTTTGGCTCGTAACCCAGCACCGTCCGAGCTTTTGTTGGATCTCCTACGAACTTGCGGACCTCAAAACTGTTGGCCGTACCATGGATAATCTTTGATCTCGATCCCACAATGTTGACGATCATAGTGGCAAGCTCGGAGACGGAGAGACCTCTTCCCGTCACGAAATGGAAATCTTCCCGAAATATGTTATCATTGCCTTCGAGGCTTGCAGAGGCAAGTTTCATTATTCCAGAAATAGTGTCATCGATGAATGTGAAATCAAGAATCTGCTCCCCGCCGTAGAGAGTGATATCTTCGCCTCGCAGGGCTTGGTTCATGAACTTGGGTATCACTCTCTCTGGGAGATCCCTTTCACTCCCGTAAACATTTGAGAAGCGCATGATCGCGTGGTTGACAGCTCGATCCAAGCCAGACGTGTCAGAGTAAGAGAGGCAGGCTCTTTCTGCGCCTAGCTTTGTTAAGCCGTAGACTGACTTGGGCCGTTTCGGGTGAGATTCGTTCACTGGAAGGTAGAGCGGTTCCCCGTACACTTCACGGCTGGACGCTTCAAGGAGGACCGGTCTGGATTCTGACTTCCTGCAAGCCTCCAGAGCATTCACAGTGCCCACCAAGTTGGTCAGCCAGCAATTGTAGGGGTCCTGCTGACCCCAGGCGACCCGGGAGACTGCTGCGAGGTGAACGATGATGTCCTTGCCATCGACCACCTTTTGGACGGTTTGATAGTCCTTAATGTCTCCGCGGATCTTTTCACAGTCCAGGAACCGGGTGTTCGCGTTGAATTTCAGATCGAGGAGTGAGACCGAGTCTCCTCTAGCTAGAAGTTTTTCGGCGAGGTGGCTGCCGATGAACCCGTTTCCTCCCGTTATCAGAATCTTTGAGATTCTTTTTCACCCATTCACATCTGACGCTACGGGCGGGACGTTGGGACCCGGGCACGACTCGCCATCCTGGGATATACCGGGTCGTCCCGAACTTTGGCGAAAACGTCGGTTTGAGTATTTCAGCATAGCGAATTCCGATGTTTAACAGTATAGCAATGGCTATCAAAAGAAATAGTTCTTCACATGGAAATCGCCTAGTGTAGCGCTTCTGGAAGAAGGCTTCCTTCTTGACTTCGAAGGTTGGTTGCAGGCCGGGAGCTGGAACGGTCTAGGTCAGCGGTTTCACGTAATGGGAATCGGCCCATGCGGTGTTGCTTGGAAACATACAGGGTCAGGGTCAAGAGATGCGAATCTGCCGAAGGCCAGGAAATTTCGACAAGAGTTGGACTACTAAGTTTCTGCTATTTTCCTGGAACTCGAGCCTTCAGGATTCTTGTGACGACTCGACAGTTGCTAAGGTTACGCTGGGATTATGGTATTGCTGGGGCTTAGTTCTATCCAACCGTCTGGTTGGTAGATCAAGAATGGCGATACAACTAACACCGACGAGGATTAAGGGATCTAAGTATCTCCTTATCCCCAAAGACCTGGCGCAGCTTCTCGAGATCGACGACGAGAGTATCCTCAACTTGACCATCGAAGATACGGGCAAGGGCCAACGGCTCGTCTATTCCATCCGAGAGAAATCCAGCAACTCGACGGAAAACTCGTCGCACAATGCACCGAGATGAATACAAATGGGACTGGTGCCAGAGTTCTTCGTATTCCTAGGGATCGTTATTTTCCTTGCCATGAGCCTCCTCAGTGCCTTACTCGATCGCGACTTGCCATCACGCCTTCAGTACTTCTTCCAGATCGCAGGGATTGTGGGGCTTGGAGAGCTTCTGACGAGTCAGGGATTTGTCAACTTGACACGGTTTTGGGTAGGCGTCGTCTATCTCGCATCTGCCCTTTCTAGCGTTGTCGGCCTGAACGTCTACCTATGGGTACCGCGTCGGAGGATGGATATGGCATCGACCTTCTCGGAAACGGTGACGGTACCGATCCTTATGATATCGGCAGTCTTCATCTATTCCTTCCTAGGAAATGACGGAGAAGTTAGCTTCTCGCCCGCCGCATTAGTTACCCTAGCTGTCCTAGTACTCGTGACCAGCCTCAGCATATTCGGGTTCTTGCGCGAATTGTCCGGGCACATCACCAAAGTACCCGGTGCACCATTCTCATCGCCAACAGGCGAAGCGCTTACTTCTCTAGGGACCTCAGGAACGGGATTGGTATTGCCGCCCTCCTTGCAAGGGAAGGAGTGGGAGGAATCTCCGAAGAAAAAAGAGAGCTAGGAGAAGAAAATGGAAAACATTAGACACATTCTAGATCTCAAGCACAAGAGGACTCTCAGGCTGGGGCTCCTATTACTCTCAACACTAGGCATCCTAAGCGCGAGCGCACTCGCCTATTCCAAGGTGGTGTATGAGAGGGCTCTGAACGTGGGCGGTGTAGGCGGGGTCGCCACCGGGTCAGGTTCGACAACCTCAGCGGGAGTAACGCTATCACCTGCAACAGTGCTTATTCTAGCTGTCTTAGTGTTCATGATCGGCCTCAGTATAACCGTGCTCCTTGCTAAAGTGTCCAGGCGCATCGTCAAAACTAGCGGTGGACCAGAATCATCCTCGACAAACCCAGTGTCTACGTCTCCTGGAGGGGAAGAGTGGGAGGAATCTCCGACGAAAGACGAGGGTGAGAGATAGAAGATAAAAAATCATCAGAGACATCTTCGATCTTAGGCAGAAATGTGCGAAAGAATGTGAACGAATTAATCTTCCGAGACGTGTAGAAGCGAGGTGGGGTAGGAACGGCCTCCGAGTCCCCTGCACTATCAGGGTAATACTACTCCACGTTTCGAGAGGTAACACGAACTAGAAGAAGGGCGTCAGTGGCGTCGTTGCCTCTAGTAGATGTTGGATTCGGAGGTGAGAATAAAAGCATGAAAATTCTCAAAGTGGATTGGACAAAGAAGAGGGGGGCTATTGCCCTCGTAGCGACGGGTCTGGTTGTCACAAGCTTCATTCTAGGTGGCTACGTAGCAACTGGTAGTTGGAATCCATGGGGTCATCGCCACTATTACCAAAATCTGGACGTGAACTTTGGCTACTGCGTTTCAGGGTCTCAGAACTTCTGTGACTCAGTTCACAATGTCATGTTCAACAAAGGTGTCCAGTGGATCGACCAGGCCATTCAGGGTACAACTGGTACTGTGACCAATGGTTGTTTCCCATCGGCTACATGTGGAATGAAGTTCATTGCTCTCTCTGGGAGCGCGGTAACTTTTGCCGCTGCTGACAACACTTATGGTCTCAACTCTGGTCTTCCGACAAACTCTGGTGACTGCGCGGCTGTAGAAGCCAACAGCGCTACTGCCGAGCTTACAGCCAACGGCATGGGTCGTGCGGCGGCTACTACCAATACACTTCTGTCTGGAGCGACCGGAACTACGTCACAACTGATAAACACCTTCACTGACAATACAGCGGCTACGGCCGTTCAGGACTCATGTTTGGTAAGCTTTGCAACTGCCAACAGTGCTTCGAACATCCAGCTTGCCGCGGCCAGCTTCACCTCGATAACGCTACAGGTCGGCGACACGATCCAGATCACCTGGACATTGACCTGGACTTGGAGCTAAGGCGTGCCACGCACCCCCCATTGAAGAGGGCTAAACCCGAAACTCGGATGTTTCAATCTCCGAGTAACCTACATCAACCAATACTAATGCCAGGGCATCAGCCGCAAGTTCGACATTTACTCCCAGACTAGACCGGAACCTTATGAATTGTACGAAACCGGGTTTATTGATAACGTGCTGGACCGAAGAGGAATAGGTTGGGCAGTCGGCCGACCGAAATATGACAAGAAGAAAGGCCGCTAAGTTTTTTTAGCTTTTCCAAGATTCCACACTAGAGTCGGCCGCTTTGCTTTTGCTTCCAGTTCCGAAGGACAACATCACGTGTTACAACATGCGTATTCGCCGTCAACGCCCTCCACTCAAGGGAGGAAGTTTTCCACGAGACCCGCACTGGTTACTACATTCCATGATGCAGCTCCAACTTTCACATCCACCACTCTCCTCGTAGGCGACACGATTCAGATTACGTGGAGTATCCCATGGACATGGCCTTAATCGCCAAGTGCCGGGCTTCGTGAGCGTCGACCCGTTTTTCCTTGGAGGAGAGTCGAAGCGCGGAAAGTTTCACTGACTGCAATGCTGATTCTTGCAATCGCTGTAGCGGTAAGTATGCCTGTTGGTCATGCAACTAACAATGTTCACACTTTCTATCTTGGAAGCTCGACTGTTGGAGCATGTAGTGGTAAGTGTGAAGGATTGACTACTTCTGCCGGAAGTGATGACACGACTACGACTCAGAGCGTCGTGATTGGTTCAAGTCCTACGGAAGATGTTAATGCTGCATCTAACAAAGCCGCGACTTGGACTTCTGGAACTACAATCTCTATTACTACTTTCGCTACAACTTCAACTGCTGACACAATTTTGGTTTTCGTTGCTTCGAGTAAGACGACTACTCCTATTCAGAATGCTCCTTCAGCTACAGGTTTTACTTGTGATGCTTCCGCAAGAAAGGAAGTTGCTATATCGGCAGGTGTTGGGTTGAGCGAGTGGGTTTGTCATACTTCTGCCGCTATCTCTTCCGAAACCGTGACCGTGAACCTTTCAGCTACTCCAACGTGGGCGATTGCACAAATCATCTCCGTTAATGGTGCGGAAGACCCGACTGGAACGTTTAGTCCTTTTGACCAGAACTCAGGATTCGTCTACAGCAACAATCGCAACTCTGGAGGAGGCACTAACCCTCCAACTGTGACAGCGGTATCGTCTTTGAATGCCGATGATTTGTTCATTTCGGCTTCTGGTGACACGGGAGCAAATACTCAGACTGCGGGTGCGATTGGTGGGACAACTGGGACTCTCGACATTTCAACGACTTCAACAGGAGCGCTCGCGGTAGAGCATAGAAGTGTTACAGCAACTTTGAGTGCTTCATCTTGTAACTTTGGAACTGCTACTTCGAGATGGATTATCTTCTGTGATGCGCTTCAGTCTGCTCCGAAATACTATGTTGTTGAGCCTGATGTCGGTGCTACAACTCTGACTGCTACGCCAAGTACTTCAACGCCAAGTGGATACGCCTGGATCTATGACACTTCCGGGCTTGCGGCTAATGCGATTGAAGACATTCAATCTGGAACCTGGCAAATCGATCAAACTATTGGGCTATCTTCTATTACTGGTGCTCCAGCTGCCCGACTCTGGGTTACGGTCTGGTCTTGCACGACTCACAGCTTAGGCACTTGCACGTTTCTGTTTAAGAATTGGGATACAGGAACAATAAATGTTGCCGCTCAAACCGCGGCCACAAAGAACACCTACACAACCGCATCACAAGTCTCATTCATTACTCCTGCTTTCCTGAGTGTTGAATATTTTCTCGTATGGCAATATTCTGGTAATACTGCGGCAGTAACCGTAACCCATACAACTGTTTCAGCCAAGAGCGACATAATCACTCCTGGCTGGGACACAATGCAGCCGTTGACCGCAAGTCTTCAAACTTCGGCGGTTTTGACGCGTCTCTCGAATATCTTCAAATCGCTTAGTGGCTTGCTGAGTTCAGTCTCAAGTTTTGTTGAGAAGACTTCAATCTTCAAAGCATTTGCGGCTTCAATAACATTGACAATGGGTAACATGGTTGCCAATGTGAATTCTGGAAAGTTGACTTGTAACTCTAATCCTCGTTCTTGTTCAACCACTCTGACAGCAACCTGGACCATGGCTTCCGGTTTCGCTGAGAAGTCTTCCCTCTCCAGATCTCTGACTGGTTCTCTGTCCCTCGCGACTTCTCAAGTCAAGGCTCTCGCCAAGTCTTTGACTGGTTCACTGACTTTAGCTTCGGGTTTTGCTGAGAAGAGTTCTCTGTTCAGGTCTCTGTCTGGCTCGCTGTCCCTTACGGCTTCTCAAGTCAAGGCTCTCGCCAAGTCTTTGACTGGTTCACTGACTTTAGCTTCGGGTTTTGCTGAGAAGACTTCGTTGTTCAGGTCTCTTAGTGGCGCGTTGACCATGACTTCTGGTTTTGCCGAGAAGTCTTCTCTCTTCAGGTCTCTGACTGGTTCCTTGTCCCTTACGGCTTCTCAGGTTAAGGGTCTTGCCAAGGCTCTGACCGGTTCGCTGTCTTTGGCTTCCGGTTTCGCTGAGAAGTCTTCTCTCTTCAGGTCTCTGACTGGCTCGCTGTCTTTAGCCTCAAGTTTTGCCGAGAGGTCTTCGCTGTTTAGGTCTCTGACTGGTTCACTGACTTTGGCCTCGAGTTTTGTTGAAAAGAATATACTCTTCAGATCTCTGGCTGGTTCGCTGGGTCTTGCGGGTTCTGAGTCTAAGGGTCACACTTTCTATTATGGCTCTACCTCTCAGACTGGTTGCACTGTTAAGTGTGAACAGCTAGCTACTACTACTGGAACGGCTGATACCGCAACAAGTGTCAAAGTGGGTAGCAGCACTACTTGTTGCTTTGAAGTTCAGCCTGATGTCGGCTCGTCTACCACGACGGTAACGCCTTCCGACATCACGCCTACAGGTCAGGCCTGGGTCTCTCCCACTGACCTGGGGGGTATAACGATCCAGAGTGGGTCTTGGGAGTTTGATACAACGATTACCGCGACAAAAACTGGTACTGCGAATATGCGGTTTCTGGTCTGGTCTTGTCTTACTGCTTCGGAAGGAACTTGTACTCTTCTCTTTGACTTCACAGGAACGGCCAATATTGAAGCAACTACTTCCGCGACGAAGAATATTGATGTTAGTCCAATTGAAGGTCCGTTTTCAAACGTTCACTTTCTGACCATTGAAGTCTGGATCAGCTCTACTGTGTCCACAGGTGTCCCATCTGCGACTGATACTATGACAACGGTTTCAGGCGCGAGTGATGTCATTACTCCTGCTTGGCGTTACGGTCAGAATCTCTTCGCTACGTTGAATGCAGCCTCAAGTTTTGCTGAGAAGAGTTCTCTGTTCAGGTCTCTGTCGGGTTCTCTGTCCCTTCTCGGTTCTCAAGTTGCAGGTAGGGCGTTTATCTTGAGTGCTTCACTGGGATCATCCTCGAGTCTTGCTGAGAAGAGTTCGCTGTTCAGGTCTCTGTCGGGTTCTCTGTCCCTCGCCGCTTCTCAGCTTAAGCGTCTTGCCATGACTTTGAGTGGCTCACTGGGTTCGGTATCGAGTCTGGCTGAGAAAAATTCGCTATTCAGATCTCTGTCAGGTTCTCTATCTCTGTCTTCGGGTTTTACCGAAAAGTCTTCGCTCTTCAGGTCCCTGACTGGTTCGTTGTCCCTTGCGGCTTCTCAAGCTAAGGGTCTTGCAAGGGCTCTGAGTGCTTCGCTGTCTCTGTCTTCGGGTTTTACCGAGAAGTCTTCGCTTTTCAGGTCCCTGACTGGTTCTCTATCTCTTGCTGCTTCTCAGACTAAGAGTCTTGCCAAAACTTTGACCGGTTCACTGTCTGTGGCCTCTGGTTTTGGTGAGAAGTCTTCGCTGTTCAGGGCTCTGACGGGTTCACTGAGTGTTGCGGGTTCTGAGACTAAGGGTCTTGCGAGAAGTTTGGCTGGGTCGCTGACTCTAGCTTCTGGCTTTGCTGAGAAGTCTTCGCTGTTCAGGTCTCTGTCCGGCTCTCTGGGTCTTGCTACTTCTCAGACTAAGAGTCTTGCCAAGACTTTCACTGGTTCACTGTCTCTGTCTTCTGGTTTTGCCGAGAAATCTTCGCTATCCAGGTCTCTGACTGGTTCGCTCGGTCTCGCTGCTTCTCAAGTTAAGGGTCTTGCCAGGTCTCTGACTGGTTCACTGTCTCTGTCTTCTGGTTTTGCCGAGAAATCTTCGCTGTTCAGGTCTCTGACTGGTTCTCTATCTTCAGTCTCGAGTTTCGCCGAGAAATCTTCGATCTTTAGGTCTCTGACTGGTTCACTGGTTTTGGCTTCAGGTTTTGCTGAGAAGAGTTCGTTGTTCAGGTCTCTGACCGGTTCGCTATCTTCATCCTCGAGTCTTGCTGAGAAGAGTTCGTTGTTCAGGTCACTGACCGGTTCTCTGTCCGTTGTGGGTTCTCAAGCTAAGGGTCTTGCAAGGGCTCTGAGTGCTTCGCTGTCTCTGTCTTCTGGTTTTACCGAGAAGTCTTCGCTCTTCAGGTCTCTGACTGGTTCTCTATCTCTTGCTACTTCTCAGACTAAGGGCCTTGCCAAAGCTCTGGCTGGTTCACTGACTTCATCCTCGAGTCTTGCTGAGAAGAGTTCACTGTTCAGGTCTCTGACCGGTTCTCTAAGTTCATCCTCGGTTCTTGCTGAGAAGAGTTCGTTGTTCAGGGCTCTGACCGGCTCTCTGTCTTTGGCTTCAGGTTTTGCTGAGAAGGCTTCGCTGTTCAGGTCTCTGACTGGTTCTCTTTCCCTTGCTGGTTCTCAAGTTAAGGGTCTTGCAAAGTCTCTAACTGGTTCACTGACTTCAGTCTCGAGTCTTGCTGAGAAGAATTCGATCTTTAGGTCTCTAACTGGCTCGTTTTCGCTTTCGGCTTCTGGAATTAGAGGTCGCGCCTTGACCTTGAGCGCTTCACTGGGTTCAGTCTCGACTCTGGCCGAGAAGAATTCATTGTCCAGGTCTCTGTCAGGCTCTCTCGTTTTAGCTTCTGGCTTTGCTGAAAAGAATTCGCTGTTTAGGACTTTGACCGGTTCTCTGTCTTCAGCGTCGAGTCTTGCTGAGAAGAGGTCGCTGTTCAGATCTCTGTCGGGTTCTCTGTCTCCGGCTTCTGGCTTTTCTGAGAAATCTTCGATCTTCAGGTCTCTGTCTGGTTCGCTGTCAACGGCTTCAGGGTTTGCTGAGAAGTCATCGCTGTTCAGGTCTCTATCCGGTTCTTTGTCTCTTGCGACTTCTCAGGTTAAGGGTCTTGCAAGGTCTCTGTCCGGTTCTTTGTCTCTTGCGACTTCTCAGGTTAAGGGTCTTGCAAGGTCTCTGTCCGGTTCTCTAAGTTCATCCTCGGTTCTTGCTGAGAAGAGTTCACTGTTCAGGTCTCTGTCCGGTTCGCTTTCCGTTGTCGGTTCACAACTTAAGGGCCTCGGCAGAATTCTGTCTGGTTCACTGTCTGCATCCTCAAGCCTCACTGAGAAGAGTTCCATCTTCAGGTCTCTAACCGGCTCATTGTCCCTTTCTGGCTCTCAGGTTAAGGGTCTCGCTAGGTCCCTGTCGGGTTCGCTGGGCTCATCTTCGAGTCTTGTTGAGAAGAGTTCACTGTTCAGGTCTCTAACTGGCTCGTTGTCGCTTTCGGGTTCTGGAATTCGAGGTCACGCCTTAACCCTGAGTGCTTCACTGGGTTCAGCCTCGAGCTTTGCCGAGAAGAGTTCGCTGTTCAGGTCTCTTTCCGGTTCGCTGTCCCTTACAGCTTCCCAAGTCAAGAGTCTTGCCAGGTCTCTAACTGGTTCACTCGGTTCAGCCTCGAGCTTTGCCGAGAGGACTTCGCTGTTCAGGTCTCTGACGGGTTCGCTCTCTCTTGCTGGTTCTCAGGTTAGAGGTCGTGCCTTAAGCCTCAGTGGTTCGTTGGGCTCATCCTCGGTTCTTGGTGAGAAGATTTCGATCTTCCGGTCCCTGTCTGGTTCTCTGTCGCTTTCGGCTTCCGGAATCAGAGGTCGCGCCCTAACCCTGAGTGCTTCACTGGGTTCAGCCTCAAGTCTTGCTGAGAAGAGGTCGCTGTTCAGGTCTCTGACCGGTTCATTGTCCCTTGCTGCTTCTCAGGTTAAGGGTCTTGCAAAGTCTCTAACTGGTTCACTGGGTTCAGCCTCAAGTCTTGCCGAGAAGAGTTCACTATTCAGATCCCTGTCAGGCTCTCTGTCCCTTTCCGCTTCTGGAATTCGAGGTCGGGCGTTAAGCTTGAGTGCTTCACTGGGTTCAGCCTCGAGTCTGGCTGAGAAATCATCGATCATCAGGTCTCTGTCCGGCTCGCTTTCCGTTGTCGGTTCACAACTTAAGGGCCTCGGCAAGGTTCTGTCTGGTTCACTGTCTGCATCCTCAAGCCTCACTGAGAAGAGTTCCATCTTCAGGTCTCTAACCGGTTCATTGTCCCTTGCTGGCTCTCAGGTTAAGGGTCTCGCCAGGTCCCTGTCTGGTTCCCTGGGTTCCGTCTCAGGTTTTGCAGAGAGGTCTTCGCTGTTCAGGTCTCTTACTGGTTCTCTGTCACTTACGGGTTCTGGAATTAGAGGTAGGTCCATAATCTTGAGTGCTTCACTGGGTTCAACCTCGAGTCTGGCTGAGAAGAGTTCGATGTTCAGATCTCTGTCCGGCTCGCTGTCTCTTACGGCT
>Ga0209468_1001416_pt1 | contig 10629 bp, 10 predicted proteins | sample GraSoiAngelo_102_FD_185871 | JGI IMG/M metagenome (GOLD analysis project Ga0209468, IMG submission 185871) | Grasslands soil microbial communities from the Angelo Coastal Reserve, California, USA - 14_0903_02_40cm (SPAdes) (version 2) | ecosystem: Environmental > Terrestrial > Soil > Grasslands ...
AGGGTGGTCGAGACGCCCGCCGCCTCGAGCCGCTCGAGCGCCCGGCGGCGGATCCGCCCGAGCCGCGCGCCGCGAAGCTCCATCAGCGCGTCGTCGCTGAGGCTATCGAACTGGAGATAGACCTCGAAACCGATCCCGACCTCTTTCAGCTTCTCGGCGAAGCCCTCTTCCTGGGCGATCCGAACGCCGTTGGTGTTGACCATGATGTGGCGGATCGGACGCGACCGCGCCGCGGCGACGATCTCCCAGAATTGAGGATGGATGGTCGGCTCGCCGCCGGAGAGCTGGATCAGGTCCGGCTCGCCCTCGGCCGCGACCACCGCGTCGAGCATCGCCTCGACCTTGGCCAGGCTCTTGTGCCCGCCCTTTCCCACCGCGCTGTCGGCGAAGCAGACCGGGCAGGTGAGGTTGCAGGCATCGTTGATCTCGACGATGCACAGGCAGCTATGCTGCTCGTGGTCGGGACAGAGGCCGCAATCCCACGGGCAGCCGCGCTCGGTCTTCGTCGCATTGTGCAGCGGCCGGTCGCCGGGCTTCAGCCAGCGGCGGATGTCGAGCCAGTAATCCGCGTCCTCCTCGATCAGCGTCTTGGTGACGCCATGATCGAGGCAGCGCTTCTGAAGGAAGACCTTGCCCTCCTGACCGATGATCTTGGCCGGAACGAGCTCCCAGCAGGTCTCGCACAGGCTCGTCGTCTGGCCGTAGAAGATCCACGGCACGCTCTTGCGTGTGAGGTCAGCGTTGGTGGCGAGCGCGTGCATCGAAGATCAGGGCATAAGCGATCATTCCGGCCGCGAGAAGATGGAACAGGTCGAACGGGCCGATCACCCGCGGATAGGGCTTGAGGAACTCCCAGACGAAGCGCTGCACCGCGTAGCAGAGCACGAACAGGTAGAAGGCTCGGGTCTGGGTCCAGGCGGCGCGGCGGGCGAGCGCGGCGAGGTAGACGGCGAGGAAGGCGAGCATCGCCAGGCTTTCGTAGACCTGGACCGGGTGGCGGGCGACGCCGTCACCGAGGTCGACTCCCCAGGGCAGGCTGGTCGGGACGCCATAGGTCTCGTCGGGAAGGCCGGCGAGCAGGCAGCCGATCCGGCCGACCGCGATTCCGAGCGCCAGCGGCCCCACCCAGATCAGCCCCGTCGAGGCGCGGATGCCCCGCGCCAGCTTGTAGAGCTCGACTCCGACGATCCCGCCGGCCAGGGCGCCGGCGATGCTGTGCGAGGGATGCGGGACGGCCATCAGCGCCGTGTTCCACGACCCGAACGCCCAGGCTCCTCCGATCGCTCCGAGCGCGAGCGCGGCGACATAGGCCGGGCCGGTGACTCCGACGAACCGCGCCGCGACCGGGCGCAGCCGCCAGCGATAGAGGAGGTGCGCGAGCAGCCCCGCCGATCCCCAGGCGAGGAGATCGAACAGGATGTGGAGGGCGGGATTCGTTGGAATCTGCAAGAACGGCCCCTCCCCTGCGGAGGGCCATTGCGTGACATGGGGCGGCCGCGATGGGAAGCCCTGAGGGCCCCGGGAGTCACCCCGGCGAAAGCCGGGGCCTATGAACCGAAGTGCTGGGAAGAGAGGTAACAAGGTCTTCGCCTCTCTCGCAAAGACCGTGTTCATGGGTCCCGGCCTTCGCCGAGATGACTCTGAAGGGGCGGACTATCCCCTCGTCGCTCTCGCTTATTTCGTCGCGAATTCCCCGGCCTTGGCGCCGAAATTCTCCTTGGCGTAGGCGCGGGCGGCGGCGGCGGTGGGGAAGGACTGATCGACCGGCGAATCGCTGACGATCGGGTAGTTCTGGCTGTTGAAGCGGGTCTCGCGCAGGGTCAGCCGCCAGGCGCCATCGTCGACCTTCTCGAGCAGATAGGGCTGGGCCTTCGAGCGATCGTGATCGGGGATTCTCATCGGCTCATCTCCTTCGGAAGTTGCCTCGGCGTGGCCCACCCCCTCCGGAACCCGCGATCTTCTCGCGATAGATGATCCGGCCCTTGCTGAGATCGTAAGGCGTCATTTCGACATGCACCCGATCGCCGACGATCGAGCGGATCCGGAAGCGGCGCATCTTGCCGGCGGTGTAGGCGATGATCCGGTGCTCGTTGTCGAGAACGACCCCGAAGCGGCCATCGGGCAATATCTCGTCGATCCGCCCCTCCATCACCAGCAATTCCTCTTTCATGCGCGCTCCATCGGCGGAAAATCAGTCCACGCACCGGTTTCGGCGCGGGGCCGGGCGGCCTTGAAAGAAAGGAATGGCCGCGGCCAATCGGTTCCGTCCTGAGCGACGTCAGCGAGAGCGCCTATGGGCGCTTTGCGCGCCGGAGGCAACCGCTCGGCCATGGTTTCGAGATGAAACGGAAGATGAGCTACGAGAGGGTTTCGGGCCCAAGCCGGTTGCATCACCGCCGCTGCGCTGACGCGGTGACTTCCCGTCTAAGGGACCAGACTTCGAAATCCGGGCATAAAAAATAGGGCCGCTTGGCAACGGCCTCCATTCCTGTTTCAGCACCGGCTCGAAATGGCAGTGGCGCAACGTTACCCGGACGTTGCAGTGAATCCGCTGGCATCGCTTCGAGACCAGGCCCTCACCTCAGCTTGGCGATCTTCAGCCCGTCCGCCGCCGCACGATTCTTGATCGATTCCTCGCTTCGGGTGAGGGCGCGCGACAGCGCCTTCAGCGCCATGCCCTTCCTGGCGAGCGCGTGCAGCTTCTGGATCTCGTCGCTGGTCCAGGCCTGCTTGTGCCGCTCGAAACGCTCCCCCATCGCCCCACTCCCCCGAAAACGAAAAGGGACCGCCGAGCCGGCGGCCCTCCTTAGTTTCCCGGCGCGGTCTAGCATTTCGGGGCGAAGGCGTCAGCCCGGCATTTCCGGCCCGATCGTCTCATTCGGAATTCAGTGTCCTGTCACCGCATGTTTCGGGGCCGCCGCAGTAACTGTCCCCTCGCGCCCACAGCCGGCCGAGCGGGTCGTAGTCGAGCACCGCCCCTGCGCCGCCGCCGGTCGCCATGACGAGGCGGTTCTCGATGTCGTAGGTGTAGGCGTGGACGCCGTCGCCGGTGAGGTTGCCGTTGAGGTCGTAGGCGAAGCTCGGGCCGCCCGTCGCGGCGATGTACTGGTTGAGCCCGTTGGTGGTGTAGGGGCGAGCGACGGCGTAATGCGAGCCCCACGCGAACGCATCATTGTCGCGGAGAAAGGGCTCAAAACCGCAGCGCCTACGCAGCTCCCGAGAGAGCGAGCGAGGCAGGGGGGGGCAATTAGGTATTGTGTCCCCGGAATTCTTAATCCCTGTTGCGAAAAAGCACCATCGCCACGGAATTGGCGAAGATCGAGACGGCCAATCCAAGTAGACCCATCTTTATCGCTCCAGTCAAATTGAAGTCTATAAAAATAGAAAATATAGTAAATGTTACGCAGAACAGTGATGCCATTACCGTTATTATACGCCAAGGCGTCGCCCTGGATTCCTTCATGTAAATTGCCGTTATTATAAAATATCCGCTAACAGTTCCGAAGAACAATGTGCTAAAGAGTGCCAAGGATATAGATTTCACATATCCAAGCACTTCCGGGCGTTCGACGACAACGCCCCATGCGAAAAGTGCAGCTGTTACCAGGACAACTTCAACGAGGCGGCCGGTTAGCCAAGTAACTTTCCAACGTTTCATCAACATCCTCGAATTCGAGTACCTGTAAGATTGCATCCGCCGCTTTGCCGAATCTCCCGAATCAGGCCCATGCCAATGGCCTCGCGATGATCCTGGTTGCCGAAGTCTAAGCTACCGCCAACCTGCTCGCGCACCTGGCCCAGGACGCGATTATACGCCGCGTCGGTGGTTAGTGGGACACCTGTCCCAGAGTTTAGAAGACCGTTAGCTTCGGTCACTAGTCGATCATAGGCTGCGGAGTCGCTCCGCCGAAGACCGTTGAGGTAACCTTGAACGTGGGACTGTTCGGCGTGCACCAGCGCCCGGTCCAAGCGGCCGCCGCTGAGGCGACTTCCGGCGGCCTCTTGAAACATGCGTATGTTTCTCTGTTGAAGCTGTCCGCTTATAGCCGACATGTGCCCCCGATACTCTCTGCTGGTTGCCAGCTGCGGGCCAGGATACGGCAATTGTAAGCTACCGAACATGGTCATTGTTGCGGCCGCCGCAGCGAAAAAGCGGGTCTTCCCATTTAGCCCTTGATCCATGGCGGCGTACGCCCTTGCTCTGGTGCAGTATTCACCCAATACATTGCTAGTAAAAGATAGGCATGCCTCTCCGCTTGGATCGGCCGCATTGACCGGATCATTCCCCACGTAAGCATAGAGATTGAACTGGTCGTCATACCCGATCGGATCGGCCTGCAGGAACCGACCAAGATAGGGCGAGTAGACCCGCGCCTTGTAGTAATACATGCCGATCTCGGCGAGCCACGCCTGGCCGGTATACTGGAATCGGCCCGAGTTGAGATTGACGCCCTGCGGATTTATGGCGGGGATGCCGTATTCGTCGTAGCGGTTGATCGCGCTGAGCGCGCCCATCGCGCCGGACAAGGCGACGATCGATCCCTGGTGGTCGGGGTGGAGATAGACCGGCGCGGCGAGAGTCTGATCGTTATAGGCGATCACCGGAACGTCGGCGCCGTCCCAGTGGACGTAGCGGCGGGTCATCGTCCCCGCGGCGTTATATTCCACGACGAGCGCGTCGCCGTCGTAGACGAAGGTGGTGGCGTTGCTCCCCGAGGTCACCCGCCACAGCCGGCCGAGCGGGTCGTAGTCGAGCACCGCCCCTGCGCCGCCGCCGGTCGCCATGACGAGGCGGTTCTCGATGTCGTAGGTGTAGGCGTGGACGCCGTCGCCGGTGAGGTTGCCGTTGAGGTCGTAGGCGAAGCTCGGGCCGCCCGTCGCGGCGATGTACTGGTTGAGCCCGTTGGTGGTGTAGGTCCGGTTCACCCCATAATGGCCGGTCCAGGCGTAGAGATCGTTGTCGCGCGCGATCGAGGCGATCTGGCCGGCCGGATTGTGGCCGTAGAGCCAGAGCACGTCGTTGGGGCCGCTGCCGCCATAGATGTAATAATGGCCGAGCCCGTTCAGCCGGCCGACGCCGTCGCGCGAGGTCCAGGTCGAGGCGCCGTTGCCGCGGCTCTGCCCGGCGGGGAGGCCGTCGGGCCGGTAGGAGCTATAGTAGCGCGCCGAATTATCGGCCGAGGCGAGGTAGAAGGGCCGTCCGAGGCCGTCCCGTTCATAGGAGAACCAATTGCCGTCCGGATGGGTGATCCGGGCGCGGCCGCCGTTCGCATCGTAGTCGTGATTGAGCGTGCGGGTGACGCCGCCCAGGTTGATGCTGCTCGAGAGAAGCCGGCCGAACCCGTCATAGCTGTTGGTCACGCCCTCGCCGGTCGGCGAATCGAACCGGGCGAAGAGCTGCCGATCGCCGAGATCGTAGCCGTAATGGACGTCGCGGGTCTGGCCCCCGCTCAGCGCCTGCGGGCCCGACGGGCGCTCGGGCACGATCTTTGAAATCACCCGGTTGAGATTGTCGTAATTGTAGGTGAGCGTCGATCCGTCGCGCTTGCGCAAGGACGTGCGGTTGCCGGCGGCGTCGTACCAATATTGCTCGTGGTCGGCAGTGCTCACCTGGGTGGGCGTGGTCGGCGACGGGAACCAGAGGTGCGAGCGGCGGCCGAGGCCGTCATAGTCGTAGCGAGAGGTGTTGCCGTTGCCGTCGATGACATTCAGGAGGTTGCCGTTCGCGGTATAGCCATATTGTACCTCGATGGCGGCATCGCCGGTTTCCACCCCCTGGTGTACCTCGGTGATCTGGCCGGCGGCGTCGTAAACGTTCCTGGTGATCCGGTCGGGATCGCTTCCCGCTGGTGTCGTCTGATGGCAGGCCGGGGCAGGCGGCGCTCCGAATGAAGCAGGATTCATTCGCACCGCGGTGCATTCGAGCCGGCCGAGCGCGTCGTAGCTATATTCGGCGCGCGTCACGATCGCGCCGGCGGCGCCATCGGCGCGAACCCGCTCCATGATCTTGCGGCCATTGCCGTCGTAGACCGTCTCGGCGGTCCGATTGGGCGTGAAGCCGGTCCAGTCGGCCGGCCGAACGCTTTCGCTCTGAAGCGACGCGAGGGTGCCGGTTTCGACCCTGATCAGCCGGTCGGCGGAATCGTAGCTGTTCCTGACCGCGAGCCTCGGCAGCGCTTCGGTCCCGTCCGGATCGGGGCTGATCGTGCCGGCCAGCCGCCCGTACGCGTCATAGCGATTGTAGGAGGTGTCGGCAGTGCCCTGCATCGGGCCGTCCGTGGCGATCAGGCGGCCGGCGGCGTCGTAGGTGAAGCTTGTGGTCAGGGTCGCCGTCTGCCCCTGCGTAACATCGATCCGACGCTCGGCGCTGGGCAGCAGGGTGTTCTGCCAATAATCATATTCGGTCTGGATCGGCGCGTTCGTGCCGCAAGTCGTGCCAGGGCCGGCATCGTTGCAGATGCGCACGGCGGAGCGTCGGCTGAGTCCTCCGGTCGAAACGGTGTAGACGATCGAGGTCCGGCGTCGAACGCCGTTCGCGTCGGCGGGATCGACCTGCTCGGTCAGCTGGCCGAGCGTATTATAGGCGTAGTCCGTCTGGCGATTGGGATTTTGAAATCCGTCGCGGGTCCAGCTCGGCCGCCAGCATAGCGGCGTGGTCCGCGGCACGGCAGGGCAGGTCGATACGTCGTAATGGGCCGTCTCGGTGATCGGCGAGAGGCCCGAGCCGGGCTTCGGGGTGGCCGTTCGCGAGATGATGTTCCGATATTCGTCGTAGACGACGCCGACCTCGTTCAGCTCGGGATAAATGATCCGGTAGGGCCGATCTTGTCCGTCGTAAAAATAAGAGGTGGTCCGCCCGAGCCCGTCGCGGGCGCTGGTGAGCGTCGTATGGATGCGGTTGGTCGCCAGATCGTAGACGCTGTGGTAGGAGTTCGCGACGTTGTAGACTTGGCTCGATCCGTCGGGCGCGGTCGCCGTCATCCTGTCGAATATGTAGTGCAGGGTGCCCGGCTGCGTGTGGAGATTGACGTAGCTGTAGGTCCAGCCCACGCCGTCGCGATCGACCGTTGCCACCGGAGAAAGGCCGCTGGTCGCCGCGCTGACCTGTAGCGAGGGCGAAAGCTCGCCCGGCAATTGCATCGATCCCGACCCGACCTCGGGGCTGGCGCCCATCGCGCTGACGCAGCCCTGGCACGTATAGGTGCGGCCGGCGGAATCGCCTGCGCCATATTCGGTGATCGTCGCGCCGCCATAGGCGAACCGGCGCAGCGCCGTGCTCTCGTCGGCGGCCGCGTATATCGCGGCCTCGGTGACGCGTTGCCAGTCGTTGGAGTTCGGGTCGCTGTCGTCCGCGTAGGTGAGCTTGATCAGGTAGCCGAGGCTACTGGTGATCCGGTAGGGACGAACGGACATTCGCCCGAAGGGGGCCCCATTCGGCACCGCGTTGTAATGATAGGCGATCACCTCGCCGTTCGCATAGGCCGCCGTTGTGGCGTAATAATTGTAGGACGGGGTCGGCGACGTGTCGTTGAGCGCCGGCTGGGCGAACGTCCAGACCGTGGCCGAACCCCGCTCGGTGTAGACTCGAATGTTCGGGTTGAAGGTCGAGCCGGTTCCGGTCACGCTCAGGCAATCGGATTCGACGCAGTCGAACGCGTCCGACGTCGCCGACCCGATATGGATCGCATAAGTTCTCTGAACCTGCTCCGCGCCGCTCGCGGTCAGTCTCTTTCCGTTGAGGAAAGGGGCGGCGTTCTGGAGCCGGTCGAAGCGCAGGTTCGGCGCGCCCGGAACCGACAGCGCCGGCGGCTCGATCGTCGTCCTGCCGTCGAGGACATTGACGTTGTTCTGGTCGGTCGCGAGCTGGAGAGGCGCAATCTCCGCTGGCGCGTTCTGGGCTCGGGCCGCGACGGCCGAGCCAAGCGCGAGCAGCGCGGTGAAACCGGCGGCCAGACGCCGCACAAGAAGGGAGCTCATTGGGGCGGCGCGTTCGGCGAGACGACGTTGACGTTGGTCCGGTTGTCGGCCTTGTCGTATTTATATTCGGCCGAGACGTTGTTGTTGACCGTTCCGCTCCGAACGACCTTCACCAGCCGCCCGCGCGAATCATAGCTGTAGCTGATCGTCTCCGAAGCGATGGCCGTCGCCGTCACGGCGGCCGAAGCCAGCGCGAGCATGATTTTCTTCATATATAAAGGCTCCCCGCCGGTTCGAATCGAACGGCGGGTTTCATGTTGCAGCAGGGGCCGCCCGCGGGCGGCCCCTGATGGATTCGATAAGGACGAAGCGGTTAGCCGAGCAATTCCTGCTCGAGCTTCTTCGCCATCTCCTCGATGTTTTCCGGCGGCCAGCCCGGGATATCCATCCCGAGCCGAAGCCCCATCGAAGCGAGAACTTCCTTGATCTCATTGAGCGACTTGCGGCCGAAGTTCGGCGTCCGCAGCATCTCGGCCTCGGTCTTCTGCACCAGATCGCCGATATAGATGATGTTGTCGTTCTTGAGGCAGTTGGCGCTGCGCACGCTGAGCTCCAGCTCGTCCACCTTCTTGAGCAGGTAGCGGTTGAGCTGGTTGGCGTCGGCTTCGCTTTGCTCGGCGCTCGGCACGGCGACTCCGGCCATGGTCGGGACCTGCGCCATGCCCTCGTCGAAGTGGACGAACAGCTGGAGCTGGTCCTGCAGGATGCGGGCCGCATAGGCGATGGCGTCGTCGGGCGAGATCGTGCCGTCGGTCTCGACCGTCAGGGTCAGCTTGTCATAGTCGAGCTCCTGCCCAACGCGGGTGTTCTCGACCTTGTAGCTGACCTGACGCACCGGGCTGTAGAGCGCGTCGACCGGGATGAGGCCGATCGGCGCGTCGACCGGGCGGTTCGAGGCGGCGGGGACGTAGCCCTTGCCGGTCTCGGCGGTCAGCTCGATGTTGAGCGTCGCGCCCTCGTCCAAATGGCAGATGACGAGATCGGGGTTCATCACCTCGATGTCGCCGGTCACCGCGATCTGGCCCGCCGTCACCTCGGCCGGGCCGGTGGCGGAGAGCTGGAGGCGCTTGGGCCCCTCGCCTTCCATCCTGAGCGCGACCTGCTTGACGTTGAGCACCATGTCGGTGACGTCCTCGCGCACGCCGGCCAGCGAAGAGAATTCGTGAAGCACGCCCTCGATCTTGATCGAGGTCACCGCCGCGCCCTGGAGCGAGCTCAGCAGCACCCGGCGCAAGCTGTTGCCGAGCGTCAGGCCGAAGCCGCGCTCGAGCGGCTCGGCGACGAAGGTCGCCTTGCGGCGGGCATCCCCGGTCGCCTTCTTCTCGAGGCTGTTCGGCTTTTTCATTTCCTGCCAGTTCTTTGCGTTGACGGCCATGGGGTTCCTCTGGCGTTGGGGAAGGCGTCCCTTCCCTATTTCTAACTTCTACTTCTTCTGCCCGGCCACGGCGCTGGAGCCGCGGACGAAATCAGACTCGGCGGCGCTTGGAGGGGCGGACGCCGTTGTGCGGGATCGGGGTCACGTCGCGGATCGAGGTGATCTGGAAGCCGACCGCCTGGAGGGCGCGAAGAGCGCTCTCGCGGCCCGAGCCCGGGCCCTTGACCTCGACCTCGAGCGTGCGGACGCCGTGCTCGGCGGCCTTCTTGCCGGCATCCTCCGCCGCGACCTGGGCCGCATAAGGCGTGCTCTTGCGGCTGCCCTTGAAGCCCATCATGCCCGCCGAGCTCCACGCGATGGCGTTGCCCTGGGCGTCGGTGATGGTGATCATCGTGTTGTTGAAGCTCGCATTCACGTGGGCGACGCCCGCCGTGATGTTCTTGCGCTCGCGCCGCCTGATGCGCTGAGGTTCGCGTGCCATATCGTTTCTATCCTACCTAAATTCCGAATAACCGCTCATCCTGAGGAGCGGCTGAGCGAAGTCGAAGCCGCGTCTCGAAGGACCGGACGAATTACTTCTTCTTGCCGGCGATCGGCTTGGCCTTGCCCTTGCGGGTGCGCGCATTGGTGTGCGTGCGCTGGCCGCGGACCGGGAGGCCCTTGCGATGACGAAGCCCGCGATAGCAGGCGAGGTCCATCAAACGCTTGATGTTCATCGCCGTCTCGCGCCTCAGGTCGCCCTCGACCTGGTGGTCGGAGTCGATCGCCTCGCGGATGTGGAGGACTTCCTGGTCGGTCAGGTCCTGGACCCGGCGCTCGCTCGGGATCCCGAGCTTGGCGGCGATTTCCCTGGCCTTGGTGCGGCCGATGCCGTGAATGTAGGTAAGGGCGATCTCGACCCTCTTGTTGGTCGGGATGTTGACGCCCGCGATACGTGCCATCGATGTTTCTCCTGCTCCACAGGCCGCTTTGGCATCGCGGCCTATCTCAGCGCTTCTTGGGTCCCGCGAAACAGACAAAGCCGACAGGCGCACGAGTGCGCCGCCGGGTCAGCCGGTTAACGGGATGGGCGCCATTTAGGGAGCGGTTTTCCCTCTGTCAACAGGCCGAGACGCCGGAAAGTTCAGGCGGCGGCATCCGGAATCATCGCCAGCAGCGAGTCGCGCTTTTCGGCGAGCGCGGCGAATTCGTGCACGGAATGCTTGCCGCCTATCCGGGCCATCGCCCGGGCGAGACGCTCGCGGGCCGCGCCGGTCATCTCGCCCAAGCCGGACGCC
>Ga0209468_1001426_pt1 | contig 10578 bp, 9 predicted proteins | sample GraSoiAngelo_102_FD_185871 | JGI IMG/M metagenome (GOLD analysis project Ga0209468, IMG submission 185871) | Grasslands soil microbial communities from the Angelo Coastal Reserve, California, USA - 14_0903_02_40cm (SPAdes) (version 2) | ecosystem: Environmental > Terrestrial > Soil > Grasslands ...
TCAGGAGATTCGGGCGGATGTTACTAGCTGAGTCGCATCAAGGAACGATCTTGACTTGGGAGCCCAAAGCCTGTGGCGGGAAGCCACGTTTCCACCGCACACGGACCGCCCCCTTCGAACCATGGCTCGCGACAACCCGGCCCAAGATCCGGACGCCGTCCTTGCGAAGCCACACGACCCGGGCGCCTATCACCTTCCCCGCATCCACCTTGCCGGCAATCTGAACGATCGTCTGGTAGCTGTCCTGTTTGAACTTGCTCTGGCGGAAGGCAGTCACCGTGCCGGACAATTCGGATTTCGGCATCTACGCCCCGCGACCGCCTCGTGCCGGATAAGGGCTTCGGACGAGCCTAATGAAGGAGTCCGGCCGCCTTCAGCTCGGCCGTAATCTTCTCGACGGCCTTCTCGACATCCGCGGGCGTCCGTGCGCCTGTGCACACGAGCTTGCCGCTTCCGAAGAGGAGGACGACGACCTTCGGTTCATCGATCCGGTACACGAGGCCGGGGAACTGCTCCGGTTCGTATTCGACCTTGCCTCCGCCGAGGGAGATCGCGATCGCGTTCAGGTCGATCTGCGCCGCGAGATCCGACGTCGCGACGATGTTCTGGACCACGATCTCGGGGTTCTTGTTCACCGGGATGCCGGCCGCTCCGATTTGCTTCGCCACAAGGTCGATCGCGGTCTTCACGTGCTCGAGGCTCTTGGCCCCCGTGCAAACGACCTTCCCACTCCGGAAGAGCAGGATCGCGGTCTTCGGCTCCTTGAGACGATAGATCAGTCCCGGGAACTGCTCCGGCTCGTACTCCGCCCCGCCGAGGACGAGGGCGATCGCTTGCAGGTCGAGCTCCTTCCCGAGGGAAGTCGACGCGACAACGTTCTCAATCTTGTAGTTCGCCGAAGGAACACCACCGAGGGCCGGAGGCGTGGCACACGGCACCGGCTTCGACCCGACGCAGATAGTCCGTTATATAGTTAGGGCAGTCCAAGGGCCTTTTCCGGGCTGCGGACCAATCTCCGGGGACGCTCCCCGCGGTTTCGTATCGCGCCGGTGGGGCTGGACCCCCCGACTGTTTCGGAGGATGCAATCATCCTTGGTAGCGGCGGCGAATCCGGAGGGCGAACCGTAAGCTCTAAGGTACGCGACACGAATCCCTTCATGAGCCGATGGAAGGGGGAGGGCTCGAGCACATGGTATTGAGCATCGCAGCTTGCGCGATCGCCGTCCTCCTCGGCCTTTCGGCCTTTGCGGTTCCAGGTCGCTCGGAGCGTTCCTCTCCCATGTTCGTCCTGGCGACACCGCCCGGGGGCACCTACTTCGACTTCGTCGTCAGCATCCTCATGGAGAATCACGGGATCTGTGACATCCTGACGTATTGCGGCGGCAGCGCACCCTTCGAGACGCAACTCGCGAACGCGTCGGGCCTTGCCACGAATTACAGCCCCAGCCCATGCGGCAAGAGCCTCGCCGACTACCTGTGCCTCACCGGAGCCTCGACGTTCGGCTGCACGGAGAACCCGAATCCGAACTCGGACGCCTGCACCCGGCTCGCATGGCAGTCGCCCAACATCGTGGACCGCCTCGTTGACGCCGGGCTCACGTGGAAGGCGTACATGGAGAACATGACGTCGGATTGTGGGAGCCCCGCGGGGACGGGCTATGTCGTCCGCCACAATCCCTTCGCATACTATGGCGACATCGTCACGAATGCGACGCGGTGCGCCCGCGTGGTCCCGGCGGGGATCGACGACCGCGCCCTCCTGGACGACCTCGGCTCCGCGTCGAACGCCTCGAACTACATGTGGCTCACGCCCAACCTATGCAACGACATGGACGTCTGCCCCGTCGCCGCAGGCGACGCATATCTGTCCAACCTGGTCCCGAAAATCCTAGGAAGCCCGGTCTTCACGACGGAACGGGCCGCGCTCTTCATCACCTTCGACGAGGCCGCCAACGGCCGAGGGACTCCGGCCATCTACACGGTCTGGTCCGGGCCCGCTGCCAAAGTCGGTTACACCTCCTCCGTGTCCTACAACCATTTCTCGCACCTGGCGACCGTCGAGGCGAACTGGAACCTACCGACCTTGAACACGAACGATTCGGGTGCCCGGAACATGTCGGAGTTCTTCGTTGGGTCGCCGCCGGACTTCTCCCTGTCCGCCTCCCCTTGGAGTCTCTCCTTCATCGCGGGCGGAAGCGCGATGTCCAACGTCAGCCTCCAATCGCAAAACGGTTTCCAAGGAGCCGTGACCCTAGACGCGACCTCGAGCCCGGCGGGTGTGACGGCCGTCTGTTCGCCTTCCGTGATCCATGGCGGCGAGACCTCCGCGTGCACAATGACCTCCTCAGCGGCGGGCTCCTTCGACGTCACGGTCTCCGGGACCGCGGGGGCGCGCGTCAACCATGTGACGATCCACATCCAAGTGATTGGACGTCTATCCGCCCAGATCGGCTCACCATCGAGCACGTTTACGGGTCAATCCGTCGATTTCCTTGGATCGGCATTGGGAGGACAAAGCCCGTACAATTATTCCTGGCAACTCGGAGACCAATCGACCATGACCGGAGACCGCGTGAGCCATGTCTATTCCTCCGAAGGCGTGTACCGAGTCAACCTCACGATCGACGATGGGAGCGGCCAGGTTGCCCTCGCGAGCAAGGACCTCACGGTGGCCCGGTCGACTCCCGGCGTTCTCACGGAAGCCGCCACGGGGGTTGAGGACGTCCGCGCAACCCTGCATGGGGACCTTCGCAACCTCGGAGAAGCGACGACCGTCATCGTTGGATTTCTCTATGGGTTGGATCCGACCCTGTCCGGAGCGACGAACTGGACGAGCGGTCCGGCGAGTAGGGCGGGCGTCTATGCCAGCCTCGTCACCGGCTTGACCCCGAACACGACCTACTACTTCGATGCCTGGGCGACCGGCCACGGCTTCACGACGGGCGGGATCATGAGCTTCACCACGATGGCCTCGTCCATGCCTTCGGGCACCCCTGGCGCGACCGTGCGCGTGGAAGGCACGTTGGGGACGAACGGTTGGTACGTCTCCGATGTGACCGTGACCCTGACCGCGTCGGATTCGTTGCCTTTCGTCGCATGGATCCATTACGTCGTGGACGAGGGCGGCTGGCTGAACTACACCGCGCCGCTCACCCTGCACGACGGGAAACACACCCTGTCGTACTACGCCTTCGACGCCTCCAGCAGTCCTCCGGAACGAAATCAATATCTGAACGTCAGCGTCGACACGACGCCGCCGGTGGTCAGCCTCGAGGACCCCTCGCCGGTGGTCACGTCGTCGTTCCCGGTGCATTGGACCGGATCCGATGCCGGATCCGGCATCGCGGGGTATGAGATCCAGGTCGACGGCGGGGCGTTCCAGACCGTGGGCATCGCCACGAGCGTGACACTCGACCTCGCCGATGGCGTCCATACCTTCACCGTTCGGGCGACTGATGTCGCCGGCAACAAGGAGACGCAGACGCGGTCCGTCTCCGTCGACACGAATCCGTTCAGCCCCTTCGGACCCTTGGCGGGCCTCCCGCTCTTCCTTCTCCTCCTCGCGTTGGCCATCGCAGTCACGATCCTTTTGCTCCGACGCCGACGCAAGCGGAAAGGGACGCCTGCCAAACGCTAGGCCGCCGCAGGTCCGGACCAATTCAGGCCAATCCGCACATCCGGTTTCGTTCCCACCCACCGCGTCTCCAGAGGACCACTAGATTCTTGAACGAACGGTCCACTCGGGGAGCGGGATCATGAAACCGCGCAACGCAGGATCCGCGTGGCCGGGTCCGGAATACCGCATCCGTGTCTCGTTCCGAGCTCCCATCGATTTCGTGTTCGCGTGGTGCACCGATTACACGCCGGGGGACGCGGCCCTGGAGAAAGAAACGTACCAGCGGAAGATCATCGAACGGACCCCGCGGGCCGTCGTTTTCGAAGATCTCGAGGAGTCCAAAGACGGTTGGGATTGGTCGAGGGCGGTCGTCTCCCTGCGCCCGCCGAACCGCTGGCACATGAACGGCATCGGCAACAATCGCGATGTGGTGGCCGACTACGTCCTGTCCAGTCTCCCCGACGGCCGAACCCGACTCGACCTCCGATGGAAACGGAGGCCCCACGGCCCGGATGCGAAGCTCACGAAGGCGGAGCGCGAAGCTTCCTCGACGCGGGCATGGAAGCGATTTGCCTCGGCCCTGGAGGCAGACTACAAGCGCTCTCGTCGTGGCCAGGGAAAGCGAAGGACGTAGGACAGCCGACTCCACCGGGTCTCAGTCCGTCGGCACCGCGATATCTTCCTTGATCCGCTCCATCACCATCCGCGTGTCGGACCGCTCGATGTCCTTCATCGAGATCAATTTGTAGACGATGCGGTTCAGGTCCAAGCGGTTCTTCGCGCGGATCAGGACGACATAGTCCATGTCGCCCATGAGGAAGTAGACGGCCCAGACGCCCGGGATCCGGGACAGGGCCCTGCCCAGCCGCTCGTACGTTCGCGGGTCGTATTTCGAACGAATGAAGCTCACCGCGAGGATGTCGTATCCGAGTTTCACCGGGTCGACGATCGCTCGGTACCCTTTGATCACACCTTCGTCCTCGAGCCGCTTGATCCGGTAGTGGACCGACGAAGAGGCGAGCCCCGTCATCCGGGCGAGGTCGCCCAAGCTGATCTTATCGTCCTTCTGGAGCTTGGCCAGGATGATGCGGTCCGGCGGTTCGACGTGCTTCAACGACGCGGCCCTCTTCGGCTTCTGCCCGGAGGCGGGGAGGGCCATCTCATCTCGCCCCCGCGCACCGTTCGGACCACGGGACGGCGATCCGGCTGCGTGGAGAATCCGCCGCGAGCGTGACGCCCGTGTTACTGAAACAAGGCAGTCTGACGACCTTTCGCGCCTCCATTCTCCCTCACGGAGGCTTCAACATCTATTTTCATTAAAAACCATTCGGCTCCGTGCATACGCCGTCCACCGTTCGAGCATTCCCGCGGGTCCCCAGGGGTGATCGACAGCCTACCCGAGCGCCTTCGACAGGAGCGGCAAGCTGACGTCATATCGATAGTCGATGTCGGAGTGCGTGTCGTCGAACTCCTTGTACACGTGCGGGATGCGCCGCTCACCGAGCTTCTTGTGCAGGACCCGGGCTCCCCAGATCAGGTTGTACTGGTCCTTCGTTCCGCAGTCAATGTACACGAGCCGCAGGCGACGGAGCCGAGGGGCGTACCGATCGACCATGTTCACGGGATCCCAGCGCCGCCATCGGGCCCACACCTCGGGACGCCATTCGCCGGTCTCCAGGTCGAAGGGGAAGTCAATTCCGAGCTCCCGGCTCTTCGGATTCGGCGAATAGTGCGCGGCCATGCCGATCGTGTTCAACACGGGCTCCATTTCTCTCAGGCGGCGGTTCGGCTGCCGCCAGAACCATTGGAGCCATTTCGCGGGACCGTCGTGCTCCCGAAACGCCGCGAGCGCCTTCGGGAAGTCGGTCGTGTAGCAGTACTCGAAGAGGGCGTCTCCCGAATGATCCGCGAGGGCCGACCAGGTGTCCGGATGGAGCATCCCCTGGACGATCGAGCCGTAGCCTCCGGAGGACTTGCCCCAAATCCCACGCCGGGAAACGCGGTACTTCGATTCGACGTGAGGGACGATTTCGTGGCGCAGGTAGTCATCGTACTGCCCCGTCGCGGTCGAATTGATGTACTGGTTGCCGCCGACGCGAGTGAAGCAGTCGACCATCGGGACGATCATAGCCCCCATCTTCCCGGTTCGGATGAGGCGATCCAGTTTCGTCTTCAGGTCCTCTCCCAGCGGGTCGACCCCGAATAGGGATTTCCCGGTCCCGGTGTACCCGACGATCCCATACGCCGCGGGATACCGCTTTCGCGGATCGTACTTCGGGGGAAGATAGATGGCCACGTCCCGACGGGTCGGATCCTTGAGCGGATTCCCCTTCAGCACTTGAGAATCGAACGTCTCGATGACAACCTCTCCACCCGCCATTCGAGTCCCGCCGGGCAAACGACGACGAGGCATTAAGGCTGCGTGACCGCGGCCAGATTGTGGACCGAGGGAAGAGTAGAGCCGCGAGCCGGCGCCCGGTGTCTCGCTCAGATGTGGAAGACCAGGGCGATGATACGTGAGATCAAGATCGCGGTCACGGAGGCCGCGATGACCGAGAGCCGTCCTAGGATTCCGATGTCATAGGGCCAGAGAGCCATGCCAGCGACCTTCCGATCCATCATGTCCAGGCGGAGAACCTGGGCGACGTCGTCGGAAGCGGGATTCGGCGATTCCTGGAAGAGCGTTTGCAACTTGGGATTCAGAGTCGCCCTCGCGATCTTCTTTTCCGCGATCATGCGTCCGTGCAACTTCGAAAGCGGCAAGAAGAAGAGGAACAAGCCAAGGAGGATCAGGCCAAAGAGAAAGCCTCCCACGCCCACAACATCGCCGAGTGACGGCGTCGAGGACGACGTGAGGAGCGAGAGCATGAAGAGGGCGATGAAACCGAAATAGACCGTCGCCAGGGAGAGCGCGAGCGAACCGATCGGCCTCAATCCTAGGAAGGGGTCCTCGTAGTACGGCCGCAACTCCAAGGGGGCCGAGCTGAATCGCAGCATCCCCTTCGAGAGGCTCCAGTACGTCCACACGACGGAGGACAGGGCGAGCGAAATCACCGCGAGGCTCACGACGTCGACGATCGTCGCAAGAAATTCCAAAAGCGAGAAGGCCGAGTCGGTATTGAACCGAAAGGGGGAGGGCCCCCCGAACGCGACGGGCACGCTGAGCGCAAGGAGGAGGGCCGCCAGGAAAACGATCCACGTGGCCACCTGGGGCCGAACGGCGGAGACGCCTGTGAACGTCTTGCGGAATCCCTCGTCCTTTTCCGGCATCAGAGCAGGGAGCGAGCGCCCGGCTTCGAGAAGCTTCGTCCTCATGTATCGGGGCGCGTAGAACGAATATGCGAAGAGGGCACTTTGGGCGAGGCTCTGCGGCGACAAGGCGAATATGACGGCCCGCCAGAGATCCGTCGTCTCCACGTATTTGGACAAGACCGTATTGAGGATCCCGAACAGAACGAATCCGACCAGGATGCAGCCGAGAATGTACGGCAGGCGGAAGCCGATGATGAACCGTTCCGCCAAGGTCAGTGACCCGGGAATGCCTGTGATCGCCGAGGTCGATGTCCCGGCTGGCGCGGGTCGCCGACGCTCCCCCAAACTCCTCCCTCGAACCGGGCCAAAGTGCCTTTGCGGAATGAAGCTATCGGAAGGAGGCGAGCGACCGGAGGACCTCTTGCGAGACGCATGCCCCGCTCGGATTCGTCGTTTTCGAATTCGAAAATCGTCTCGTCTCGATTAAATAGCCGTGTGAGAACCGGGATGCCCGGAGCGACCCCAAATGATTCGTCTGGCCCTGGCTCGCGTTGGTTCAATTCGTCGAATGGTTCCCATCATCGCGGTGATCGCTCTCCTTACGGTCGCTGTCCTCGCGGTGTTCAACTCCGCGGCCGCCGCGGCTCCCGCGACACCGCACTTCGGACCGAACGTGATGATCACGCAGACGCCGGCGTATACGGCCGGGAACCCCTCCATCGCCGTCGGTTCGGACGGCGTCGCGTACCTCGCCTTCGCCGGTTGGGCCGGCCCGACGACGGGGACGGATGTCTTCTTCACGAAATCGGCGAACGGCCGGACCTGGACTCCTCCGGTTCGGGTGAACAACGATGCGACCGCCTTCGCTCAAACGAATCCGTCTCTTGCCCTAGACAGCGGGAACAACATCTCGATCGCTTGGGTCGACGGTCGAAGTGGGAACCAAGACATCTGGTTCTCCCGGTCGACGAACGGAGGTCAGAGCTTCTCGCCCAATGTCCTCGTGAATCTCGTCACCACGAACGCCCAGACGGAGGTTCGTATCGCGGTCGACCCGGTCGATCCGATGCTCATCCATGCGGTCTGGACGGACACCCGGGTCGCCGGGAATCCGGATATCTACTACGCCAACTCCACGGACGGCGGCCTGAGTTTCAACCCAAGCTCTCGGGTGAATAACGACGCCGGCGCTGCGGAACAAGGGGCTCCCGCAATCGCGGTCGCCGCGAACCGAGATGTCCACGTGGTCTGGAGGGACGCTCGGCTCGTTGGGAGGGGCACGGACATCTATGCCGCTCGATCGACGAATCGGGGCGGCAGCTGGATCTATCCTAGCACCGCATGGGTGAACGACGATAGCGGCAGCGTCGCACAGCAGGAACCCACACTTGCCATCGATCGCGCGGGGGCCATCTACGTCGCTTGGACCGACTACAGGAGCGGGACTACTGCCCCGGACATCTACGCCGCTCGGTCGACGAACGGGGGCGTTTCGTTTGGCGCCAACGTAAAGGTCAATGATGACGTGGGACCCGTTTGGCAGCTCCAACCGTCCCTGGCCGCGAACGGCGGGAAAATCGTCGTCGCCTGGGCCGATATGAGAACCGGAGGCTCGACGAACGTCGACATCTACGCCTCCACGTCGTTGGACGGCCTGACGTGGTCCGCGAATGTGAAACTGAACGACGATTCCTCCGCGGCAAGTCAGTTTCAGCCGACTGTCGGCATCGATTCCACCGGTGACGTCTTTGCGGCTTGGTTCGATACGAGAGGTTCCGGCCAGGACGTCTACGGGACCGTACTCGACGTGGTCGCCCCCGTCTCAAGACCCGGCGCAGGATCGACAGGAGACCAGGGCGCCGCGATCGTTTTCAACGCGAGCGCATCCACGGACAACCTCGGAATCGCGAGCTATGCTTGGGACTTCGGGGACGGTTCGGGAGCCACCGGGTCGACTGGGAGCCACACCTATGCGAATGCGGGCATGTACACCGCGGCTCTGACCGTCTGGGACTACTCGGGGAACAGCGCAATGTCCACGATGACCGTCACGGTTCGGGACACAAAGGCCCCCGTCCCCTTGGGCGGCGGGGACCGCAGCGTGGACGAAACCCAGTCGCTCTTCTTCGACGCCTCCGCATCGACGGACAACGTCGGGGTCGTCTCATACGCCTGGGATTTCGGCGATGGATCGTCGGCAAGCACGGCGACCGCGAACCATGTCTACGCCCACCCCGGGGTCTATCAGGCCACGTTGACCGTAACGGACGCGGCAGGAAATTCGGCGACCTCGAGTTTCCAGGTGACGGTCCGATCGAGTCCGCTCCTCGGTTGGATCGAGATCCTCGCGGGAATCGTCGCGGTCCTCACGATCGCCGTGATCCTGCTGGGCTGGATGGCCTGGGGGAGACGGAAGCGGAATGAAAAGGAGTCCGGAAGGCCTTCTGCCGAGCGTCAGGCCCAACCGCCTCCGCCACCGCGGGACTCGGATCCTCTCGACATGAGCTTTCCACCGGCGCCTCCCAAGGACCCATAGGCCGAACGAAAGGCGGACCGAGGGTCCGCCTCTTTTCCTTAATTCCGCTCAGCCTTTGTATTCGACCAACGAGTAGACGTTGTCGTCCAGGTCGAAGAACCGCGCCCGGATGCCGCCCCAGTCCTGGGCCTCCGCCTTCTCCTTGAATCGGACGCCCTTCGCCAGGAGCTGCTCCTGCAACCGATAGATGTCGCTCGTCGTGAAGCCGATCCCCGTCTCCTCGCCGATGTGGGCCATGTCCGCATCGTAGTCCGCGGGGTTGTCGTAGATGTCTTTCCTCGGAGTGAAGGGCGTGATCGCCGTCGCCTTCGGCGACAGCTGGTAGGAATCGAATCCTTCCTCGTCGCTTTCCGCCCTCTGCTTGCGCATGCCGAGGGCCTTGCGGAAGAATTCGCCCGTCTTCTTCGAGTCGCGCGACGCGACCGTCACGAACCCGAGGGCCGACACTCCGGCCCGGCGGACCTTCGGCTTCGCGGGCTGTGCGAGGAACAGGACGTTGCCGGCCGGGTCCGTGAAGCGCCCGAACGTCTCGGATTCGCCATCAACCGCGGTCTTCACGCCCTTCTTCTTCAGGTCCGCGACCGTCCGTTTCAGGTCGTTCGTGATGAAGCCAATCCCCGTGACGCCGCCGATCATCTTCAACCGGGACTCGTACATCTCCTGGCCCCACTCCGGGACCGGCTGCCATGGCGTCAGGGCCGCATCCTCGCCGCCCTTCGTCGCGCCGAGGGCCAGATAGCCCCACTTCGGCATCGCCGATCGCACCTTCAGGCCGATCTTTCGCGTGTAGAACGCTCGTGTCGCCTTCAGGTCTTTCACAAAGATCTCGACGTCCGTCAACTGCAGTTTCGCCATGGGGGTCCCCTGATTGCGGCCCGTACCGCGTCCGCGACCTTTAAAGGAGTCGAAATCGCGGTCGCTGCGTTTGCCGGAGAAAACACCGCGGATTGGGATTCCCATTGACGTGCAAGAACGGGGTTCTTCCAATGGCGAAGGCCGCCTAGAACGTCACGATGCAATCTTCCGGACGCTTGTCCTCGCGCATCCGCGAGAACGAGGGGGCGCGCATACGGTGTTCCTTGGAGAATTCGAGGAAATGCACCTCGGCCACGAGGACCGGCCGGGTCCAGAAGGCCACGTGAGCGTCGATCTCTGGCACCTCGGTGAACGGACA
>Ga0209468_1001433_pt1 | contig 10554 bp, 10 predicted proteins | sample GraSoiAngelo_102_FD_185871 | JGI IMG/M metagenome (GOLD analysis project Ga0209468, IMG submission 185871) | Grasslands soil microbial communities from the Angelo Coastal Reserve, California, USA - 14_0903_02_40cm (SPAdes) (version 2) | ecosystem: Environmental > Terrestrial > Soil > Grasslands ...
CCCTGTTCTGCGGCGCTGCCGAGCTGACCTACGGGACGCGCGCGCTGCTCGCGAAGCTGGTGGAGCTCTTTCCCGTGCCGAGCGAGCGTCCGCCCGTGGAGGGGCAGCGGTGGGGCACCGCGGAGCGCGTCGCGCTCCGGGCCGAGGACGGTGGGCCGTTCGTGGCGCAGGTGTTCAAGACCATGTCCGAGCCGCACGTGGGCGACGTGACCTATTTCCGCGTGTACTCGGGTACCGTGAAAAACGGCCAGGACGTCTACAACGCTCCGCGCGAGGCCGTGGAGAAGCTGAACCACTTGTGCGTCACGGTGGGGAAGGACCGCGTGGAGATCGCCGAGCTGCACGCGGGGGACATCGGGGTGGTCGCGAAGCTGCGTGACACGCACAAGATCCCCTTCCCCGAGCCGGTGATCACCGAAGCCATCGAGGTGAAGCAGCGGGGCGAGGAAGAGAAGCTCTCGAACGGGCTGCACAAGCTGCACGAGGAAGACCCGACGTTCCAGCACGAGTACAACGGCGAGCTGCAACAGACGCTGATCCGCGGGCTGGGGGAGCGGCATCTCGAGATCATCGTGGGGCGCCTCGCCCGCAAGTTCGGCGTGCACGCGCTCATCACCAAGCCGAAGATCGCCTACCGGGAGACGTTCAAGGGTCGAGCCGAAGGACAGGGGAAGCACAAGAAGCAGACCGGCGGCCGCGGCCAGTACGGCGACTGCTGGATCCGCATCGCGCCGCTGCCGCGCGGCTCGGGGCTCCAGTTCAGCGACGAGATCGTGGGGGGCGTGATTCCGCGGCAGTACATCCCGGCCGTCGAGCGCGGCATCCACGAGGCGGCGGCGCGCGGGCCCGTGGCTGGCTATCCGGTGGTCGATTTCAAGGTGGAGCTGTACGACGGCTCCTACCACGACGTGGACTCCAACGAGCAGTCGTTCAAGATGGCCGGCATCCTGGCGTTCCGGAACGTGAGCCCGAACGCGCGACCCACGCTGCTCGAGCCCATCCTCGAGCTCGAGGTGTGGACGCCCGACGAGTATCAGGGCGCCGTGATGGGCGACCTGTCGTCGCGGCGCGGGCAGATCCTCGGCACCGAGAAGGACGGCCGCCTCACCAAGGTGAAGACCCACGTGCCGGAGGCGGAGCTCGACAAGTACGCGACGGTGCTGCATTCGCTCACCCACGGACGCGGTACATACCGCCAGAAGTTCCACGTGTACCAGGAAGTCCCTCCCGAGGTGGCGCATAGGCTCGTGGACGCGCGGAAGAAGGAGCTGGAGGAGGCGAAGGCGTCCTGACGCGCTACCTGCGCCTGTGGTTCGGATTCTCGGAGCGCGTGGACCGGCGCGCGTACGCCCGAAGCGGCGCCGCCCTGCTGCTGTTCAAGTACGCCGTGGACGCCACGGTCATCTGGGCCTACACCGGCCGGCTGTGGAGCCCCGCCGACTATCTCAATTCGGTATCGCTGCTGCAGGAGCGCACGCTGCGCGGTGTGCCCGCCGGCGTGATGCTCGGGCTGGCGTTGTGGACGCTGCCGTTCCTGTGGATCGGGTTCGGCATGTCGGTGCGGCGTGCGGCGGACGCGGGCAGGTCGGCGTGGTGGGCGCTGCTGTTCTTCGTACCGCTCTTGAACTACCTGCTCATGATCGGGCTCAGCCTGCTGCCGACCGCGGCGGTCCCGGAATGGCGGCAGGCCGCCCCCGCGGCGGTGATGAGCGACCGGTTGAAGAGCGGGCTGTTCGGCGTCGCCGCGTCGCTCGCGATCACGATTCCCACGGTCTTGATCGGGGTCTATCTCAAGAAGAACTATTCGGCCGGGCTGTTCCTCGGCACGCCGTTCAGTATCGGCTACATCAGCGCTCATGTGTTCAACCATCAGCACCCCCGTACCATGGGGCAGACGATCGAGGTGGTGCTCTTCGCGCTCGGGCTCGCGACCGCGGCGATGTTCTTCTTCGCGGCCGAGGGCGCGTTCTGTCTCGTGCTCGCGTTCCCCCTCGCGGCGGTGGTGGGGATGTGTGGGGGCGTGTTCGGGCGGGCGATCGCGCTGCGCGGGATGGAGCCGCCGTCCCGGACGGGGCTGGCCGCGCTGTTTGCGCCCCTGCTGGTGCTGGCGGAGCCGCGCGCGACGGCGCCGCTCCACGAAGTCCGCTCGGTCGTCGAGGTCGCCGCGCCGCCCGCGGTAGTGTGGCGGCACGTGGTGGCGTTCCCCGCGCTGCCGCCCGCCACCGAGTGGGTGTTTCGGGTCGGAGTCGCGACCCCGCTCGCCGCCCGGATTCGCGGCAGCGGGGTCGGGGCATTACGCTTCTGCGACTTCACGACCGGGAGCTTCGTGGAGCCGATTACCGCGTGGGAGGAGAACCGCTTGCTGGCGTTCGACATCGTGCGCCAGGCGCCACCGATGCGCGAGTGGAGCCCCTACCGGGACGTGAACCCCCCGCACCTCGACGGGTACTTCCGAGCGACCCACGGGGAATTCCGGCTCGCGGCGTTGGGCGGCGGCAGTCGCACCCGGCTCGAGGGGCGGACGTCCTACGTGGTGGAGATGTTCCCACAGAGCTACTGGACGCTGGCCGCCGATCGCATCGTCGCGGCGATTCACGGGCGGGTGCTGCGACACATCAAGGCCCTGGCCGAGGAGGAGGAGCACCGATGAGAGCGACGATCCTGTGTGCCGCCCTCGCCGTCGCGGGCTGCGTCGAGAAGCGCTCCCCCCCCCCGCCCCCGGCGGACTCCACGGCTGCGGCGGCGCCCGCGCCCGCGACGCCTCCGGTCGCGCCGCCCGTGCCGCCCCCGCCGCCCGCGTCGCCCGCGCCCGCCGCCACGAAGGTCTTAGCGGTCGAGGGGTTCCTCACTCCGGAATCGGTGCTGCACGACACGGTGCAGGACATCTACTTCGTCTCGAACACCAACGGCAGCCCGACGGCGAAGGACAACAACGGCTTCATCAGCCGGGTGCGGCCGGATGGAGCGGTCGAGAACCTCAAGTTCATCGAGGGCGGCCGCACCGGCGTCACCCTCCACGCGCCGAAGGGCATGGCGCTGAACGGGGACACGCTGTGGGTGGCCGACATCGACGTGGTCCGCGCGTTCAATGCGAAGACCGGGGCCCTCGTGGACAGCGTGAGCCTGAGCAAGCTGGGGGCGGTGTTCCTCAACGACGTCGCGGTCGCGCCGACCGGGGCGCTGTACATCACCGACACGGGCATCAAGTTCGACGACGTGGGCAACGTGCTGCATCCCGGTCCCGATCGGATCTTCCGGATCGGCCCCGACCGGGCCGTCACGGTGGCGCTGAAGGGCGACACGCTCGGCCGGCCGAAGGGGATCGCCGTCGATCCCGTGGGGAAGCGCTTCGTGATCGTGCAGTTCGGAGGGCGCGCGGTGCTGGGGTGGAAGCCGGAGGGGGGTTCGACGGCGTCGTGGTCGCCCGCGGCAGAATCCTGGTCTCGAGCTGGAATGACTCGACCGTTGCGAGTTACGAGACCGGCCAAGAGGTGAAGGTCGTGACGGGCGTCCCCGGCGCGGCCGACATCGGCTACGACGCCCGGCGCAACCGCCTGCTGGTCCCGATCCTCCCGGCCAATCGGGTCGAGGTGTGGCAGCTGCCCTGATCGTCAATCCGCGATCGTGAGCACCGCGGCCCCTTTCACTTTCCCCGCCCGCAGCCGCTCCAGCGCCTCGTTCGCCCGCTCGAGTGGATGAGGCTCGATCTCGGTCCGCACCGGCACCCGCGGCGCGAGCGCCAGGAACTCCGTGCCGTCTTTCCGGGTGAGGTTCGCGACCGAGCGGAGCGTCCGCTCGCCCCACAGCACGTCGTACGGGAACGCGGGGATGTCGCTCATGTGGATGCCGGCACACACCACCGTCCCGCCTTTGACGACGGCGCGGAGCGCGGCGGGGACGAGCGGCCCCGCGGGCGCGAAGATGATGGCGGCGTCGAGCGGCTCGGGCGGCGGCGCATCCGAGGTCCCTGCCCACTCGGCGCCCAACCCCAGCGCGAAGCGCTGCGCGTCCCGGTCCCCGGCGCGCGTGAAGGCGAACACCCGGCGCCCCTGATGGCGCGCGACCTGGGCCACGATGTGCGCCGCGGCGCCGAAGCCGTACAGCCCGAGGCGCTCGGCCTCGCCCGCCGCGACGAGCGATCGGTACCCGATCAGCCCGGCGCACAGCAGCGGCGCAGCCTCGAGATCGGCGTACTGGTCCGGCAGGGGAAAGCAGAACCGGGCGTCCGCCACCGCGTATTCGGCGTACCCGCCGTTGATCTGGTAGCCCGTGAAGCGCGCCCGATCGCACAGGTTCTCCCGTCCCGAGCGGCAGTAGCGGCACTCGCCGCAGCTCCAGCCGAGCCAGGGCACCCCCACGCGGTCCCCGATGCCGAAGCGGTCGACGCCGGGCCCTCCCCCGGTCGCGGTGACGGTCCCCACGATCTCGTGACCGAGGATGAGCGGCAGCGTGGGGTTTGGCAGCTCGCCGTCGAGAACATGCAGGTCGGTGCGGCACACACCGCACGCCGCGACGGCGAGCAGCACTTGGCCCGGCCCGGGCTCCGGGCGCGAAATGTCCACCGCGCGCAGGGGACGGCGCGGGACGTCAAGCATCATGGCTCGCATCTGTCGTTATCCTGTCTCGATTTGTCGCTCCTGCGCAACACAACGCCGGGCCGCATGGGCCCCGCTCAGGCGGGCGTTAGGTCTTCTCCCGCTGCCCGAATTTTGCTGCCAGTGCGCGAGCGTGTCAGGTGCATTGATGATCGACTTCGGCTCTGCCCCCAGGGTACGCAACCCTGTGCGCATCCTGCTGGTGGACGATCAAGTCATCTTCCGGACCGCCGTGCGCGCGTTGCTCGAGCCACACCGGGATCTGGTCGTGGTCGGCGAAGCCGGGAGAGGAGAGGAAGCCGTCGCCAGCGCCGAAGCGGCCCGACCGGACGTGGTCGTGATGGATCTCGCCATGCCCGGCAAGGGCGGGATCGAAGCCACCCGGCGGATCATGCGGCTCGGCATCGGCGCCAGAGTCCTCGTGCTCACGGCGCTCCCGCAGGAGCGCGAGCTGCTCGACGCGCTCGACGCGGGCGCGAGCGGCTTCGTCGAAAAGATGGAAGCGGCGGAGCATCTGGTAAACGGCATTCGCGCTGTGGCAGCGGGCCGGCTCTTCCTCGGCCCCGACGCGGCCAAGTTCGTAGTGCTCCAACGCTACCAGCGGCAGGGGCAAGCGGAGGATGAGAAGGTCGCGGCGGATCGGCTGAGCGGGCGAGCGCCAGGTTCCGGCACTGCTCGCCCTGGGCCACAAACGACTGGAAGTCGGGGGCGGAATTAGCCCGCGAGCACCGGCTCGAATTCCGTCGGCGCCTGCGGTGCCGTGTCGGGCTGCGGCTGCCGGTACACGTAGCGCTGGCCCGCGTAGTTCCGCAGCACGACCGCGTCGTCGGTGATCGACTCGACGTATTCGGGGAGCAGGGGGATCTTCCCCCCGCCTCCCGGGGCGTCGATCACGAAGTGCGGCACGGCGAGTCCCGACGTCCACCCGCGCAGCGCCCGGATGATCTCCAGCCCCTTTTCGACCGTGGTGCGGAAGTGCTCCGCCCCCGCCACCTGGTCGCACATGTAGATGTAGTACGGCCGCACGCGGGCGGCGAGCAGCCGCTGCATCAGCCGCTTCATCACCTCGGTGTCGTCGTTCACGCCCTTGAGCAAGACGGTCTGGCAGCCCAGGGGGATGCCGACGTCGGCGAGCCGGCCGAGCGCGTCCACGGCCGCAGGGGTGAGCTCGTCGGGGTGGTTGAAGTGCGTGTTGATGTACAGCGGGTGGTATTGCTTCAGGATCGCGCACAGCGCCGGCGTGATCCGCTCCGGGAGATGGCACGGCACGCGGCTCCCGATCCGGATGATCTCGATATGACCGATCGCCCGGAGCCGTCGGCAGATCTCGTCGATCCGGCGGTCGGAGAGGAGGAGCGGGTCGCCCCCCGACAGGATGACGTCGCGGACCTCCGTGTGCTCCTCGAGATACCGGAACGCCGACTCGAGCTCGCGCATCGAGATCTTGTTGGGGTCTCCGACTTTGCGGCGGCGCGTGCAGAAGCGGCAGTAGGACGCGCACACCGGCGAGACGAGGAACAGCGCGCGGTCTGGATAGCGGTGCGTGATGTTCGGCACCGGAGAGTGCGCGTCTTCGGCCAGGGAGTCCACGAGGCCGTCGTGCACCTCGAGCTCCTGGAGGTCGGGGACGTACTGCCGCCAAATCGGGTCCCCCGGGGACGTGATGAGCTCGACCATGGCGGGCGAGATGCGGAACTCGAAGTTCTCCGCCGCCTGTCGCAGCCGCTCCAGGTCCGGGAAGTGCTCGGCGCCGAACCGCGCGACGAGCGCCTCGAGGGAGGCGACGCTCCGCTTACGCAGGAGCTCTTGCCAGGACTCCATCGCTCAGGTCCTTGAGGTAGATCACCAGGTCGTCTCCGGGGGCGTAATAACCCGGGAGCCGGGCGGCCGGCGCGTAGCCGCGCCGCTCGTAGAACGCGCGGGTGGGCGCGTATTCGGCGCGGGACGATGTCTCGACGACAATCAGTCGTCCGTTGTCAGTCGGCAGTCGCTCCTCCACGGCCCTCAGGAGCGCGCTCCCCACGCCCTTGCCCTGCCACGCGGGGTCCACGACGATCCAGTAGAGGTCGTAGGTGCCGGTGGTGCCGGGGGTCGGACCCCAGCAGGCGTAGCCGACGAGCTCGTCGCCCGCGTATGCGCCCAGGAAGCGGTAGTCCTCGTCGCCGACGAGGCTGTCGTCGAGCAGCTCCACGGCGATGGCGACCTCGTCGGGCCGGAACAGGCCGGCGGCCGCGGTGAGCCGCTCAAGCCGTGCGCGTTGCGCGTGGCCGACGGGCCGGAGCGAGCAGCTCACGTGCCGCCTTGGCACCCTGCGCCTCGCGGAGCGCGACCTCGGCGATGCGGCGCACCAGCTCGGCGTAATCCCAGCCGGCCACGCGGGCCATGCGCGACAGGCCGGCGTCGTCGTTCAGGTCGGGATTGGGATTGACCTCGAGGATCCACACCCGCCCCTGGTCGTCCAGCCGGAGGTCCACCCGGCCGTACCCCTTGCCCTGCATCACGCGCCACGCCGCCTCGGCGACGCGCCCCAGCTTGTCGGCGAGCTTTTGCGGGATGCTCGCCGGGCAGACCGGGACGCTCCCCAAGTCGTCGGGCGAGCCGGTTTCCCACTTGCCGGCATAGGTCAGGATGGGCCATGCGCCCTCGGGCATGCGACTGAAGTCGATCTCCGCGATGGGGAGCACCCGGCTCCCGACGAACCCGACGTTGAACTCGCGCCCCCCGACGTATTCCTGCACGAGCACTTCGTCGAATTGCTCCGTCATCGCGGCCACGCGGGCGCGCAGCGCGCGGCGGTCCGTGACCACCGAGCCGCGGTCGAGCCCCGCGCTCGCGTCTTCCGCCGCGGGTTTGACGATCGCCGGGAGGGGGAAGTCGTCCTCGATCTTCCCCTGCGCGATGGTCCAGCGGGGCACCGGGAGCCCCGCGTGGGCCAGCAGCGCGTTCGCGATCGGCTTGCGGCGGCACGCGGCGATGGTCCAGAGGCTCGCGCCGGTGACGGGAATCCCGGCGAACTCGAGCGTGCCGACGACGTGCTCCTCCCATTCGCCCCGGCCGTGGACGCCTTCGCACAGATTGAACACGACGTCGGCCCGTCGGGCGACCGCGAACCACCGCATGTCGTGCCGTACGGCGACCTTGCGAATTTCATGACCCATCGCGCCGAAGATCGTGCCGATCTCGTCCACGGCCTTCATCACGCCGCGGATGTCCTCCGGCGTCCAGTCCTCCGCGCCCGGGTCGTACAGGATGACGACCCTCATGCGGGGATCGGCGCCTGGGCGGGGACGGCATGCCGTGCCCCTACCGCGACGTGGGCACGCGCGTCGGCGAGGAGGTCCCTGCCCGTCTGCCGCCGCCAGGCGATGCGCGCGACTTCCTGGATCAGCTCGTCGTAGCCGAAGCCGGCCGCGCGGGCGGCCTTGGGGAAGCAAGAATTCATGGCCGGATCGGGGATGATGCCCGGCAGCGGGTTCAGCTCCAGGACGTTGGGCACCCCGAACCGGTCCACCCGGATGTCCACGCGGCACCAATCGCGGCAGCCGAGGGCGTGGTAGGCGTCGAGCGCCATGCGCTCGATCTCGCGGTACAGCGATGCGGGCACGCGCGCCGGGCATTGGAAGATCGCGAGCGGCGCCTCGGGGCGGTCCCACACCCATTTCGCCTCGTAGCCGTATACCGGCGGCGCGCCCGGGGGCAGCGCCGAGAAGTCGAGTCCGATCACCGGCAGGCAGGCGGCCTCGGGCCCGTTGCCGAGGATCGCCACGGTGAACTCCGGCCCCGGCAGATAAGTCTCGACGAGCACGGGCTCGGCGTAGCGCTCGAGCAGGAACCGCACGCGCTCGCGGAGCCGCGCGGGCGTCTCGCACAGGTTGTCGGCGAACACGCCCTTGCCGGAGCCCTCGGCGATCGGTTTGACGAACACGGGGAACGGCAGGGCGACCCGCTCCAGGTCTGCGGGCGTCTGGACGGACGCGAACGGCGCGGTGGGCACGCCGCGGAACGCCAGGATTTCCTTGGTGCGGCCCTTGTGGAGCGAGAGCGCGAGGGTGAGGGGGTCGGAGCCGGTGTACGGGACGTTCAAGTATTCGCAGATCGCGGGGACCAGCGCCTCGCGACTCTGGCCGTGCAGGCCCTCGGCCATGTTGAAGACGAGATCGGGACGAGCGAGGGCGAGCTCCTGCGGGAAGAACTGATCGGCTTCGAGCCGGATGACGCTGCCGCAGGGACCGAGGGCCTGCTCCACCGCGGCGATGGTGGATGGGTCGTCCCACTCGGCGAACGCGTCGTTGGTACTCGGCGGCTCGGCGGCGGACGCGGACTCGGGTTTTTCGTTGTACGTGAGACCGATGCGCATGTGGTCTCGGCTGACCTCCCCACAAAAAAGGCCGCTCGCGCGGTCTAGGAAGCGAAACGCGTTGTCGCGTAGAGAATAAGAAAAGCTGAAACGATGCGCAATAGGGAATCAGGAATTTTTTTCCGACGGTCGACGGGTCAGACTTTGTGGTAGGCGACGCGCGCGGCTTCCTGTTTGTCGTCGGCGACGTAGATCTCGAAGTCGGAGAACAGCGCGGGCGCTTCGCGCTGCAGCACGCGCAGGCACGCGATCGCCATCCGCCGGATCTCGAGCTCCGCGCCTTCGCCGCACCGCAGCTCGAGCATGGTGCGCCACGCGCGCGCGTTCCCCGAGACGACGATCTTCACCTCGGTGGCGTTCGGCAGCACGCTGCGCGCCGCCTCGCGCGCCATCTTGCGGCGGTGCCCCTTGTCGGCGACCCACACGTAGCGCTGCATCAACGCTTCCACGACGTGCACGTACGCCGACTGCGCTTCGGCCACCTGCCGCTCCCACTCGGACTCCAGCGTCGCGTCGCCGAGGATCGCGGGCGGGACGACGAACGCCGCGTGCGACTCGTCCACGTAGCGCTGCGACAACTGCGAGTAGCCGAAGCCCGCGCGATGCCGCACCAGCTCGTGCGAGCAGGAGCGCGAGATGCCTTCGATCAGCAGCACGTACACCGCGTGCTCGAGCACCGAACCGTGCCCCTGCTTCTTGATGTTCTCGAGGTACTCGGCCGTCGTGCGACTCGCGGGGTTGTGCTGGCTCATGTAACAGATGCGGCCTGCGAACTCCGCGAGGCGCTCGCCGGCGGTCGCGTCGCCGCGCCATTCGACGCGCAGGTGCTCGGGCTCGAGGAACTCGGGGCGGGCGATCAGGAAGACGCGAGGGGCGCGGAAGATTTCCATCAGGTGTCGGGTGTCGGGGGTTGGATGTCAGGGTCGCGCGCCAGGTCGAGCTTGGGGACGCCCCAGGCGGCGTTCCGCTCGGTGTCCCGCAGGCGCTGCGCGATGTCGTCGGGAATCCGCGCCGCGTCGGGGCCGACCTTCAGGTCCGCGAGCGGCCGCCACGCGGGCGAGGGGATTATAACATCGGGATTGAGGATGGCGCGGGCGTCGTAGGCGCGCTTCAGGTCCCGGAACAGGCCGAGCACCTCCGGCCCGTAGACGCGCTCGACCAGGCCCGCGCGCAGCCGCCCCAGCCCGTGCTCGCCGCTCGGCGTCCCGCCGAGCCGCAGCAGCAGGCCGGTGGCCTCCTCGAACAGCGCGGCCAGGGCGTCTGGCCAGCGGGGGTGGGTCGTGTCGGGGAGCGCGTTCACGTGCACGTGACCGTCGCCGGCGTGGCCGAACATTGCCACCGGGACGCCGTGGCGATCGGCCGCGGCGCGGATGCCGGCGACGTACTCGCCCAGGCGCTCGAGCGGCACGCAGCCGTCCTCGATCACCTGGAGCGAGCGCCGGGTCTCGGGGAGGCGGGCCAGCGCCGGGCTCGCGAGCCGGCGCACCGCCCACAGCTGCTCGAGGCCCCGGCGGTCCACCGCCGTCTCGACGTGCGCCGTGACCGCGCGCAGGCCCCGCACGGCGTCGCCCACGACGCCCCGGGCGGCGGCCGACGTCTCGC
>Ga0209468_1001439_pt1 | contig 10534 bp, 9 predicted proteins | sample GraSoiAngelo_102_FD_185871 | JGI IMG/M metagenome (GOLD analysis project Ga0209468, IMG submission 185871) | Grasslands soil microbial communities from the Angelo Coastal Reserve, California, USA - 14_0903_02_40cm (SPAdes) (version 2) | ecosystem: Environmental > Terrestrial > Soil > Grasslands ...
TTGGCTCGGCCTCGCGTTCCTGGCGGTTTGGCTGTATCTGATTTCCCAGCTGCTCCGGATCTTTCCCAACGGGACCGCGGACGCGTTCGACCTTTCCATCCCGGAAGCGAGGCAGGTCCTCGCGATCACCTCCGGGCTCGGTCAGATCGTGCTGTTCGCCGGACTCACCGCCGCCCTCTGGAGGGCGAATCTCGCGGCCGGGGTCTCGGGATCTCGGATTCGAGGGCTCGGACTCGGGGTCGCGGGGGTCGGGCTGCTCTCTCTATTCGAGATCGCTCTGTTCTTCGACTGGATCGGCTTCTTCGTGAGTCCCTTCAACGAACTCTCCCACTCGCCCGCCCTGGATGCAGGGATCATCGCGGGAACGGCCCTCGTCTTCGCGGGACTCGCGTCTCTCGGCGTCGGACTCGCACGCGCAGTGGACCTGTTCGGTCGCACACAAGCCGCCGTCCCGGAGGCTCCCGGGAGCTCGGAGGAGCCAGGCTGACCCTCGTGGGCGGTCTCGACGCGGAATTTGTCGAGGCCTTGGCCGGGGAGATCCGCGATCGAAGGCCCGCCTCGAAGGACGAGGTCGAGCGGATCAAGCTGCGCCTCGCACGCGCGCATCGTCTCGGAGGCCTTCCCTCGGATGGGGCGATCCTCCAGCGGATGGCCCTGGCCGATCGAGAAGGAATGAAGGACCTCCTGCGTGTAAAGCCGGCACGGACGGCGAGCGGCGTCGCGGTCGTCACCGTGATGACCGCTCCCCATGGATGTCCGCACGGTGTCTGCACATATTGCCCGGGTGGGCCGCGGTTCGGCACACCGCAGTCCTACCTGGGCACGGAACCCGCTGCCCGTCGGGCCGCGGACTATCATTACGATCCCAGGGGGCAGACCGCCGCTAGGATCGAGGCGTTACAGAGGATCGGACATGATACGGACAAGGTGGATTTGATCGTCCTCGGCGGAACCTTCACCGCCCTCGAAGCGGGATATCGGGAGTGGTTCGTGAAAGGATGCTTCGACGGGCTTAACGCATTCGAGGCTCCGAACCTCACGGCCGCGCAGGCCGCCAACGAATCGGCCGCGAGCCGATGCATTGGACTCACGATCGAGACGAAGCCGGACTGCTTCCTGGGCGTCGAGGTGGCCGAATCCTTGGACCTGGGTGCGACGCGGGTAGAAATGGGGATTCAAACGACCCACGAGGACGTGTTGGTAAGGGTCCACCGGGGCCACACGGACGCGCAATCCCGAGAGGCGATGCACCTCGCGAAGGACGCCGGGTTGAAGGTCGGGGTGCACATGATGCCCGGCCTGCCGGGCTCGGATCCAGATCGGGACATGGAATCGTTCCGCGTCCTCTTCGAGGATCCCGCCTACCGCCCCGACTTCCTGAAGATCTATCCGACGCTCGTCCTGCCGGGGACCGCCTTGCATGCGCTCTGGAAATCCGGCCGGTACACGCCCCTCAGCACCGAGGAAGCCGTGGAACTCATCGCCCGAGTCAAGGCGATCGTCCCGCGGTGGTGCCGGATCCAACGCGTCCAGCGGGAGATCGGCGCGCCGGACATCGAGGACGGACCGAAGCGAGGGGACCTACGAGTGTTGGCGAAGGAGCGCCTCCGATCCCGAGGCCTCGACTGCCATTGCGTCCGGTGTCGCGAAGTCGGTTTCCGGGGAGTCTCGCCCCGTCTCGAGGCCCTCACCCTGTTGCGCGCGGAGTACGATTCCTCGGACGGCCTCGAGGTGTTCCTGAGCATCGAGGATCCCGGGCGCGACGTGCTCGTCGCCTACGCGCGCCTCCGGATCGGAGCGAAGGAGGCGACCGTCCGCGAGTTGAAGGTCTTTGGCAGGCTGGTGCCGATCCACGAGTCTGCGGGGGGGCGGTGGCAGCACCGCGGATTCGGGCGGCGATTGATGGCCGAATGCGAGCGGATCGCCCTCGATGAATTTCGCAGGTCCCGGATGCGGGTCACCTCCGGCGTGGGCGTCCGAGGGTATTATCGTACTCTCGGCTACCGACTGGAGCGGCCGTACATGGAGCGGACGCTTTGATCACGCGACTTCCTTGATCCAGCCGAGTCGCTTCCGCTTGCTCGCCTCGACGTCGGCCGCGTTCCGGAAGGAAGACTCCGTTTCCGCCAGATAGTCGACCGCGAGGCGCAAACCCTCCCGGGTCGGCGCTTTCACATCGACGCCCGCGCGCGTGAGTTGTTGCCGCACGATGGGCATCGCGGCCTCCTGACCCCCCATGCCATCACAGAAGTCCATGATGATCTGGTCCGTCACGGCAATGAACTCGTGCGTGGCCTCCTCGACGGCCTCGCGCCGAGACATCTTCGCGTCGGATTGGGCGATGATCGCCTTCGCGAGGGCGAGGAATCCCGCTTCCACGTTCTGCCCGGTCTTCGCGGAACTCAGGAAGCCGGTCACGCCGAGGGCTTCCTTGAGATCGTCCAGCTCCTCCTGAGCTTGCCGTCGCGAATCGGCGAGGTCCACCTTGTTCCCGACGATGACGAGGGGGATCGGGTTGGTCACCACGAGCAGGTGTGGGATCCAGTAATTCTGGAGGCTCTCCGCGGTCTCCAGACGCGTGACGTCGTACATGAGGAGCGCTCCCTTGGCCCCTTGAAAGGAGCTCTCCTGGATGCCCTTGTATCCTTTCTGCCCGAGGACATCCCAGATCATGAACGTCAGGTCGATGGCCTTGCCCGGCGACTCGATCCGCAGGTCCTTTTTCGTGACCTTCGTCCCGATCGTGGTGATGTATTCGTCCGAGAACTTGTCCACGACGAAGCGCCGGATCAGGCTGGTCTTGCCCACAGCTCCATCGCCGAGGAGGAGGATCTTACGCTTGATGTGGTCGTCGACCATCGCGGTGCCGCTCCATGCCGGGCCCACGCTTATAACGCTTGCTGGCTCAATGTCATCCTTGCGAATACAGGGGTCCCGATCGAGGAAATCGGTGGCGCGGATGGGCCCAGCGGTCGGCCCTCTGTGATGCTCATCTCAGTGTCGTAGCGGTCCGTTTGCGAGGAGGAAATCATTGATTCCCGCACTCGTCGCAGGCTCGCGGTGCGCGGCGCGGGCCCATTCGACCGGTAGGCCGAGAGCGATTGCCGCCGCGCGAAGGAGGGGCCGCGGGAGGGGTTGGCTTCGCGCTAGGTCGAGGAGTGGACACATCACTCCCCAATCCTTCAGAATCTTCCCGAGCGTTGCATCCAGAGTCCGCGGGCCGAATCCCGCGAGGATTGACTGGTTGGGCAATTCCTCGAGGACCGTCCGGAGTGGGATCAACGCACGAACCGCGGTTGCGGACACGTGGCGAGTCGCGGCATTGATGCGGTCGCGGATCCGACGCGTCCCCTCGACGTCGGGTTGCACGAATTGAACTCGGTAGTCCAGGTGGGCCTTGGCCGCCTTCGCGGCCCGGACGGCCGCGGAGTCCTCGACGCCCGCAACGACGCACACGAGATTGCACCGCTTGCGAGCGACCATCGCGACGAGCGTGCTCGCGAGCCCACCGGAGTATGCGAGGATGACGCGCGTCTCCTCGGAGAGCAGATCGGCCATCCGTCCCTCGAGCCGCTCGACGAATGCGAGCACGCCTCGGGGCGTCCCCATCGTCTCACGCAGGGAAGGTCGCCTCGCCGGATAGGAGTTGGTTCAATGTGGTCGCGAGGTCTCCTTCCTTGACGCGGATCTGTTTCTGCGAGTCGCGTTCCCGCAACGTGACGCCCTTCCCTTCGAGCGTCTCGTGGTCGACGGTCACCGAGAAGGGCGTCCCGATCTCGTCCATCCGCGCGTATCGGCGGCCGATCGAGCCCGAATCGTCGTAGAACGCGGCAATCCGCTTGCGCAAGCCGGCATACAGCGCTTCGGCCCGTTCCGGGAGGCCGTCCTTGTTCACGAGAGGGAAGACCGCGACCGGGACCGGTGCGACCTGCACCGGCAACCGGAGGACGACCCGCTCTCCCTTCGCATAAGAGAGGTCGAGGAGGGCCCATACATTCCGGTCCACGCCGAACGACAGTTCCAGGACATGGGGGACGAGCTTCGACGTCCCGAAGGTCACGGACTGTTTTGCATGGGAGCCGGCCTCGTGTCCCCTCAGATCGTGGTCGGTTCGGTAGTGGACTCCGCCGACCTCCTTGAATCCGCCCAGGCTCTCCTGCCGAACCTGGATATCGAAGTGGATCTTATTGTAGAACGCACGTTCCTTCTCGTCGAGCTCCGCGAAGCGGAACGCATCCCGCGGGATCCGCAAGAGATCCAGATAGAAGCGCTGGACCTGCACGAGGTGATAGACGTACCACGGAGGCAGTCCGTGGCCCACGAGGTCCCTGGCGGGTGCGTCGTGGGCCGTGGGGGCGTGTTTCTCGGAGGCCCAGGCCACGCGGACCGGGACGGACGCGATGTCTTGGAAGGGCACGGCGTCCCCGAAGGTCGCCGGGTCGAAGAAAATCTGCAGCTCCGCTTGGATGAACTCCCGCATCCGGTACGCGCCCTGCCGCGGACTGATCTCGTTCCGGTACGCGCGCCCGACGATGGCGAGCCCCATCGGGAGTCTGCGGCGGAGCGCCTCGAACTCCCGCTTGAAGTTCAGGAACACGCCTTGGGCCGTCTCCGGTCGAAGGTACGCACGATCCTTTCCCGTCGGTCCGACCTCGAGCGGGAACATCATGTGGAACTCGCGGGAGGGGCCCAGGACCCCTTTGCAGTTCGGACATCGGAGCTTGAGCTCCTGGATCCGCGCATCGATCTCTTCTGTCGTGAGGCCCTCTTGCTCCTCGTGGGTCGCGGCCTCGAGAAGTTGGTCGCCGCGGTACGACTCCCCGCATCGGGTGCACGTGACGAGGATGTCCGTGAAGTGATCCACATGGCCGGACGCCTTGAGTGCGGCTTCCGGAAGAATCGTCGTGGTGTCGATCAGGTAGTAGTTGTCGCTCAGACCGAGGAAGGTCTCGATCCAGCGGTCCTCCCAACGTCTCCGAAGGAGGACGCCATTGTGCCCGTAGTCGTAGAAGCCTGCGAAGCCGCCATACAGGTCGACGGAGGGCCAGAGGAAACCGCGGCGGACGGACAAGGACATCACGTCCTCGTACGAGGCCATCGCGGCCCCGAAGGGGAGGGCCGGTGATAAAGCATGGGGTGGAGAACGAATTCGGAGGGCGCGAGCCATTCCTGACTGGAGGAAATCGGCGGCCTCAGGAACGACGGCGCCGTTTGGATTTCGGAATCGTGCCCGATTGGGCCGGCCACGCACGACCGCCCGCCACGACAAGGCTCAGGTCGCTCGCGGACGCGCGCATCAAGGAGGCAAAACCACTCGAACCCCCCGGCAGATCGAAGACGACGAGATCGGCCCTCTCTCCGACCCGAATCGCGCCGGAGCCGTCCGGATCGGCGAGACGACGTCCCCGAAGGGCCATTTCGAAAATAGCTCGGGCGGTCGAACCTCCGTTCATCCGGGCGACACGGTACGCGAATTCGATCTCTCGCAACATGGAGGGAACGTTGATCATCGCGTTGTCCGTTCCGAGCAGGAGCTGAACCCCGGACCGGATCATGTGCGGGATGTCCGGCGTCATGCCGAAGAAGGCGTTCGATCGAGGGCACAGGACGATCGGAACGGCCGCATCGGCGCATCGGGTCAGGTCGGCATCCGTCGCGTGGACCATGTGGACGAGGAACGCCGGGGAGAGGTCGAGGACCTTGTCGATGTCCTCTCGGATGCGCTCGGAGCAGTGGATGCCGAAGATCTTCTTCTCTCGACGGACATGCGCAGCGAGTTTCTGGATTCCGTCTTCGGGCCAATCGACGTAGGCGCTGACCGCGATGCCATCCGACGCGCGCAAGATCGCCGAGACCTCGCGGGCATCGTACTCCAAAGACATCGGCCTCCCGAGGGCAACTCCCTGAAGGGGCATCGCCGCGACCGCGGCGTACATGAGTTTGAGTCCTTTCAGGCCGCCCTCTCGGAAATCGGAGAAGCCCGTCGTCCCCGTTCGAAGCATCGTCGCCATCGCGCGGCGCATGGCCCCGATGACGGCGTCGTCCTTCGCTTTCGCCAAGATCCGATGCTTGAGCCCATGCGGCGGAGCGACCAACTCCTCCAAGGTCCCCGTGAGTTCCTGCGTTACGACGGCGTCGCCCAGGTGCGTGTGCGCATTCCAGAGGCCGGGGATGATCAGTCCGGTCGCGACGGGATTCCGCGCCCGGCCGGGTCGGACTTCGAGGATGACGTCCTCTTCCCAACCCACCGTGCCTTCCCGGAAACGCCGTCCATCGTAGAACCAGCCCGCGACGCGTTTCACATCCGCGCGAAGGGGCCGAATTGCCTTTAACATTGGCGGCCCCGCCCGAGTCGTCTCGGAATCTTTATGGCGTGGGAGCTTTCCTCGCGGTTGCGCCACCGTAGCTCAGCCGGTTAGAGCGGCAGTTTCGTAAACTGTCCGAACGAGTCCTACAGATTTTTCTACCCATACCGGAGGCCTTGGTCTGTTATCGTCGCTTCGCACTCGCCAGTCCAGCAACCGGCTCCACCCATAGGCGACGTGTGAGGACGAGTGCCGCTGTTGCGATGACCGCTACCGGAATCGAAATCCAGCCCGCGAACGGGAAAAGCCCAATGGCCACACCAATAAACACCGAGAGGATCACGCCCACCAACGTCCAGGCGAGCGCAGGATCGGCTGACGGTGGCGGAGACCGTACCTTCTTCGAGGTCGTCCTCGGGACCAACCGGCGCGGGGGAATGTCCTGGTTCCTGACTAGAGTTCGCGTGTCCAAGTCTTCGAGCACCGCGATTAGGTAGCGCATCTTCGTGTCCTGCCGGGCTGGCGTCCGCACTCGGGAGAGTTTCGCCAGAAGCTTCGCGCTGTTGCCCTTTGGCCGCAGCGAGGGGACGGATTCGGAGACTCCGCGCAGGAAACCTCCGACGCGGTCCAGCAACGACTCGAACCGCTGACGGAGGTCCCGGAACTGGGGCGAGGCTTCCCATCGCTTCAGGAAACCGTTGACTGCGTCCCGGCTGATTCCCTTCGGAATCCCGTAATACTCATACGCGGCCTCGACCCCGATTGCCCCGAAGACCCGGTTCCACTTTTCGTTAGCCTCGTATTGCTGGAAGATGGCCTCGTAGTCGTCCCGGTGCCGACGAGCGTCAGCAAGGAGTTGCCGAAGTTCCGCCTTTGCATCGGTCGATGGGACAGGTGCTGCCATGCGTAACTCAGACCGGAAGTCTTTCCGGCTGCTTAAGCGCCGCCGGGAGTATTCCTGGAGACCACAAGTGCTCCACGCGAGTTCATGAGCCTGGCCGCGTCGGCTGACCTGTGGTCGTCGTCTTCGGCACCGGCACGGTCATCGCCCGCCAGGCGCACGCCCACCTGCGATACCCCGGGCCGTTCGAGGCCTGCCGGCTGTGCCACGGGTTCACCTGGTCTCCGGACGCCGATCCCGGCGCGCTAATGACCGGGCCGGGCGGGCGGGTCGTGGAGTCGGAGGCCGTCCGGCGGCTGCTGGGGCCCTAAGCATTCGCGCATTCACGCACCTCCCGGATGCGTTCCACGGCCGCCATTCTGTTCCACGACCGGAGTCCCTTGATTAACCCCGATAAGACAACGCGGCTTAGAGGCGATAGGCTTGGGCGGAGTTGCGCCCTTCCGGTGAAGCGTCAGCCCTTCCGCTTCGGCTTCTCGCGCCGTGCCTTCGCTGCGGAGAGCTCCTTCGGGGTGCCGACAGTGCCCGTCTTCACCTTGCCGTCGAGAACGTAGGTCGCATGGATGATTCCGTTCGGCGAGACGACGCTTTGGGTCAGTTTGAAGGCGCGAGGCTTGGAGTCGTCCGAGAAGAGGCGCTTTCCTTTTCCCAAGAGCACGGGGAACGTGAATGTCCGGATTTCGTCGACGAGGCCGGCGGCCAGCAGTGAGTGCACGAGTTCGGCGCTGCCCTGTGTGATGAGTGGCGGACCGTCTTCCTGCTTTAGCTTCGCGACGTCCTTTGCCGCGTCGCGCAACGCCACCGAGCCTTTCCAGGTCAGGTCCACGCCCTTGCGCGTCGCCACGTACTTTGTGGCCCGGTTGAAGGGCTTGGCAATGTCCCCTTCTGCGTAAGGCCAGTACGACGCGAAAATCTCGTAGGTGCGCCGGCCAAGCAGCAGGTCGAAGGGTTGGTCGAAGAGCTTGCCGAGTTCCTGCCACACCACGGGGTCGTCGCCCTGCAGGGCGGCGGCCCAGCCGCCCACCTTGAAGCCCTCGTCTTCCTCATCAGGTCCGCTCGGGGCTTGCATCACGCCGTCCATCGAAATCCTCGCGCCGACGATTACCTTTCTCATGGGTCTCTCCCAGCCGCCCGATGCATCGCAGGTATTTGAGGGAGGGTTAGCACCGGTTGGCACCAGTCGTCGAAGGTCGTGTTTTCCTCTGTTGTTGTTGAGGTTTCGCCAAACCTTCGACCATCTATTCTGAAAAATAGTTATACTCTCAACACTCTTTTGGAATCATGGCTGTCGGGATGCAGGGAGGCGCCCCTGAGCCACCCGCCCTATCTACCCTTCGAACGCGCTTCAGCACGGACCTGGAAACAATCCGTGGGAGGTTCCGCTTCACGGGAGCCTTGCTGATCATGGCCGGGGCGCTTTACCTCGTAACGATCGTCGGTGATTTCCTATTGGGACAGTCTGGACGGGTGATGCTTGCGACGATTGCGGCCGCGGCTCTCCTGATCGGCGGCACAAAGCTCTTGGTCCAACGCTACTCGGCGGGCCTGGACATGGTCCGTCGAAGCGGTGGAATCGTCGTGCTGGCCCTCGGAACCGTAAGCATAGTCTTTGGCCTGTGGGGCGTTGGCCTGTGGGGCGGCGGGAGAGTCGCAAACCGGATCGATTTTCTGACGCCCCTGGGCTTGCTGAACTTGGCCTTAGGATCCGGGGGCATCTTGATCGGCGCACTCTCGCTTCGATCCCGACGGTACGCAGCTTGGTACCAACGAAGGTGGGAGAAGTTGGAGCGTCGCAGGAGCGAGAGGTTGGGGCGGCGGCGCTAGCCCGGCAGCGTCTCGGCGCGACGTTCGACCTCGCCCAGCATGATGGACAATCCCGCTCTAGCTAGGCAATGTCACCGGCGGACGGGTCGTGGAGGGCTCGGCCCTCGTCCGGCGGTTCGTCGTGCCGTAGCCTTGATAACCACCGCAGGATTCTGGGCGACCTGCGCCGCCTTAGCTCAGCCCAGCAGAGCGGCAGTTTCGTATGCGCACGCGGAAGACGCTTGCACCGAAGGAACTGCAGGTCGAGGGAGCAAAGCCCTCAGGCGGCTCCTCCTCTCAACTTGTGGGTGTCCGGGCAAACGACAAATTCGTAAACTGCAGGTCCGGGGTTCGAATCCCTGCGGTGGCTTCGATTCTGCGCTCCACACGTCGATGAGCGCCTCGGAACACCCAGATCCTCGTGGTCGTTTACCTCAGCTCTTGGCGCCGCCAGAACACATCGATGCGGCCTGGCAGGATGTACAGGATGGGGAACAGCATGTACACCCCGAGACTGAGGATCGGATTGAGGAAGGAGATCAGGATGGCACCACCGGACAGGCACGGCCCCAGGAGCATCCGGCGCCGTCCCATTCGGATCAGTGCGTCGTCCAGATCCGCGTCGACCAGGTGGTGGTGGACCGTCGCGTACCAGTAGCTCCCGTAGAGGGAGAGCTGGACCGCGAGGAGATTGAAGCCGTATGCCGCGATCGTCAACTGCTGGATTTCGTGGTGGCCGAGGAGGGCCGTCGTCAGCGGGAGGAGGCCGACGAAGAGGAGGAGAAGGTTGTTCAGCCAGATCAGAGTCCGATCCGTACGCCGGACGTAGTAGAACGCGATATGGTGGCCGACCCAGAACACGGCAACCGTGACGAAGCTGAGTGCGTAGACGAGGACGCCCACGAGGATGGAATCGCGGTCCGGGAGCGGCTGAATCGGCTGACCCGTGATGTACGGAATGGTGAGGCTCAACCCAAGGATTGTCATGACCGCTCCGAAGATGCCGTCCGTGAGAGATTCGACCCTCGCCTTCCCGAGTCCCGCGACGGAGCCGCTTTGCGTGCTCATGGATTTGACAAGCCATCGCCACAGTGAGCTATAAGTTCGGCCCATCCCACGAGGGTTCGCGAACGGCTGAGCGGAGCCGCGCGGCGGTCGATTGCGAAATCTTCAACTCGGTTGGGCCCATTCGGTCGCCGGGAGAGATGCTGCCAAACGGCACGTCCCAGCCGTCTCGGAAGTCCCGCGGGTGGTTCCTCGTCGCGGTCCTCGCCATAGTCATCGCCGCGGTCGTGATGTCGGCCGTTCTCCTCTGGCTTTGGCACCAGACGACGTTGCAACCGCGAGTCACGCTGACGGCCGCGAACTACGTCACCGAAGCCTGCGTCCCCATGGGGAACGGCTACTACGCGAACCGTTTTCGCTGGACCTTCACGCTCGTGAACACGGGCACCGCGGATGGGGACGCGTCGATTGGATTCCTCTTGGATGGAAACTCCCTCGGCTATAGCCATTTCTTTGTGCC
>Ga0209468_1001443_pt1 | contig 10494 bp, 8 predicted proteins | sample GraSoiAngelo_102_FD_185871 | JGI IMG/M metagenome (GOLD analysis project Ga0209468, IMG submission 185871) | Grasslands soil microbial communities from the Angelo Coastal Reserve, California, USA - 14_0903_02_40cm (SPAdes) (version 2) | ecosystem: Environmental > Terrestrial > Soil > Grasslands ...
ACACGGGTCTTGGTGGTCCCGGGCAGGGCGTAGTGGCCAAAGTTGGCGGCGAAGAAGTGACCCGGCTTCAGGTGCAGCGCCAAACGACTCAGATGCTGAAGCAGCAGTTTCCACGCGGCGGCGCACAAATGGCGATGCTGATGCCATTCTTTGCCCAGCGTGCGGCCGAAAACCTGATCAGCCAAAAGGCCATCCTAGTCGAAGCCGAGCGGCTTGGCCTGCGAGTAAACGATCAGGAATTGAGCGACGAGTTGCAGCATGGCCGCTATGCACAGGCATTCTTTCCGGGTGGTAGCTTCATCGGCCAGGAAGCATACGAGGCGCGAATTCAGCAAGCGGAACTAACCGTTCCGCAATTCGAGCAGAGCGTAAAAGAAGAAATCCTTTTCGATAAACTGCGCAACCTGGTCACCGGCAGCGCCTCTGTCACAGATGCCGAGGTTCATCAGGAATTCGTGCGCAAGAACACCAAAGTCAAATTTGATTACGCAGTGCTGCGCAAAGATGACGTCCTTAAAGAGATCCATCCGAGCGAGGCCGAGCTGAAGGCTTTCTACGACCGCAACAAGGCCACGTACAACAACTCGATTCCCGAGAAGCGAAAGATTCGCTACGTGGTCGTGGACACCGCGAAAATCCAGGCCGAAACGCAGGTCACGCACGAGGATTTGCAGTCCTATTACAGCCAGCACCGTGACGAGTACCGCGTTCCGGAACAGGTCAAGGCAAGCCAGATCCTTATCAAGACTCCTTTGCCAGGACCCGACGGCAAAGTTGATCCCAAGGGAATCGAAGAAGCGCGTAAGAAAGCTGAAGACGTCCTGAAGCAATTGAAGTCAGGCGCGAAATTCGAGGATCTGGCTAAGAAGTATTCCGACGATTCCAGCGGCAAGACTGGCGGGTCAATCGGATGGGTGCAGCACTTCCCGGTTCCTTCCGCTGACAAGGTTGCCTATTCGCTGCCGAAGGGTGGAACGAGCGACGTCATCGATGCCGGTTACGCATTCTTGATTCTGCGAATCGACGATAAGCAGCCAGCGCATGTCAAGACGCTCGACGAAGTCAAAGATCAGATTGAGCCAGTTATCAAGCAGCAAAAGGCCGCTCGGGCTGCAGACAACGACGCGAACACATTGCTGACGCAAGCGAAAACCGCGGGTTTGGACAAGGCTGCTTCCGCCAAAGGGCTGCAAGTTGTAACCACCGACTTCGTCAGCCGCACCGACGCGCTGCCCGGCATCGGCAATTCTCCACAGTTCACGGAGGCAGTATTTTCCGCGCGTGAAAAATCTCCGCCGGATGAGGCGCAACTGCCGCAAGGCTACGCCATTTTCGAAGTGCTGGCGGTAAAGCCGCCCTCAACGCCGGCATTCGAGGAAATTCGCAGCCGTGTGGAAACAGAATTCAAAAACGAGCGTTCCGCGGCGCTGCTATCGCAGAAAACGCGAGAGCTTTCCGATCGCGCCAGAGCTGCGCATGATTTGAAAAAAGCCGCCAAAGAACTTGGCGCGACTGTTAAAACCAGCGACTTGGTGCTGCCTGATGGCCAGGTGCCCGATATCGGTTCCATGTCAGGTGGTGCTTCTGGGGCCTTCGCGATGAAGCCCGGTGAAATCAGTGGTCCCATCGATAATGGAAACACTGGCGTCGTGCTTGCGCTCTTGGACAAGCAGGAACCGCCGGAGCAGGACTTTGCAGTGAAGAAGGACCAGATTCGCGATTCACTTCTGCAAAGCAAACAAGAGGAGCTTTTCCGATTGTTCGTCGCAAACTTGCGCGATCAGATGCAGAAGGCCGGAAAAATCCAGATCAATCAGGACGAAATGAAAAGTCTGACCCGCTCGCAGGAGCAGGGTGGATGAATTGTAGCGCCGACGTCCTCGCCGGCTGTGGCGAGGGCATCTTGCCCTCGCGAGCCTCATAACTTTAAGCATATCCAATGTCATTCCCCCGCTCTACCGGAATCCTGCTTCATCCCATCTCATTCCCATCGCGGGGTGGCATCGGCGACTTTGGCCCAGCCGCTTATGAATTTTTGAATTGGCTTGCTGATGCGCGCCAGGGCCTTTGGCAAGTGCTGCCGCTCGGGCCGCCGGCGAATGGGAACTCTCCCTATTCTTCTACTTCTGCTTTCGCTGGAAATCCGCTCCTGATCAGCCTGGAGCGCCTAGAAGACCGTGGATGGATCGATCGTGCGTGTCTCGCCGGCTTCACTGATAAAGTGGGGCCAATTGATTATGGTCAAGTGCGGGCAACGAAACCGCCGCTACTGGCGCAAGCGGCGCGAAATTTTTTGCAGCATGCCCCGGGGGATGCACGATCTCGGTTCGATGCGTTCTGCTCCGAGAATTCCTGGTGGCTGGAAGATTTTGTCCTTTACGACACTTTACGTGATCGCTATGGCAAGAAATGTTGGAACCAATGGCCGCGCGAACTGGCACGGCGTGAGCCCGCTGCTTTAGAGAAGGCACGCTCCGACCTCGCCTCTGAACTCGCGACTCGCCGTGTTATTCAGTTCTTTTTTTACGAGCAATGGCATGCTTTGCGTTTGTATTGCGCGCAAAAATCAATACGTGTAGTGGGTGACATTGCCATTTTTGTGGATTACGACAGCGCGGACGTTTGGGCGCATACCGAACTGTATCGCTTGAATGAGAACCTTGATCCTGACGTCGTTTCCGGCGTTCCGCCTGATGCGTTTAGCGCGACCGGGCAACGCTGGGGGAATCCGCTTTACAACTGGGATGTCATGCGGGCGCGCGGTTACGAATGGTGGATTCAGCGGCTGCGCTGGGCTACGCAGACCTGCGATTACATTCGTCTTGATCACTTCCGTGGTTTCGCCCAGTTTTGGGAAATTCCCGCGCATCACGACACAGCTATGAACGGTCATTGGGTGGACGGCCCGCGAGATGAGCTATTCGTCAAGCTGCGCGAGGCTCTTGGTGGTCTGCCGTTCTTTGCTGAAGACCTCGGCTACATCACGCCCGATGTGCACGCGTTGCGAGAGAACCACAAAATACCAGGCATGGCAGTGCTTCAGTTTGGATTTGGTGATCCGGGCGCACACGTTTATTTGCCCCACCGGCTCACGTCCGATCGCGTGGTCTACACGGGAACGCATGATAATGACACGACGTTGGGATGGTGGAAAACAGCGAGCGATCACGAGCGTCGCGCCGTGGAAGCGCTGGTCGGACGCTGCGAGGATGGAGTGAACTGGTCCTTTATCCGGCTGGCGCAGAGCTCGGTGGCGAGTCTTTCTGTGGTTCCCATCCAGGATGTCCTGGGGCTGGGCAGTGAAGCTCGGCTGAATACCCCCAGTAAGCATGACGGCAATTATCACTGGCGAATGCAGCCCGGATCGCTCACGCGCGAGTTAGCGGACAAGCTGTCGCGCTTGGCGGAAGTTACCGATCGCCTGCCGCGTCCTATACAGCTTCCAACAGAGCAGGAATTCTTCGCATGAAACCTTCCCTTTCCGCGACTTGGGCGGGGCAAAGCCCCGCCCCCACACAAAGTCTATCTCACCTAAAGCCCTGTCCACAGTTTTACTTCTGCACTCTCTTGCTTCAACCAATCTTGTGTGGGGACGGGGGCTATGCCCCGTCCAGCAGGATCGAAGATTTGTGTCTTCCTGTTGAGCGCGCGAAAGAAGGGCTCCAGAAAGAAAAAAGCCGGGATCTTGCGATCCCGGCATGCAGTTGGTGGTTGCCCGGATAATCCGTGATTCGATGTAGGACGCAAGCGAGCCGCGCCCTACATTGAGCTGCTCTTTTGCCGCGTCAAGCGGATTTTCTTATCGCGGCAGGGAATTCGATTACCTTGCCGCGTTGTTCCGGGGGGAGCCATTTCACTTTCTTGTGAAAACGTGCCGGAATGTAAAACTCAATCACCTGCGCCATAGCCATCCTCCGATCCACCCGCCAGCGGACCCCACGTTCCTGTATAGTCACCGCGAAGGCCGTCCGCTTCAATTACCTAGTTAGATGCCAGCAGGAGAGGAAAGTGGCGGGGTGATTTCCGCGTAGGCTTAAGGCAGCATTAAGGTTGAGCTGGCGAGCACGCGCGTTGACCCTATTGCGTCCGGCATGCTATAAAAGCACGTTTTGTGATCGAGGCTGCGCGGGGCAGGAGTCTGCCTGCTTGCTGCGTAGCCGGCGCAAATCAACCGACGCGGCCAAGCTCAGCAATCCTTTTCAAGTCTTGCAGTGGAAGCGTGTTCGGAACTCCGGCAATGCGCTCCCTGGCGCTCCGGTAAGGAGCGTTTGGTCATGCTGTGTACCGGAATGTGGCTCTTGAACTCGTGAACATCTGACAAGTTCTCATCTGGAGGAATTCCTATGCGCATCTGGCTCGCGAGTGTTGCGTCCCAAGGATGCCGAATTGGAAAGATCGTGGCGGGTGCTGTTGCAGTCATTGCCCTAACCACGTGTGCCTTTGGCCAATCTTCTTCTGAAGTAGGCGGCGAGGCAAACCTGAAACTTCCCGACCTGTCACAGGTCAACTTTCTTGGAATGGACGGCCACCGGTTGCTACTGATCGGGATTCTCTTCTGTGTTTTCGGCCTCGGATTTGGGTTGGTGATTTACACGCGGCTGAAGAATTTGCCAGTGCATCGCGCGATGCGCGAAATTTCTGAACTGATTTACGAAACTTGCAAGACCTACCTGATTACGCAGGGTAAATTCCTGTTGCTGCTGTGGGCGTTTATCGCTGTTGTCATCATCCTTTATTTTGGCGTGCTGCTGAAATATGAGGCCATGCGCGTGGTCATTATTCTTATGTTCAGCGTGGTGGGGATTGCCGGAAGCTACGGGGTGGCGTGGTTCGGCATTCGCGTGAACACGTTCGCGAACTCGCGGACAGCCTTTGCCAGCCTGGGCGGCAAGCCTTACCCGATTTATCGGATTCCGCTTGAAGCCGGCATGAGCATTGGCATGATGCTGATCAGCGTCGAGCTGTTAATCATGCTGTTCATCCTGCTGTTCATTCCGGGTGATTACGCGGGACCATGCTTTATTGGATTTGCCATCGGCGAGTCGTTGGGAGCGGCAGCGCTGCGAATTGCCGGCGGAATTTTCACCAAGATCGCCGACATCGGCTCTGATCTGATGAAGATCGTATTCAAGATTAAGGAAGATGATGCGCGGAACCCGGGCGTGATCGCCGATTGCACGGGCGACAACGCGGGCGATTCGGTCGGGCCATCGGCCGATGGATTCGAGACTTACGGTGTCACTGGCGTCGCGCTGATCACGTTCATTCTGCTGGGCGTGAAAGAGCCGACGGTGCAAGTTCAGTTGCTGGTGTGGATCTTTGTGATGCGCGTCATGATGCTGGTGGCGAGCGCTGTCGCCTATTTCCTAAATGGGGCGATTGCCAAGGCGCGTTATGGCCATGTGCAGGAGATGAACTTCGAAGCCCCACTGACCTCATTGGTCTGGATCACATCGCTGGTTTCGATTGTGCTGACCTACATTATTTCTTCGCTCATCATTCCGCAGCTAGGCGGCGACCCGACACAGTGGTGGAAGCTGGCGTCGATCATCTCCTGCGGAACACTAGCGGGAGCAATCATCCCTGAGCTGGTGAAAGTATTCACTTCGACGGAATCGCGGCACGTGAAAGAAATAGTGATTTCGGCCCAGGAGGGCGGAGCGTCGCTGGATATTCTTTCCGGCTTTGTGGCAGGAAATTTCTCGGCTTACTACCTCGGATTTTCGATGGTCATTCTGATGTCCATCGGATACTACTTCAGCACAATGGGTTTGGGCGCACTGATGGTAGCGGCGCCAGTCTTCGCCTTTGGGCTGGTGGCGTTCGGATTTTTGGGAATGGGACCGGTGACGATCGCCGTGGATTCGTATGGGCCAGTGACCGACAACGCGCAATCGGTTTATGAGCTTTCGCTGATCGAACAGGTTCCGAATGCAAAGCAGGACCTCAAGCGAGATTTCAATATTGATGTGAACTTTGAGCGCGCCAAGGACCTACTCGAAGCCAATGACGGCGCCGGCAACACATTCAAGGCAACCGCCAAACCGGTGCTGATTGGAACGGCCGTAGTGGGTGCTACGACGATGATTTTTTCTATCATCATGGCGCTGACCAAGGGTCTGACGGAAAACGTCGGCAATCTTTCGCTCTTACATGCGCCGTTTGTTTTGGGACTGATCACCGGCGGAGCAATGATTTATTGGTTCACGGGCGCTTCCACGCAGGCGGTAACTACGGGCGCTTACCGCGCAGTCGAGTTCATTAAAGCGAACATTCGGCTGGAAGGAGTGGAGAAAGCCTCGGTGTCCGACAGCAAGAAAGTTGTGGAGATCTGCACGCAGTACGCGCAGAAGGGCATGTTCAATATATTCCTCGCGGTCTTTTTCGCCACGCTGGCGTTTGCCTTTGTCGAGCCCTTCTACTTCATTGGATATCTGATCTCGATCGCTGTTTTCGGTTTGTATCAGGCGATCTTCATGGCGAACGCCGGCGGCGCCTGGGACAATGCCAAAAAAATTGTGGAAGTTGAATTGAAACAGAAAGGCACGGCGTTGCACGATGCCACGGTCGTCGGCGATACGGTGGGCGATCCTTTCAAGGATACGTCCTCGGTGGCGATGAATCCGGTGATCAAATTCACAACCTTGTTCGGCCTGCTGGCAGTGGAGCTTGCGGTGAAATTGACTCTGGAAGCAGGTAGCGCATTGAGCCACGGACTGGCGCTGGCGTTCTTTCTGGTTTCGTTCTTCTTCGTTTACCGATCGTTCTACGGCATGAGAATTGTGAGAGAAGGAGCGACTACTGCCGAAGCTCGGGCGGCGGCAGATTGAGCCGCGAGGTAGACGAAGCACGGGTCTTCTACCCAGCCAAGTGTCGGCGAAGGGGACAATCTTGCCAGCCATCGAGCACATCAATGTTGCTGCAGCTCAAAATACCGAGCGCGAGGGCCATTACCATCAGAGACTCGGAATCAAGCTTCGGAATCAAGCTGAACTGGACTTAGAAGACGAAATTCTGGAAGTAGTGTGAGGATTAACGCTATGACGCCAGCTACCGTGTGCTTTCCCACGCAGCTTCGGAGAACCGGACGTGTAATCAAATCCAATCCTGCGCCCATTCCGCGCGGGAGGGGCCATGAGCTCTCGAATCGCCTCTACGAGTTCCTGGATGTCCGCATCGTGGCTTTCGAGGCGGCTCTCAAGTTCGGTCAGTTTGGCCACGATCTGCCGATTTGCTGCCAGGGCTTCGCGCATGCGCACGAAAGCGCGCACGACAAAGATGCTCATCTCTATGGCGCGCTGGGAATTCAACACCGTGGCTGCCATGATTGCACCGTGCTCGGTGAAGGCGTAGGGCAAGTAACGCCTTCCGCCGCGGCCCTCGTTTGAGGTTGCAAATTGCAACCTCAAAGATTCGTACTCCGCCGAGGAAAGTTGCAGCACGAAGTCACCAGGAAAGCGGTCTATGTTTCGCTTGACCTGCTGATTCAAACGCTTTACTTCCACGCCGTAGAGCTCGGCGAGGTCCGCATCGAGTATGACTCTGTGCCCGCGTAGAACCAGGATTCTCGACTCTACTCGTCTGGAGAGGACAATCGCTCGTTTTTTCATTTTTCTCCCTCAGGCTTGAAATCACACTCTGTGATCTCAAATTCGTACAAGGGAACTAACTCCGAAGTCTAGCTTGAAAATAAGGGCTTCGAAGCCAAAGGCCGAGGTTCCCAATTTCAAAATGGGAAAGAAGTTGCGACGGATCGCACTTACGACGTCAATCACCGCTGAAAATTGCGTACGCACCAAGCTCTGGACCAACGGTGTCCCGCTGGAGGACGCGGCACGCCAGCAACGTTCGAATCTTGCGCGGTTGACGTTCACCGGACGCGGAGATAACTTTGGGCGGGAATCAGTCGTGCTGACGCGTAGCTAATTTTCCGGCTTCAGTTTGCGAATGAAAAGTACAAGCTGCCAGCGCTGCGGCTCGGGAAGCTTACTAAAAGATGGCATGCCGCGATCGGGATTTCCGTTGGTAATCTTCCAAAACAAAGTGCCGTCACTTTGATTCTGCACGACCGGAAGCTGCAAATCGGCAGCATGCTTTTTCACCAGGCCAGAGCCGTCCTGACCATGACATTCCGTGCAATTTCGCAAAAAGAGTTTCTTGCCTCCCGCGGCAGCGTCGGGCTTGCGAGCCAACGGATTCGGCTTCATTGCGGCATCTTGTGGGACGCGCCAGTTGGGGTCGGGCTGATATGCGCTGTTCTGCGCGAGCATAATGCTCACGAGCCCAAAGATGGCGGATAGAATCCAGCACCTCACGGCTTGGCTCCAAACAGCCGAGCTAGTTTTGTGCTGAATCCGCGAATTTCGTAGCTGTAGCCGAGGCGCAGCAGCGCCGGGCTGCTGCCATGAGTCAATCCGATTGCAGGAGAAAACCGCAGGCTGGTGTTGTCGCTGATCTGCCAGGAAATTGCCGGCGCGGCATAATGAGCCGTGTCATGCAAGCCGAAGCCCTGCGTCGTGCCCAACCCGCCATACAGCTCTACCCCAGCAATGAAGTTTTCACGGCAAAAGCGGCAGTTCTTGCCGGAAGCCAGCGTAGCCAGCGGCCGCGCTACGGCCAGCGCATATCCGAACTCGAAACCTTCGTTTTCAGAGAGATTCTTCTCCACAATGAAGTTCTCTGAAATATTCCAATCGTGCGCGGTGCTGGAGAGAATCAACCTAGTTTCAAGCTCGTGAGCCCGAGTTGCGCGCAATTCGGCGTTGCTCTCATTAAGCTCAGGCGCGGCGCCAACAATTTCTTTCCGGATGCGGCTGGCCTCATTGATATTCTCGTATTCCAGATAAAGGACAGGGTTTATCCAATGCTCGCGCGCAAGGGGACGAAACCGATTCTCGATTCGCCATCCGGTGAAGATGGTGCTGTCACCAGCAGTAGACTGCCCTTCCAGGTATAGCTCCGAAGTCCAACGCCCAGTGACGCCGTATTCCAGTTCCAGGTAAGGCGCAAAGAACCAATGCTGCCCTGCGCGCGGGACACCCACGGTGCTGGAAGTCTCGATTTCCAAATTTCCCGGTTCTTCCAAATGATGATCGTACGTTACGAAATAAGGAGACTCCTGGGCCTGCAAAGTGACTGAAGCGAACAGGGAAAAAGCAAAAAGTGCAATGTAGGCTAGGCGCATACTATTTGCAACTGAGTTGCATTTGAAAGAGCAGTAAACAATCTAATCACTGGGACAGCAACCGTCAATGTATTGGCTGCTTTTTTGTTGCGATGCCGTTGCAACCAGTTGCAACTCACGAAGGCAGGCTGCGGCAACGAGAGCAGTAGCCGCCGATCTCCATACGTGTAACCAAAATATGGAACTGGCACTCGCGCTGGATTTGCCCTTTGAGACGGTCGAAAAGATCGCTCTCGAACTCCAGGATTTTCCCGCAACGCAGGCATGCCATGTGCAAATGATCGCGCTGCGGCCTACGTTCGTAAAAATGCTTCTCCCCCTGGAGGTGCATTAAATCCAATTCATCGATCAGGCCATGCCGTTTGAGCAGCTTCAAGGTGCGATACACGGTCACCCGATCAATTCCAGGATCGATCTTGCGCGCCCTGCGAAGAAGTTGGCTGGCATCGAGATGCTGCTGGGCGGTTTCCACAACGCTGAGGATCGTGCGGCGCTGGCGGGTCATACGCAGTCCGCGAGATATAAGCTCGGCTTGCAACCTGCCGGGTTGTTCAGTTTCCGGAAGAGGCATATTCGCAACTCGATTGCAACTAGCTTAACACGAGCACACCTTCGCCCGGAGCTTCAGACATTAGAGAAAGGGACTTGTCCATGCTCATTAGTTATATCCCTTCATCTTTTCTTTTACGCTGCGCGCCAGCTTCTCGATCGCTTCCGCTTTTTTGAGTACATCCAATGAAAGGACGTTTTCGTTGCTTTTGTCGACATATTGCTTCAACTCGGTCGCGAGCTTTAGCAGCTTGTCAGTATCGCGTTTCAGATCGGCCTGGCGCTCCTGGCTGGCTTTTTTGGCCATGCCTCTCTCCACTCTGGCGCGCTCCTCATCTTCGGGCGGCTTTTGTTCGATCCCGGGAATCCGCTGCTGCTGCAGAGGTCCCGCCAACGCAGCAACTGGAAACATTATCGCGACAATCAAGAATCCAACTGCTAGAAGTCTGAATCGCACGCTCACCTCGAAAGAGACGCAGAATTATCTCGATTATACGTTCGGCGAGGCGGCGGAGGCAGCGTGGCTGCGCTTGCTATAATCGCCGTTCACCATGAGTACTCTTTCAGATTTCGTTGTCTTCGACGCGGGCAATTTTCCCGCACTGCTTCGCGACTGGCGTGAGGACACGGTTACGTTTCTCCATCATGACATGCCGAAGCTGGTAATCATCGTGGTGGGGGCTTTGGTGTTGAGCCGCCTGCTGCGGGTCATGGTTCGCCGAATCGCCGCCCTGCAAGAGAAGAAATTACCCTCCGGTATT
>Ga0209468_1001446_pt1 | contig 10485 bp, 13 predicted proteins | sample GraSoiAngelo_102_FD_185871 | JGI IMG/M metagenome (GOLD analysis project Ga0209468, IMG submission 185871) | Grasslands soil microbial communities from the Angelo Coastal Reserve, California, USA - 14_0903_02_40cm (SPAdes) (version 2) | ecosystem: Environmental > Terrestrial > Soil > Grasslands ...
CATTGTGCGCCGCGTTCCGTGCGCGAGGTAGACCGCCAGCGCAAGCAGTGCGAAGACCGCGAGCCAGAGCCACGAGCTGAGCGCGTTGAGGACGCGAACGCCCTTCTGCGCTGCGTCGAGCTGGTTTGACTTCAGGAGCACGATCTCGCCGGCATCGGGCGGCGCACGCTGCTTCAGGCGGTCGCCGACGCCGAGCCGTTCCGCGACGCGCTGGATGAGCGGCCGCAGGTCGAGGACGACGTCGCCGTTCGCCGTCGAGACCGCGCCTGCGTCTTTGCCCTCCAGGACATTCACGAGCGCCCCGTGGGCGCGGCGGTTGATTCGTTCCCAGAGGGCCTGCGCCTGGGCGGTGCCGAGAAACGCGTTGATCACCTGACCGGTCGAGTTCTGGATCGCGGCCGCGATCGCCGGCGCGGCGCCCTTGGCCCGCGGCGGCAGCTTCTCCTCCAGCTGCGCCTGCACGTCGACCCGTCGTTGGCGAGCAGCTTCGCGGACGAGCTCGTGAACTTGTCCGTGTCGAGCAGCTGCTGCTTTGACCAGACCGTCAGCGCGGAGACGAGCGCGAGCAGGCTCGCGAGGACGATCAGCGCCCAGACGGCGACCGAACGGCGGCGCGTCATAGCGTCCAGGATCGCGCCGGCACGGGTGAGGGCCGTTCATTCGGAGGGGGTGAGCGCGCGTCACCCGCCGCGGCCGCACGCTTGCAGCACCAAACGGGGAAGGAGGCACGGCCGTGATGATGCGAAGGCGTCGCCCGCTGATGCGGGCGGCAATGGTCGGTGGAACGGCGTATGCGGTGGGGAAGCATGCGCAGCGCTCGGGCGACCGGGAAGATGACCAGGAGGTGCGCCTGCAGGAGCTCGAGTCGCAGCAAGCGCAGCAGCAGTACGCGCAGGCGCCCGTCGCGGTGCCGCCCGGAGGCGGCCCGACCGACATCGCAGAGAAGCTGACCCAGCTCAAGAGCCTGCATGACCAGGGCGTGCTCACACCGGAAGAGTTCGCAGCCGCCAAGGCGAAGCTGCTCTCCGGCTAACGACGAGACAAGGGAGAGAGCAATGTCATTTGGCCCAGTTCAGATCCTCGTCATCGGCTTCGGCGATGCCGAGTTCACGGGCACGATCAGGGCCGAGCTCGAACGCCTACGCGAGCACGACGTCGTGCGGCTGATCGACCTGCTCGTCGTCCGGAAGGACGAGGACGGGAACATCGAGCGATTGCAGCAGAGCGACCTGTCGCAGGAGGAGGCGATGGAGTTCGGCGCCATCGTCGGTGCGCTGATCGGCGCCGGCACAGACGGTGAGGACGGCGCAGAGGCCGGAGCGGTGCTCGGCGCCGCGGCGATGGAGGGCGGCCACGTCTTCGACATGAAGGAGACCTGGTACGTCGACGACGCCATTCCACCGGGCACGGCGGCCGCGATCGCACTCCTCGATCACCGTTGGGCGATCGGTCTGCGCGACGCGATTCGTGAAGCCGGCGGATTCCACCTCGCCGACGCCTGGGTGCATCCGGCCGACCTGATTGCGATCGGGCTGCAGAGCGCCGAGAAGGCGCCCGTGAGCTGATGTCGTCGGGGAGCATCTGGTACAGGCAGCCACGCGCGAGCGCGCCGCCGTCGGAGCTCCAGGGCGAGGTCGACCGGCACAGCTGGCTCGACCTCGCCGGCATCCTGCTGTTCCTCGTCGGCTTCTTCAACATCATCGACGGCGTCTCGGCGATCTCGGGCTCGAAATACACGTCGTCGAACGTGCTCTTCGCGGACCTCAAGGCGTGGGGGTGGTTCTTCCTGATCGTTGGGGTCGTCCAGCTCCTGGCCGGCTGGGCGGTGATGAAGGGGGCGAACTGGGCCGCGATCGTCGGCATTGTCACGGCATTCGTCAATGCGATCTCGCAGCTCTCCGCGTCGCACACGTTTACGGTGTGGGCGCTCACGATCGTCGCCATCGACGTGCTCGTCATCTACGGGCTCGTCAAGTACGGCGGTGGCCGTGGACGAACCACCTAACCAGGACGACGACGCCACTCTCGGCATCGTCTTTGCGACCGCCGGCATGGGGCTGGCGGCCGCACGCCTGCTCGCGCGCGCACCCGGCCTCGCTCCCTACCTGGAGCGCGCCGCCGCGCGAGGCAGGGAGCAGGTCGGAACGACGGCCGAACGCCTCGTCGTCGTGTTCGAGCCCGAGGCCGAGCGGATGCTGCAGCAATTCCTCGATAGCCCGGAGTTCGACCGCGCGCTCGAGCGGGTGCTGACCAGCCCGAAGGTGCGTGAGGCGCTCGCTCAGCAAACGACGACGTTCGCGGAGGAGCTGTTGGAGAGTCTGCGCACGCGGCTGCGCACGCTCGACCGGCGTTGCGCGGGGCTGGCGTCGCGGACGCTCGCCTTCGCCCTGGACCTGACGCTTGCGCAAGTCGTCTTCCTGATCGCCTCCGCGCTCGTGGGCCTCGTGGTCGCGCTCGTCGGCGAGCTGCGGCCCGTCTGGCTCTTCGGCTTCATCGCCGGCGCCGGCTGGGTGCTGCTTGTCGGTGCGTACTTTGCGTTCTTCTGGACGCTGGCCGGGCAGACCCCCGGGATGCGGCTCGTGCACCTTCGGGTCGTGGATCACTTCGGCGACCCGCCGCGCCTGCTGAGGTCCGTCGTCCGGTTCGGGGCGCTGCTCGTCGCGATCATCCCGATGTTCGCAGGACTGCTGCCGATCCTGTTCGATGCTCGCCGCCGCGGACTGCACGACTTCGTCGCCCGAACGTACGTCGTCCCCACCGAAGGGGTCTCCCCGTGAAGCGGTCGCTCGCACTCGCCGTCCTCGCTCTCGCGACATGCGCGGGGCTCGCCGCATGCGGGAGCAACAAGGAATCGCCGGCGGAGGCGAAGCAGCACCTGTGCACGAGCCTGAACGGCTTCGCCGCCTCGGTAGTCGCGCTGCAGGGCGCCGGGCTCAGCTCTTCGGAGGATCAGCTCAAGTCCGCACTCGACAACGTCCAGTCCGCCTGGGACAAGGTCGTCGCCGACGCCAAGGACGTCAAGACCGCGAACACCGACCACATCAAGTCGACCTACGACGACCTGAAGCAGGCGGTGCAGAACCGTCCGACCGACAAGCCGATCACGGAGGTCGTCGCCGGCCTCCAGCCGAAGCTGACCGCTTTCGCTGACGCGTGGAAACAGTTTGCGCGCAGCGTCGACTGCAAGACGTCCTGAGACGGAAAAGTCCCGCATTTGGCGTCACCCCGGCTGAGTGACGCACAGTCACCCTGGACCGGCTGAGTGTGACGCTGCCATGTCTCGGGACCGCCCATTGCGTGACGGCTTGGCCACCTCGGTCGTGGAACGGTCGACCGTCGGCGCGGACGCAGCCCTGGATTGGGACGGCATGGCATCGCTGCCGGACGGGGAGTTCCTGATGGGGAGCGAGGATCGCCTCGCATATCCGGACGACGGGGAAGGCCCCGTCCGGCGCGTGCGCGTGAGCTCCTTCCGGATCGAGCTCTTTGCAGTCACCAACGCAGACTTCACCCGCTTCGTCGACGACTCGGGCTATGTCACAGAAGCGGAGAGGTTCGGCTGGTCGCTCGTCTTCGCGGGTCTCCTCCCGGACGACCTCCAGCCGGAGCATGGCGTCGGCCGAGCTCCGTGGTGGCGCCAGATCCAGGGGGCTGACTGGCGCCACCCGGAGGGCCCTGGCTCGAGCATCGACGACCGGAAAGACCACCCGGTCGTGCACGTCACTTGGAACGACGCGCGCGCGTTCGCGACCGGCGTTGGCAAACGGCTCCCGACCGAAGCGGAGTGGGAGTACGCGGCGCGCGCAGGCCTCGAAGGCCAGGCGTATCCGTGGGGCCCGGAGCTGGAGCCCGGCGGCGAGCACCGGATGAACGTTTGGCAGGGCAGCTTCCCGCGCCACAACACGCGCGCCGACGGCTACCACGGCACATGTCCCGTCGACGCTTTCCCGCCGAGCCATTACGGGCTCTACAACATGACCGGCAACACCTGGGAGTGGTGCGCCGACTGGTTCAGCCGCACGTTCCAGGCCCGCGACCGGCGGACGAATCCGCGGGGCCCGCAGGCCGGCACCCACAAGGTCGTGCGCGGCGGCTCGTACCTCTCACACGCGTCGTACTGCCGCCGCTACCGCGTCTCGGCCCGCAGCGCGCTGACGCCGGACACATCGAGCGGCGACGTCGGCTTTCGCTGCGCCGCCTCCTAGCGCCGCAGCGCAGACTCGAGCGCCTGCAGCCGGGCGCTCAGCTCGTCGAGCCGGGCCAACAGCTCCTGCTGAAGTGGATCGCCCATGCGCTGGCGGACCGTCTCCAGGAACGCCGCCGTGATCACCGCGGTCACCACGGTCAGGAAGCCGATGCCGCTCAGCATCAGGAGGGCGCCGATCACGCGCCCGGAGGTATGTGTCGGCACGACGTCGCCGTAGCCGACCGTCGTGACGGTCTGAACCGCCCACCAGAGGCCGAGCCACACGTTGTCGAAGTCGGAGGGGTCGACGAGCCGGATCACGATCCCGCAGCCGATGGTGATCGCGGCGGTCGCGGAGGCGATCGCCCATCCCGCGCGCGCGGGAGTCAGCTCCCTGCGCAGCAGGAAACGGAGGTAACGGTTTCCCGTCGGTGCCACGCGTGGCCATTCGCCGTGCCGCCGCCAACGCCTCCAATCCCGGGTCACACCGTCCGGGTGAGCGGCGGTCACTCCTGAACGATTGACGATCCAGGCCACAAACGCCAGGAGAGGAGTGGGATGACAACCGCACGACTCGAAAGCGCCTACGAGGAGGAGGCATCGGGTACCGGTTGGGTTGCGTTCGCCGGCACGATGCTGATCCTCGTCGGCTGCTTCAACGTGATCGACGGGATCGCCGCGATCTCGAACTCCGACTATCTGGTCAACCAGCTGCTCTTCGCCAACCTCGATGCGTGGGGCTGGTTCTTCCTGATCTGGGGCGCGCTGCAGCTGTGCGCGGGGTTCGCCATCTACTCCGGGGCGGGCTGGGCTGCGATCGTCGGCGTCGTGTCGGCCTTCGGGAACGCGATCGCCCAGCTCTCGTGGGCGCGGGTGTATCCGGTCTGGGCGATCGCAGCGATCGTGCTCGACGTCCTGGTGATCTATGCCCTCGTGGTGTACGGAGGGCGCCGCAACAGCCCCACGTAGGAAAGCTCAGAGCAGGTGCAGCTGACGGGCGCGGCGGACCGAATCCTGCCGCCGCGTCACGTCGAGCTTGCGATAGATGCTCTTGACGTGCGTCTTCACGGTGTTGACGGAGACGAACAGCTCGGAGGCGATGTCCGCGTTGGACATCATCGTCGGCAGGAAGCGCAGCACCTCGCTCTCGCGCGCAGACAACGGCTCGAGCAGCTCCGCGGGCAGCACCCGCGCACCGTTCGTTCCGTCGAGATTGCGCAGGAGCTCCGACGCGAACCAGCGGTGGGAGACGCCCTTGCGCAGATGATCGGCGAGCAGCTCACGCACCCCGCGGCCGGCAGAGAGAAACGGTCGCCGGATACCCTCGGGCTCCGCGCGCGCCAGCGCAACCTCGATGGCCGTCAGCGCGCTGTCCGCGTTGCCTGTCGCGCGCAACGCCACTGCGCGGAGGACTTCGCGCTCGATCGCAACGGTCGGATAGGCGGCGTCGCAGGGCGCCGTCAGCGCGGCCAGTGCGCCCTCGGCGTCGCCCGACGCCAGCAGCAAGCGTGCCCGAACGGCGTGGAGCCCAGGCGAGGACGGGCTCTCGTCGAGCGCTTCGTCGATCAGGGCGGCGGCGCCGTCGTGATCGGCGGCCGCCGCCATCAGGCGCGCCTCGAGCCCCACGACGATCCGTTGCAGGCGTGGCGATTCGACACCGGCGGGCTCGGCGGCGCCGAGCAGACGCTCGAGCGCGAGGTCGACGTCCGTGCCGCGGCCCGCGAGGCACAGCGACGCCTGGATCACCGCGGCCCACAGGCGGCCGCCGGCATCGTCGAGCCGCCGCGCGGTGTCGCCGAGCTCCCGCGCGTGCGAGTCGGCCGCGTCGAGGTCGTCCCATTCATGCTCCACGAGTGCGAGCGCGCCGAGCGAGACAGCGGCCTGAGAGCTGTGGTCCCAGCCGCGCGCCTGCGCGAGCTCGACCGCGCCCCGCGCGATTCGGCCAGCCCGGCGGAGCCGGCCGCGGATCAGCTGCACCCACGCCATGCCGCCCATGGCCGCGAGCTCCGCGTAGGGGACGTCGGCGATGCGAGCCGCCTCGAGCGCCTCGCTCAGGTGCGTCTCGGCCTCCGCGAGGTCGCCCAACGCCACCTCCGCGAGCCCCAGGTGGCCGAGCGCGATTGCGCGCATGGTCTCGCTCGCCTGCGAGGAGAACGGCCCGTCCTCGGCGAGGTCGAGCAGCTCGTGCGCCAGCCGCGTCGTCTCGCTGAACCTGCCTCTGTTCGTGCTGTGCAGGAGCTCCGCGAAGGTGAGGACGGCCTGAAGTGGAGCTTCCGCGCTCTTCGGCCAGAGCTTTCGGGCGCGGGCAAGGCGGCGGCTGCCGCTCCGCGTGTTGCCGTTGATGAACTCGATGCTCGCCAGCACCGCCGACAGCGCCGCCGACGCGTCGACGTCCCCGTCCGGAGTCAGACCCAGCAGCTCGCTCCGGAACGCCGCGTCGGTGCGCGCGACGAGCTCGAACCACCCGTCGACCAGGCACAGGGTGAGCAGGTCGCGGTCGCCGGCGGCAAGCGCGTGATGGACGGCGTCCATCGGCGCGCGGTTCTCGAAATGCCATTTCGCCGCCCGCCCGTGCAGCTCGGCGATCCGGCCTCTCGCCGTGTGCCGGAGCTCCGCGCGCAGCAGCTCCGCGAAGAGATGGTGGTAGCGATACCAGGGCGGCTGCGTGTCGAGCCGCTCGATGAAGACGTTGTCGGCGACGAGGCGCTCCGCGAGGTGAGCGCTGTCCGAGCGTTCGGTCATGGCATTCGCGAGATCGGCCGTGAACCGCTCGGCGACGGAGGTCGCGAGGAGGAAGTCGCGCGTCTCGTCGGTCTGTCGCCGCAGCACTTCGGCCAAGAGGTACTCCGACGCGGGACGCTCGTCGAGGTCGATCGCCTCGAGCGCCGTCACCTCCGGGCCTCGGGCCCTGTGTGCGAGCGTGAATAGCCGGATGCCGGCGGCCCAGCCTTCCGTCTGCTCGATCAGGAGCGAGAGCACGTGCGGCTCGAGCTCGACGCCGAGGCCGTCGAGCAGCTGCTGCGCCTCGTCCGTCGTCATCGCCAGGTCGCGCGCACGCAATTCGACGAGCTCGCCGCTCGCGCGCAGCAGGTGGAGCGGCAGCGGTGGGTCGTGTCGCGTGGACAGGACGAGCCGCAGGCTCGTCGGCGCGGCGCGCAGGAGCTGCTCGATCGCCGCGCAGATCTCGGGGCTGCGGATGCTGTGGAAGTCATCCACCACCACGATGAGGGGCTCGTCCAGCTCGGCGAAGCCGTTCAGCAGCTGGACGACGAACGGCCCGGGCGTGCCGGTGCGCGGGCCGGCGAGCCGTCGCAGCGCAGAGCGTGCGGGCGCGACCCGGTGAATCGCGGCGAGCCACTCCGCCCAGAACGCCGCCTCGGTCAGCTGGGGGCGCGGGGCCAGCCACGCGACCTGACGAGGGTTCGCCGCGAGCCACGATGCGAGCAGCGACGTCTTCCCCGCGCCTGCCGGCGCGGAGATCAGCGTCAACGGACCGTCGACTCCCTCTTCGAGTCGGTCAAAGAGCCTCGGGCGGTCCACGCGGGCGTGGGATCACGAGATCCGCTGCCGCGACGGACCGGGATCCCTGGCGACGTGCGGTCTGGGGCGCCAGGCTCTCCTCCTTTCCGGGTGAGCTCACAGTACTCCGATCGCCGCGCCTCGGACAAGACGCATCGCGACTAGCTCTCGGAGGCCCCCGAATCACCCATTCGTTCCGGGTGAGGTCGTGTCACCCGCATGCGTTCGACGTTCAGGCGGTGAAACCCAGCCGGTACGAATTCCGCGTGCGTGGACGGCTGGCCGAGAGGCTGCTCTCGAGCTTCGAAGGCTTCGACGCAGAGATCCAGCCGGTCGAGACGATCCTGAGCGGTGAGGTCGCCGACCAGGCCGCTCTGCACGGCGTGCTCGAGCAGATCGAGTCGCTCGGCCTCGAGCTCGTCGAGGTCAAGCAGGTCGATGAGCGTCGTCGCCCCGTGGCGCGCGACTGACGCGTTTGCGTCAAGCCGAGCGGCCCTGCGGCTCGGCACGCTGGCGGTGTGTCACCGGATGCGAGAATCGAACGGCTCCTGCGCATGGCAGCCTCGCTCGAGGAGGCGATCATCCGCCTCGAGCAGCGGGATGACGAGCTGGAGGCCAGGACCACGATCGTCCGCCTGCGGGTGATGCAGGGTGAAATCCTGAGCGCCGTCCACCAGCTCGAGGGTGATTTTCCGCGGGTCGATTGACGTAGGCGCCCGCCGGGGCGCACACTCGAAGCATGTCTCGGCTCAAGGCACTCGATGCCGATGTCGAGAGCGCGCTCGAAGGGATCAACGTCCCGAGCTACGTGCTCGACGCCACCGGCATCATCCGCTGGCTGAACCCGGCGGCGCAACGCCTTGTGGGGGACTGCCGTGGGCGTCAGTTCACCTCGGTGCTCGCGCCCGAGGATCGCCGACGGGGGCGCGAGATCTTCGCGCAGAAGGTTGTCGGCACGAAGGTCGCAACGGACGCGACCGGCGTGATCATCGGCCTGGACGGCGAGCGCCTCGACTGCGAGGTGAGTGCCGTGCGCCTGACACGCGGCGGCCACGTCGTCGGCGTCTTCGGGCAACTGCCGCAATGGTCGCTCGAAACCGGCAAAGAGCCCCCGCATCCGCACCTGACGCCAAGGCAGGCGGAGGTGCTACGACTGCTCGAGCACGGGCGCTCGACGGCCCAGATCGCAGGCGACTTGCACCTCAGCCAGGAGACGGTGCGCAATCACGTCAGGCACCTCCTGCGGGCGCTCGGGGTCAACTCGCGGCTCGAGGCTGTTGCAGTCGCACGTCGTCTGCATGCCGAGCAGCCCAGAGCGCGGCCTGTGTCCGTGAGCTGAGCCCGAGCTTCGCGAGGATCTTCGAGACGTGCGTGCGCGCCGTGCGCTCGGTAATGCCGAGCGTCGCGGCGATCGCCTTGTTCGACTGACCTTCGCCGAGGAGGAGCAGCACCTCGACCTCGCGCGACGTGAGCTTCGGCTCGCGCGGTGCGCGCAGCGATTCGGCCAGCCGGCGCGCGACGGCGGGATCCAGCAGCAACTCGCCGCGGTGCGCGGCGCGGACGGCGACCGCGATCTCGCTGACGTCCGCGTCTTTCAGCAGGTAGCCGGAAGCTCCGGCCTCGAGCGCCGCCTGGACTCGTTGCATGTCGTCGAACGACGTGAGCGCGACGACCTCGACGTCGTCGTACGCCGCACGGATGCGCCGCGTCGACTCGATTCCGTCGAGCGGCTCCATCTGCATGTCCATGAGTACGACGTGCGGGCGACGGCCTTCCCCGTCGAGGCGCTCGAGCAGCCCGAGGGCCGCTTCGCCGCCGTCCGCATCGCCGACGACGTCGATGTCCGTCTCCCCCTCGAGGAACGCGAACAGGCCCCGGCGGACGACGCCGTGGTCGTCGACGACAAGGACGCGGATCGTCTCGTCCGGCTCAGCCGCCATTGCGGCCGTTCACCGCGGGGAGCTCGACGCGCACGACGGTCCCGCGCCCGGGCGCGCTGATGATGTGCAGGTCGGCGCCGAGCTCGTCGGCACGGCTGCGCATCGACTGGAGCCCGAAGTGGCCGGCGCGCGACGCATCGGGATCGAAGCCGCACCCGTCGTCCGCGACCTCGAGGACGACCCGCTTCGTCGTCGCGTGCACACGCACGCATGCCGTCTCCGCGTGTGCGTGCTTGGCGACGTTCGCGAGCGCCTCCCGGCCGATGCCGAACAGCTGCGTCTCGGCCGTCCGCGTCAGCGGCAGCGGCTCGGACGGCCCTTCGACGCGGACGTCGATGGGGTCTTCCGCGAGCGAGGCGACATGGCGCGAGAGCGCGGGCACCAGCCCGTCACCGATCCCCTCGGGCCCCCACTCGAAGATGAAGCGCCGCATCTCGCTCTGGGCGCGCTTCGCGAGCTGCTCGATCGTGCCCAGCGCCTGACTGAGCCGGCCAGAGCGCTCCAGGCCGGCCTCGGCGTCGAGGATCTTGTGCGCGACCCGCGCATGCAGGACGGTCGAGAAGAGTGCCTGCGACACCGAATCGTGAAGCTCCCGCGCGATGCGGCGCCGCTCTTCGATCGCCCCTTCGCTCTCGCGCCGTTTCGACTCGGCAAGCTGCTCCACCGAGCGGCGGTGCTCGGCCACGACCGCGCTGAGGAACAACGCCGTCAACGCTGCCACGAGCACGTACAGCTGGGTACTGAGCGTCCGGTTGTCGATTGGTTGCTTGTAGAAGGCCCCTACCTTGTCCGCGGTGACGCCGATCGTGATCGCAGCCGTGATCGCAATACACAGCATCA
>Ga0209468_1001453_pt1 | contig 10451 bp, 8 predicted proteins | sample GraSoiAngelo_102_FD_185871 | JGI IMG/M metagenome (GOLD analysis project Ga0209468, IMG submission 185871) | Grasslands soil microbial communities from the Angelo Coastal Reserve, California, USA - 14_0903_02_40cm (SPAdes) (version 2) | ecosystem: Environmental > Terrestrial > Soil > Grasslands ...
CGGCATCATCTACGGCTTGCTCGGTCCCAACGGCGCCGGTAAGACCACGACGCTGCGCATGATCATGGACATCTACGAGCCTGACGGCGGCGAGGTCCGGCTGTTCGGTCAGGTCGGGGGCGGCCGCGCGAATTCCGCGCGGATCGGCTACTTGCCCGAGGAGCGCGGGCTGTATCCCAAGATGCGCGTCCTGGACGTGCTCGTATTTCTCGCGGAGGCCAAGGGCGTGGCGCGCCGCACTGCCCGCACCCGCGCGCTCGAGTGGTTGGACCGCCTGGGTCTTGCCGATTGGCGGCTGCGCAAGGTGTCCGATCTCTCCAAGGGGATGCAGCAGAAGGTGCAGTTCATTTCGACGATCCTGCATGATCCCGAGCTCGTGATTCTCGACGAGCCATTCTCCGGTCTCGATCCCGTCAACTCGCAGGTGCTCCGCGACACCGTGATCGACTACCGGCGCCAGGGAAAGACGGTGCTCTTCTCCACGCACATCATGGAGCACGCCGAGAAGCTGTGCGACCGGCTGTGCATCATCGCGCGCGGCAAGAAGCTGATCGACGGCACCCTGGCGGAGGTGAAGAGCACACACGGCGGCAAGCATGTCATCGTCGCGTTCGACGGCAGCCAGGGGAACGCGCAGCAGATCTTCGCCGACCGCCGCCTGGTCGCCAAGTTCCAGGACTTTGGCCAGCAGGCGGAGCTCGAGCTGGCTCCTGGCGCCGATGCCCAGGAGATCCTCAAGGCGCTGGTCGAGTCCGGCGCGCGCCTCGCGCGGTTCGAGCTGGCGAGTCCTTCGCTCCACAAGATCTTCGTGGACCTCGTGGGTCCGGAGGCCGCGACGGCGACAGCCACCGGCGCAGGCAATGGTGGTGCCCGTGCATAAAGTCTGGGCGATCATTCGCCGCGAGTTCGTCGAACGCGTTCGCACCAAGTGGTTCTGGGTCTCGGCCATCCTGGGTCCGGTCTTGTTCGCCGGCATCATCGTCTTCCAGATCATGCAGTCCGTGGGCGGTGCAGTCCGGGACATCGCGATCGTCGACACCGGGAGTCTCGGCTACGGTACCCAGATCGCCGAGGCGCTTGGAGCCAGCAGGACGTTGCGGGCCAATACGGTCAAGCTGAGTTCGGGCGTCCTCGATTCGCTGACCGGGCTCGTGGAGTCGAAGCACATCAATGGTTTCCTGATCGTCTCCGACTCGCTCCCGACGGAAGGCAAGGCGGAGTATCGCGCGTCGAATCTCTCGCTGCAGACGATCGAGGAGCTGCAGCGGACCCTGAATCGCGTCGTGGTGAAGGCCCGTCTGCAGAGCAAGGGTGTGAATCCTCCGGTCGTGGATTGGGCCCAGGCGCTCAGGGTCAATCTGGATCAGAAGAAGATCGCGCACGGCCGCACCACGACGGAAAGCGCGGGCGAGTCGTTCGTCCTTGCCTACATCATGGCCATTCTCCTGTTCATGGCAATTCTGCTGTACGGTGTGAACGTCATGAGCTCGGTGCTGGAAGAAAAAACCACTCGCATCATCGAGGTGCTGGTCTCATCGCTGCGACCGTTCCAGCTCATGCTGGGGAAGGTGATCGGCGCTGGAGCGGTGTCGTTTTTCCAGTTCGTCATCTGGGGCGTCTCCGCGAGATTGCTTATCAGCCTGCGCGTCCCCATCGCCCGCGCCCTGAGTGCGGATACTGCTTCCGCGCAAACCATGACGCTACCGCACATCCCGTTTGCGACCCTCGCCGTGTTCATGGCGTTCTTCCTGGGCGGCTTCCTCCTGTACTCCTCGATGTTCGCCGCCGTGGGCGCGATGTCGAGCAACGAGCAGGAAGCGCGCCAGGCGCAGCAGCCGGTGACGTACCTGCTCATGATTGCGTACCTCTCGATCATCGGCTTGACGAATGATCCGAGTTCGACGTTCGCGCGCACACTGTCGGTGGTGCCGTTCACGTCCCCGATCGCGACGCCAGTCCGCTGGACGGCGGGCAGCATGGGAACCGGCGAGCTCGTTGCCTCATTGGCGATGCTCGTGGTCGGGATCCTGGGCGTGACGTGGATCGCGGCACGGATTTATCGGGTCGGGATACTGATGACGGGCAAACGGCCGACGATGAAAGAGCTGGTGAGGTGGGTCAGAACTGCCTAACTACTAGGCGCGGACATGCAAAGACTATTCTACAGACGCACCGCGGTCATGAGTCCAAAGGGTACGGGATGAGATGAAATGATGCGGTGATTCGCTGGTCTCCGATTATCCTCCTGAAGTGCCGAATCATCACACCCTGAAAGCCTGGCAGCATGCCGAAAGACTGGCTGTGGAATGCTCGAAAGCGGCGCAACACTTCCCCGACTTCGAGCAGGAGCGGCTTGCTGACCAACTCCGGAGAGCGTCCTACAGTATTCCGCTCAACATTGCGGAAGGATCTGCTCGGAAGGGGACCAGGGACTACCGAAAGTTTCTGGATACAGCGTGGGGGTCCCTCGCCGAAGTCCAAACCGCGCTCGTCATGGCGCGTGATATCGGTTATCTGCGTCCGGTCGAGTTCGGGCGCCTCGAGGCGCTCGCAACGGAGACTAGCAAGACATTGTTTGGTCTGCTTCGAAAGATCAGTCAGGCGGCAGATCGTCCCAAACCCCGCTGACTGTGGCCCGCTGCTGCGTCTGCGGCCTAGCCTTTGCCGGTCCTCGCTTTGTAGTTTCTGTCCATGTTCGACTATGACGTCATAATTGTCGGCGGCGGTCACGCCGGCACCGACGCCGCCGCCATGTCGGCGCGCCTCGGCGCCAAGACTCTGCTTCTGACGTCTGTCTTGGACACAATCGGCCAGATGTCCTGTAACCCTGCAATCGGTGGGATTGCAAAGGGTACTGTCGTCCGCGAGGTCGACGCGCTGGGTGGTCTCATGGGCCGCGCCGCCGATCGCGCGACCATTCAGTTCCGGATGCTCAACCGGTCCAAGGGTCCCGCCGTCTGGGCTCCTCGCGCGCAGGCCGATCGCACCCTCTACCGGCGGGCCGTGCGATTTCTGCTCGAGCAATTCCCTGCCCTCGAGCTCAGTCAGGGCATGGTCACAAATCTGCTCTTCGATCGCAGCGGCACGCGGATCACCGGTGTCGAGACGGGCGACGGGCGCCGGTTCACCGCGCGCGCCGTCATCATCACCGCCGGCACATTCCTCCGCGGTCGCATTCACCTTGGCACGGACACGCAAATCCCCGCCGGCCGTGCCGGAGATCAGCCCTCCGTTGAGATGGCACAAGCCATTGAGAATATTGGACTTACGGTAGCACGCTTCAAGACCGGCACGCCGCCGCGCGTCGATGGCCGCTCTGTGAATTGGAGCAAGGTCGAGCGGCAGGACGGCGACAGCGCTGAGTTCCGCTTCTCGTTCCACGAGCGCATCGAGCGGCCGCGTCAGGTCCCGTGCTGGATCACCTGGGCCGGGGAAGAAGTGAAGGACATCATCCAGCGCCACCTGAAGGAGTCGGCGCTGTACGGGGGCGCGATCAGTGGTCGTGGGCCGCGCTACTGCCCGTCGGTCGAGGACAAGATCGTGAAGTTCCCCGATGCAAAGCGGCACCAGATCTTTCTCGAGCCCGAGGGACTCGACACGACCGAGCTGTATGTGAACGGACTTTCGACTTCCCTCCCCGTCGCCGTGCAGCTCGAGTTTTTGCACGCCGTACCCGGACTCGAGCGTGCACGGATGACGCGCCCCGGTTATGCCATCGAGTACGACTACTATCCTCCGACGCAGCTCACGCCGTGGCTCGAGGTGAAGACGGTCGAGCACCTGTTCTTCGCCGGCCAGATCAACGGGACGACGGGCTACGAGGAGGCGGCGGGCCAGGGCGTCGTGGCCGGGATCAACGCCGTTCGCCGGATTCGCGGTGCCGAGCCCGTCGTCCTGGGACGTGACGACGCATACATCGGAGTGCTCGTCGATGATCTGGTGACGCGCGGAGTCGATGAGCCGTACCGTCTGTTCACGTCGCGCTCCGAATTCCGTTTGCTGCTCCGGCAGGACAACGCGCTGCGCCGACTGCTCCCCCTCGCCGAGCAGCTCGGTCTGTTGACCGACGCTGAGCTACGCGCGGCCGAACGCCGGCTGGCTGCGGAGGAGTCGGCGCTGCGCCTGGCGCGCGAGACGACGATCAGCCCGGAAGCGGCAGCGGGTCCACTCGCGGAGAGCGGGACGAGTTTGGTGGAGGGTGATCGCATTGCCGTGATTGCGAAACGGCCTCGCGTTTCGCTCGCCGCGTTGTTCGCCGCTGCCGGGGTGGGAGCCGATGTTGCGGCGGAGGTGATCGTCGCCGCCGAAATCGAAATCAAGTATGACGGCTATCTGGCGCGGGAACGCGAGGCTGCGGCGCGCCTGGCGGAGCTCGCGGCGTTTGTCCTGCCCTCGGACCTGCCCTACCTCGAGCTACGGACCTTGGCGACCGAAGCGCGCCAGAAGCTCGACCGTGTGCGTCCCAGCTCGCTCGCGCAGGCCGCGCGAGTGCCAGGTGTCACGCCCAGCGATCTCCACAACCTCGTCCTCGAGACGACGCGCTGGCGCCGCCGGGTCGCCTAGACTCCCAATGTTGCAGTTTCACGTGAAACGTTCGCTCTTTCGTTTCACGTGAAACGAACGTATATTGGACTCGCGTGAATTTGCGAGCTACATAACTCATTGCGACATAATAATTTATAATGTCACGCGTAATTGCGATTGCCAACCAAAAAGGCGGCGTCGGCAAAACGACGACCGCTGTAAACCTCGCGGCCTCGCTTGCGACCGCCGAGCGCAAGACGCTGCTCATCGATGCCGATCCCCAAGGCAACTCGACGAGCGGCGTCGGCATCGAGCGCGATCGCATTCGAAAGTCGCTCTACGACGCGTTGATTGATGGTGCGCCGCTGGCGCAGTCGCGCTTCCCCCACGTGCACTTCCCGGATCTCGATGTCGTGCCCGCGACTCAGGACCTGGTGGGCGCCGAGCTCGAGCTCGTCAATCAAAGCGCCCGGGAGACGCGCATGCGTGAAGCGCTGCGCGATCTGCGCGACGAATACGGCTACGTCATGATCGACTGCCCGCCGTCGCTCGGCCTCATCACCCTGAACATGCTGACGGCCGCGGACAGCGTGATCATTCCGATTCAGTGCGAGTACTACGCGCTCGAAGGTCTCTCGCAGCTCCTCAACACGGTGAAGCTCGTCCAGCGCAATTTCAATCCCGCGCTGGCGATCGAGGGGGTGCTGCTGACGATGTACGACGCGCGTCTCAATCTCTGCAAGCAAGTCGCTGAAGAAGCGAAGGAGTATTTCGGCGGCCGCATGTTCAATGTCACGATCCCCCGTAACGTGCGACTCGCGGAAGCACCCAGCTTTGGCAAACCGATCGTGCTGTATGACGTGCAGTCGATCGGCGCGAAGAGTTATCTCGCCGTCGCCCAGGAGTTGATTCGCCGGGTCGAGCAGGACGCTCCACCCTCGCCAAGCCTCCCCGCCATTGAACCGCAGCCGGAGGTGACCGCATGACGGAAACCGCCGCTGGAAGACGCCGCCTTGGCCGAGGGCTCGAGGCGCTTCTCGGGCCGAGTCGGGAGGAAGCCGAGCGGGAAGGGAGTCTGGTCGAGCTCCCCATCAAGGATGTTCGGCCGAACCCATTCCAGCCCCGCAGAACGGTAGATCCCGCGGCGCTCGAGGAGCTCGTTTCCTCGATCAAACAGGCGGGACTGCTGCAACCGATCGTGGTTCGAAAAGCGCCCGGTGGGAATGGCGCGTTTGAGCTGATCGCCGGCGAACGGCGGCTGCGCGCCTGCCAACAGCTCGGATGGGAACGCATCCCTGCGGTACAACGGGATGCCGACGATCGCACGCTCCTCACGCTCGCGCTGATCGAGAATCTGCAGCGCGATGACTTGTCCCCCGTGGACGAGGCACGCGGCTACGAACGGCTCATCGCGGAGTTCAAACTCGCTCAGCAAGACGTCGCCGATGCAGTGGGTCGCGACCGCTCGACCGTTGCCAACGCCCTCCGCCTGCTCAAGCTGCCCGAAGTGGTGTTGGGGATGCTGCACGAGGGACAGCTGTCGGTGGGTCATGCGCGGGCGCTCCTCGCACTCGAGGATACGCGCATCGTCACGAATCTCGCGCGCGAAGCGGTGGCGCAGGGCCTCTCCGTTCGCGAGGTGGAAGACCGCGTGCGCGGCGGCCGCGCGCCGGAACGCCGCCCGCGGATGAAACGCGGCATGGGCGCCGCCCCCGAAGTCCGGCGCGTCGAAGATGCTCTCCGCCGCCGGCTCGGCACCGACGTCCGCGTTACACTGCGCGCCAAAGGCAAGGGCCAGATCCATCTGTCGTTCTACTCGAACGATGATCTCGCACGGCTGCTCGAGGTGATCCTCGGCGCGCCCTTCGACGGATGACGAAGGAAAAGAGGGGCACCCGCGCCGTCACGATTGTGATCCACGCGGACGGCGACCTCGAATCCAAACAGTACCGGTTCCCGCGCTGGGCGGTCATGGCGGGGAAGTGGGGTGCCGGCGCGATTGCCGTCCTGGTCGTGCTGTTCTTCGCCTTTGCCGGACCGATCATGCGCAACGCCGCACTGGTCCCCGGACTCAAGCGGGAAGTGTCGCGGCTTCGCGTCGAGAACAGTCGAGTCCAGCAGCTCGCGTCCGCGTTGAATCGCGCGGAAGCGAACTACCAGGAGCTGCGTCAAATGCTCGGCGTCAAAGCGCCTCCCGTCTCCCGCAGCGGCGCAGGAGCCGCGGGCGCGGGCGGCACTGTCGCTCGCAATACCGACTTCGCCTCTTCGATGCGCGCGGTGCCAATTCGGGCAGCGCTGCCCGGAGCTGGCAATCGCTACGAACGCGGGGTATCCACACCGTCGCACTGGCCACTCGATGTCCCGGGGTTTGTCACCCGCGGCCAGGTGCGGCCCGGAGTGGTCGACGAATCCCATCCCGGCGTGGATATCGCCGTTCCGCTTGGGACTCCGGTGCGGGCCTCAGGCGGAGGCTCGGTCACGGCAGCAGGCTACGATGGGGACTACGGTTTGTTCGTCCTCTTGCGGCATCCGTCCGGTTATGAGACGATGTATGGTCACATGTCACGGTTGCTTGCAGCCGAGGGCGACGAAGTTCAGGCAGGGCAGGTCATCGGTTTGTCCGGAAACTCAGGGCGGTCCACAGCTCCGCACCTGCACTTTGAGATTCGACACGACAACAAGTCCGTCGATCCGCTGGCTCTAGTGAAGGAGGGACGCTGATGGCAGTGTTCTCAGAAAAAGGCGCAACGCCCGCCGCCGGCCGCGACGGCGTTCCGGGGCTATCGATCATCGGCGCGGGGATGCGTGTCGTCGGCGACATCTCGGCGGACGGCGTCGTGAAGATCGAGGGCTCAGTGAGCGGAACCGTGCGCGCGGCGAAGCAGGTCCTCGTCGCCCGGGGCGGGGAAGTGGAAGGCGACGTGGTGAGCCGTGAAGCCATCATTGGCGGCGAGGTGCGCGGAGCGATCTACGCGGAAGAACGCGTCGAGCTGCAAGCGACCAGCGTCGTTCACGGCGACGTGCATACGAAGCGGTTGCTGATACAGGAAGGCGGAGAGATCAACGGCGTGTTGCGGATGGGCGAGGACGCGGGCCAGCCGCCGCAGGTCGCGCAGCGTGGCGGCCAGGCACTGGTACGAGCATAGATATCCACACGCCTAGCGCTGCTCCATGTGGATTCTCTAATTCATTGTCAGATATAGCGTTGTGAAGTCCATCAATGTGGAAAGTCGTGTAACTGCCTTGATACTGTGACTACGGTGTCTTGAGTGCGCCTAGACACTTTGGTTCGTTTTCTCGATGACTATCTCCGTGTCGCCGACGAGGTCGCGGACGCCCCTGAGGCGCTGAATGGCTTGCAGGTCAGCAACTCCGGAGACGTCACGCGACTCGCCGCAGCCGTAGACCTCTGCGAGGCGACGGTCCGCCAGGCGACCGAGCAGCACGCTGACGGTCTCCTCGTTCATCACGGCATGTTCTGGGGTGGTCTGCGACCGCTGGTCGGTCCCGCCTATCGTCGGCTCGCGGGACTCATCAAAGGAAACATCGCACTCTACGCCGCGCACCTTCCGCTCGACCGCCACCCCGATGTTGGTAACAATCCCGTCCTCGCCCGAATGCTCGACATAAAAGTTCGCGGCGATTTCGGATCCTACCACGGCGCGCCCGCTGGCGTGTGGGGCGAGTACCACGGCACGCGGGAGGAGCTCAGCTGGGCGGTGACCAAGGCCCTCGGTACCGCGCCGCGGCTATTCCCGTTCGGGCCCGAGCGCGTGCAGCGCGTCGGAATCATCACCGGCTCGGGGGGATCGCTGATTCCACAGGCCGCCGCCGCGGGGCTCGATACGTTCATCACCGGCGAAGGCCAGCACTGGACATTTTTCGATGCCGAGGAGCTCGGCCTCAACGTCTTGTTCGCAGGTCACTACGCGACCGAGACCGTCGGCGTCAAAGCGCTGGCTCAGCACGTCTCCAAGAAGTTCGATCTACCCTGGGTGTTTTTGGATCATCCCACCGGGCTGTGAACGCCCGACGTGTCCTGGCGGTCCTGGCCATCGCCGAGCTGCTCGCGATGACTCCGTGGTTCAGTGCGTCCGCCGTTGCGCCAACGTTGGCGCGCGTCTGGCAGCTTTCCCCCGTCACCACCGCGTGGCTGACGATCTCCGTGCAGCTCGGGTTCGTCGCCGGCGCGCTCGTCAGTGCGATCTTCACGTTCGCCGATCGCCTGTCCGCCCGGCGCCTGGTTGCGGGATCGGCCGCGCTGGCCGCGATCGCGACGCTCGGGGTCGCTGCATCCAGCGGCATCACGCTGGGTATCGCTTGCCGGCTACTCACGGGTGCCGCACTCGCCGGCGTGTACCCGCCTGGGATGAAGATCGCGGCGGGATGGTTCAAAGAAGGAAGAGGACTCGCGATCGGCATTCTCGTCGGCGCCCTCACCCTCGGCTCGGCGAGTCCGCATCTCGTGCGGTGGGCAGTCTCCCCGGCCGCGTGGCGCATTGTCCTCATCGTGGCGGCGCTCAGCGCGCTGGCGGGCGGACTCTTGGTCCTCCTTGTACCAAACGACGGACCATTCGCCGCGCCTTCGCCGCCGTTTGATCTCGCCGCCGCCCCTCGGATTCTAAAAGACCGCGGTGTGCTGCTGGCGAACCTCGGGTACTTGGGTCACATGTGGGAGTTGTACGCGATGTGGACCTGGATGGCGGTGTTCGTTGCCGCCAGCGAGCACGCGCGCCGAGCAGCGGACGCAGATGTGACGGGACTCGCGGCGCTCGTGACGTTCGCGGTGGTCGGCAGTGGCGCGATCGGATGCTGGCTCGGCGGGAATTGCGCCGATCGCTGGGGGCGCACCCTCGTTACCAGCACCGCGATGGTTGTGTCGGGCACGTGTGCGAGCGCGGTCGGTTTGCTTTTCGGCGCGCCGCTCGTGGCGCTAATCCCATTGCTGCTCGTCTGGGGAATCAGTGTCGTTGCCGACTCGGCGCAGTTTTCGGCTGCGGTCAGCGAGCTCGCCCCCCGCGACTACGTCGGCACCGCGCTGACACTCCAGACCAGTCTCGGGTTTCTGCTGACCTGCGCGACGATCTACATGCTGCCCAAAGTCGCCGCCGCCATCGGGTGGCGCTGGAGCATGAGCGTCCTGGCGATCGGACCGGCACTCGGTGTCTGGGCGATGTTGGCACTGCGTCGTAGACCGGAAGCGCTGCGGCTCGCGGGCGGAGCCCGCTAGGGAAGAATGAAGACGCCGACCTCGCCGTCGTAGTCGTCCGCGCTGCGCGTCGTGCCGCCGGGCGCCATCCAGGGTCCACCGTCGCGCCGTACGTTGATGCGGTGGATGCCACTCGGAATCCGAAGCGACGCCAGCCACGCGTCGGCGGTCGTCGGACTCCGACTCAGCGCCACGGGGCGCCAATCGGTGAAATCACCGCTGATTTCGACGACCGTCGCGCCGGGCGCGTAGACGGTGAGACGGACGGCGTCATCCCGGCGCGTCTCAATCTCCAAACGCGTAACGGTCGTGCTTGGGGAGCTGTGCGGTTCGCTCGCGTGCGAGTTGCCGGAGAAGACCGGCGTGGCGGGCCTGCGAACGGTAATCCTTCCCAGGCGGACGGCAGCCGTCATGTAACGACCAGCGAGGCTGCCACTGACGGCATCCGTGGGGTAGCGACCGGCGGACACGATCAGTGCCGCCTGGTGTCCGAGGGTGAGCGTCGCACTGCCCTCTCCAAACACGCCGCGTCCCCCGCCGCGACTCCAAACGCGGGCTCCGACCACCCCTTCAAGCACGATGCGATCCCGCCGCCACCGGGCGGATGACCGGAGATCGGTGTACGCCGTGTCGCCAATGAACGAGCGATCCAGCGACACGAACATCGTCTTGTCGGTGCGCAGGAGCCACATGCCAACCGCAACCACGGTGACGGGCC
>Ga0209468_1001461_pt1 | contig 10439 bp, 10 predicted proteins | sample GraSoiAngelo_102_FD_185871 | JGI IMG/M metagenome (GOLD analysis project Ga0209468, IMG submission 185871) | Grasslands soil microbial communities from the Angelo Coastal Reserve, California, USA - 14_0903_02_40cm (SPAdes) (version 2) | ecosystem: Environmental > Terrestrial > Soil > Grasslands ...
CAAGAGGGCTCGGTTCCACGTCCGCTTCGAATCGAACATCCGGGACCGCCTTCCCCACGAGGTGGAAGAGGCGCTTTACCGGGTCGCCCAGGAGGCGCTGATCAACGCCGGGAAGCATGCCAGCCCCAGCGCGGTCACGATTCGCTGCAACCGGGTCGGCCAGCGGATCGAGCTGGAGATCGAGGATGACGGAGTCGGCTTCGATGCCGGCGGCGAGTCGGCGATGCTCGGGGTTGGCCTGCGCTCGATCCAGGCCCGAGTCAGCGACATCGGCGGCCGGGTGAGCATCAAGCCCGGCGCGGCGGCCGGGACTTTGATCCGGGTCAGCGTTTCCCTGGCCTGCGAACCGACGGGGGAGGCGGCCTAGGGACCCCTACCGGGATTCCCCATGCGTCTTCCTCCGGGTTTTCTCCTCGCGCTTGGGGGTTTCGCCCGATGGGACGCTCGCCGGGGACGTAGTCAAAGCTGAGCCGCACAACATGGGAGATTGGTCTGATGCGCCTTGCCACGGCTGCGCCGGCTTTTGCCGCTCTTCTACTCTTCGCGGGCGGCGCTGCCGCCCAGGCCCCTCGAACCACCGCGCCGGTCCCGACGGCGGCGCCGGCCGAACAGCGCGATCCCGAGGCGATCGCCGCGCTCGAGCGGATGGGAGACCATCTTCGCTCGATCATGACGTTCGGAGTCACCGGCGACATCACCACCGAGGAGGTGCTCGATACCGGGCAGACGATCCAATATACCGGAGCGATCGACCTGATCGCGCAGCGCCCGGGGCGGCTTCGCGCCAATCTCGATTCGTCGCGCAAGCGCCGGCAATATTATTATGACGGGCGGACCCTGACCATCTGGGCGCCGCGCCAGGCTTATTATGCCACGGTGCAGGCCCCGCCGAGCATCAAGGAGATGCTCGATGTCGCGGCCACCCGCCTCGGCCTGGTCATCCCCTTCGCCGACCTGTTCGAGTTCGGGGTCAATCCCGAGCTGACCCAGCGCCTGACATCGGCGACGGTGGTCGGGGTCGAGGCGATCGACGACAAGACCTGCACCCACTACGCCTATCGCCAGCCGGACGTCGACTGGGAGATCTGGATCGAGACCGGCGATCGGCCCTTGCCGTGCATGTACCGGATCACCGACCTGCGCGATCCCGCACGGCCCGATTACGAGGCGCGGCTGACCTGGGACCTCAACCCGACGATCACGCCCGAAACCTTCACCTTCGTCGCCCCCGAGGGCGCCGACCGCATTCCTGTGGAAACAACCGCGCTCGCGCAGGGAGACCGTCCATGAGCAAGTTCAAGCTTTCCAGCTTCCTGATCGCCACCGTCGGCGTTCTTTCGATTGTCGCCGCCACCACGGCCGACGCACAGCGCGGGGGCGGACGCGGCGGCGGAGGCGGACGCGGCGGCGGCGGCGGCGGCGGATCCAGCCGCGGCGTCTCCGTGGCGGGAGCGTCGCTCGGCTCGTTCCTCAACAGTCCCGTGGCCTTTTATACGCCCGAGGTTCTGCCGGGGCCGGAGGTCGCCAACGGTACGCACTTCGAGCTGTACGAGTCGGAATCGGCGGCAATCGCGGCGGCGGCACCTATGGCGGCAACCGCGGCGGAGGTTACGGGGGATCGCGTCCGTCCACGGCCGACCGCAGCTACGGCGCGGCCAGGGGCATGGGCAACCGTCCCTCCAACGGCGGGCCAACCACCGGCCGAGGCAATGTCGGCCGTCCCGGCGGCGCGGGCGGTGTCGGCGGAGTCGGCGGGGCCGGCCGTCCCGGTGGAGTCGGTGGTGTCGGCGGCGCTGGCCGTCCCGGCGGCGTTGGCGGCGTAGGCGGTGCTGGCCGTCCGGGCGGTGTCGGCGGTGTCGGAGGCGTCGGTGGTGTCGGCGGAGTCGGTGGCGTTGGCGGAGTCGGCGGTGTCGGCGGAGTCGGTGGAGTGGGCGGCGCGGGCCGGCCCGGAAACCGGCCCGGCGGCGGCAACAACGTCAACAACGGCAACATCAACACCGGCGACATCAACGTCGGCAACGGCAACGGCAATTGGGACAACGATTATGGCTGGGGCGACAACTGGTTCCCCGGCGCCGGCCTCGCCGTGGGGATGGCCACGGCGGCGATCGTCGGCTCCTATTACCCCTATCTGCCGGGCGGGTGCTCGCCTTATTATTACGGCGGCAGCCCCTATTACGGCTGCGGCGGCGCCTGGTATGCGCCGCAATATCAGGGCGACGACATCACCTACGTCGTCGTCGAGCAGCCGCAGGGCAATCCGGATCCCGGGGCGCCTCCGCCATTGCCGCCCCAACCAATGCCCTAGGGAGCCGGGGGCTATCCCTGAGAAGGGCGGCGAAGCTTCGGGCTTCGCCGCCCTTCTTCGTTGGCGGATGGGCGCGCCCGGACCGGCCCTGCGCTCTACGGGAAAAGACCCAGCCCGGAAGGAGGGGATTACCCGCCCTCCTTGTCGGGGATCACCCGGGGCCAAACCCGGGGATTGCCGGAGTGCCGCCCTGCTCCGGAAGCCCCAGAACGAGCCGGCAAAGGGTTTTCGCGGAAGGGGCTTATCATGAGCGAGGGATTGATTGCGGCGATGCTCGTGCTCGCATCGTCACCGGACGCGCCGGTTCAGGGACCGGTCGATCCGGCACCGGCGGCCGCCCAGGCGCCGGCCGAGGAGCAGGCGCGGGCCGCGGCGCCGGCCGTCGACCGGACCGGCGACTGGCTCAACCTCCAGGCCAGCACCAACGCCGACGTCCACCACCTCGAAATCTACGGCTTCGCCCAGTTCGACGCCATCCAGGATTTCGAGCGCGTCAATCCCGATTGGGCGGCGACCCTGCGGCCTTCGCGCATTCCGACGGTGGAAGGCCAGTTTGGAAGCGACGGCCAGTCGATCTTCTCGGTGCGCCAGTCGCGCTTCGGCGTTCGCGGCGACGGCGAGATGGCCGGGCGCGATTACGAGGTGAAGTTCGAGTTCGACCTGTTCGGAGTCGGCGGCGACGCCGGCCAGACCACGATCCGGATCCGCCACGCTTACGGGCGCTGGGGCCCGATCCTCGCCGGCCAGACCAACACGTTGTTCATGGACGGCGACCTCTTTCCCAATGTGGTCGACTATTGGGGCCCGGCGGGCATGGTCTTCCTGCGCACGCCGCAGCTTCGCTTCACCTTCGTCAACAGCGGCGGCTGGACCGCGGCGGTCGCTCTCGAGCACGCCACCGGCGACATCGATCCCGGCGGCATCCGCCTGATCGATTCCGAGCTCGCCACCAATATCAGGAACAACGAGGAGCTGCCCGATTTCACCGCGATGGTCCGCTATCAGGGCGATTGGGGCCACATCCAGCTCTCCGGCCTGCTGCGCAAGATCGGCTACGACACGCTCGGCACGGTCGACAACGAGCCGCACGGAAGCGAGCTCGGCTGGGGAATCATGCTCGGCGGCGCGTTCAAATGGGGCATCGCCACCTTGCGCCTCGGCGGAGTCTATGGCGAGGGCATCGCCAGCTACATGAACGACGGCGGCATGGACTTGGCGCCGAGCGCGGCGCTGCTGATCGCCCCGCCGATCTTCCCGCCGCCGCCGGTCCCGCTCCACCAGCTGGGCGAGGCCGAGGCCGTGCCCCTGCTCGGGATCACCGCCTATCTCGACCTGCAGTGGACGCCCACTTTGAGCTCGGCGATCGGCTACAGCATGACCGAGGTCGACAACACCAACTTCCAGGATCCGACCGCCTTCCACCGCGGCGAATATGCCTCGGCCAACGTCCTGTGGGCGCCGGCCGGGCGGATCCTGATGGGGCCGGAGATCCTGTGGGGCCAGCGCACCGACAATGACGGCGCCAGCGGAGACGACGTGCGCCTCCAATTCTCGTTCAAGATCTCGTTCTCGAGCGACCAGCTGTGGGCGAATTGATCCGATATTCCGGGGAGAAATTCAGATGAACGACATGACCATGAACCGCCGCGCGATGATCGGCGCACTGGCGACCGGCGCGGGAATTGCGGCAATGGGCCTGCCAACGGCCGCCGGCGCGCAGGGGTGCCGCACGGCGGCGGTCCCGGCCGCACGGCTCGATCAGGTGGTCCAGGGCGCGCAACAGCGCTACGCCGGCCTCGCCGAGGGCGCGAACGCCGATTACATCCCGGCGCTCGCCCAGGTGCCATCGACTCTATTCGGGGTCAGCCTGGTCGGCAGTGACGGCCGGATCCACGCCGCCGGGGATTCCGAGCAGGTCTTCTCGATCCAGTCGATCTCCAAGGTGATCAACGCCGCGCTCGTGATGAACGAATCGGGCGACCAGCGGATCATCGACAGCGTCGGAGTCGACGCCACCGGGCAGGTGTTCAACTCGATCACCGCGGTCGAGCAATATCGCGGCCGCGAGATGAACCCGCTGGTCAACCCGGGCGCGATCGCCACGGTCGGCAACATCCAGGGCGGCTCGCCCGAGGAGGTCTGGAACAAGATCCTCGGCATGCATTCGGCCTTCGCCGGCCGCCAGCTGGAGGTGAACCAGCCGGTCTACCAGTCCGAAGCGGCCACCAACCAGCGCAACCGGGCGATCAGCGCGCTGATGTCGGCCTATGAGCGTTTCACTATGGACCCGGCGGTGGCGGTCGACCTCTACACACGGGCCTGCTCGATCAACGTCTCGGCGCGCGACCTCAGCGTCATGGGCGCGACTCTGGCCTTCGGCGGGCGCAATCCGGTGACCCAGCGGCAGGTGATCGAGCGCTCGCACGTTCCCGGGCTGCTGGCGATCATGGCCACCGCGGGCATGTACGACGACAGCGGCAAGTGGCTGTTCCGCACCGGGCTTCCGACCAAGAGCGGCGTGGGAATCGGCACCTTCGCCCCGCCGCTCGACGCCGCCGGCAACAGCGTCCGCGGGCAGCGCGCGATCACCGACATCGTTCGCGATCTCGACTGCAACCCTTACGCGCAGTTCGGCTGAGGCATGCGGACGTGAGGCACGCCGGCCTCGTCCTCGCGGCCGCCCTCGGCCTCGCCGCCGCGCCGGCGGGGGCGCAGCGCGGCGGCGACACCTATTTGTTCAACGACTCCCATTTCCACCTGACCAACTACATCCAGCAGGGGATCACGGTCCGGCGCTATCTGGAGATCATGGGCAATCGCGTGCGGCGGTCGACCCTGTTCGGAATCCCGCTGCAACAGACCTGGTCGTTCGGCAACACGGGCAATTTCGCGCCGACCTATTACCTCCACACCGACGCGCCGCTTTATTATTACTCGTTCACCGACGCCTATATCGCCCAGCAATATCTCTCGCTGGGGCCGGCCGACCGCGCCCGGCTCGATCCGATGATCACCGGCTTCAACCCCGCCGACATGTACGGCGTCGACCATATCCGCCGCGTGCTCGAAACCTTCCCGGGCGTGTTCAGCGGGATCGGCGAATTCTCGATCCACAAGGAGTTCGTCTCGGGCGAGATCGCCGGCGAGACGGCGAGCCTGACCAACCCGGCGCTCGACCGGATCCTCGATTTCGCCGGCGAGGCCGGGCTGGTGGTGATCATCCACTGCGACATCGACGTGCCGTTCGCGCGCAACGCGACGCTCCCGATCTACTTCACCCAGATGGTGGATCTGTTGCTGCGTCACCCGCGAACGACGATCATCTGGGCGCATACCGGGCTGGGGAGGGTGATCCAGCCGATCGCAATCCAGGCCTCGGGGTCCGGGACCCCGGGCACATCGGAGCGAGCGCTCAACCATCTCGATCTCATCTCGCAGATCCTCGCCGATCCGAGGATGCGGCACGTCTATTTCGACATTTCGTGGGACGAGGTCGTCAAATATGCGACCGCGACGCCTGAGATCGAAGGACGGGTGGCGGCCATGTTCGACCGCTTCCCCGACCGCTTCCTGTTCGGCACCGACAATGTCGCGCCGGCGGATCAGACCGCGGACCTGCGCGTGTTCAACCGCTGGGAATCGATCTTCGGTCGAATCCGCCCGGAGACCAAGGCGGCGATCACCATGGGCAATTACGACCGGCTGTTCGACGAGGGCCGCCGGCGGGTGCGCGCCTGGGAGCGCGAGCATGTGCCGGGGGGCAATTGATGTCGGGGAGGGATGTGATGCGTAAGGCAATGCTGTTCGGGGCAGCGATTCCGCTGTTGATGGTTTCGGGCGTGGCGCTGGCGCAGCCGGAGCCGGTCGTCACCGAGACTGCGCCGCCCGCGGCCGGCCCCGCCACGCCCGAGCAGGTGCTCGAGGAACTGCGCGCGCTGCGGGCCGAGCGCCAGCAGATGCAGCACGACATGAACGCCTTCGACGCGCGGATCGAGGCGCTCGAGACCCAGCTCGGAGTCGCCCCGCCGCAAAGCGAGCTGACGACGGCGCAGCCCGGGCAGACGATCGACCTCGGCCTCCAGACCGCCCAGGGCCAGCAGCCGGCCGGAACGGTGCCCGCCGCGGCGCATGACGACAACAATTCGGGCTGGGGCAGCCGCTACGAGCCCGGCCGGGGCTTCGTCCTCGTCCGAAGCGACATCGGCGAGCTCGGCGCCGGCGTGTTCAGCTATGCGCGCTATCTGAACCAGACCGCGCTCGATTCGACCTATACCGACAGCTTCGGCCGGGTCCTGCCGCTCAGCGACATCCGCAACGACATCCAGTTCCAGAAGGTCAGCTGGAACTTCAAGGGCTGGCTGTTCGATCCCGATTTCCGCTATTATTTCTTCTTCTGGACGTCGAACTCGCAGATGGGGGAGGGCGCGCAGGTCGTCATCGGCGGCTATTTCCAGTACCACTTCTCGGACCTGCTGACGGTCACCGCCGGCGTGATGCCGCTGCCGACCACGCGAAGCACCAACTACACCTTCCCCAACTGGCTTCGGAACGACAACCGCGTGATGGCCGACGAATTCTTCCGCGGCTCCTATTCGACCGGGATCGACGCCCAGGGCGAGCTTCTGCACGGCCTTCGCTACCGCGTGGCCATCGCCAACAATCTCGCCCAGCTCGGAGTCAGCTCGCAGGAGCTGGACGCGAGCTTCAACACCTTCTCCGGCGCCTTGTGGTGGATGCCGACGACCGGCGAGTTCGGCCAGACCGCGGGCTTCGGCGATTACGACAATCACCAGGAGGTCGCGACCCTGGTCGGAATCCACTACACCAGAAGCCGCGAGACGGCGCAAGGCCAGCCGGCGATCGACGATTTCGAGAACAGCCAGATCCGTCTGTCCGACGGCACCTTGCTGTTCAGCCCCGATCCGTTCGGCACCGGCGGCAAGGTCGAGCGGGCGACCTACCAGATGGTGGCGGTCAATGCCGGCATCAAATATCGCGGCTTCGCGCTGGAGGGCGAATATTATTTCCGCTGGGTCGACGATTTCGACGTCATCGGCACGATCCCCGTCACCGAGCTCTACGACGACGGCTTCTCGCTGCAGGCGTCGGCCATGGTCCTGCAGAACCGGGTTCAGGCCTACACGACCTATTCGCGAATCAACGGCCAATATGGCGACCCGACGGAATTCTCGATCGGGGTCAACATCTTCCCGTTCCGCAGGCGCGAGGTGCGCTGGAACTTCCAGGCGCTCAGGCTCGATCACTCGCCGGTGGGCGGGTCCTCGCTGCCGATGGTCGTCGGCGGCAACGGCTGGGTGTTCTCGAGCGACTGGATCGTGGCGTTCTAGGGCGCGCGCGATGAAACGGATCGAGGCCGGGCTTGAGCGGGTGCTGTTCGCGTCGCGCTGGCTGGCGGCGCCGATCTATGTCGGGCTGGTCTTCTGCCTGATCATGCTCCTGGTCGTCTTCGCGCGCTATCTGTTCTGGATCGGCGCGCAGATCTTCACGCTCTCGCTCCACCAGGCCGCGGTGGCGGTGCTCGCCTTCATCGATCTGGCGCTGATCGCAAACCTGCTGCTGATCGTCATCTTCGTCGGCTATGAAAGCTTCGTCTCGCGGCTCGACGTCGAGCATGACGACCGGCCGAGCTGGATCGGCGAGGTCGGCTATTCGGGGCTCAAGATAAAGCTGCTCTCGTCGCTCGTCGCGATCACCGCGATCGACCTGCTCAAGGCGTTCATGGAGATACAGAGCGACGAAGGGCACCCGCCGCACGAGCTGCGCTGGCTCGTCGGCATCCACCTCACGCTACTGGCGACCTTGGTCCTGTCATCGCTGGGAAACTGGCTGAACGGCGACACCGACGGCCATCGCTGAGGGGACATAGGTCTGCGCGACGGTTTGGCTCACCAGGTCGTTGACCCGCGCGGTCACCGCCGCGGTCGCCCGGTCGAAGGCCGCCACGATCGAGGTGACGCGATTGGCGTCGGCGGGCTCGCGTGCGGCGACCGGCCATTCGCCGACGATCGCCCGGTCCGAGCGGCGGATCAGGCGGACATTGGCTTCGACCAGGGCTTCGGGCGCCTCTCCCCCGAGGTAGACGGCCTCGAATCGGCGCACGTCGACCGAGAGCGTGAAGTCGGGCCGGGTGATGTCGCCCGGACGCACCATCCGGACCGCCGGAGAAAGCCGGCCGAGCGACCGAATCATCGCACCGTCGAACAATTCCGATGCGGGGGCGACCCAGCGCGCATCGGCCACGTAGCTGAGGCTTGCGCCGGTGGCGGTGAGGATCCGGTCGCCCCGGCTCTCGGCTTCGAAGTCGGCGCCGGGATAGGAGACCAGGATCGAGCGGCCCCTTTCCGGCGCCGCCGCATCGGGTGCAGCCGCGGCCGCGTCGCCGAAGCGGTATAGCTCGGCGGGACGGCCGCCGCCGAGCAGGCCGCCGCAACCCGCCAGGGCCAGCGGAAGGAGGAGGATCAAGTGCTTCCGGGTCATCGCGGTATCTCCACTTCGCGGCCGCTGCCGCGCCCCAGCGTGCCGCGCGGATCGCGGCGGATGTCGGCGGTAAGCGCGCCGAGCGAATCGGCGGCACGCTGAACGGCGACGAGCGAGGCGTTGAGCTCGGGGATGGTCGAATTCGACACGTCGTCGACCGAGCCGTTGACCCGGCCGATCAGGGTGCGCGTCTCGGCCACGGTGCGCTGAAGCTCGGCCGCGCTCGCGTTGATGCGGGCGAGCACGCCGTCGCGGCCGCCGATCCCGCCGCGGATCGAGGTTGCGGTCGCCTGCATCTCCGCCGCCGCGCGGTCGAGCCGGGCGAAGGTCGATTCGATGTTGGCGAACATCTGCCTACGGGAGCGGAGCTCGCCCGACACCGCGGCGACGTCGTCGAAGGTGCGCGAGATGTTGGCGATGTTGCCGTCGGAGAGCAGCCGGTTGACCCTGGCGATCGCCTCGGCGCCGTCGGCGAAGAGCTGGGTGGCGTTCTCCATCGCGGCGGCGAGCCGGCCCTGCCGGGCGGGGATCACCGGCGGCCGGTCCCGACTCGCCTCGCGCAGCAGCGGGCGCTGGGGGGAGCCGGGCGTGATCTGCACATATTTGACCCCGGTAATGCCGAGCGACGCGGTCTCCGCGGCGGAATCGACCCGCACCGGCGTGCCGTGCTCGATCTGGATATCGGTCATCACCTTGTTCGGATCGCGCGGATCGAGCGCGATATGGGTGATCTCGCCGACCTTGATCCCGTTGAACTGGACCTCCCCGCCGCGGCTGAGGCCGCTCACCGGTCCGCGGAAATTGATCCGGTAATTGTCGTAGGTCTGGTTGAACTGGAACTGGGCGAGCCAGACGATTCCGATGAGAGCGCCGACCAGCAGGACGACGCTGACGATCCCGACCAGGGCGAAATTTGCTTCCCGTTCCATCAGTGCCGAGTCTCCCTCGCCTGGGCGCCCTGCGCGGCGCGTCCGCGCGGCCCCTGGAAATAGGCGCGGATCCAGGGATGATCGGATTGCTCGAGCTCGGCGACCGGCGCGGTCGCGATCACCCTCTTGTCGGCGAGCACCGCAACCCGATCGGTGATCGTGTAGAGCGTGTCGAGATCGTGGGTGATCAGGAAGACGGTGAGGCCGAGCGAATCGCAAAGGCTTCGGATCAGCTGGTCGAACTCGGCCGCGCCGATCGGATCGAGGCCGGCGGTCGGCTCGTCGAGGAAGAGGAGATCGGGGTCGAGCGCGAGCGCGCGGGCGATTCCGGCGCGCTTGCGCATGCCTCCGGAAAGCTCGGACGGCATCTGGTCGGCGACTCGCCCGTGCAGGCCCGCGAGCTTGATCTTGAGCCGCGCCAGCTCGGAGACGAAGGAATCGGGCAAATCGGTATGCTCGTGGATCGGCGCCTCGACGTTCTGGCCGACGCTGAGCGAGGAGAAGAGCGCGCCGCCCTGGAACATCACTCCGGCGCGGCGCTCGATCCCCGCCTCGGCGGCGGGATCGTGGACGTTTCGGCCGAACAGCTCGACCCGGCCGCCGTCGGGCTCCTTGAGGCCGAGGATGGTATTGAACAGCACCGACTTGCCGGTGCCCGAGCCGCCGACGACGCCGAGAATCTCGCCCCGGCGCACATCGAGGTC
>Ga0209468_1001473_pt1 | contig 10386 bp, 10 predicted proteins | sample GraSoiAngelo_102_FD_185871 | JGI IMG/M metagenome (GOLD analysis project Ga0209468, IMG submission 185871) | Grasslands soil microbial communities from the Angelo Coastal Reserve, California, USA - 14_0903_02_40cm (SPAdes) (version 2) | ecosystem: Environmental > Terrestrial > Soil > Grasslands ...
TGGGTGGCGATCGCTCCGGTCGTTCCGGGGATCACCGACCACGAGCTCGAGCATATCGTCGAGGCGGCGGCCGAGGCCGGCGCGATCGGCTGCTTCTATTTGCCGGTCCGCCTGCCCCACGAGGTCGCGCCCTTGTTCCGCGCCTGGCTCGACGAGCATTATCCCGAGCGCGCGGCGAAGGTGATGCACATCATCAACGACATGCGCGGCGGCAAGGACAACGACCCGCACTGGTTCAGCCGGATGCGCGGCCAGGGCGCCTGGGCGGACCTGCTCAAGGCGCGGTTCGAGCGCGCGATGAGGAGGCACGGTCTCAATGTCGAGAAGCGGCCGCTGCGGCGGGATTTGTTCGAGCCCCCGCAGGGCACGCAGATGCGCCTGCTTTAGCCCAGCGCCTTCCTCAGCAGTTCGTTGACCACCGCCGGGTTAGCCTTGCCGCCCATCGCCTTCATCGTCTGGCCGATGAAGAAGCCGAACAGGGCCTCCTTGCCGCCGCGATATTGTCCGAGCTGGCCCGGATTGGCGGCAAGCACCCCGGCGATCACCACCTCGATCGCGCCAGTGTCGCTGGTCTGTTTGAGGCCGCGCTCCTCGACGATCGCGGCGGCGCCCCGGCCGGTTTCGAGCATGATCTCGAACACCTGCTTGGCCAGCGTTCCGGAGAGCGTTCCGTCGGCAACGAGGCCAAGCAGCTCGGCCGCGCCCTCGGGCGTGACAGGACTGTCCTCCAGGGTGCGGCCGAGGCGATTGAGGGCGCCGAACAGCTCGGAAGCGACCCAGTTGGAGGCGCGCTGGGCGTGCTCAGGGCCGAGCTTCTCGAGCAGGACCTCGAACCAGCGGGCGGTGGTGACGTCGGCGGTCAGCACCGAGGCATTGTAGGCGGAGAGGCCGAGCTCGCTCTCGTAGCGGGCGCGCTTGGCGTCGGGCAGCTCGGGCAAGGAGGCGCGGCACTCCTCCAGGAAGGCGTCGGTCAATTCGAGCGGCAGCAGGTCCGGATCGGGGAAATAGCGGTAATCGTGCGCATCCTCCTTGGACCGCAGGCTGCGCGTTTCGCCCTTGTCGGGATCGAACAGGCGGGTCTCCTGGACGATTGTGCCGCCATCCTCGATCAGATCGACCTGGCGGCGCGCCTCATGCTCGATCACCGCCTGAATGAAGCGCACCGAATTGACGTTCTTGGTCTCGGTGCGGGTGCCGAACTCCGCCCCGGGCCTGCGCACGCTGACATTGACGTCGGCGCGCATCGAGCCCTGTTCCATATTGCCGTCGCAGCTTCCGACATAGCGTAGAATCGCTCTGAGCTTGCGCACATAAGCGCCTGCTTCCTCGGGAGAACCCATGTCGGGCTTTGATACGATCTCCATCAGGGCGACGCCGCTGCGGTTGAGGTCGACATAGGAGAAAGACGGGTGCTGATCGTGCATCAGCTTGCCCGCATCCTGCTCGACATGGATTCGCTCGACGCCGACGGTCTTGGTCGCCCCGCCTTCGAGATCGAGGTGGATCTCGCCCGCGCCGACCAGCGGGTGATAGAGCTGGCTGATCTGATAGCCCTGCGGCAGATCGGCATAGAAATAATTCTTGCGGTCGAAGCGCGACCATTTGTTGATCTTCGCCTCGAGCGCGATGCCGGTGCGCACCGCCTGGCGGATGCATTCGCCGTTGAGCACCGGCAGCATTCCCGGGAAGGCGGCGTCGACCAGGGCGACCTGAGTGTTCGGCTCGGCGCCGAATTCGGTCGAGGCGCCCGAGAAGAGCTTGGCGTTGGACGTCACCTGTGCGTGGACCTCGAGGCCGATCACGACCTCCCATTCGCCGGTGGCGCCGTGGATTCGATAGTCAGACACCCGACGACCTCCCGACCGTTCGTCCCGAGCGAGGTCGAGGGACCCCGCCGAGCGTAGCCGAGGCTCTTGATCTCGACTTCGCTCGATAGGGTGTCTCGACTTCGCTCGACACGAACGGGTTTGTTTCGTTGTCCAGGGCGCTCACCACCACGCCTCCGGTCTGGCGACGAAGCCGGCCCGCTCCTCGAAGGCGAGGGCCGCGTTGAGCACGCCCTGCTCGTCGAGCGCCTTGCCGATGATCTGGAGGCCCAGCGGCAGGCCCTGGCCGTCGAGGCCCGCCGGGACCGAGATTGCGGGGAGGCCGGCGAGGCTTGCCGGGACGGCGAAGACGTCGTTCAAATACATGGCCAGCGGATCGGCCATCTTCTCGCCGAGGCCGAAGGCGGCGCTCGGCGCGGTCGGGGTGAGGATGAGGTCGCACTCGGACCAGACCCGCTCGAAATCGCGGGCGATCAGCGCGCGGACCTTCTGCGCCTGGTTGAAATAGGCGTCGTAGAAGCCCGCCGAGAGGACGTAGGTGCCGATCATAATCCGGCGCTTGACCTCCGGGCCGAAGCCAGCGGCGCGGGTCGCCTCGTACATGTCCTGCAGTCCGCCTTGCTCGGGCTGGACGCGAAGGCCGTAGCGCACGCCGTCGTAGCGGGCGAGGTTGGACGAAGCCTCGGCCGGGGCGATGATGTAATAAGCCGGCAGCGCGTATCTGGTGTGCGGTAGCGAGACCTCGACGATCTCGGCGCCCGCATCGCGCATCCAGGCGATACCCTGCTCCCAAACCGCGTCGACCTCGGCGGGAACGCCGTCGATGCGGTATTCCTTGGGGATGCCGATCCTCTTGCCGCGAACGTCGGCGTCGAGATTCTCCTCCCACTTGGGCACGTCGATCTGGAGCGAGGTCGAATCCTTGGGATCGAAGCCGGCCATCGCCTCCAGCAGGATCGCGCAATCGCGCACGTCGCGGGCCATCGGCCCGGCCTGGTCGAGCGAGGAGGCGAAGGCGACCATGCCGTAGCGCGAGCAGCGCCCGTAGGTCGGCTTGATGCCGGTGATTCCGGTGAAGGCCGCGGGCTGGCGGATCGAGCCCCCGGTGTCGGTGCCGGTGACTCCAGGGGCGAGCCGCGCTGACACCGCCGTAGCCGAACCGCCCGACGATCCGCCAGGCGTCAGCGCGACATTGCCGCCGTCGTTGCGCCGCCAGGGCGAGAGGACGCTGCCATAGGCGCTGGTCTCGTTCGACGAGCCCATCGCGAATTCGTCCATGTTGAGCTTGCCGAGCATTCCTGCGCCGGCGGCGAGGAGGTTGCCGGAGACGGTGCTTTCGTAGACCGGCTCGTAGCCTTCGAGCATCTTCGATCCGGCAGTGGTCTGCACGCCCTTGGTGCAGAACAGGTCCTTGATCCCGAGCGGAACGCCTGAGAGCGGCTTGAGGCCGCCCGAGGCGCGCGCAGCGTCGGCCGCGTCGGCGGCGGCGAGGGCGTGCTCCGGAGTTTCGACGACGAACGCGTTGAGCGCCCGGCCTTTTTCGACATTCCCGATATAGGCCTCGGCAACCTCCCGCGCCTTGAACTCGCCTGCGGCGATTCCATCGCGGATCGCCGCCACGCCGAGATCGGTCAGCGCGCTCATTCGATCACCTTCGGAACGGCGAAGAAGCCGTGCTCGGGCACCGGCGCGTTGGCGAGGATGTCGTCGCGGATGCCGCCGGCGGTCACCTCGTCTTCGCGCAGGCGCAGAATGTTGGGGATCACCGCGGTCATCGGCTCGACGCCGGAGACGTCGACCTCGCCGAGCTGCTCGATCCAGCCGAGGATGTTGGAAAGCTCCGGCGCGAGCGCCTCCACCTCGGCGTTGCTGACCGCGATGCGGGCGAGCTTTGCGATATGACGGACTGTGGCAGTGTCGACGGACATGGGGCGCGGCTAGCAGCCTCGCTGCACTGCATCAACTCCGCTTGCATGGGACCCGCGCTTCGGCTTGAGGAGCGCGGTGGCGAAGAAGCGATCTCATCCGGCGGTGAAGTTCCTGTGGGTCGTGGCGGGGCTCACCGTCCTGTTTCTTGCCGGGGCGATCGCCTACCGCCTGTTCGAGAAGGATCTGATGCGCTGGGCGATGGTCCCGACCGTGGCGTTCAAGGCCGTGCCGATGCCTTCGGGAGCCGATTACCGGCAGGCGCGCATGTGGATCGCGCGCCCGGACATCGCCGGCAACCCGTCTTTGTGGGCGCCGCCCGGCTTCGCCCCAACGAACAGCCCGCGAGCGGCGGTCTTCTTCGTTCACCCCACCAGCTTCCTCGAATCCGGCGCCTGGAACGCCTCGATCGACGACCGGGAATCGCAGGATCGGGCGGCGCTCTTCGTCCGCAGCCAGGCGAGCGCGTTCAACGGGATCGGCGCGGTCTGGGCGCCCAAATACCGCCAGGCGACGTTCGGCGCCTTCCTGACCGGCAAGGAGAATGCGCGGCGGGCGCTCGACTTCGCCTATCGCGACGTGATCGCCGCCTGGGAGGAGTTCCTTCGCCAGGCCCCCGCAGACAGGCCGATCGTCCTCGCCGCCCACAGCCAGGGGAGCCTTCACCTGATGCGGCTGCTCCAGGACCATATGAGCGGAACGCCGGCGGCGCAGCGAGTCGCCGCGGTCTACATCATCGGCTGGCCGGTTTCCGTCACCGCCGACCTGCCCGCCATCCCCTTCCCGGCCTGCGAGCAGCCCGGCGATTCGGGGTGCGTCGTTTCCTGGCAGAGCTTCTCCGAGCCCGCCGACCCGAGCCAGGTCACCGACGCTTACGACTCCAGCGCCGGGCCGGGCGGCGTGCCGCGCGCGGGATCGCCGATGCTCTGCACCAACCCCCTCACCGGCGCGCGCGGCGGCGCCGCGCCGGCCGCGCGCAACCTAGGAACGCTGGTTCCGAACGAAGACATGAGCGCCGCCGAATTGCGCCGCGGCGCCGTGCCCGCGCGCTGCGACATTCGCGGCTTCCTTTTGGTCGGCGACAACGACGCCCTGCCGAACATGGGGCCCTATGCCCTGCCGGGGAACAACTATCACGTCTACGATTACGCCCTGTTCTGGGCCAATCTTCGGGCGGATGTCGAGCGGCGGCTGGCGGCGTTCGAGGGCCGCCGGTGATCGCCGCGAGCACGGCGGAGTTCCGCGCCGCCTTGCCCGGCGGCGGCCGGCTGCTCGGGCTGGACGTCGGCACCAAGACGATCGGCACAGCGCTTTGCGACTCAGGCTGGACGATCGCCAGCGCCGCCGAGCTGATCAGGCGCACCAGATTCGGCGCCGACCTCGCGAAGATCGAGGCGTTGATCGCGACTCAGGCAGTGAAGGGGGTGGTCGTCGGCCTGCCGCTCAATCTCGACGGCAGCGACAGCCCGCGCACCCAATCGATCCGCGCCTTCGCCCGCAACCTCGACCCGCTCGGCCTGCCGGTGCTGCTGTGGGACGAGCGCTGGTCGACCCAGGCGGTGACCCGGGCGCTGATCGCCGCCGACGCCAGCCGCGCCCGCCGGTTCGAGCTGGTCGACAAGATGGCCGCGGCCTACATCCTCCAGGGCGCGATCGACGCCCTGACGATGGCCTGAATCGGCACGGCGCCCGCGCCGCGCGGGGATTGCCAGCCCGCGAAAAGCCTTTAAGTCCCTACGCTCCAACAAAACGGGGGAAATCATGAAGAAGCTTTACCTGACCGGCGCGATGCTTGCGTCGGCGCTGGCGATCGCCGGCTGCAACAAGGCGGCGGACACCGCGCCGGCCAACACGACCTCGAACGCGACCGCTCCCGCGGCTCCGGCCGAGGGCAACGCCGCCGGCGGCGAAGAGGGCGCCGCTCCGGCCGCTCCGGCCGGCGACCAGACCAACCAGAACTTCACGCTCAACAACAACACCGGCCACACGGTCGTCACCCTGAACGTCTCGCCGTCCAACTCGAACGAGTGGGGCGAGGACATTCTCGGCCGCGACACGCTCGCCAACGGCGAATCGGCGCGCCGAGACCCAGTGCCAGTGGGACATCCGCGCCACCTATGACGACGGCGACACGACCGACGCGCGCGGCGTCAACCTGTGCGAGCTGAGCACGGTCAACCTGACCGCCGAATAAGCCTTCGGGTCTCATGCGAGCGGAGGGCTCCGTCGCCATGTGCGGCGGAGCCCTTTGCTTTGGCGGGGCCGCTCGCTAGAGGCGGGCCTCGATGACCGCTCCCTTCCCGCACCGCCATTTGCTCGGGATCGAGGGGCTTTCGGCGTCCGACATCCTCGCCGTCCTCGATGCCGCCGAGCCGTGGATCGCCTTCAACCGGGGGGCGCGCAAGGCGGACGACCGGCTGGCCGGCCTCACCCAGATCAACGCCTTCTTCGAGAACAGCACGCGCACCCTATTTTCCTTTGAAATCGCAGGGAAAAGACTCGGCGCGCAGGTCTCCAACTTCCACCCCGCCGCCTCCAGCGTGCGCAAGGGCGAGAGCCTGACCGACACCGCGCTCACCCTGAACGCGATGCGCCCCGACATCCTGGTCATCCGCCACGAAGCCGAGGGCGCGGCGGCCGATGTGGCGGCGATCATGGATTGCCCGGTGATCAACGCCGGCGACGGCACGGGAGAGCACCCGACCCAGGCGCTGCTCGACGCCTTGACGATCCGAAGGCGGCTGGGGCGGATCGAAGGGCTGAAAATCGCCATTTGCGGAGACGTCAAGCACAGCAGGGTGGCGGGTTCGAACCTGCGGAGCCTCTCATTATTGGGCGCACAGGTACGCCTGGTAGGCCCGCACACTATGCTTCCAAACAGCGCACACACCCCTATTTTCACCGACATGGACGAGGGGATTTCGGGCTGCGATGTGGTGATGATGCTGCGGATCCAGCGCGAGCGGATGGCCGAGCAGGTCGAGATCGAGGATTACCACGCCGCCTACGGCCTGACCCGCGCGCGATTGGATAAATATGCACCGAATGCGATCGTTATGCATCCCGGGCCGATGAACCGGGGGGTCGAGATCGATGGCGCGCTGGCGGACGACCCGACCCGTTCGGCGATCGTCGAGCAGGTCGAGCTCGGAGTCGCGGTCCGCATGGCCTGCCTCGACCTGCTGACGCGCGGCCGGCGCTGAAACGAAAAAGGCGGCGGGCCTTGGCCGACCCGCCGCCCCTCAGAGGGAGACTGGAACGTCTCCGATTCAGACGTCGCGCTGGCGAGGATTGGCGTAGCGGGCGGCCCAGCGGATCGAGGCGTCGCCGGCGGTGCCGCGAACGAAGCAGGCGCCGCCGCGCTCGCGGATCCGGCCGCAGAGGCGCTGGGCGTCGCCGGCCGAGGCGAAGCCCGAGACGGAGACCCGGTGGAACTGGCGGCCATTGACGGTGATCGTCGCCGTCAGCGGCGCGCGCGCGATGTCGTAGCGGCTCGAAACCTGGAGCCAGGCGCGCTCGGCGTTGCGCTCGCTGGAGAAGGCGCCGAGCTGGACCACGACCGGCGCCTGGCCGTCGCGAATCGCGACATGCGGCCGCTCGCGATGGAAGACGGTAGCCGGAGCGCGAGTCGTGGCGGCGGCGCGGATGAGGGTCGGCTCGGGCGCGGTGAGCGTGCGCGCGGCGGAAGCATATTGCACCTGCACCTCGGGCGCGGGCGCGGGCTGCTCGGCCGGCGCCTGGCCGGCCTCGACGGGCACTTCGGCCGGAGCCTGATAGGCTTGCGCGGTCGGCACCCAGAAAGCGGGCGCTTCCGCCGGCTCGGCGGCGGCGACCTGGACCGGCGCGGGCGCCGGTTCCGGAGCGGCTCCGGCGCCGGCGACGACGGTTTCGGGCACCGCGGCCTCGGCGAATGCCGGAGCATTCTCAGCCGAAAGCGCGAGGCGGACCGGCTGGCCGGGATCCTCGGCGGGCGTGACGCCCAATATGCCGGCGACCTGCACCGGGCCGGAGCCCGGGCGGGCGAAGGCGGCCCATTGCACCATGCGCACCGGAACCTCGGCGGGCGAGAGATCCTGAGCGGCGATGGCCTGGGCGCGCCGCCAATCGCCGGACATGGCGTAAGCGAGCGCGAGATTCTGGCGGATCCGGGCGGTCGCGCCCGGACGGCGGGCGGCGCGCTCGAGCAGCCGGATGGAGCGCTCATGCTCGCCGGCCAGCGCGTAGGCGAGACCGACATCGGCATCCGGCGCCCGGCCGGCGATGTCGTCGAGCCTCGTGACCGCGGCGCGCGGATTGCCCTGGGCGATCTGGATCAGGGCGACGCTGAGCGCGGCGCGGTCGTTCGAAGGATCGAGCTCCAGGACGTCGGCATAGGTGGTCCGGGCCGAGGTGAAGCGGCCGCTCTTGAGGTAGATGTCGGCGAGAAGCTGGCGATAGCCGGTGTCGCGCGGGCTGAGCGCGACGGCCTGCTCCATCGCCTCGCGGGCGGCGTCGAACTGGCCGGCCTGGAGCGCCCGGGCGCCTTCTTCATGGAGCGCCTCGGCGCGGCGGTCGTCGGGCGAAGTCGCTCGAACGGGCTCGTTCCCGCGCCGCATCGCCGACGACGGACCGCTGAAGCCCGCCATCGTCATCGCGACGATGCAGGTGGACGCTGCGGCTTTGAAAACGGACCTCTTCATGGCGTACTGGCCTTTCAGTTTCGCTTGCCGCCCGAGGCGGGAACGCGCTCGGCCAGCGACTCGACTTCGGGAATGGACGCGAGGAACTGATCGAGCGCGGCAGTGACGATATGCTGCGCCGACCGGCGGGTGACCGCCGTCGCCAGGCGCAGGCGAAGATGCCGCTCGGCGTCCAGGCGCAGAGTGAACGCCGCCTTCTTGCCCGGCGCCACCGACGGCACCGGAAGGCTGGCGCGGGGGCGCTTCGGAAGCTTGACGATCGGAGTCGGCGCCTTGGCGACGACCGGTTCGGGGGCCTCGGCCTCCTGTTCGATCTCCTCGGGCTCGTCATAGTCCTCGGATTCGAAATTCTCGGCGATCGCGCGCTGCTGAGCGACGACTTCGGGCTCGTCCGGCTCGGCGACGCCGCCGCCGCGCGGCGAGGGCGTGAGCGCCGCGATCGAGCTCGGGATGTGCTCGGGAAGCTCCTCCTCGACGGGGGGCTCCGGATTGTAGCCCATGTCGTTCCAGCCGAGATCCTCGAAGCCGCCGACATAGCCTTGCGGCCGCATGGCCGGGCGAGCCGTGCCCTTGCGCGCCAGGAGGCCGGAGGAGAGGGAAGCGAAGGGTCGTGCCTCGTTCATCACATGCCTCCCCTTACTGGCCGATCACGCGCCGGCCGAAGCCGGACTGCGGACGCTGGGCCATCGGGTGCGGCATCTGGCCGGGCGCGGAGAAGATGGTGCGCCGGAAGTTCTTCTCGAGCCGGTCGGCGATATATTCCCAAAGCTCGGTGACTTCCTGGGCCGAGCGTCCCTTCGGATCGACCTCCATCACCGTTCGGCCGTCGATCATCGAGGCGGCGAAATCGGTTCGGTGGTGAATGGTGACCGGTGCGACGGTGCCGTGCTGCGACAGCGCGACGGCGGCCTCGTAGGTGATCTTGGCCTTGGGCGTGGCGCCGTTGACGACGAAGATGAGCGGCTTTCCGGCGCGCTCGCAAAGATCGACCGTGGCGCCGACGGCGCGCAGATCGTGCGGGCTCGGGCGGGTCGGGATGACGATCAGCTCGGCGACCTGGATCACGCTCTGGATGGCCATGGTGATCGCCGGCGGCGTATCGACCACCGCGAGGCGGAAGCCCTGCTGGCGAAGAACCTCGAGGTCCGCGCCCAAACGGGCGACCGTGGTCTGGGCGAAGGCCGGCATCTCGTCCTCGCGCTCGTTCCACCAATCGGCCAGCGACCCTTGCGGATCGATGTCGATCAGGCAGACGGGACCGTAACCGGCCCGTTGCGCCTGCACGGCGAGATGGCCGGAGAGAGTGGTCTTCCCCGATCCGCCCTTCTGAGAGGACAATGCCAGCACCCGCATCTACGTTTCCCCGCTTTCGCCAAGCTTTCGGCAGGGGTTTTGGTCCCCAAGCATCTAAGATCTGGTTAACGGCGCATACGGAAATCCGGGCCGGGCGGGCGGCGGCCGGCGCATGGTGAAGCCGTTGATATCCATGCTAAGACGGCGTTAAACTCTCCTTGCTAAGGCCGGGACAAGGCCGTCCGGTGGAGGGATGATTTTCCGATGAGCATGAAGATGCGCGCATGGCTGCTCGCCACTTCGCTGGGCGCAGCCGCGGGGGCCGCCCAGGTCCCCACCACGCCCAACGCCCTTCCCCCTTCTTCGCCCGCGCAGAGCGGAGCGCCGGTCACCGTGGCCGCGCCCAACGTGCGCTCGGGCATCGAGGCGTGGCAGGCCGGAAACTACGCGCTGGCCATCGGCAATTGGCGCCCGCTCGCCGACCGCGGCGACGCCGATGCGCAATATAATATCGCCCAGGCCTATTTCCTCGGCCGCGGCGTGCCTCAGAACGCCAACCTCGCCGAGCAATGGTATGCCCGCGCGGCGCGCCAGGGCCACGAGCAGGCGCAGGCCAATTACGGGCTTCTGCTGTTCCAGAACGGCCGCCGCCGCGAGGCGAT
>Ga0209468_1001487_pt1 | contig 10343 bp, 9 predicted proteins | sample GraSoiAngelo_102_FD_185871 | JGI IMG/M metagenome (GOLD analysis project Ga0209468, IMG submission 185871) | Grasslands soil microbial communities from the Angelo Coastal Reserve, California, USA - 14_0903_02_40cm (SPAdes) (version 2) | ecosystem: Environmental > Terrestrial > Soil > Grasslands ...
CGGACAGGGCCTGACGATCGCAGATCGGCCGGCAGCCGGACGCCGCGCGGGTCGCCCGCGGGGCCTCCGCTGGACCGAGTTGAGAACAACAGTGCCGTCGTCATTCGCTTTTTCAGCAGCCTGCTAGTGGTCAGAACGTTGGCGGCGTGTTGATCCAGATCAGCACCGCAACATCTGGACCGGGATTTATCCAGGAGTGAAACGACGTGCTCTTGAAGTACATGCTATCTTCCCGCCCCAGTCGATAGTGCTCGCGGCCGTCAAGCGTGATCTCGAACTGGCCGGAGAGGACGTGAATGAACTCCTCACCTTCGTGTGCATACTGCCCCTGACTCGCCGCGCCCGGATTCAACGTATATCGGTGACAATCCATCACGCATCGCCCTTCAGCGAGCTGCTCGATCCTGATCCCATCGCCGAGCATGGCTAGCGCACGGTACTTGCCGGCCCGGATCACCTTCCCGCCCACTTGGTTGCGCGGCGCGGTGAGCTCCGAGATCGTCGTTCGGTACGACCGCGCTAGCTTCTGCAAGCTCGCTACCGAAGGGCGTTCCGCGCCTTGCTCAATAGCGCTGATGAACGAACGCGCCAGACCTGTCCTCCGACTGCTCTCTCGTAGCGTGAAGCCTCGGCGCTTGCGCAGCGCCTGAAGGCGGCGCCCCAGCTCGCGGTTCGGCCGGGACGGCTGGCGCTCGTCTCGTCTGTCTCCGTCTGCGGAAAGTGTTGCCGCGATGGCAGCAAGATTCAGCCCCTGGACTGCGCGGAGCCGCCAGATGTGCCGGATCCGACTCAGATCCTCCTCGGCGTAGCGGCGGTGACCTCGCGCTGTACGCTCAGGGTCCAGGAGCCCACGCCGCTCCCACCACCGGATGGCCGACGGAGCTACGCCTGCGGCACGGGCTGCCTGCTGAATATTCAGGTGTCGGACCAAGCCTAAAGTTGTCCTGTAACTTGGACCCTCATACCATCGCGGCGGAACTCGTGTCAATGGGCCGATCGCCCTCAAAAGAATCGTTACTGAAAAGGAGGTCGATGCCTCAAAACCGGTGTTACCGAACGCACCGGAAAGGAGGCGCCGTGACCGAACGAGCGCGTCGGGAGTACGCCGCGGCTCTGCGCGAGCGGTATCAGGCCGCCGACAAGCGCGGGAGGGGCCAGATCCTCGAAGCGGATCGCGGACATCGGGCCTCGGTAAGCAGGGCCGCGGCGCTATCTGGCGCGAATGAACTTGACGTCGTCGAGCCCAGGCCCGACTCGCAGCACGCCCGAGACGACCTGATCCCGGAGCGCGTTCTCGGCGCTCACCATCAGCTTGACCTCGTATTCACCGGGCTCGTACCAGAAACGCACCCCCGTGCCCTCGCGGACCGCCGCTTGCAGCTGCCACTCGGGCCGCGCGGAGCGCCGATCGAGCAGCAGGACGAAGTCCCGGCCGAGGAAGCTCTTGCAGTCGGCGCCCTCCCCGTCCCGGCCGAACCAGCGCAGGGCGCTGGGGACGAACCCCGGGCACGTCTGTCCGTTCTGGCTGAGGTTGGTCACCTTCACCGTGCAACTCCGGGCGTAGGACATGGCGTGCACCGTCACCAACTTGAAGAACGCGTCATGCGTGTGCACGAGGCGACGCGTCATGGGGTCGGGCTCCATGATCTCGATGATGCGGTTATTGCTCTCGTTGTCCGAGGCATCAACGCGAAGGAACGCTTTGGTGTTGAGCTGCGCTTCGAGGTTGGCGATCGTCGCATACGACGCGGCGCTGAAGATGAAGAAGCCTAGCGCGGCCACCAGAGGCCACGAGACGTCCGGGAGGATGCCCCAGAAGTCCAGGAGCAGACTCCCGAGGGTGATCACCGCTGAACCAAGCCAAGCGATCGCAAGTCGCACGGTCCCAAAGCTCCCCCTTCGGGTCGCGCGTCGAGTCCGGCCGGTGCTAACGACGCTCGTGAGCGAGAGTCATCATCATGTCACAGTTCCAGGACGGCGTGTCGTACGAAGGCCAAGGGCCCCTGCGGCTGGCATGGGGGGCGGTTCCCCTCAAAAGGGGTCAGTCATCCGAATGATCACGATAACCGGTCTTTTTCATCCAGCTCGGCATGGCACCCGCCGCCCTGGCGCCTTGCACAGCCGCTGGTTTGGGCGCGGGCGGCGACGCCGGAATCGAGGTAGGGAACTTGAAGCTCGCCAGATTTTTGAGAACGCTATCGAGATTGCTGACCTTCATCGGATGCTGCTGCACCATGGCCGCCACGGCAGTGGCGAGTTGATCGATTTGCCTCGATCCGATACGACGTAATTGTTGCCAAATCGCCGATCGACCCAACTGGTGGAAATCTTCGCGCACGAAGATCAGATTGTCGCCGGTATGAAAACGTTCCCATAGGGTGGCATCCCTCTCCAGCGCTGCCAGCGATAGATAAATGACGAGAGCTGAAAAACGATCAATCTCTTGGCCGTAGTCTTGCTCGCTACGTTCGGGATGTTGGTAGGCACGGTGGCCGATTTCCGTGGCCTTGCGGCCCCTTAAGGCCGGCACCCACATGCCGTCGTAGTCCACCAACTGGATCGATCCGCCGCGCACCAGGATATTACCGTGCTGTAAATCGCCGTGCGCCACCTGAGCGGCTTCGAGGTGGCGAACAAGTGTGACCCATTTTGCTCGCAATGCCTCCAGTGAAGCCGGATTGCGTAGATGCTTCTCAATATGACTGTGCAGAAGGTCGCCATCCGCCCATTGCATTTTGACGATAGGGAACCAGCTGGAGCGAATTTGAATGCCCTGCTTGAGAAACTGAAAATCAACATCATAGGGCAGGCGGACCTTGCGAAGATGTTTGGAGATCGCCTCATAACGTTCGGCATGATCGCTGATCGGGCGCAGGAAGCAGCGAATCGCCCAGGTCTTCTTGAATGATAAAAACCCGCCCGGTTCCTTGGCTTTGTAGACCACGGCGTTGCCGCCGGTGGCCGGTTTGGGCATGCCGAACCGATCGAGCTCGAGGGCGACCACTTTTAATCCTGGGTCAGCAAAAGCCCTTGGCGGGTGCTGAACCGCCTCATGGTATTCGGTCAGGTCTGGCCATGCCCCCATCGCTAGCTCTCCTTCGCTTCAACCGGTACATCGTGATGAATAACACGGACTAGGGTAAAGTCGTCGTTGCGCAATCCATTTTTGCGGCCGTAGGCGACCATTGCGGCAAAGCTCTCTGGCGTACTCAGCTTCCGGTAAAGCCACTTCCATAATGGTCGCCCCTCTTCATGCTGTTTCAGCAGCCAGGCGGCCACCGCATCGGTGGCGAGCAGAAGCATGTCTCCATCGCGTAGGCTGCCCTTGCTGATTTGTATCCGTTCGTTCAGTGATTCGCCGTTCGACCTGGAGCCGATCAGATAAGGGCTCATCGTGAATTGCGAAGATTTCTGTAAGGGAAACATTTCGACCACTCGCATTTCTTTGCCGACGTTATCGACCTGCATAAGACAACAGTCACCAACGGCCAGCGCCGTCCAATGGTTCTTGTGAGCGTCAATCTGGACACCGAGAAAAGCCGCAAAGGCACCCTGCTCGGCCTTTTCGCTAGCGAACCAGGGGAGAGGTCGGCCCGCTAATCTTCGCCGCCAGAGGCGGCGCGCCGGCTTCAACCGCGCAAAAAACTCGGCCCCGGTGACCTCACTTCGCACATAGCTTTCGGCCAAAAGCACTGCCCACAACTTGGCAAAACTGCTTTCGGTGGCGCCGTCCGCCACCGCCACACGGATGCCGACTGGGGTGCGAGTTTGCCGATGCGCCCAGGCATCCTCGTACTCCTCAAGACTATTGCCCGACTTTGGGCAGGAGAAGACCTTTATGTCACACTCGTTGGCCGCCTTGGCGTGCTTCACCGCAGGAGGTGCCTCTGCAGTGGCACTCAGCGCAGATGCACATTAGCCGGCCGCGTGCCGATATCGAGAAAATGGATTACGTGCAACGGTTGCGCGTTAAAGATGAATCCTCGCGAGTTTTCCGCGGCCGGCATACCCAGCTCTTTCGCGCGTGCCACCATGAACGGTGTGAGCGTCGATGAGGCTTCAAAGAGCTGTTTGGCATGTTGATCCGGGAGTTTGTTGGCGTTGGTCGGTAATTCGACCGATGGTCCGGCCGTCGACGAAAGATGGATGTTCAAGAGCAACACCGAACCGTCATCGGAACCGACCGCCGTTAATTTACGCGCCTCGGCAACGAGATCTCCATCCGTCGCCTCGCCGTCGGTGATGTTAATGATGATCGGCGGAAATCCCTTCGGATGCTCCTGACACCAAGTCTCGACGATCCGCGTTGCCTCCTTGAGCGCGGCGCACATCGGAGTGCCCCCTTTCCAATAGGGGTCGAACCAGACTGGAAATTTCACAGTTTGGTCCATCACTCCGCCGGCGCCATCATCCGATTTCTTTATTCGCTCTTCGATGCGCAACGGTTTACTGGCCAATTCACCGATTGGTACCAAAGAGCGCCCGCTCAGTTCACCGCCGAGCGCTGGTTGACAGCTCTCTTCGCTGTAGCCCAGCACACCGACATGAAAGTAGTCGTAAATAGAGTCCGATTTGGCGCAACGGATGCACAGATTATGAATAAGCTTGTTGAGTATCGTCGCCAGCTCCTCAGCCTTCCTTCTGCCATCCTCTCCGCCGCCAAAAGGGTCTTCCATCGACTCTGACTGGTCGATCAAAAACAAGAAACAACCCGGGTTCTTACGACTGATTTCGGCCTGGTATGCCATGGTTTCCCTCCACTTTTCGCATCATGACTCGGCTTCGCTACCGGGCCTTGACCCGGAGTCCCGCGCGCCTGTTCCTTGCGGTGCGAACCAGACGGCAAGGCAGCAGCAACCGTGCCAGAGGCCGGTGTCTTGTAAGCTCGCTTGCTGGCGGACGTTCGGCGGTCAGCCCAATCGGATCCCGTGTCGGGAAGGGTTCGGGCGATGTCAGCGAGACATCCGGGGCGCGACCCGAGAGCACGAACGCGGAGAACGCCCGCTCGATGTCAGCGGGCTCCAGGACCTCCTGCGTTTGGATCTTCAGCCCCATTCCCTGTGCCGCCATCCGCGTCCGGTCCGCGTCAAAGGGCTTGCTCACGTTCGCCGGGTTGAACAAGAGGCCCACACGGGACACCCCGGGCACTGCCTCCCGCGGCAGGGCGACCCGCTTCGGGCTCAGCTCTGTCGTCACGCACGTTACGCCGGTGACGTTGCCCCCCGGCCGCGCGAGACTTGAGACGAAGGTGCTGGATTGGCCCCGGGCTACCGGGCGGACATCGTCTTCCTCGACCTGGCCAGCATCGGCTACGCTCCACTCAACGACGTGCTACTGCAGCTCGCCGTGACCCTCGACCGATTCGTGGTTGCGTTTCCCGTCGGTTTCCCATATACGTGGCGACGACTCGCCTCCGAGAGCGACGGGCGCGCCCCGTGAGACGCGCGCAGAGAGAGGGAACCGATGAAACGGTCTGGGACGTGGGGGCTTCTCAACTGGGCCCTGATCGGGGCCACGGTCGGCGCGCTCGTGCTCGCGAGCGGTGGCGTATTCGTCGCCCGGGGCGCCGACCCGATCAAGATCGGCTTCGGCATGGCGCTGACCGGCGGACTCTCCGCCAACGGCAAGCCGGCGCTGCTGGCCGTGCAGATCTGGAAGGACGACGTAAACAAGCGGGGCGGCTTGCTCGGCCGACCGGTGGAGCTCGTCTACTACGACGACCAAACCAACCCGGCCACCGTGCCCGGCATCTACACGAAGCTCCTCGATGTGGACAAGGTCGATCTCATCATCTCCGGCTACGGCACCAACCTCATCGCTCCGCTCATGCCCATCGCGATGGAGCGCAAGCTCACCATCCTGGGGATGTTCGGGCTCGCCAACAACGAGAAGTACCGATACCCGAACTTCTTCCAGATCCAGCCGGCAGGGCCCGATCCACAGACCAGCACGGCCATCGGCTTCTTCGAGCTGGCGGCGACACAAACCCCACGACCGCAGACCGTCGCGATCGTCGGCGCCGACGCCGAGTACCCGCAGAACGCGCTGGTCGGCGCGCGCGAGCTGATCAAGAAGTTCGGCTTCAAGACCGTCTACGATAAGACCTATCCGCCGAGCACCGTCGACTACACGCCGATCGTCCGGGCCATCAAGGCCACCAACGCCGACATCGTGTTCGTGGCGTCGTACCCGCCGGACTCGGTCGGCATGCTGCGCGCGGCCCACGAGGTCGGTCTGCAGCCCAAGATCTTCGGCGGCGGCATGGTCGGCCTGCAGTTCACCAGCGTCATGACGAGCATGGGGTCGATGCTGAACGGCGTCGTGAACTACGACTTCTGGGCGCCGGAGCCGACGATGCTGGCGTTCCCGGGCATCAAGGAGTTCTTGAACGAGTACCAGGCGCGGGCGGCGAAGGCGGGCGTCGATCCGCTCGGGTATTACCTCCCGCCCTACTCGTACGCCCTGGTCCAGGTGCTCGGCCAGGCGGTCGACGCCACGAAGAGCCTCGACCAGCAGAAGCTGGCCGACTACATCCGCGCCACGGAGTTCAACACGATCGTCGGCCGGGTGAAGTTCGGGAAGAATGGCGAGTGGGCCAAGGGGCGCACCCTCATGGTCCAGTACCAGAAGGTCCACGGCACGGGCATCGAGCAGTTCCGCGGGCCGGGCAAGAAGGTGGTGCTCTACCCCGAGGAGCTCAAATCCGGCGCCATCATCTACCCGTACTCCGCGGCGAAGAACTAGCGGGCGCTCCCTGTTCTCCTGGGATCTGCTCGCCAACGCGGTGGTCGCCGGACTGCTGCTCGGCGGCTTCTACGCCGCCGTCAGCCTGGGCGTCTCGCTCATCTTCGGCCTGCTCGACATCGCCAACATCGCCCAGCCCGCCTTCGTCATCCTCGGCTCGTACGCGGCCTACGTGATGAACAGCTCCTTCGGTCTCGATCCGATCCTCACCGGGCTCCTCTTCACGCCGGTGTTCTACTTCCTCGGCGCCGTCGTCTATCGCCTCTACTATGGGAGCTTCGAGCGCCGAGGCGATGAGTCGCTCCGGGGGCTCGTCTTCTTCTTCGGCGTCCTCTTCATCATCGAAGTGAGTCTGAGCCTCAAGTACGGCGTCGACTATCGCCTCGTGGACGCGGCCTACATCGGCAAGTCGATCGACCTCGGTGGCGTCGGGATCGCGTTCCGCCTGCTGGTGCCGTGCCTCGTGGGGCTCGCCATGACGCTGGCATTGCACCTCTTCCTGTCGAGAACGTTCTACGGGCGCGCTGTCATGGCGGTGTCCCAGGATCGCCTGGCGCTGCGGTTGATGGGCGCCGATCCCGTCCAGATCAAGACCATCGCCTTCGGCGTAGGCATCGCGGCCGCGAGCCTCGCCGGCGCGCTCCTCATCACGATCGCGCCGGTGGTGCCGTCAACCGACCGCGATTACATCGGCCGCATGTTCGCGATCACGGTCCTGGGCGGCATGGGCAGCGTCGCGGGGACGCTCGTGGCCGCCGTCATCCTCGGCGTGGCCGAGAGCCTGATGGCGACGTTCTTCGGCCCCTCCTGGTCGCTCGCCGTGTCGTTCGGCATTCTCCTGGTCGTGCTCGCGGTGTGGCCGGCCGGGCTCTTCGGCAGATGATGGCGCGGCCCGCCCGCGCGCTCCTCGTCGGTCTGGCCGTCGTCGGGGCCGGGATCGTCGTCGCCGCGCTCCGCGTGAACCAGTACGTCTACTTCGCGGGGTACGTTGTGCTCCAGTATGTCGTCATCGCCACCGCGTGGAACATCCTCGGCGGCTACGCCGGCTACGTCAACTTCGGCACGCCGGCCTTCTTCGCGCTCGGGGCGTACACCGCCGTCTTCCTCATCCAGTCGACGCGAGCGCCGCTCCCGGTGCTGATCCTCGCGGGCGGGCTCGTCTCCGCCCTGCTCGGGCTCGGCATCGGCTACCTCACGCTGCGCCTCCGAGGCGTCTTCTTCTCCATCGCGACGCTGGCACTGTCCATCGTGCTGCAGACGATGATAATCAACTGGGAGTACGTCGGCGGATCCCGGGGCCTGAGCGTCATCCGCCCGAGCGGTCCTCCGTTCGGCAGCTACGTCACGTTCCTCTTCACGGTGATGGTCCTGCTCTCCGTCGTTGCGGTGACGGTGGCGCGGTTCATCGAGCGGTCCTGGATCGGTCGCGGGCTCGCCGCGCTGCGGGACAACGAGGAGGCGGCCGAGTGCATGGGCGTGCCCACCCTGCGCCTCAAGCTCTTCGCGACCACCGTGAGCGGGTTCTTGCTCGGCGTCGCCGGCGCGCCGTTTCCCTACTACGTGACCTTCGTCGAGCCGAACTCGGCATTCAATCTCGACTACGCCGTGAACGCGCTCGCGATGCCGATGATCGGCGGGACGACGAGCTGGGTCGGGCCGGTGATCGGGGCCGTACTGCTAGGGACGGCGCAGCAGCTGGCAACGGTGACGATCTCTTCTGAGATGAATCTGTTCATCGTCGGCGTGGTGCTCGTCGCCTTCGTCGTGCTGGCACCCGAGGGCATCCTCGGGCTGGTGCGGCGCCTGCGAGGCCGCTGAGGCGGGCCATGGCGGGGACCCTGCTCGAGGTGGACGGGCTCACCAAGCGCTTCGGCGGCTTCACCGCGCTCCATCGGGTGAGCCTGTCCGTGAGGGCAGGCGAGCGGTTCGGCCTCATCGGACCGAACGGATCCGGCAAGACGACGCTCATCAATTGCGTGTCCGGCGCGCTCGCCGCGGACGGCGGCCGGATCCTCTTCGAGGGTCGTGACATCACCACGCTGGCGGCCCACCGGAGGACCCGGCTCGGCATCGTGCGAAGCTTCCAGATCCCGAAGCCGTTCACCAGCATGACGGTCCGCGAAAATCTGGGCATCCCGCTGGAGTACGCGGCGCACGCGCGATCCCAGGCCGGCGACGCCGACGCCGAGGCCGCGGAGATCCTCCGGACCATCGGCCTCGAGGCGAAGGCGCATCTGCGGCCGGCCGAGCTCACACAGATCGAGATGCGGAAGCTCGAGCTAGCGCGCGCGATGGCGGCCCGGCCGACGCTGCTCATCTCCGACGAGGCGATGGCCGGGCTCTCGAGCGTCGAGGTGGACGATATCCTGGCACTGCTCTTCCGCCTGAACGAACAGGGCATCACGATCGTCATGATCGAGCACATCATGCGGGCCGTGATGCGCTTCTCCGAGCGCGTCGTCGTGCTCGACGCCGGCGAGCGCATCGCCGAGGGGACGCCGGCCGAGATCGTGAGGAACCCGGCCGTCGAGAAGGCCTACCTTGGTGAGTAGGATCGTGGTCCGTGACGTGGACGCCGGCTACGGGGCCGTCCGTGTGCTGCACGGCGTGTCCATCGAAATCCGCCAGGGCGAGACCGTCGCCCTGCTGGGCACGAACGGCAACGGCAAGAGCACGCTGATCAAGTGCATCATGGGCATCGTGCGACCGGCGGCCGGCGAGATCTTCCTCGACTCCGACGGCACGCGGATCGACCTCACGACGAAATCCACGGAAGAGATCGTGGGCCTCGGCATCGCCCTGGTGCCGGAGGGGCGCCGGCTCTTTCCCAAGCTGACCGTCGAGGAGAACCTGCTCCTCGGCGCCTACCGAACGGCCGCGCGCGGCGACATCGAGCGCAACCTCGCCTTCGGCTTCGAGGCCTTCCCGGTGCTCCGTGAGCGCCGACGGCAGCTCGCGGGCAACATGAGCGGGGGCGAGCAGCAGATGCTGGCCGTGGCCCGCGCGCTGATGTCCTCGCCCCGCATCCTCCTCGTCGACGAGCCCTCGGTAGGGCTGGCGCCCATCCTCGTGAGCCGGGTGATCGCGAAGATCAAGGAATTGAAGGACCGCCACGACCTGACGGTGCTGATGGCCGAGCAGAACTTCAATCAGGCAACCAAGATCGCCGACCGGGGCTACATCATCGTCCACGGCAGGATCGAGTTCGAAGGCCAGAGCACGCAGCAGCTGCGGGACCACGAGCTGGTGAAGAAGTACTACCTGGGCGTCTAGCGGCGACGCCCGGCCGCCCTCAGGCCATCGCCGTCGCCTCGATCCCGATGCGCGCTCCCCCGAAGAGCCCCGCGGCCTGAAACGTCGTCCTGAGTCGAGGCTGGAGTGCTCCCCAAAGTTCTGCTCACAGCTAGGAGCTTAGAGTAGTTTCCGCCCGGTACTCGTGAGCCCCACGGACCCGACGCTCCGGGCCGCGGCGGAGGCGGTCGGCGGCAGCGAGGCAATAGGCAAATCCGAAACTCATAGACGCCGGCCTTAAGGAAGGCGTGACGCGCGAAAGTTTCAGAAGTTTCGGAGACGTTGTGCATGGTGGCCCCAACGGGATT
>Ga0209468_1001495_pt1 | contig 10325 bp, 10 predicted proteins | sample GraSoiAngelo_102_FD_185871 | JGI IMG/M metagenome (GOLD analysis project Ga0209468, IMG submission 185871) | Grasslands soil microbial communities from the Angelo Coastal Reserve, California, USA - 14_0903_02_40cm (SPAdes) (version 2) | ecosystem: Environmental > Terrestrial > Soil > Grasslands ...
CGCAGGGTGAAATAGCGGAGAGCTTCATCGCCGGGATCGCTGTTCGATGCCCGATGCATCATCGTGAGAAACAGGTTACGGGCGGATTCGAGGTGCGTTGAGCGTGTAGCGATGTAGACCAAGCGGAGTAAGGGCAAGGCGGAAAACAGACTGCCATAAGCCAGGAGATGAGTCGCAAAACTGGCAAGACTCAGGAGACCCGTATCGACAAAACTGAAGATGACCACAGGGCAGAAGAAGATTCGGGATCGAAGAACAGGGGAAACTTGTCGACGAAATACCGTTCGCTGTTTTTCTGGCGGATCGCTCCCGAGTAGCGCTTGGCAGGCAGAGACGCTCTGCTGATGCCGACTTTGCCGCAAAAATATTCCACTTTCTCGGCTTCTGTTTCGAGATAGCGGTAGTCGAGGTGCGTTAGAACGAAGTCCAGAATAGCCAGCTTGATGCGGATATGCTCGGCGGAATGCTCGCGCCGATTGCGGAGATTGTCGCGGGCAATGGCGCGATACACCAAGCGAGAGAAGAGGTGGTATACGCGGCCGTTTCGGAGGAGCAGCCGGGCCGTGGCGTGCCTTTCCCTAGCACTTTCTGTGTGAAAGCCATGCTCTTCTCGCCGCTTTTGGCTCCCGTGAATTCGAGGTACTGGCGGGTTGAGAAATAACCTGAGTGCGTCGCGACAAGATAGAGGAAGCGGGCTTCGTCTTCGGTGTAGCCGATGCGGCAGAGGTTCTCGATACTGGTTTCAGGGAAGTGCATGTTCAGAGACTCAGAATTGCAACCGTGATCTCTCGCTCGTCGCGCACGCGGCGAAGGCCTGCCGAATCTTCGGATCGTGCGTAGAGTTGAAAGCCGGCGCGGGCCTTTTCCGCGAGGTGACCGGCATGGTAGTGCCTCGTTGCGAGTTCCAGATCAACGCGCGCAATTTCCATTTCCTGGGTGGCATATTCGATCCGCAGGTCGGGGAAACTCACCTTGCCATGGACGACAGGGAGGTGCAGGTCGCGAGCGAAAGCTTCCTTGAGCCGCTGGGTCTCACCGTCACCTTGGGCGTGAGCACGGCCAAGTTTCTGATAGAGCTTTTCCTTCAGCTCGTAATCCAATTGGACACCGAGGACCTTGCCGCCTTTGCGTTCGATTTCATCGGCGGCCTTGTGATACAGGCGGTAAAGATCAGCGTCGTGGTCCGCTTCCTTGGACTTCACTAGACCTGAGTAGATAGCTTGGTCTTCTGGCGCGAAACCGTGCTGGCGGACCAGGCGCTCTCCCTGCTTGGTGAGAGTCAGGACCTGGCGCGATTCCTTCTTGAGGGCGCTCGTACCTCGTTGCTCGACCAGGCTCTGGCCTGCCAGATTCCGAAGATCACTCTCCATTCGCGAACGGTCGTCAGCGTAAACAAACTTTGCGAGATCCTCGATGCCCGCCACGCGGAACTTGCCAATCTTCCGTGAGGGTGTGGATTTCCGAGCGGCGGAGCGAATAGCTTCTGCCGCGTTCCGCGTATTTCTCGCGGTCTCGCTCCTTAAGAATTGCAATTTGCCGGTCGTCTCGGGAGAGGGTTGGGCGGTTGCTCTCTAGGCCGTCGCGGCTCTGGGCAATAGGCTGATCGGATCGGGATTCGGCTTCACGGAGCTTCTCCAGTTTTAGCTTGATGTTTGCCCGAGTTTGCGAATCGTTGCCTCTTCCTCGGTTCGAAACCCGATAAGAGCTGTAAGGTTCGCGTTCCCAGCCTGAATCGCGAAAATCATCAATTTCCGGTCCATCATAGCCTCGCGACACGTGAATCACTCCTTCGAACGTAGGTTTTTGGAACTCGCTATCAACTGACGACCGGAATATTCGCGAAAGCTGGGACCTCCAAGGGGAAAGCCCCTATCTATGCAGAGGCCTAATTCTGACAAAAGGTCAACAGCATTTCCTTGGAAACTCCACCTGAATAGAGAAGCGCGGCCAAATCACCGCGTCATGTTTCTCGTAAGTTCCTATCCTGAGGACATTTAGGTGATCATGAGTGCAAAGATCATGAGAAAACGTAGAGTGCCTCTTCACGGTTCGTCTCACGTATGCCGGGCGAGCATCGAAGTGAGTGAACGGTGTTGGGCCCTCTTCTACTCAGAGGCCTCAAAAACGGAAAATGTAAGAAACAAGATTTGACATCTAAAGACTCCAAACCGGGCCACTTCCCGACGGCTTTTCTAAACGGAAGCAAAGGCCGCCAAGAGTTCATGGCTGGGTCAATCGGATTGGCATTTGCAAACCCGACCGCGAGACAACTTCGGTGCGTCTTTGGCGACCTAGGCAGAACCTGAGGGGCCCCTCCAGTTGAGCGGCCCCCATCTTCTGATGCATATTGAGAGTTAGTTTCCGGCAGAATCTGTCCCGCAAGGGAGGGAGGTTTAGGGAGGTTTTGCCGTGAAGAGAAAGCGTTTTTCCGTGGAGCAAATCGTTGCGGTTTTGAAGCAGGCCGAGGTGGGCGTGCCGGTGGTAGAGGTGTGCCGGCAGGTGGGGATAACCGAGCAGACCTTCTACCGTTGGAAGGCCAAGTACATGGGGCTGGAAATCGACCAGGTGCGGCAGATCAAGCGCCTGCAAGAGGAGAATGGCAAGCTGAAGAAGCTGGTGGCCGAGCTGAGTTTAGACAAGGTCATGCTGCAGGATGTGCTATCAAAAAAATTCTGAAGCCCTCGCGCCGCCGCCCAGTCGTGCAGTATCTGTGCGGCGTGTATCGAGTGAGTCAGCGACGGGCCTGCCGCACGGCGGAGATCGCTGAGTCGACTCTTCGATGCCAGAGCGTGCGGGAGCCGCGCACCGCACTCCGGTTGCGGATTCGGGAGATCGCCCAGGTTCGCGTCCGGTACGGATATCGCAAGATCCTGGTGCTGCAGAAGCGTGAGGGCTGGAAAGTAGGCAAGAAGCTGGTTTATCGGCTGTATTGCGAAAAGGGCTTGACCCTGCGCTGGAAGCCGCGACGGCGGCGATGCGCAGCCACGAATGGGCGGCAGCGCACCAACCCGACAGCGCCGAATGAAGTTTGGAGTTTGGACTTTGTTGCCGATCAGCTGGCGGACTGGCGAAGGTTTCGAGCCTTGACCGTGGTGGATGTGTTCACGCGAGAAAGTCTGGCCATCGAAGTCGGGCAGAGCTTGAAGGGAGAAGATGTGATGCGTGTGCTGAGCAGGATCGCGTCGCAGCGAGCGATGCCGAAAACGCTCTTCTGTGACAACGGAACGGAGTTCACCTCCCAGGCGATGGACTTGTGGGCGTATCATGCAGGAGTGCGGATCGATTTTTCACGGCCAGGAAAACCGACCGACAACGCTTATGTGGAATCGTTCAACGGTACGCAGCGGGCAGAGTGTTTGCATGCGCAGATGCGCACTGGTTCAGTTCCCTCACAGAAGCGAAAGAGATCATCGAGGCTTGGCGGCGGGAATACAACGAGAGTCGTCCTCACAGGGCGCACGGGGAGAGGACGCCCCGCGAATTCACAAGCACCCAAACTGCCGGAGAATCACTCTCAGGATGATGCAGAAAAAGGGGACCGCTCAATCACGCCGAGGTTTTGCTCATGTATCACCGAAATAGGGGGTCCGATGGAGGAGTGGCGGTGGCCGGAGAAGTAAAGCCAGCATCAAGGTGGACGCGGAATCCGCTTCGCTTCACCGAAACGGAACTGCCATTACCGCTGCTTCTGGTAGCCAAGCTCGTGGTAACGGTGTTGCTCCTACGCCTAACGTGGCGCAACGTGCCCGGCGCGTGTCAAGTACTTTTAGATACTTTTAGACAGGTGCTCACGAAATTTAGTGACTTTCTTCATGTGACTGGGACCGGTTTGTTGATCCAGACTTCACTGGGAAGCTGGGGTGGTTTGGGAGCGCTTCGTACAAAGCGCTCCGGATGAAGCTGATAAGCAACATCGAGCACGGCTTGACGTTGCTGCAACACGCTTCCTGCTTGGCCGTAGTGCACCATCGCCGGTGTGAGCAAGCCCAGGCCGGCCTCGCATTTTCAGAAACTAAACCTGACGCCTAGCTGGAGTTCCCGCGATGGGTAGGCGGTATTGGCAAAGCCAAAAACGGGTGAAGTGAGCGTGCCAACGTAAGTTTTGTAGTTGGTCTGGTTCAGCAGGTCAAACGCATCAGCCCGGAGCTCGATCTCGCGGGTAGTCTCCCTCTTGTCCGGCGCCTTGTGAAGGATGAACTTCTTGACGAAACGCAGGTCCACGTCGGCCCAACCCGGACCATTTCCCGTATTCCGCCCTACGTTCCCAGGCCCCGGCAGGACCAACCAGTGGACGCTCGTCGCACTGACAGGCACCAAGCCGCCGCTTCCCACGGCCTGGGAGCCGTTATAGAGCACACCGGGAGTCCCCCCAACCAAGCTTCCATCGATGCCGAAAGAATTGAAGGGCGCACCGGGATTGCCCAAGCTAGGGCGATCGTTAGACACGCTGTCATGGTTGTCGTCAAATCCTGTCGTGATGTTGTAGGGCATCCCTGAACGTAGTGTCGACAGGAGTCCGAAGTTGAATCCGTGAGGCAACTTGAGGACGCTGCCGATGACCAGCCGATGGCGTTGATCGAAATCGGAGCGCCCGCGCTCAGCGCGCAGATCAAAATTGTCGGCCGGCAGGAAGGTCATGCTGGAAGTGTCGTCCACTGAGTGGGAAAGCGTATAGCGGGAGAATATTTGCAGCCGAGCTACCGTGGTCCGGAACCCCAAGGTCAAATTGTTACTATGCGACGCACCGGTAGTCTCGAATTGATCGACATTCACGAAATTCGGATCCGGGCGCACTTCCGTCGTCGGCAAGGGCGCATTGACGTCGCGCATGCGATACAACCTGATACTGCGGAGCATCGTGTAATCCGCCGTGAGCCAAGTCCTATTGCCCAGCCTGCGCTCCAGGCCCAGGCTGGACTGAATAACGTACGGCGTACGGATGTGTGGGTCGATCCGAAGGATACTGGGGGGTGAATCCGGAACAATCCCTGGCAAAGGAAAGCCTGGATTGCTCACGACGAACTGCTGCAAGTGAGAGCCGTCGAGAAGCAGGGCCTGCTCCAGCAGGCTGACCGGCTGTCGCTGGTAAAAAATACCGCCGCCCGCTCGCAGGATCGTCCGACCGTCCGCCGTGGAGGTAGACACCGCGATGCGTGGCGCTAGGTTGTTGTATTCGGAAAGATTGGACTGGAGTTCATAACGCAACCCAAGCAGCAAGCTCAGCCGGGGCCAGAGCCTGATCTCACCCTGGGAAAAAAATGCAATCTCGTTCTGGGTGAACATCACCCGCGGATCACCGCGATTCACCGTGTACTGAAACGGGAGGTTATTTGCAAAATGCGTTAGATCAGAAAACGTGAACGTCCCGCCGAAATTGGAACGGTCGGTGTAGTCAATGAATCTGGACTTCACCACACCACCGAACCGAAGGGAGTGTTTCCCGTGGAAATAGGAGACTACGTTTTGGAACTCCACGTCCTTCTCCATGTCCTGGCGCGAAACCTGAGCGCCTCCACTGTTGAACGCGCCGTTCACCAGGATCGCGGGGGCATCGCTCAAGCTGAAAAACAGCTTCGGCCGACGCCTGAAGTCGAAGACAAATTCGTTCAAGAACGCGGATGAAGGCGTGAAGATATCGGAGACACGCAGTTCCTGCGTCCGTTTGTTCGAGGTCCACCCGCGGCCAGTGAGATCGAAGCCTCCCACGCCCTGATTGGCCCAGCGATCAACGCTCCAGTTGTATCTCACCGATAGGAGGTTGAGCGGCGTCAACCGGATGTCCGTCCTCCCCAGCAAATGTCCTGTGCGCCGAGGGACTGGAGCCGTGTCCGACACGGGACCGCTCGGTGTTATGGCGGTGACGAACTCATTGTCGTTGTCCCTCAGTAGATCCCCCCCAAGGAAGAAAGTCGCTTTGCCGCCAACCAGGGGCCCGTCAAGCTCTCCTTCGAGCCACTCGCGACGTCTAGGCGGGGCAAGCAGAGTGAAGTGGTTGTGAGCATCCAGGCTGGCATCCCGGATGGCGAACTCGAAACGCTTGTGGAAACGAAGAAGGGAGCCAGCACGCGTGGCGACTTCGATGCGTCCCTTTCCCGGGCGGCCAAACTCGCTGGAATAAGGACTTTTATCTACAGAAATACTCTTGATGCTCCCTCTCGGTACGTCCAGCGTGTCGGCCTCCACTCCGTCAACAACGATTTTCGTCCCTTGGGCATCGTTTGCCACGGGATCCACAAAGAGGTTGGCAATCGCCAAAGGATCATCTTTCTTCGTTGGTAGGCTTTTCAGCAGGTCGTGATCTAACACGACAGCAGTGGCGGTTTGATCGACAGAAAGCGGGTCCGAACTCGGTCGCGCCGACACCGTGATCTCCTCCTTCGCACTGGCCAGCTCGAGCCGTACGTTCTGGGGAGGCGTGGAGTTGGCGCCAACCTTGACCTCCAGTTCCAAGTTCTCAAAACCCTGCATTTTTACCCGCAACAGATATTCACCAGGTGGAACTTCCTTGAATAGAAAGTAACCCGCCTCGCTCGTGATCGTTTTCAGTGTTTCGCCGTTGGCCTGGGAAACGAGCTTTACCGCCGCCTCAGCCACAGGAGTTCCGCTTGGATCTTCAACAGTCCCCCGGACGAGTCCGGGCTGTTGAGCCAAGAGCGCTGGCAGGAAGACAGACCAAGGTACAAGGATCAGCATGCAAACTGCTCTTTTTTTCATCTCGAGTCCATCCTTTGCAGCTCCCAGCGGGGGCAAGGTATTCATACCGGTTCCGTCTCCGCCGTCATTTGGAGACGATAGAGACGGGCGTACCTGCCGTTGTGGGCCACCAGTTCTGTGTGGGTACCCTCTTCTACGATCCGTCCGCGCTCAAGAACCACGATGCGGTCCGCGAGGCGGACCGTGGTCAAGCGGTGCGCGATGATCAACGTCGTGCGGCCGACAACCGCCCGTTCCAGGGCTTCCATGACGGTCCGCTCTGAGACCGCATCAAGGCCCGAGGTTGGCTCATCCAGGATCAAGATGGGCGCATCGCGCAGGATCGCCCGCGCGATAGCGATTCGCTGTTTTTGCCCCCCAGAGAGAGTTGTGCCGCGTTCCGCCACTAGAGTCTCGTAGCCCTCAGGAAGCCATTGGATGAACTCGTTGGCATTGGCGGTCGCGGCCACGGCGGCGATCTCCTTGTCACTGGCTCCAGGACGCGCAAAGGCGATATTGTCGCGGATGGTGCCGCTGAATAGCAGGGACTCCTGCAGAACCAAGCTTATTTGTTCCCGCAAGGATTGCAGCGAATAGTTCCGGATGTCCTGCCCGTCGCTACACACTTGACCCTCGCTCGGGTCGTAGAAACGAGGGATCAGGCTCGCCAGTGTGCTCTTGCCTGCGCCGGTTGCTCCCACGATGGCCACCTTTTCGCCCGCCGCGATTGTCAGGTTGATGTGCGACAGCACGATCTGACCTGTTTCGTAGCCAAACGCGACGTTGCGGAATTCGATATCGCCCTTCAACCGGGAGACCGCCAGTGCCCCTTCCCGGTCCGTCACCTCGCTCCGTACACTCATGACCTCGGAGATTCGCTCGGCGCCCACACTGGCCTTGCTGAACAAATACGAGGATCGCGCCAGACCTTTCATGGGGTTGTACAGGCTCGTGATGTAGGCAAAGAACAAAACGACGTCACCGGTAGTGAGTTCGCCGGCCAGCACGCGCGTGGCCCCATACCACATCACGATGGTGATTCCGATGGCAGCAAAGACGTCCACCAGCGGCACTACGCGTGCTTGGTACCGCACGACGTCAAGGTTCGCCTGATGATGACTCTCACTGCGTTCCTGGAAACGCTCGTCCTGCTGCTCTTCTTGCGACAGCCCCTGCACGATGCGGATGGAAGCAAGCGTCTCCTGGGCCAAGGAGGCCAGCTGTCCGGTGCTGGCCCGCGCCCTGCGCGAAGCTGCCTTAATACGGCGCTTGTAGCGGAAGACCGTCCAAAACAACAACGGAGCTACAGAGAGAGAGACCAGGGCGAACCGCCAGTTGAGCCAGAACATCACCACCAGCATTCCCGCCAGCAGACAGCCATTGGTACCGAGCACGGTGATCCCGTTGGCAATCATCTCCTGGATCGCCTGGGTGTCCGATGTAAGCCGCGTGGTCAGGTCGCCGGTCCGCTGGTGATCGTGAAATCGCAAGGAAAGACGCTGTAGGTGCGCGAAAAGGTCCCGGCGCATGGCAAAGACAAAGTGCTGCGCCAGATCACCCATGGCCCACGTGATGTAGTAGGTCAGGGAACCTGTGATGATAGCGATCAGCAACGTGGCGGCGCACGCGCCGTAAAGCAGCTCCGTCCGGCTGAGGGGAGCAGTGTCGAGCCAAGCACGCAGGAGGGGTACGCGGCTCGGCTTGTGCGAGAGCACGCCGTCGATCACCACCTTCAGCGGCCAGGGACGAAACACACTGATAGCTGCATCCAGCACCATCGCCGACACTGCCAAGAAGAGCTGCTTGCGAAACGGACGAAGCAACGGCAGAAAGTGCCGGATCCATTCCTTGCCGCCCTTCCTATCGCGCATGGGCGGTGTGCTCCTTTCCCGAAACGGATGGCCTGGCCTGCGCCGCGGGTACGCCCATCATGAGTTCAAGGCGACACATCACGCTATGCGCGCGCTCGATCATCCGTTCGGTACGGGATGTCCAGTCGGGATCGAACAATGGCACGCGACGCGTGGTTATCTTGACCAGTTCGACCACCTCATAAAGACGGGCGCGCAGCAGGCGCTCCTTGGACTTGCCGACGGCGTACCCGGCGAGGAACGCCTGCCGCGCCGGCTCCAGACCCGGCTGCTCGTTCAAGACGTGCCACAGTTGCAGGTGCGCCAAAAACTTCCCGATATCCAGCGCCGGGTCGCCTAGGTGACAGGAATCGAAGTCCAGCAGGATGAGCCCGTAGGGCCCGCACCACACGTGCTCCGATTTGAAGTCACCATGGGTAAAGGTTGGCGGTTCTTGTGGAAGCCGCTGGTAGAGTTCTCGCGCGCGGTCGAAGAGCGCGTCGATCGCTGCCCCCACCGATGGCAGCAGCGCCCGGATGAAGTCGCTGGCCCGCGCAGTCTGACCAAGCTCCGCGGCGAAATCATGGGCTGGCAGTGGCCCTGCGACTGACGGCGAGAGGAGGTGCAAGGCCCGGAGAGCCGTGCCAGCCCGCCCCAACCACCGCCCTAAGCCACAGGCATGGCGCCAGAAAGTTTCGGTGAGCGGCTCTCCCGATAAGGCCGGATAGAGGACCGCTCCGTGCTCGGCAACATAAACAAGTGGCCGTACGGCAGTGCTACCTTCGGCCTGTTGTTCCAGCCACTCTGCTGCCTGCGTTGCCACCCGGAAGGTGCGTGCCCCGTCCTCGTCCCTATAGAGCTTTGCGAAGACCCTCGTTTTCGCCCCATCCAAGCGATCGTAGCGAAGGACGTGGCGCTGGCCCGGCCGATAGCGGATCGAAATGACGGCATACCTATCGGCGAGCGCTGGAGTCGAGGCTGGCGCACTCGCTGAATAAACGGTTGCCAGCATTTCGGCTACGTACCGCGGATCCATCAGGCGAACGAGTTGCGGGAAATGCGAGTCCAGCGGCGACACACTGATGTGCATGCTCCAGTGGGCCAAATCCGCGGACAGTCGTTCAAAGGGCGCCGCTACCCCATGTCGGCGTGCCTCCGCCTGCATCTCCGCTACGGCATGCTCTGCTGGCCCCCGATTTGGTTTGTCGTCCGCTCCCCAGGTGACTGCAACGGGACGGACGCAGTATGCCGTGTTTCGTTCATTTCGTTAGCTTGCGACCCGGCTTGAACCTGGCGCGCCGCAGCCGACACGGCCCCAGCATGCTCCGTCCCGACAGCAAGGACTTGAGTTGATCCCGCAGGATCCGGCGCGGCGCCGGGGCAAGCAGCAGCCACTGGATGCCCTCCAGTCCGGCACATCCCGACAGTGAATCCGCAAGATTCAACCGAGCGTTCCTTTCATTTCCTCATCTCCGCGCAAGCCGCTGGGCTTCACTCAATAGTTCTGCCAGCATTTCCACCCACTCAGGCGGGCGCTCGACCAGCGCCACAAACCGGACCAACTTGAAATACGCGATGGCTCTGTAAAGATTCACGCGCTCCGGAGAGTAATCTCGGGCTCCGGCCTCATAAACGCGCTGGAATTGGCTGGCCAGCGAGTCGAAGTGATCGAGCGCGCCAAACTGCGTCAAGCCGTGAAGCCCAAGATGAGCGGTAAAGTGCGCCACGTCGAACAAGGGGTCGTACTGGCAGAACTCATCGAAGTCCAGGCAGGTGAACCGG
>Ga0209468_1001498_pt1 | contig 10307 bp, 10 predicted proteins | sample GraSoiAngelo_102_FD_185871 | JGI IMG/M metagenome (GOLD analysis project Ga0209468, IMG submission 185871) | Grasslands soil microbial communities from the Angelo Coastal Reserve, California, USA - 14_0903_02_40cm (SPAdes) (version 2) | ecosystem: Environmental > Terrestrial > Soil > Grasslands ...
GGTCTCCGCCGACGGCCGCCTCGGCTGGGGCGCGCCGAACCAGCTCGTGCGGACGAGAGGCCTCTACGTGGTCGCCGGCTACGTCGCGGCCGTCCCCGACATCCGACGGGATCGTCGTCACGTCCGGAACGTTGATGTCGAGCCGGAGCGACTCGCAGTCGGCGCAGAGCACCGTCCGCGGGCTCAACCGGATCGCCGTGCCGACGCTCCTCGTCGGTCACGAGCTCGATCAGTGCCGATTCTCGCCGGCGTCCGACGCGGCGGCCTTCCGAAAGCTCTTGACCGGCGCCCCGCGCGTCGACGTGAAGACGCTGAGCGGCGGCATTTCCGAGGGACCACCCTGCGAGTCCTGGGCGTACCACGGCTTCAACGGCCTCGATCAGGACGTGGTGAACCTCGTGACGGCATGGCTGAAGACCAACACGCCCTCGCGCTGAACGGCGTCAGCAAGGCCTTCGGCGGGCTGCGGGCCGTCGACGCCGTCACGCTCACCGTGCGGCCGGGCGAGCGCCGCGCGCTGATCGGGCCCAACGGCGCCGGGAAGACGACGCTCTTCAACCTGATCTCGGGCGAGCTGCCGGTCACCTCCGGCTCGATCCGGCTCTTCGGGCGCGACGTCACCGGCGTGGCGCCGCACCGGCGAGCGGCGCTCGGCCTCGCCCGCACGTTTCAGATCACGAACCTCTTCCGCACGCTCACCGTGCTGGAGAACTGCCTGCTCGCCGTCCAGGCGCTCGAATCGACCAAGTTCGTGATGCTCCGGCCGCTGCGGCGCTATCACGGCCTCGCTGTCCGCGCGCAGGAGGCGCTGGCCGCCGTCGGCCTCGGCGATCGCGCCGGCAGGGAGGTGCGCCATCTCTCGCACGGCGAGCAGCGTCAGCTCGAGATCGCCCTGGCGCTGGCCGGCCGGCCGCGCGTGCTCCTGCTGGACGAGCCGTGCGCCGGGCTGTCGCCGGCCGAATCGCACATGATGGCCGATCTGCTGCGCCGGCTCGATCCCGCCATCACCGTCCTCATCATCGAGCACGACATGGACATCGCGCTCGAGATCGCCCAGCACGTGACCGTGCTCCATTACGGCCGCGTGATCGCCGACGGGCTGCGCGACCAGGTCAAGGCCGACCCGATGGTGCGCGAGATCTACCTCGGGGCATGAGCGACGGCGCGCGCTCCGTCCTCGAGATCCGGGACGTCCACACCTACTACGGTGAGAGCCACGTCCTCCACGGCGTGTCGCTCACCGTGGCGCCCGGCCAGGTGGTGACGATCCTCGGCCGCAACGGGATGGGCAAGACGACGCTGATCCGCTCCGTCATCGGCTTCACGCCGGCCCGGCGCGGCAGCATTCACTTCAAGGGCCGCGACGTGACGCACTGGCCCTCGTTCCGGATGGTGGCGCTGGGCATGGGCCTCGTCCCACAAGGACGGCGGGTCTTTCCTTCGCTGAGCGTGCGCGAGAATCTCGAAGTCGCCGCCCGCGGCAACGGCGGGGGCTGGACGCTCGAGCGCGTCTACGGGCTGTTCCCACGCTTGAAAGAGCGCGCCGTCAACCGCGCGAACAAGCTGTCCGGCGGTGAGCAGCAGATGCTGGCCATCGGCCGCGCCCTCATGAGCAACCCCGAGCTGCTGTTGATGGACGAGCCGACCGAAGGCCTGGCCCCGCTACTCGTCCGGGAAGTTGGCGCGACGATCGCGCGGCTCAAGGGTGAGGGCCTTTCGATCTTGCTCGTCGAGCAGAACCTGCCGATGGCGCTGAGCGTCGCCGACCACGTGCACGTGCTGAGCCGCGGCCAGATCGTGCACTCCTCGACGCCCGCCGAGCTGGCCCAGAACCACGACGTCCAGTCGCGCTATCTCGGGGTGTAAGGTCGCCGCACGAAACGACAGGAGGTTCGGATGAATCGCCGCTCGTTCCTCACGGGCTCACTCTCGCTCACCGCTCTGCCACTGGCTCGCCCGGCCGCCGCCGCCGAGTCGATTCGCGTCGGCTACCTCGGGCCGCAGACCGGCATCTTCGCCCAGGCCGGCAAGGACATGCTCGACGGGTTGAAGCTGGCCTTCGAGCAGGTCAACTACCAGGCCGGTGGTCGCAAGGTCGAGTTGATCGAGGAGGACACCGAGGGCAATCCGGCCACGGCCCAGGCGAAGTACCGCAAGCTCGTGCAGCAGGACAAGATCCACGTCCTGACCGGCGTCCTGCTCTCGAACATCGGCTACGCGCTCGTGCAACCGATCGAGCGCGACACGCTGCCGGCACTGTTCTTGACGACGCCCGACGATCTCACCAAGCGCAAGCTCACCAAGTGGATCCTGCGCACGAACTTCAGCGCGAGCCAGCCGATGCACGCCCTCGGCGACTATGCGGCCAAGACCCTCAAGTACCGGCGCGTGGCCGTCGTCGCCATGGACAATCCCTTCGGCCACGAGTGCAGCGGCGGCTTCCAGCGGGTCTTCGAGGACGCGGGCGGACGCGTCGTCCAGAAGATCTGGGTGCCGCTCAACGCGCTCGACTTCGCGCCGTATCTGACCCAGCTCCCCCGTGACATCGACGCGGTCGTGCAGGTCTTCGTCGCCGCCCAGGCGGTGCGCTTCGCCAAGCAGTACGCCGAGCAGGGGCTCAAGGAGCGCCTGCCGCTGATCGGGATCGGCGTCTTCACGGACGAGTCGGCCCTCCGCTCGATGGGGGACGAGGCGATCGGCATCGTGACGTCGCTCATCTGGGCGCCGACGCTCCCGACTCCGGCCAACCAGACCTTCATGAAGCTGGCGGAGGCCAAGGGCAAGAACCCGCCCGCGTACTTCACCGCAGTCATGTACAGCGCCGGCCGCTGGATCAGCGCGGCGGCGAACGCGCTCGAGGGCCAGGTCGAAGACCGCGCACGCTTCCTGGCCGCGATCCGCCGGGCGAGCGAGACCACGCCGGATCCGCGAGGGCCCATCACGCTCGACGAGTACGGCAATCCCACGCAGAACGTCTACATTCTGAAGGTCGAGCGCGTGGGTGGAAAGCTTCAGAACACCGTGATCCACACCTACCCGATGGTGTCGCAGTTCTGGACGTACAAGCCCGAGGAGTTCCTCAAGTTGCCGGCCTACGACCGCAACTACCCTCCGGCAAAACCGTGAGGACGATGGAGCGGCGACGTCACTGCATGAAGCGCACGACGCCCGTGACGCCGTCGACGGCCACGGTGGCGCCGTGGGGGATGCGCCGGGTGGCGTCGGCAACGCCGAGAACGGCGGGAATGCCGCGTTCGCGCGCGAGCGATGCGAGATGTGACGTGCTGCCGCCCAGCTCGGCCACCACGCCGACGACGCGCTCCAGCACCGCGGTCAGCGCGGGCCCGGCGACCTGCGTGACGAGGACCTGACCCGGCTCGACGTGCTCGAGGTCGTGCTCGCTGAGGACGATGCACGCTTTTCCCGCGCCCCAGCCCACACCGGCGGGCTGGCCGCGCAACGCGGGATGACGCAGCCACAGCGCGTCCGGCGCCGGTGCCGGCTCGACGCGCAACGGACGCGCCTGGAGGATCTGTAACCCGACGTCGCCGAGTGCCCATTCGACCTCGACCGGGCCGCCGAGGATCGCGTCCGCCTTCATCGTCAAGCGTGCGAGCTCGATGGCCTGGGCGGCGTCGAGGCAGGGCGCGTCCACGAGGTCGGGTGCGACGGCGTGCGGTCGTGGCCCGTCGTGGCCGGCGCGCACGACCCGGTCCTTGCGGCCGGGCTCGACGCCGGCCAGCGTGCCGTCGCGCCGCACGACGAAACGGTCGGGTACGACCTCGCCTTGAGCGACCGCTGAGCCGAGGCCCCACGTCCCGGTGATCAGCACGTCACCGTCGGTGGTGCGGCTGAGCGCGCCTCCGGCCGCGCGCGCGGGGACCAGCTCCTGGACGAGCACGGCCATCGCCGTCGTAGAAGGATCCACGCCGTGCGTTTCCATGTAGTGAAGTGCGCGCGTCGCCCACAGCGCGGCCCAGCACGCGCGGACGGCGGTGATCAGATCGACGTCGGTCCCGATCCCGAGGAAGGTATCGAACTGGCCGGCGAACGATGCCGCCGGGGTATCCTCCAGCAGCGCTGAGGAGCGCGCGGCTACCAGCGCGCCGGTCTTCGCGGTCAGGCGCGTCCAGGCGGCGGTCAGCGCCGCGGCCACGTCGGGCGCCAGCGGGGATCGCTGGAAGGCGAGCCTCACCTCGAGCGCCAGCCGGCGCCGCTCGAAGCCTTCAGCGGCCGCGAGGCGGCGGGCCGGCGCCTCGCCGCCGGCGAAAGCGAGCTGGGCACGATACGCGGCGGCGGTGAGGCACACGCCGTCGGGAACGGGCAGGCCGCTCCGGCGCAGACGCCCGAGCGTGGCCGTCTTCGGTCCGACGCGATCAGGCGTCGCGTCGGAGGGATGGGCGAGATCGACGATGTAGCCGTTCATGTCGGGCCGACTATATATATCAGGAGAAGCCATGACGGACGTGAAGGCTGCCATCCGGGATCTCGTCGTCGCCAACCGGATCCTGACCAACGAAGACGTCGTCGACGCGTACGGCCACGTGAGCATGCGCCACCCGGCGCATGCCGCGCGCTACCTGCTCGCGCGCTCGCTCAGTCCCGAGCTGGTCGAGCGTGACGACATCATGGAGTTCGAGCTCGATGGCACGCCCGTGGGCGACAGCCGCCAGCCCTATCTCGAGCGCTTCATCCATGGCGCGATCTACGAAGCGCGCCCTGACGTCCACGCCGTCGTGCACGCGCATGCCGAGGCGGTGCTGCCCTTCACGATCACGACGACGCCGCTGCAGCCGGTCATCCACTCGGGCAGCTTCATGGGCGCTCACGTCTCCGTCTGGGACATCAGGGACAATTTCGGCGATACCAACCTGCTCGTGGCGAACATGGCGCAGGGCCGCGACCTGGCGCGCTGCCTCGGCGGTGACAACGTGGCCTTGATGCGCGGCCATGGCTTCGCCGCGGCGGCGCGCTCGCTCATCGAGGTCGTTCGCATGTCGGTCTACGTGCCGCGCAACGCGCGGGCCCTGCTGGCCGCGACGGGCCTCGGTCCGGTCACGGCGCTTTCGCCCGGCGAGATCGCGGCCCGGGCGGCCGGTTACCAGCCGCAGTCGCCGGAGACGTGGCGGGCGTGGGAATACTGGGCGCGGCGCGCGGGCTGCGGCCATCTGCTGTCCCGGCGGCCGGTCAGATCCGCGAAGAAGCCCCGCCGCTGACTCACGCCTCGGGCAGGATCACGAGTCGCAGCACCCGCTCGGGCGCGCGCTCGTAGTCGGCGAACGCCGCCGCCACGCGCTGGAGCGGATACTCCGCGGTGACGAACGGCGCGAGGTCGATCGCGCCGGCGGCGGCCAGCTCGATGCAGGGCTCGAAGTCGCCGGTCGTGAGCGCGCGCGCCCCGTAGATCGTCAGCTCCTTGTAGTAGACGGGGAACGTCGAAAATCCCTCCACGGGCTGGTGACTGATCGCGTAGAGCAGCAACCGGCCGCCCGGACGAAGCATCCGCATCGACAGCGCGAGCAGCTCGGAGCCACCCGCGGTGTCGATGACGACATCGGCGCCGGCGCCGCCGGTCAGCCGGCCGACCGCGGCGGCAGCATCCTCATCGCCTCCGACCACGTGGTCTGCCCCGAAGCGCTGCGCGAGCTCGAGCTTCCACGGACTGCGCGACACCCCGATCACGCGATGAGCGCCGGCCAGCTTCGCCAGCTTCGTATGGAGGAGCCCGGTGGCGCCCTGGCCGAGCACGACGACGGTCTCGCCGTCGGCGATGCCGACGCGCTGCTGGGCGTGACGCACGGTGGCCATCGTCTCGATCAGCGTCGCCGCGGCCAGCGGCAGGTGCGGCGGCAACGCGTGGACGTAGCGCGCGGGCAGCGCGACGTGCTGAGCCAGCGTGCCATCCATCTCGCGGCCGAGGAGTCCGGCGTTGCGACAGAGATTGCCCTGCCCGCGCCGGCAACAGTCACACGAGCCGCACGCGATGATCGGATCGATGACGACACGCTGGCCCGCGGTGAGCCGCCGGACGTCGGCCCCGACGGACTCCACGACGCCGGTCGCTTCGTGGCCCATCACCCGGGGGTAGAGCACGCCCGGATGCTCGCCGGTGTAGATGGCGAGATCCGTGTGGCACACCGCCGTCGCCGCCACGCGCACCACGACGTCTCCGCGCTCGGGCACTGGCACCGCGCGATCGACCAGCGCGAAGCGATGCGGAGCCTGGAGGACAGCCGCGCGGCTACTCATTGATTTGACCACGATTGACCACATCAGAGGGGGCGCGACGCCCCCTCCGATACCTCCCCGGTTCGCGCGGCAAGCCACGACCGCCGATCCCGCCCTGCGGCCCTACATGACGACGGTGATTTCTTCTACCGGGAAGTTGGAGATGATCTCGGTGCGATCGGGGTGCACGATCAGCATCTCCTCGATCCTCACGCCGAACTCGTACCTCTTGCCGTGCTGGGTCTCGAGCGCGAAGACCATGCCGGGCTGGATCTCGAGGGGATGGTCCAGGGACCAGATCCGCGAGATGACCGGCGGATCGTACTGTGCGACCCCGAGGCCGTGGCCCCAGAGATTGGCCGCCGCCTGGTCCTCCTCCTCGTAGCCCCACGCTTCCTTGGCCGACGGCCACTTCAGCGCGATGTCCCGCGTCGTCACGCCCGGCCGCACCGTGTTGATGGAGTCGTAGAGCCACTTGAGCCCGGTCGCGTAGTAGTCCTTCATCTCCTGCGTCGGCTTCTTCCCCACGCAGTACGTGCGGTAGTAGCACGACTTGTAGCCGTTCCAGGTGAGCGCGGCCAGATCCATGAAGACGATCTCGCCGGGCTTGATGATGCGGTCGGAGAAGTTCCGCCAGTTCGGCCACGTGTTGGGCCCCGACGAGACGATCACGTCCTCGACGTCTTCCATGCCCGGGATGTTGTACAGGAACTCCATGATGTGGGCGGTCACCTGGTTCTCGGTGAGGCCGGGCTTGAGGAACCGCATCGTCTCCCAGTGGGCGGCATCGCCGATGGCCCCGACGATCCGCAAGCACTCCTGCTCGTCCTCGTTCTTGATGGCGCGGGCCTCCATCATCGCCGTCATGCCGTCGGCCCACGTGAGCTTCGAATCCCGGAACTGGTTGATCATGTTGATGTCGATGAAGTCGACGCCCAGCGGCTTGTCGGCCACCTGGTAGCGGTTCATCTCCTTGACGATGGCGTCAGTGAACTTCTTCACCTGCTGCCGCGACGCCGGTCCCGCCGCACCCTTGATCCACGCGTATGAGTAGCGGATGTTCTCCTTCGGAATCCAGGGCGCGTGGCGCTGGATCTGAAACCCGATGTCGCCCTGCTCGAACAGCACGGGCGGGCCGTCGCCGCAGAGCAGCGCGTAACGCAGTCCGGGCTTGAGCCGGTTCCAGCCCGGCGTGAGCGTGCTCGTCACGTAGCGCACGTTCTCGTCGTACATCAGCAGCAGCGCGCCCAGGTTGTGGGCCTTCATCCGCTCGCGCGCCCGCTCCAGCCGGTACTTGCGCAGCCGGTCCCAGTTGACGCGCTGCTGCCAGTCCACTCCTACCGTGCCGAAGTTCGCCATGGCGCCCCTCTCGCTTACCGCCCGTTCAGCGTCTCGATGACCTTGACGACGACCGCGAGGTCTTCACCACCATGGCCCGCGCGCTGCACGGTCGCATAGAGGCGCTCGGCCACGTCGGTCAACGGCAGCGCGGCGCCGGCCGAGCGGGCCGCGTCCTGGATGAGGTGCAGGTCCTTCATGAAGAGCTCGAGCTTCATCTGCGGAGGAAAGTCGCCCTTGACGATGAGTGGGCCGCGGACTTCGAGCATGCGCGACGCCGCCGCGCTGGTCGTCAGCACGTCGAGCACGAGCGCGGGGTCGAGCCCGGCCTTCTTCACCAGCGTCAGGGCTTCGGCCGCGGCGGCGCTGTGCAGTGCGACGAGGAGGTTCGCGGCGAGCTTCACCACCATCGCGTGGCCGGCCCGCCCGACGTGGATCGCGCGGGGCAGGATCGTCTCGAGCACGGGACGCCAGCGCTCGTAGATCGCGCGATCGCCGCCGACGATGACGATGCCGTCGCCGCGGGCAACCTGGGCGCTGGTTCCACTGATCGGACAGTCGAGGAAATCGCGCCCGCGCGCCTCCGTCTCGCGGGCCAGACGCTCGGTGAGCGACGGCGAGATCGTGCTCATCTGCACCACGACCTGGCCCGGGCGTGAGCCCTCGAGGATGCCGCCGCGCCCGAGAATCGCCTCCTCCACGGTGACGAGGGACGGCAGCACGGTGCACACGATCTCCGACACGCGCGCGACCTCGGCGGCCGACGTGGCCGACTTGCCGCCCCGAGCCGTCACCGCCCCCACCTTGTCGGGCAGGACGTCGTAACCCACGACCTGATGGCCACCGGCCAGCAGGCGCGATGCGATGGCGTGTCCGAGCAGCCCGAGCCCTACGATACCGACGGTGGCCACGGCATCCTTCCTCCTGTTCGAGCGCCGGCTTTGCCGGCGCAATCCCCGCCCTGGGGGAAGTCTGACGTTAGCAGTGCCGACAGGGCGGGAAGTCGCGTGAATACACCGGGTTCTTCAGATAGTCGTCGGCCTTGTAGGGCCCGAACTGCGACACGTTCGGGAATGTGTGGATGACCGTGTTCTGCAGACGGTCGTTCACCTTCTCGACCTTGCGCACGTAGACGTTCTCGATCGGGTTGCCGAAGTCGTCGAAGCGGATCGGCCCGCGCGGCGCATCGGAGAGATCGACCTTGCGAAGCGCGTTCACGAACTTGTCGACGTTCTCGATGTCACCGCCCGTCGCCTCCAGCGCCGCCTTGAGCGCCATGCCGGCGACATACATGCCCTCGGAGTAGTACGACGGAACCTGCTTGTACTTCGCCTCGTAGGCGCCGGCGAACTTTTTGTTGGCCGGCGTCTGGAGCGCGGCCGAGTAGTGAAGCGCGGTGACGACGCCCAGCACTTCGTCACCCATGGTGCGCAGCACGTGCTCGTCGGTAAAGGTACCGCCGCCGATCAGCGGGATGCGCTCCTTGAGGCCAGCATCGGCGTATTGCTTCGAGAAGCGCAGCGCATCGGCGCCCGAGAACACGCAGTACACGGCGTCGACGTCGCGCCGGAGCTGGGCCAGATACGGCCCGTAGTCGGGCGTGTTGATCGGCGACCACAGCTTCTGCACGACCTGCCCGCCCGCCTCCTCGAACGTGCGGTGGAAGCCAGCGGCGACCTCCCAGCCGAACGCGAAGTCGTACCCGATGATCGCGATCTTCCGGTACTTGAGGTTCTCGTACGCCCACTTGCCGAAGGGATGCGACGGCTGCGAGCTCGACCAGCCCGTGCGGACGATGTAGTTGCTGCGCTTGCGCTGCGTGATGTCCTCGGACGACACGATCGGAAAGATGGTCGGGACCTTCTTGCCGTCGACGTAGGGTGCGATCGCGTAGCCGATGGCGGCGCTGATCGGGCCGACGATGACGTGGACGTTCTGACTCTCCACCAACCCGCGCGCCTTCGTCAGCCCGGTGGCCGGCTTGCCCTCGTCGTCTTCGGTGATCAGCTTCACCTCGCGGCCGGCCAGCCGGTATTTGTGCTCGTCCAGGTACATCTCGAAGGCGTTGGCCATGTCCTTGCCATTGGGCGCGAACGATCCCGTGAGCGAGACGATGAACCCGATTTTGATCGGGCCCTTCTGGGCCGACACGCCCCCGATGAAGACGGCACTGAGCGCGACGAGCGCGAGGAGGACGATGCCGAGACTCTTGCGCATACGGATCTCCCTTACGGCCGCGGGATCAGGCGCCAAGCGCCAGGGGATTTCAACGTTGCCGAGCGCACGTCGTAGCGATGATGGCGGTGGCCTGCGGGTCGAGCCGGAGCATGTAGGCGCAACCAATAACACAGGGCCCCCGCGAATGCCAGTAGACTATGGCCGTTCGATGGACACGATCCGCACGAGGAGCGCGCCATGATCGTCCGCCTGGCCGCCGTGATGTTGATGCTCATCGCACTCCCGGCAATTGCCCAGGAGCCGATCCGGATCGGGTTCCTCACGATCCTCACCGGACCACTGGCCGCGCCCGGCAAGGAGATGGAGAACGGCATCACGCTGTTCCTCGACGAGCAAAAGCAGACGCTCGGCGGCCGGCCCGTCCAGCTTACCGTGCTCGACAGCGGCGGCACGCCCGCGGGCACGCTGGCCAAGGCGCGGGAGCTGGTCGAGCAGCGGAAGGTGCACGTCATCATCGGTCCGCTGGCCGCCTTCGAGGCGTACGCGATCGCGCCCTACGTCAA
>Ga0209468_1001500_pt1 | contig 10295 bp, 10 predicted proteins | sample GraSoiAngelo_102_FD_185871 | JGI IMG/M metagenome (GOLD analysis project Ga0209468, IMG submission 185871) | Grasslands soil microbial communities from the Angelo Coastal Reserve, California, USA - 14_0903_02_40cm (SPAdes) (version 2) | ecosystem: Environmental > Terrestrial > Soil > Grasslands ...
ACATTTGGGCCACGCTGACCTAGACCGTCTATTGGAAAATGACGAAGACATTGAAGCGGTTTGCTTTCAATTCGGTTGTGAATACAAATGGAAGCTGAATGCGCAGGAGAAAGCCCGTGTTCGTAATCAGCGCAAGGAGTGGCGGCAGGTGGCAAAGGCAAAGAAGGCGCAGGCGTAGCAGGCGGCGGATATGAAGGGTTCCTACTGGCACAGAATGGCACATTTTCACTTCCTCAATGTTCCACACTTTACTTCGGTCTACTTCGGCGTAATGCTTCAAAAACCCGCTAAAACATTGGGTTTTCGCAGTAATGAAGGCTGAAATCATAGCCGTAGGTTCCGAACTGCTGACTCCGGACCGCGTGGACACCAACTCGCTCTTCCTGACCGAAGAGCTGAACAAGCTCGGCATCGAGGTGGTGCGCAAATCGATTGTCGGCGACAATCGCGATACTTTGAGCGCGGCTTTCAAGGAAGCGATGGAGCGCGTCGAGTTGATCATTGCGTCGGGCGGGTTGGGCCCTACGGAAGACGATCTGACGCGCGAGACCGTTGCGGACCTTCTAGGCCGCAAGCTGCACCTCAATCATGAAATCCTCCGTTACATCGAAGGGCGCTTCCGGCAACTCGGCCGGGAAATGCCTGCCGTAAATGTGCGACAAGCGATGGTGCCGGAAGGCGCGGAAGTTCTCGAAAATCCGCGCGGCTCCGCGCCTGGGCTGTGGATTGAAGATGCGGGACATTTCATCGCGCTGCTTCCCGGCCCGCCGCGCGAATTGAAACCCATGTACCAGGAACGGGTTTTGCCGCGGCTACTGCGTCGCAGCTCGAAGGTCCGCATGTTTCACCGCGAATTGCGGGTGGCAGGCTTGGGAGAATCGGGCGTCGAGCAGCGCATCCGGCCGATTCACACGCGCTACACGGACGTGAACACCACCATTCTTGCCGCGCCGGGCGAGATTCAGATTCACCTCCGCATGTGGACCGACGACGCGGCGCACGCACAAAAAACGCTGGACGAAATCGCGCAGGGCTTCGAAATCGCACTGGCCGACCGCATCTTCTCGCAGGACGGCTCTTCGATGGAGGAAGTGGTGGCAAGCCTGCTGACGCGAAACAATTCCACGATCTCCGCGGCGGAAAGTTGCACCGGTGGATTGCTTGCACAGCGGCTGACCAGTATCGCGGGCAGCTCCTCGTATTTCTTAGGTGGCGTGGTGAGCTACAGCAACGAGCTGAAGACGGCGTGGGCGGATGTGCCGGCGGAACTCATCCAAACGAAAGGCGCGGTCAGCAGCGAGGTGGCTATCGCGCTGGCGGAGGGCATTCGGCGGCAGGTCGGGAGCACGCTGGGCGTGGGCATCACCGGTATCGCCGGGCCGGGCGGCGGCAGCGAGGAAAAACCCGTCGGCACCGTACACATCGCGCTGTCACATGCCGGCGGCGTGAAAGAGCGCGGCGTGGTCTTCCCGGGCGACCGCGAAGCCATTCGTTGGCATGCCTCGCAACTGGCGCTGGACCTAGTGCGCATCCATTTCCTCTACAACGGCGGAGAACCGCCATCGCGTATCGCCAAAAGGGCGTGACATTCCATGCAGCTATTCGTCGCACTGGAAGTTCCCGCTGAGGTGCGGGAAAATCTCGCAAGCTTGCTGCAATCCTTTCGCGCAGTCTCGCCGCAAATCCGTTGGGTTCGGCCGGAAAATCTGCACGTGACGCTGAAGTTCATTGGTGAAGTGCCGCAAACAAAACTCGCCGAAATTCGCAGTGCACTTGCCAGCGTGCGCTCTGCGCAATCCGTCACGCTGGATTTTCGCGGACTCGGCTTTTTTCCAAACGAAAAACGTCCGCGCGTTTTCTGGACGGGTATTGCGGCTTCGGCAAATCTGAAAACTCTGGCGGCCGATATCGACGGGGCAACGGAAAGACTGGACATCCCACGGGAGCAGCGGCCTTTTTCGCCGCATCTGACGCTCGCGCGGTTCGACCCTCCGCGGCTGCCGGAAACCCTTCGCGCGCCGATCCGGGAAAATGCAGCGCGCGATTTTGGTTCGCTGCGCGCGAGTCAATTTCACCTGATCGAAAGCAAGCTAAAACCCTCTGGCGCAGAGTACACTACGGTCGAAAGTTTTTCGTTCGCGGCGGCGGAGGCCTGACGGAGCATGCTTGCAGTTTCGATCACTGCCATTCTGATTCCATGCGCGGCCTATCTGTTGGGCTCGATTCCTTTTGGATTGCTGCTCGCAAAATTATTTGGCGGCGGGGACGTTCGCAAAGCCGGCAGCGGCAACATCGGAGCGACCAACGTAGCACGCGTCGTGGGCCCGCTGGCAGGTGTTCTCACGCTGATGTTCGACACCGCGAAGGGTGCGGCAGCCGTGTGGCTTGCAGGCCGGTTCACCCAAGAAAGCGCTACATGGATGATGATCGGCGCTATCGCGGTGCTGCTGGGACATTGCTTTCCAGTATGGCTGAAGTTCAAGGGCGGCAAAGGCGTGGCTACGGCTCTGGGTGTGTTTCTAGCCCTGTGCCCGCTTGCAGCGGCCGCCGCTTTGCTGCTCTTCCTTCTGTGCGTAGCCTATTGGCGTTATGTTTCGCTGGGTTCCGTTGCGGCGGCGGCGGCGATGCCGCTGACCATCTATTTTCTGTGGGCGCCACATCACGCGCCACCCATCAGCGTCGACGCGGGGACGCTGGCCATCGCGCTGCTCGTGATCTACAAGCATGACGGAAACCTTCAGCGGCTGGTGGAAGGCACGGAGCCGCGATTTTCCTTTGGCAAAAAGAAAGAAGCGGAATGACGAGGATCGCCATTTTGGGCGCGGGAAGCTGGGGAACGGCGCTGGCGATTGTGCTTTCCCGCACCCGCAAGCCGCACGAAATGTCCCTTTGGGTGCGCGACAGCGAGCTCGCTGAATCGATCCGCAGCCATAGAGAAAATAAAGCGTACCTTCCTGGCTTGAAACTGCCGGAGAGCGTTCGCGTTCATTCTCGATTGAAAGATGCGCTTTCTGGCGCGCAGTTGGTTCTTGGCGCAATGCCGTCGGCGCATGCGCGCGCCGTCTACGGCTCCGCGATTGCTCATGCCAACGCTGGGACGACTTTCGTCAGCGCCACCAAAGGGCTTGAACCGGGGACGCACTTGCGGGTAAGCGAAGTGGTCGCGCAAGTCGTCTCGCCAAAGTTTGCGCCGCGCATCGCGGTGATTTCCGGGCCGTCGTTCGCGGCGGAGGCGGCTCGCGGCGAACCCACGGCCGTCGTCCTGGCTTCACGGGATGCCGCGCTTGCCACGGAGCTGCAGGAGGAATTTGCCGGTCCAAACTTCCGCCTCTATACCAACGACGACGTTCTGGGCGTGGAGCTTGCCGGTGCGATGAAGAATGTGATGGCAATTGCGGCGGGGGCGTGCCAGGGGCTTGGTCTTGGTTCGAATGCGCTCGCGGCGCTGATCACCCGCGGACTGGCGGAAATGGCGCGTTTGGCTGTGGCTCTGGGAGCGCGTTCGGAAACACTCAGCGGCCTGGCGGGACTGGGCGATTTGGTTTTAACGTGCACGGGTTCTCTGAGCCGCAATCGCTTTGTGGGGATCGAGCTGGGCAAGGGGCGAGCGCTGGGCGAAATCCTCGCCAATATGCGCATGGTTGCCGAGGGCGTACATACCACCGAGCCGTTGCTGGCGCTGGCCCGCGAGCATCAAATCGAGATGCCGATCACTGAGCAGGTTAACGCCATCCTGCACGCGGGCAAGTCCCCCCAGAATGCGATTCGCGAAATCATGGAACGGCCTCTAAAGCGGGAGTAGCGAGTGCCCTTGATTTTCCCTATTGCGCCCTTCTAGTACTAAAGTCCCAGTTGCATATGCGTGACGCGGAGCGTTACGCGGCCACCTAAGCGTGCCAGGTTCTCCTAGAATGAATAGTCGAGATGAACCCGGCCTTCAAAGCCCGTTGGGAACGTGTGCGCTCCGGGCGCGTGCGTATCCTTTGGCTCGTTCTAGGCGCGCTATTGCTGGTCAGCGCGTTGCCCATCGGCCTCTACCACCGCCAGGTATTGCAGCTTAGCCAGGACAAACTGGTCGATACCGAGCGCGTTCAGCAGACGGATCTGACCAGGTCGCTGGCGCAGGAAATTCAGCAATTCGAATCCAATTTGACGCAACAGCTTCTGAGCGAACGCCAGATTCTGGCTCTGACCGGCCTCATCGATAACGTCGAAGATACCGCGGCAGAACCTAAAGTCACCCGCCTGCTAGAAAACTTTGTAGAGACCAATCGCAGCACGTTCATTTACCTGACGGCAGTGGGTAAATCCGGAAAAGGCACAAGCGCATCGCAGGGAAATTTTCGGGCCGAGCAGGACCCCTTCGTCGCGAAAGCGCTGAACCGGGCCTTTGTTACCTGCCTGCAATCCCAGCAACTGCAGGTAGTCAAGTTCCGCAGCGATCCTCTGGCCGTGGCGCCGGGAAACCGGCCGGCCTTTGTGGTAGCAGTGCCCTTGAAAGACGTGAACGAGAATTTCACGGGGATGCTGGCCGCAGTGGTTTCCCTGGATCCCATTTTGCGCCGCTTGCAGGAAGCCGGCGTGCGAGAACGCACCGTATTCCTGGTGGACCACAACGGCCGCCTGGTAGCTCACCAAGACACGAAAAATTTTGTCCCTGGCGCGGATGTGAGCAGCAATTCCCTGGTAGCGCAAGTGAAAGCGCTGCCTCAGGAGCTTCGCAACACCGAAACGGTGCGCTTTGCGGAAACCAACAAAAAGCACCGAATCGAGATGATCGGGACGTATAGCACGATTCCTGAATTGAATTGGACGGTCATTGCGCAGCGGCGTCTCGATCAAGCGCAGAGCGACACTGGCGTCACGGAGTTGAACCGCCAGGCACTCGCGTTCGTCAGCATCGTCATTCTAGCCGCGATTCTCGTCGGATATTTCTTCGCGGTGGGCATCAGCGGGCCGATTCGCGGTCTGGCGGCGTCCACTCGCGCCATCAGCCGGGGCGAATTCCACCAGCGCTCTCTTGTACGTGGTGCTTCCGAGATCAGCGAGCTCGCTGAAAACTTCAACAAGATGGCCGGCGACATCGAGGAATACATCGAGCGGCTGAAGGAAGCCGCTGAAGAAAATCGCGAGCTGTTTATCGGCTCGATCCGTATGCTTGCGGCGGCCATCGACGAAAAGGATCCCTATACGCGCGGTCACTCCGGCCGTGTGGCAAAGTATTCGATGCTGATCGGGCAGGAACTCGGGCTCAGCACCGAAGAATTGGACAAGCTGCGCATCTCCGCGCTGCTGCATGACGTCGGAAAGATCGGCGTCGAGGACCGCGTGCTGAAAAAGCCGGGGGCGCTGACGCCGGAAGAATTTGGCTTGATGAAGCAGCACACCGTGAAGGGGGCAAACATCATGCGCCCCGTTTCGCAGTTGAAGGAAATGCTCCCGGGCATCGAGCTGCACCACGAACACATGGATGGCCGCGGTTACCCGTATGGGCTGCAAGGGCAGCAGATTCCATTGATGGCGCGCATCATCGGCGTGGCTGATACTCTCGACGCCATGACCACCAACCGGCCGTATCAAACGGCGATGGAACTGGACTACGCGATGGACAAGATTCGCGCCTTGACCGGTTCAAAATTTGATGCTGTCGTCGTGACTGCTCTCGAGTCTGCTGTCAACGCTGGCAAGCTTCGCCTCAGCGCCGTTGAAGTTCACGTCTAGCGATAATCCCCGACTATTCTCGCCCTTTCTGTTTTTCGTGTCTTTGGGGCGGCTGGCGAATTCGCCCTGGCCTATAACAGTCCGCGAGGCGGCATCTGCTACAATTTTGGGTTGCAGCGATCGTTACGCGCGCAGCCTTATGATTTCACTTTTTGGCAAGAATGAGCCGGAGCCGACACTTCTTGAGCGACTGAAGAGTTCCGTCAGCAAGACCAAGGCGGCGCTCTCCGAAACCGTTGACACGATTTTTCTCGGCGAGCGGAAGATCGACCCTTCGATCCTGAAAGATTTGGAGACGGCGCTTCTCTCCGCTGACCTGGGCGTCAAGACGACACGCGAGATTCTGGATGCGGTGCGCGAAAAATTGGATCGCAACGCACTCACCGATGCCGCGCAGCTCAAGCGCGAGATCAAGTCGCACATCATTCGCATTCTGAACACGCCTGTCCGGCCCGATGTGGCTGCCGGGAGCGGCATTTCCGCTTCGCAGAATGGCAGCGGCACGCGCGTTATTTTCATTGTCGGCGTGAATGGCGCGGGCAAGACCACCAGCATCGGAAAGCTCGCGAACCGGCTACGCCAGGAAGGCCGCAGCGTCGTGCTCTGCGCGGCGGACACCTTTCGCGCCGCGGCCGTCGAGCAGCTGGAAATCTGGGCGCAGCGCAACGGCATCGAGGTCATCAAGCAAAAATCCGGCGCCGACCCTGCCGCAGTTGTTTACGACGCGGTCACCGCCGCCAAGGCGCGCTCGTCCGATGTCGTCATCGTGGATACCGCTGGACGTCTGCACACCAAATCAAACCTCATGGCTGAGCTTGAAAAAATGAAACGCACCGCCTCGAAGGTGATTCCCGGCGCGCCGCACGATGTTTTACTGGTACTCGACGCCACCACGGGGCAGAACGGTCTTGCGCAAGCGCGCGAATTCACTACCACCGTCGGCGTCACTGGTATCATTCTCACGAAACTTGATGGCACGGCCAAAGGCGGCATCGTTGTGGCGATTTCGCGCGAGCTGGGCCTGCCCATTCGTTTCGTCGGCACGGGCGAACAGATCAACGACATGGTTCCCTTCGACGCGGAAACCTACGCCAACTCTCTTTTTGATTAAATCGTGGACTCACACTCCATTCGCTTCATGCAACACGCGCTGGCGCTGGCCCGGAAAGGCATTGGCCTGGTCAGCCCCAATCCCGTCGTGGGTTGCGTGATCGTGCGCGAAGGCCAGATTGTTGGCGAAGGCTTTCATCAATACGACTGGCGGGACCACGCGGAAATTGTCGCGCTGAAATCTGCCGGCGATAAGGCGCGCGGCGCGACCCTTTACGTCACCCTCGAACCGTGCAATCACACTGGCCGCACTGGCCCGTGCACGGAAGCGATCATCGCCGCTGGCGTTCAACGCGTCGTCGCCGCTATGGAAGATCCCAATCCTGTCAATTCCAGCCAGGGACTCGAGCGTCTCCGCGCCGCAGGCATCGAAGTCTTCACTGGCGTCTGCGAAGACGAAGCACGCCGCCTCAATGAAGCCTTCGCCTGCTGGATTCGGACGAAGAAACCATTCGTCACGCTAAAATCCGCGCTGACGCTTGACGGGCAGCTCGCTCTTTCACAATCCCAAAAGAACCCTGGCAAAAGCCCGGGTAAACGCACTAATGACGCGTGGATTACGTCAGAAGAATCGAGAGCCGAAGTTCAGCGCATGCGGCATGCCTCAGATGCGCTGCTCACGGGAATCGGCACAATTCTCGCCGACGACCCTCTGCTCAGCGATCGCAGCGGTCTCCCGCGCCGCAAACCTCTTCTCCGCGTGGTTGTGGATTCGACACTGCGTCTGCCGCCCAAATCACGCGTTGTAAAGACCTCAGATGACGATCTCCTCGTTTTCACATGCGCGTCGCTTGATTCAGCCAAAGCGCGCAAGCTGCAAGACGCGGGCGCTGAAGTGATTCGCTCTAAAATGAAAAATGGCCGCATTGAGCTGACTTCTGTGCTGGCGGAACTTGGCCGCCGCGAAATCCTAAACGTGCTTTTGGAAGCAGGTCCAACACTCAATGGCGCGGCGCTCGCAGCAGGCATCGTTCACAAACTTTTTCTCCTCTACGCGCCGAAGATCGCCGGCGAAAATCGTGTTCCTTTCGCACTGGCCCCGAAGCTCAGCCTTCCTCCGCTGTACAACATCCGCACGCACCAGTTCGGGCCCGACATCGCCATCGAAGCTTATCTGCGGGACGTTTATAAGAAATAAACTGGACTATTCGTCGACACGAAGGACGGCCGCGCCGGGGATGGCATCATTCTTGAGAGCATTCAAGGCACGGTTGGCTTCGTGTAGCGGAAAAATCTGGACGCGTGTTCGAATCGGAATCTCGGCTGCCACACGCAAGAAATCTTCTCCGTCTTTCCGCGTATTGTTCGCCACGCTTCGAATCATGCGCTCCTGGTACAACAGGTCGTAGCTGAACGATGGGATCGGGCTCATATGAATTCCGCCTAGAACAAGCACGCCGCCCTTCTTGAGGGCCTTCAACGCAGCGGGAATAATCTCACCTGCCGGCGCAAACACGATTGCGGCGTCGAGTTTCTTTGGCGGCTCGTCAAGCGTTCCTCCGGCCCATACCGCGCCCAGTTCCATCGCCAGTTTCTGGTGGCGCGCATCTCGCGTAGAAGCATAAACTTCGATTCCCCAATGTCGCGCCACTTGAATCGCCACATGCGCCGCAGCGCCGAAGCCGTAAAAACCCAGTCGCCCTCCTGCTTTAGTCCCGGAAAGCCGTAGCGACCGGAACCCGATGATTCCCGCGCAAAGCAACGGCGCAGCCTGTTCATCGGGAAAACTTTCGGGAATCGTGTAAACAAAATCTTCAGGCGCAACGATGTAGTCCGCGTAGCCGCCGTCCACGCTGTAGCCTGTGAACCCCGGATTGTCGCAGAGATTTTCCGCGCCGCTGCGGCAATATTCGCAAGTTCCGTCCGTTCGATACAGCCAGGCGACGCCAACACGCGCTCCGGCTGCGAATCGTTGCGCACCCTCGCCCCGTTTCTCGATGACACCCACAACCTGGTGGCCCGGAATCACCGGCGATTTGCGCGGCGGCAATTCTCCTTCGATCACATGCAAATCGGTCCGGCACACCCCGCAAGCACGCACACGTACGAGCACTTCCCCGCTCTTCGGCTGCGGCATCGGAACTTCGGTGCATTCCAGCGGATTCGTCTCAATCGCAGCCGGCGAGCGCAACATACATGCCTTCATCGTAAAGCCTCGGCGTTATCTCAGCCCATCCGATTCGCCTAGTCTAGTGCTTTCTACCGTGGGCGCGAAATACGGTACACTCGGATTCCAGAGCGATCGCCACCACTATGTTCACGGGCATTATCGAACACACCGGCACGATCGAAGGGCTCGTCCTGAACGATGACGGAGGGCGTGTCACCATGCACGCGCCGTCCGTCGCTCCGTCGCTGTCCGTTTCGAACAGCATCGCCGTGAACGGGTGCTGCCTGACGATCGTTGATCTCCACAACGGCCGGTTCTCCGCAGATTTATCCGGCGAGACGATTCGCAAGACTTCCTTTGGCGCCAAGGGCGGCGAGCTGAAAAAGGGGGCGCGGGTCAATCTGGAGCAGCCCCTTACCGCGGGTAAGGAGTTTGGCGGGCACTTTGTCCTTGGCCACGTGGACACCATCGGCCGCGTAACGCAACTCAACCCCGAAGGAGAAAACTGGTGGTTTGGCGTGGAGGTTCCAGAGGAATTCGCACACTACGTGGTGCCGAAGGGTTCGATCACCATTGATGGCATCAGCCTCACCGTCGCAACCTGGCACGACAATATCGCCGAAGTCGCCGTGATTCCCTACACCTATCAGCACACCAACATCCGCGACCGCAAGGCCGGCGACGCTGTCAATCTCGAAGGCGATATTTTAGGAAAGTACGTGGAGCGCTATCTGCAGCAGCGCGAACTCGCCGCGCCAGCAGATTCGCCACTGACTGTCGTACGATTGCTTGAGGAAGGTTTCTAGTCGCCCGCTGCGGACACACCGCGGCTTTTCTGCCTCGCCCCGCGCCAATACAGCATCAATCCCAGTACAATCGCGGCCACGGTTCCACCAACAAGTTTCAATTCGAATCCGACCTTGTCTGACGAATCTCCCGGCGGCACCAGCGAAACCAGAATGCCAATCAGAACGATTGCCAGGCCGGTTCCGGCTACGATCCATACGCCCGCTTTGCCCCCAGGGATCAGCACGGCATCTTTGTTTGCGCGCCGATCCGTCCGCGAGTACAGCTTGATCGCCGCCGCAAACATGTAGATGAAAGGAATGAAGTAAAGAATGATGGTCGCATCCACAAGAAATTGATACGCGCCGCGCGTCGTCTCATTGATCTGGCTAATCAGCAGAATCGCGCACGATGCGATCGCTTGCACCAGGATTGAAACGTACGGCGTCTTCCACCGCGGATGGATTTTGCCGAACGCTGCCGGCATGTAGCGGTCGATGCCCACCACGAACGGCACGCGCGCAATTCCGGCCACCGTGCTACCGACTCCGCCCGCATTGCCGACAGT
>Ga0209468_1001509_pt1 | contig 10265 bp, 11 predicted proteins | sample GraSoiAngelo_102_FD_185871 | JGI IMG/M metagenome (GOLD analysis project Ga0209468, IMG submission 185871) | Grasslands soil microbial communities from the Angelo Coastal Reserve, California, USA - 14_0903_02_40cm (SPAdes) (version 2) | ecosystem: Environmental > Terrestrial > Soil > Grasslands ...
TACGCGGGTTGTGGCGATCAGTATAGATGACCGTGAGCACGCCCGTTTGGTCTGGGAGAAAGTTGTCGACCGCCAGTTCACGATCCTGAGCGACCCGGGGGCTCAAGTGATCCGCACCTATGGATTGCTCCATTCCAGTGCTGGCAAAGAAGGCGAAGACATCGCACTGGACACTACTCTGCTAGTCGACGCCGATGGACGGGAACGATGGAGACGCGTGAGTGCAACACTCCCCGATATTCCCAGCGCAGAGGAGATCTTGGGGCGCATTCGCAAATCAGCGCCTAACTCCAGTTCGCAATAAACCTGTGCATCGTGAACCTTATCGAAGCCGTGTTGATGTTCCTCTCCCGCAACAAACACCCGGAGTCTCCACTTAATGAAATGCATGATTTGTTCTCTCCTATAAGCCCTGAACTGTTTGCAAGTGGTGGTTCCGCGCTGATTGAATGCATAATCGGCCCGGACGAAGCCTGCGCTTCACGGTTTCTACAATGGCGGCTTAAGGTTTCAGAAGTGACTTCCCGTAGCCAACCGGAATGGCAAAATTGGATCCGCCGAACTCACGCACCACGGCGGGCTTCACGGAGACACTCCTTAATCGGCGGACATGGATCGAGATTTTAGCGGCAGCCAACGCGAGCTGTCAGGGCGGCTGAGGAAGGCACTTTAGCGATGATTCGTACCCATAGCTTCCGCTGAGACAAGATTTGAAGCCTGTCGAATATTTCCGATCTGGTATAGCATCCATTGGGCGCGAGGTTCACCATGACAACGATCGCAACCTCACTGCGAAGTGACTTAACCACAGTCGCCCACCAACCCCAAGCAGCAAGCGGTCTGGCAATCGTGCGGCTGACGATCGGCGCGATGTTCGTGTGGGTCTTTTTTGAGAATCTGGGGAAGGGCCTCTACACACCGGCGGGTTACGCGGGTCTGATCAATTACTACATCAAGGCGAGCCACTCCCCGGCCGCTTGGAAGGCGGTGATGGGCCTGGCGGCAAACCACGCCGCGATGGCGGCTCCTATGCAGGCCACGACCGAGATCTCTCTCGGTATCCTGCTCGTCATCGGTCTGCTTACCCGCCCGGCCGCATTTGTGGCTTTTCTGTATCTCGGCAGCCTTTGGATTTCGGAGTGGGGCACCGCGTGGATCTGGGAACTGCTGGTTCCGCTCGGGCTCGCTATTGGACGCGCTGGCCGGAGATGGGGCGTTGACGCGTGGCTGTCGCAACGGTGGCCATCTTCTCCGTGGTGGTGATTGGGCCAGAATCACTTGAACCAAGTTCACGTGCGAGTGTCCGTCATCATCCCTACCCATAATGAAGCGCAGGCGATTGAGCGCGTTTTGGCAGATCTCCCGTCCGATCTCACGACGGAGGTCATCGTTGTCGACAGCAACTCGAATGACGGGACGCCCGAGATCGCCGCAAGAATGGGAGCCCGCGTCGTTCAGGAACCGCGCCGCGGCTATGGGCGAGCGTGCCTCACGGGTCTGGCCATGGCAAATTCCCCTGACGTGGTTGTGTTCCTTGATGGCGACTACAGCGATCGGCCCTCCGAACTACCGATTCTTTTAGCGCCAATCGCTGAGGGGCGTGCGGACATCACGCTCGGTTCGCGCCTGCAGGAGCGGCGTTCTGCTGGGGCGTTGCCTTGGCATCAGGTGTTTGGTAATAGTCTCGCCGCCAGCCTGATCAGGCTTCTCTATGGAGTAGAAATCAGTGATCTCGGTCCCTTTCGCGCTGGCCGCGCAGATGTACTACGCGCGCTCGCGCTCGAAGAGACCACCTATGGCTGGGCGGTTGAGATGATCCTAAAAGGCGCCCTGGCCGGATTCCGCGTGGTTGAAGTTCCGGTGAGCTACTACCCGCGTATCGGAAAATCGAAGATCAGCGGTACGCTGAAGGGCACGGTCGGCGCCGCTTGGTTCATTCTCAGCTTGATAGTGCGCTATTATTTCCGGCACCGAAGAGCCGGGACACCACGGCCAGAGTAGGTCCGCGTCAAAATTTTATGAAATATTCAAGCGAGACGGTGGTGCGTTCGTCACGCAGTGACCGTGTGCTGGTAATCATGGCGAAAGCGCCGAGGCTAGGCGAGGTCAAAACGCGCCTGACTCCCAGCCTTTCCCATACGGCCGTCACCGCTTTCTATTGCTGTCTTCTGGACGACACGCTGGCGCTGGCGCGGTCCTTGAGCGATGTGGAGGTTGCCATCATGTGCCCGGACTCGGACGTAAACGAGCTGGCGCAGTTGGCAGGCAACGAAGCGAGCGTAGTTGCGCAGAAAGGTGAGGGTCTTGCTGCAGGCCTCACTTCGGTGTTTGCGCACTTCGCGGAAGATCATCAACGACGCATCGTTGCCTTCAATAGCGACAGTCCACATCTGCCACGTTCTGTTCTGGACGACGCGTTCGAAACGCTGGCCGCACATGACGTAGTCGTTGGACCAACGCACGACGGAGGCTACTATCTCGTCGGGGCAAAGGCTTTTCACCCTACGCTTTTCGCAGGCGACGCATTGGGCACCAGCAGCGCGTTGGAGAGACTCGTATCGCGCGCACGAGCTCTTGAGCTTTCCGTAGGTTTCGCAGCTCCTTTTTACGATATTGATGTAGTTGAGGACCTGACCCGTCTGGCAGGGGAGTTGCGTCTCGCTCCGACAAGGGCGCCACGCACGGCGCGGTGGCTTAAAGAGTGGGAGCTTGTGGCGGCACTATCACGGACGGGCACGGGAGAATTGTGAAGATCACGCCCGAGTGGAGAGTGTACATACTCTGCGCCACGTTGTGCGTGGCGCTAACGATCTGCTCACGCAACTTCGGCGATAGAGGTGGACCGTACTTCATGGCCTCTTTGACGGTCGCGGGCATCGTGTACCTCTTAGCGATCCGTGAGTTCTTCGCAACGCCAATTTTTCCGCGGCGCGTCGTCATCCTCGGGCTCGTCTTGGCTGCTGTGTGGCACATTGAATTTCTTCGGCTGCCCCCGGGCGCCGATGATGATATTCATCGATATGTTTGGGACGGGCACCTGCAGAGGCTCGGCTACAACCCGTATATTGTCGTTCCCAGCGACCCTGCGCTCGCCGGGTTGCATACACCCGAGACCCGCACGCTGAATAACCCGGATCTACCGAGCCCATATCCAGCAGGAGCGCAGCTTTTTTTTCGCGCAGTGACCGCGATTCAGGAGTCCACCTTTGCGCTGAAAGTAGCATTTGTGGTTTGCGAGTTCGCGATTGTTTTCGTGTTGCTCGATATCTTGCGTTGTACCCGGCAGGCAGCGCACCTGGTTCTGGCGTTCGCCTGGAACCCATTGTTGGCCATTGAGGTGGCGGGAAGCGGTCACATTGACATTGTTGGCGCGCTATTGTTGCTGGTATCGGCCGCTGCGCTAGTGCGCCGATGGCGTTCGACTGCGGCCGTCGCACTTGGGCTGGCTATAGCAGTGAAATTGCTGCCGGTCGTACTCTTGCCCCTATACTGGAAGCGGGTTCGCATTCGCGACGCTGCGCTGGCGGCAGCCGTGGTCGGACTCCTGTACGTGCCATTTCTTAATCACGGCCGCACTCCGATCGGCTCGCTTGGTACGTATTTGCAGAGTTTCCGCTTTAATGGTCCCGTGTTTGCAGCACTCGATCAGGTGGCGCCTCCACAGTTGCTAGCTGGGCTGGCAGTGCTCGTCGGATTAGCGACTGCAACCTGGCTAAGAAGCGCAACGCCTGAGTGGTCTCCGGACCTCTTTGCCTGGCCAATGGCAGCATCTCTTTTGTGCGCACCCGTCGTATTCCCATGGTATCTTCTCTGTCTGCTGCCATTTCTGATGTCGGGCTCGACGCTGCTGATCATCATCTGGACGGTGAGCATTATCCCCACATACGTCCAATGGCATTTGCGCGCAACTGGGCGTCCGTGGGGGTCGCTTCCTGGTTGGGTAATGCTGCTGGAATACGGATGCGTGGCAATAGCTGCCGCAGTTATCGCTTTGCGCCGGATCACACGACCGGCGGTGCAATGCTCAACGAACGAGGTCGTGTGATGCCTACTGCCCCGACACGCGAATTCATGTATCTTTGAACCTTCCCCCGTCATCTCTGACGATACTTGTTCAATTTCGTCGAGGAGCAAACCCATGACAAATGCGAACCGTGTAAGGATGATCCGTTTTCTGGCTTTCGCAGTGCTTCGCCTTGGTGCAACTTCATGGGCGCAGACGCGCCCGCCAATTCTCGAGCAGATCGCCAAGACCTATGGTCTCGATTCATGGGATAAAATTCAGGCGATCCGCTACACCTGGAATGGGGAAATCCCGGGACTTTTCAAGGTTTCTCATGCGTGGGAGTGGGAGCCGAAGACCGGCAAGATCTCCTACGAGGGGAAGGATAAAGAGGGAAAGCCTGTCAAGGTCACTTACATGAGCTCCGAGCTCAACAGCCAGCCCGACACCGTGAAGAACGAAGTCGAACCGGCTTTCGTCAATGATAATTATTGGCTCTTGTTCCCCTTCCATGCTTACTGGGACACCAGCGCCACCGTGACCGACAAGGGTATGCAAAAACTGCCGGTTGGCACAGGCTCGGCCGAGCTAGCCTCGGTGAAGTATCCCGCGGAAGCCGGCGGTTACACGCCTGGCGACACCTGGGATCTCTACGTTGGCAAAGACCACCGCGTTCAGCAAATGGTGTACCACCGCGGCGGGCCCAAGAAGCCGAGCCTCGTGACCGCAACGTGGGCAGACTACAAAAAGGCAGGTCCTCTGCTCATCTCAACGGAGCACCGCGGCACCGCCGATGGCAAGCCCCTGCACATCTTCCTTTCTGACGTAGCAGTTAAGCTGACAGGCTCGAATACCTGGATGAAAGCGGAATAGTTCGCGCGCAGGACGAAGCTAACTCCTAAAGCTCTCGGAACCGTAAAATGCTGGGACACAGTCGCTGCAATCGCGCTCGAGACCGATGCCGAGGCTGAGGAGTTCGGTCAATTCCTCGATGAGGAGAAGATTGCGGCGGAAGACCAGGACGGGAGTCACGCGCGACATTTTCCATATCTCAGAGTCCTTCGCTGCGGTTCGCCGCGCCTTCGACCGCGAAGGCGAACATGCGAATAAGCTGGCAAGAATCTTTAACTGTGCATGAAAGTTGTCCAAGCTTGCGGCAAAAAGCCATCGGAATCGAACCGGTGTCGTGTGATCCGTTCAAGAGTTAACGATCAGTCGCATCGTGGCAGAGGCAGGAACACCGTCCCGGCATCGTAAAATCCGGGTTCCCGTCCTCGACTGCCGCGCTTGAGGAATGGAACCTGCTTGCTCGCCCTTTCCAGCTCTGCGCGGATCTTCAGGTCGACCACCGGAAGGCCCGGTGAGACGCGAACTACTTTTACGTCGTCCAGCCCGACGACTGCGATGACCCACACTTCAAGGAATGGCGACTGCACCCTCTTCATCTCTTCGATCACGCGGTCGAAGTTGATCTCCTTGCCGTAGTTCCGAGCATGGACCACAAGCAGGTAGTCGCTGGGATAACTGCGCTTGCACTTCTTCCGGATGACGGTCATTATGTCGTCCACATTCTCTTCCCAATCCACATTCTCGATGTTGCGGGTGTTGATCACGTTTCCGTTTGCGGTCTGATCGATCTGCCGCAATTTGGTGTCGGGAGTGGCATCAACGGTCTCGACCTCGACCCACCACACATCGTCCTTCAACTTTGACAGCGCAAGCGCGAGCATGCCGGCTGCCCATGCTTCGCGCTCCCTCTTGAATCTCCCGTTTGTGCGCGCGTGGTCGATCCCGCACCTCTCACTGATGGTCTTCATGCGCACGATCGCGGTGTAAGGACTCATCGAGACCTGCGAATAATCGGAAGGCGGGACCATCTCGACGCGACAGTTCATGCAGCTCGGGTTGCGGTCCCCAATGATTTCCTCCTCACGCTGGCACCGTGGGCAGCAGAAAAGCACGTTTCTAACTGTAGGCTCCAAAGCGAGAGCCCGTCCAACACGATCCTGACTGTTCAGTGACAGTTACACAAGAAACGCAGCAAATCGCGGCTCGACGAGACGGTGATCGTCAGGCATTTGAGCTGCTGGAACACCAAAAGGCCAGAAAACGTCTGTTTCGTCCTCCCCTCAGACTACCTGGCGATCACGACGGTGGTGCAGGAACTGCTCAGCTTGGGCAAATCGCGATTTGCAGCCGTGCGGATCCGCAGCGTCGGGCGTTGCCCGCGAATGATCGGACAATAAGAGTCAGGCTCTAGCAGCGCGCCCTGGAGGCGCCGTCGTCCGGCACATCCGCCGTGACACGACTCGCGGAACTCGCACTGATTGCAGGTTTGAGGAAGTGTCCGTGCCTGCTCGAAGGGTGTTGAGCTCAGAATGTTGGCGCCTGTGGAGATAAAATCTGAAAGCGGCTCTCCCGATCCTGGCCAATAGACGCAGGGTTGTGTCGTGGCTCTTGGCGTCACTCGCACGGTGCTCACGCCACAACCGGCTCGGAGCGGTGGGAGTCCCGCCATCGCACGGACGAGCGGCTCGCCAATAGCGATTACGTCGGTCTCCTCAAAGAGACGCCGGAACCCCTCCCAATATTCTTCGTAGGTCAGGGCATAGATGTCCGATCGCACGGCTTGGTACACATTTACTCGCAAAGGAGCGTCAAACTGTTTGGCTACTCGCGCCACATCCACTAAACGCAAGTAGTTCGACTTCATCATGACGGCGATGATGGTTACAGGAATATCCACCTTCCGACACCGTTCTGCCTGCTGGTGGATGAGCGCCCAATTGCCGTGCCCGCGCTGTTCATCCTGTTCCGCTTGCGACGCGTAATCGAGTGAGAACTCGATGTCATGGAAGGCTCGCAGTTCATTGTTTTCCAGAACAGCAACACTATGGCCATTGGAAGTGATGGTGAGCTTGACCGGTTTCGTCTGCAGGTAGGCCAGTATTGCCTTGAAGTCGGGATGCATGCCGTTCTCACCGGTGCCGAGATTCACCGACCGTACGGGCAAGCGTTCCATGACTGCCTTCACTTGATCCAGGGAGAGACGATCCGCGCGGGTTGGATCGCGGTAGCAGAAGGCGCAGGCAAGATTACATTCGTTGGTGAGCCCGAGCCCGAGCGAAATACCGGCATCAGGCGTCATCATGCGAGATCCGAACGCCGAGGACTGGGCTATGACGCTGTTCATGCACCGTCCTTCATGCCCGGACCTGCGCGATGTGCCAGGCAATGCGTGTAGCGGGCGACTGAGACAAACTCCGGTCGCCTGCCCAGCTTGCGCTCCAGCTCGAAAATCCGCTCGTACTCATCATTTCGCGGAACCCTTGGCGGCAAGTAATCCGATATGACCCGTACGCCACGCTCTGCAGTCACCGCGAGTGACGATTCTAGCAGCATGGCTTCCAGGCTCTCCGCCGTAAATAGCCGCACCCTTCCTCCGTACAGGGACTCATGTCCCCACTCAGCGGTGAGATTATGCTCGGTCGCGGCCAAATCGCCGTCTTGTATCGCGGCCTTTAACACCTCACCTGCCTGGTTACGCACCAATACCGAGATTATGCTAGACGGATCTCGCAAGGCGCGAGCCGCACTGCGCAACACAGCACACGGGTCGTCGACATATTCCAGGATATTGTGGCAAAGAATTAGATCAAACGACCCGGCGTGGCACAAGTTTGCGAATTGGGCGGCGTCGCCGTGTTTCAGCGCAATCCTCTCCGTAACTCCTGCTTCCTGTGCGGCACGCTTCGCGAAATCCAGCATCGGTAGGGACGCATCCAGCAACGTGACGTGAAGGCCAAGTCGCGCCAGGCGCACCGCGATCGCGCCGGTACCGCACCCAAGATCCAGAGCGTGCAAAGACCGTGTGGCCTGCGGCAGAACGTCATTCAAGTTGGCAAAGGCGAGATCGAGGCGCAGTCGGCCCTCGGGCGTCTCGAGATAGCCGGCGTACTTCGCTGCGCCGGTCCGGAACCGTTCGAAGTCGTCATCGGCGGTCATTTCCTTCATGCGCCACTCAGGCGAAGTCGCGCCGTTCGAGTCGCAGGTGAGTACCAGAGCGTATACCGAAAGGATTAGGAACGACAAGTCGGCTAGTGACGCGTGAACATGGGCGACCGAAATTCTCAATCGCCGGATTACTCGCGGATGACGGGCAAACCTTCCCCAATCGGATTACGGAAGGTTAGCCGACGATCCACCAAGAATCGTCGCGTCTGTTGTGTCCGATGAAACGGCGAAGATCTCGGTTATCCGGCTATATCAGGAGGGTGACAAGACCCGTGGCCATGAGCGCCGCTGCCCAGACCAAATCGAAGTTGAACCACGCCTTACGTAGCAGCGCTAGGCCCAGCTTTCGATAGACTACCCAAGCGAGCAGCCCGGTGACCGCAAGATAGGCAACCGTATGGACACCGGTGGCGAGCATCCCCGCTAGGGGACTGGCGGTCGGAGATATGTAATTGTGGCCCGCTATTCGGCCGTGTGCTTCAACGGTGTTGCTTCCCAGCAGCACCGGCACCACCATCAAACCGGCGCCGTGCGCAGAGGCCATCAGAAACGACCAGACGGTCAAGTCTCGGAAGCCTACCTGCATTCGGACCCAACGCGGGTGACGATGTCGCACTAGGCAATAGATCCCAAGGCCGACCATGACCGCCGCGACGAAGTAGCGGATGACGATGAGCGGCAGCGTCATGCCGAGAAACGCGGTAGTCAGCACCACGCAGCCAATGGCCGCCGCGTGGCCGACGGCAATCGGAACGAGCGATCTGGCTACTGCGCTCCCCTTTTGCTCCTGCATCCCCTGCGCCACCGCGAACACCCATCCCATCCCAGGATTGAGTCCGTGGAAGGCGCCGAGGAGCAGCATCAGCCAGAACACCGTCGAAGTCAGTCCGGCATGTGTCATTGCGTGTCCGAGTAACAATAGGAGTCCGACGATGCGTCGCCCCCTTCCAGCCGTACCTGGTGTGCGCGCAACCCGTCAAACTCGAGAAAGAAGTTCTCATCGAGCTTGATCCCGCCCTTTCGGTTTGTATCGATCTTCACCATCCAACTCTTTACACCATCAGGATAGAACTGCTCATCCCACGGAGAGTAGAGCGAGTTCGTAAAGTAGACGCGCTTGCCATCGCGGCTGATCTCGACCATCTGCGGACCACCGTTGAGAGACTCCTTGGGCTTCTTCGGGTGAGCCGCTCGGCGCACGATGCCACCGAGGTGGATCGAGCCGGCCTTCTTCGGGCTTGCGGGATCGGAGACGTCGTACTGGATGAACTCACCTGTCCCCCAGCAAGAAACGTAGAGAAAGCGGTCGTCGAGTGAGAGGTTGATGTCGGTTACCAACGGTGGTACGGCTTTGAAGCCTTGCAGCAGGGGCGGCAGGTTTCCTGGATCGGCCGGCTCAGCGGGAATTTCAATCACCTTGCGCACTGCCCATTTGCTGTTCTTGCCTCCCTCCTCGCGGTACCACATCCAGATGGAGGACGAAAGATCTTTCAGAGAAACGACGACACCCACGAATCCAAAGGTCTTGTTGGGATCGTGGGCGGGCCGAAGCTCCAGCACCATCTGTTGCTCCGCGCCCAGGTCAAGTTCCTGCAGGTGCCGGCGCTTGTCCAAGTCCCAGATGTGCAGCTTGCGGCCGTACTTTCCCGCCAGCAGCAACTCCGGGTTCAGGCCGTCCTTCACCATATTCGGCGTGCCCCATTCGGAGGTGATCATGGTGTCGTGCCCGAGGTGCCACCAGAAATCGTAAGCCAGATCCTGGGGGCCGCGCTCCTTCTCCCACTGGCCCTTCAGCTCAAACGTAGTGGCATCCATCAGGAAGATGCCGCCCGGACCATCGCCACTGGCCGAACCGAGCGCGCTGCCATAAATGCCGTCGGGGCCGCAATGAATAGTGTGTGGCGACGTGTAGCCGGTCTTCTTAATGAACTCTTCAGGCTCGATCACTTTCACGATCTCGGGATGGTTGTGACCCGCTTTCGTATCCACGATGTGAATCCGGGACGATGCGATACCCGGAACGATTAGGTATCGACGCTCCATATGCGGGTGCGGGTTCTGCGGGCAGAGGCACGCACTACAAGCGTTCCAGCCGAAGTGATGCAACTCATTATCGTTGCGCGGAAAATCCACTTGGCCGACGACTTGGCCAAAAGTGGGCGAATGCTGATCGACATCAATAACGCCTATGGCGTCGCGTTTCCCGTTCTTGCCGACGTTCAGCAAAGAGACGTAAGCGATGTGTTCC
>Ga0209468_1001510_pt1 | contig 10259 bp, 7 predicted proteins | sample GraSoiAngelo_102_FD_185871 | JGI IMG/M metagenome (GOLD analysis project Ga0209468, IMG submission 185871) | Grasslands soil microbial communities from the Angelo Coastal Reserve, California, USA - 14_0903_02_40cm (SPAdes) (version 2) | ecosystem: Environmental > Terrestrial > Soil > Grasslands ...
CGGGAAGAGCAAGAGATCGCCGCCAAACCAACGGACAGTCCTGAAGCTTACGATGCCTACCTGCGAGGGCTGGCTTATACACTGAAAGCTGCCGACACAACCACCAACGCCCTTGGCGCGCAGAAATATCTTAGAGAAGCGGTGCGCTTGGACCCGAAGTTCGCGCTTGGTTGGGCGCTGCTGTCATACGTTGATGCGGCCAGCTACCGCAACCAGGCTCTTCAACCAACGGTCGCCCTCCGGGAAGAGGCGCGGCAGGCAGCCGAAACCGCGCTGACTCTTCAACCCAATCTCGGCGAGGCACTGCATGCCAAGGGATATTACCACTACGCCTGCCTGAAGGATTACGACACCGCGGTGCGTTACTTTGAGCAAGCACGCCAGCTCCTGCCCAATAGCAGCCGGATTCTTGAATCGCTGGCCTATTTGGAGCGGAGGCGAGGCCAGTGGGACCGGAGCGAGTCGTACTTCAACGAAGCCGAGCGGCTCGACCCGCGCAACCTTCACCTACTCACCCAGCACGCGGTTACCTACATTCATTATCGTCGTTTACCCGAAGCCTTACGAAAGGCTGATCAAGTTCTCAATATCTCACCAGATGACATAGATACTATTGCGCTAAAGGCGGCTATCGCACAAGCCGAGGGTGATCTGCCGCGTGCTGCTGCACTACTCGCTCCGCTGCATCCGAACGCCGACAACCCCGACGCCTTGGGAACACAAGTGTACCAAGCGATCTTGGAGCGCCGCCCTGCACCGGTCATCCCTCGGCTAAAGGAAATACTCGCCAAGCCCGATCCAGCGTTGGGTTATAGCAATGGCGAGCTGCGCTTTTTTTTAGGCTGGGCGCAGGAAGTCGCCGGCGACCATGCCGCCGCCCAGGGAAGTTGGCGACAAGCGCGCAGCGAACTGGAACCTTTCCTCAAAGAACAGCCGGAAAATTATTACCTCATTGGAGATCTCGCGCTCGTCAATATGGGTCTCGGTGACAAAGCCGCCGCGTTGGCTCTGTCGGAACGGGCCATGGCCGCGAATCCGATCGAGAAAGACCCCTTGACTGGTCCTTGGTCGCTCGAGATCCTCGCCCGGGTGGCGGCGCAGATGGGAGAGCCCGACCGCGCCATCGCCGCTTTACAGAAACTACTTTCGATACCGTACGCGGGCGTTTTCTCTGCGGGCCCGCTCACTCCTGCGCTGCTCCGGCTCGATCCAATGTTCGATCCGCTCCGGAATGATCCCCGGTTCCAGAAACTTACTGCCTCGCCCGCACCGAAAAAACGGTAAAGTTCAACTAGGCTGTTCTACGAAAAGGAGCCATGCTCGACAAAAGATGAAATATTGGGAAATCCACTGACAATCTCAGCAAAGCCGGTTGGAGTTGGGGCTACATCTCAGCGATTGATTCTGAGGGGCGAACAATCTGGATTGCTGACGCGCATCGCCGCGACGGAAGGCGTTACGTTGTGCACGCAGATGAAAGGCTCACCGCTGTTCTGGAACTCGAATTGGCGATTCGAGCTGACTTCTAGAGTTTCACGCGAACCCCCCGCTTTTTTGGAGTACCAGACTCAGTCCATCGGGTCATTTGAAAGTGTTCCCACTATCTTCAGGTGGAATGCCTTCTGTTTGTTGCTCTGACGGTCGGCTGAAAAGCACTTGATCTGACACCGTAGCTCTGCACGGAGGAACTCTGCTTTGGATTTCGACGGCTCAGTTTCGGGCATAGCGTGTTGGTCGCCTAATGAGAATTAGATTGCATTTTGCAATCTATTTCTTGCCCTTGGGAGGGGAAGGCGATTAAGGGCTGCACGGCGCGCATTGTGCCGAAATTATTCGGGATTTGGAAGCGGAATCTTAAACGCCAGCATCGTAGACGTGTGCAAAGATCGTCAATGGCATCATGGCCGGATCATTTGCGTTCCAGCAATCAAAAACGATTCTGGTGCGATTTGGTGACGTGGAAAGAGCATCCGGCGAATATTTGACTGATCAGAGGGAAGTCGCCGCGACCGGCTGCATTTGTTTTTTCGGACAAATTCGGACACTGGAACTGCGTAATTCTGCGCGATTCGTGCAAACTGCCTGATTTGTATTTTGGCCTCTAACGCGCAGCATACTGCATGTTTGTAGCGGAATTGCGCAAAGTCGCGAAAACTTCAAATTGGGTTCGAATCCCGTTAGGGTCGCAGCTGCTTGCAGCACGCTTGAAAAAGCGTGTTTGAGGATGCGGCTGCGATGCATAGTTTGAAAGTCGAATGCAAGAGGCGTTCTACCAGTCAGAATCTGATCAGCCGCATCCGGGGCGGGCGCGGGCGATCATCAAGGCACATCCGGAAGTTCGCCAGTTAATGGTGCGCAATCCATCGACTGCGCTGATTGCTGTCTCGATCGTGGTCCTGCAAACGGCGATCGCGTACGCAATGGGCGCGTTGGGATTTGGTTACTGGTGGCTCAGTTTACTTATCGCTTTTTGCATCGGCGCGTTCGCCAATCATGCCAATTACGTCATCATTCATGACGCAACGCACAACCTGATTTTGCGGAGTTCGAGCTGGAACAAAATGGTGGCGATCATTGCCGATCTTCCGAACCTCACGCCAGGCGCGATGGGGTTTCGCGTTTATCATTTGAAACATCATTCTCACCAGGGCGATTACGAATACGACGCCGATTTGGCGAACCATTGGGAGGCGCGACTAGTGGGCAACAAATGGTACTGTAAGGCGATCTGGCTGATGCTTTTTCCGTTCTTTCAGGTAACTCGCCCTCCTCGGCTAAAGGCGATCAAGATGTGGAACCGATGGTTCTCAATTAATCTCGCGTGCGCAGCGGCGTACGATGTAGCGATTGTGTATTTCTGCGGCTGGGCAGGGTTCCTTTATCTCGTATTCGCGTTCTTCTTTTCGATCGGGCTGCATCCAGTGGGCGCGCGCTGGATTCAGGAGCATTACACGTACGATTTCGACCAGGAGACGTTCAGCTATTACGGGCCGATCAATCGGGTGGCATTGAACATGGGCTATCACAACGAGCATCACGATCTGCCCTCGATTCCGTGGAACAATCTGCCGAAGCTGCGCGCGATGGCGCCGGAGTTTTATGACAATCTGAAATATCATTCCTCATGGAGTCGCTTGCTGTTGCAATTCGTTTTTGACAAGCGATACAGCCTCTATTCGCGAGTTGAACGAATGAAAGAATCCCACGACCGCGGCTCTCATGCGGCTGCCGAGACGACAAACGGTCGGAATGGCAATCTTGATCTCAGCGCTCGGCCTATTAGTTTTTGAATTATGGCGGACCGACTAGACCAAGAAAGGACGCTGGCCAGGCAGCCCCTTTACGTCTCGAACAAGAACGAAACGTTCCGAATGTTCGAGAGCGATTTCATGGAGTTCTTTTCGCGAGTGCATCCGGCGACTCCGCTCATTTTGTACCTTCCGGTGGTTGGCTACATGCTCTACGTCTCACTTTCGCAAAGGCAATTACCGGTGCTGGCGGTGACTGCGCTGTTTTTACTCGGCATTTTGCTCTGGACGCTGCTCGAGTATCTCATTCACCGATACATCTTTCATTACGAACCCAAGACGCGGATCGGAAAACGGTTGCACTTCATAATCCACGGCGTTCACCACGATTATCCAAACGACGCAAGGAGACTCGTCATGCCCCCGAGCATCAGCGTTCCGCTCGCTTTTCTTTTTTACGGCGTTTTTCTTCTAATTTTCGGACGTCTGACCCCGTGCGTTTTTGCCGGGCTAGTTTTCGGTTACGTTTGTTACGACATGCTTCATTACGCCACGCATCATTTTCCCATGAAACACGGCGTCTGGCTTTGGCTTAAGCAGTATCATCTTCGCCATCATTACCGGGACGATCAGGTCGGATATGGCATCAGCTCGCCGCTTTGGGACTACGTGTTTGGGACCACGCGAAAGTAATCGCATTGCGTTCGCCTGGCCACGCTCATTGCTGAAATCCGAAGGCTACAACTCCACTAAAATCTTGTCCTAATATCCGAAGCTCGGTAGATTGGTGCCCCGACACGGAACTCCGCGTTATGCAAACGCAGCGGAGACTTCGTAAGGAATCTAGTGAATCATAAAAATTGCCACTTTTGCTGGGAAATACCGTCCGAGGAGAGCGGAGCGAGCGGAAGAAACTGTACGGTCTGATGAATCAAGACCCGGCAAAACTTAGTCTGAGCAATTTTCTGACGGGTGAAAGCGACGACCCGCTCCAGGCTCCAGCGACCTTTACAAACTGGATTCGCCTTGGTGCGTGGGCGGTCGAGTTGTACGAGCCTGAGCTCCTGGCCACGGCAGATGCGCGCACGCTAATTAGGTATCGGGGTAAACCGCGCCCGGTCATTAATCTCTGTTCCTATAATTATCTCGGTCTTGCCAATCACCCGGAGGTGCTTGCCGCTGCGCACGAGGCTCTGAGGACTCACGGCCTGGGAGCGTGCGGTTCACCCATGCTCTCAGGAATGACCGATCTGCATCGTGAACTCGAACGGCGCGTCGCAAAATTTCTCCAACGCGAGGACGCAATGTTGTTCAACAGCGGCTTCGGCGGCGCGCTGGGCACCATCTCTGGACTGCTTCGCAAGAGCGACGTCGCCATTTTGGATAACCGTTCGCACCTTAGCCTTCGAGATGGCGCAGTGCTGTCCCGCTGCCGGACAGAGAAGTTCGAGCACAACGATCCAGCGTCGCTTGATGCCGCCCTGAGCCGTCAAAAAGGACGACGACAACTTGTGATTATCGAAGGCATTTACTCTATGGATGGCGATTTCGGCAATCTAAAGGAATTGCTTGCCGTGGCAGAGTCGCATGGCGCGAGCGTTTTCATTGATGAAGCACACTCGATGCTCGCGTGCGGTGAGAATGGTCGTGGAGCGGCTGAGCATTTTGGCGTAGAAGAACGCGTTCCACTCGTCTACGGGACGTTCTCCAAAGCTTTTGGCGCTCTGGGAGGCTTTGTTGCTGGTTCAAAGGAGACACTGCAATATCTGCGTTTCTATGCGCATCCGTACGTTTATTCCTGCGCGCTGCCGCCCGTGGTCATCGCAGCCATTCTGAAAGCGTTGGAGCTCGGCACCACTCAGCCGGAATTACGTGCGCAACTTTGGGAGAACGCCGATTATTTCCATGCGCAACTTCAAGGCCTCGGACTCGACGCCGGAGCATCGACAACGTATGTGATGCCCATTGTCATCGGAGACCGAGAGCGCATGTATCGGCTTGGGCATGAACTTCGGCAGCGCGGCCTTTGGGTTGCGCCAGTGGATTATCCGGCTGTACCGCAAAATCGAATCTGTTTTCGCGCCTGCGTAACCGCCAAACACACACGCGCCGATCTTGACGAAGCTTTGAACATTCTTGCGGACACGCTGGTTCCGGCGCTCTTACAAAAGCAGACCGCATGATCTAAATGACGAAATCCGAATGACGAAAGAATGACGAAGCACCAATGATGGAGGAATCACGGCGCGCCGTTTTTCGGATTTGGACCTGCAGGAGCTGGCCACAAATTTGATGTCGCGGTCGACAGAGATCCAGACTTCGCGCATCGAAGCCACTTACAAAGCACGCGAAGTGGAGGGAGTTCTCGACCTGTACTTTTATAGGCCCATAGGATTTCGGCTGGCCGAGTTTTTTGCACATCTCAAAATGACGCCGGCGGCTGTGACGCTGCTGGCCGGCATCTGCGGTGTCATCGCGGGGCATCTTTATTACTATCGCGATTTGCGCATCAACATCGCTGGCATGGTGCTCCATGTCTGCTCTAACGTACTCGACAATGCGGATGGCCAACTCGCGCGCTTGACGCGCCGGGAAAGCCGCAAGGGCCGCATCATTGACAGCATTGCCGACCATTTGGTCTTTGTGAGCATTTACCTGCATTTGGTTCTGCGTGGTCTGGCCGAAGGTTCCTCGCCGGCGATCTGGTGTCTGGCCATTGCTGCTGGAATCAGTCACGCATTGCAAGGAGCAGCGGCTGATTATTACCGCAGCACCTACTTGTATTTTGTAGCAAATGGAACACGAGCCGAAATAGATTCCTCCTCTGGATTGCGCTCTGAGTATCGAGCATGGACGTGGCGTCAGCGGCCCTGGGATAAACTTCTTCTCGCGCTGTATCTGAATTTCACGCGCCAACAAGAAATGCTCGCGCCCCAGCTGAAAAAGTTGCGCGAGACAACCGGCGAAGTGTTCGACGAGAAAATCCCAGCTTGGCTGGAGCAGGGTTATCGAAATTCCGCTGGCGGGATGTTTAAGTGGTGGGGTTTATTGATGACTAACAGTCGAATGCTGGTCTTGTTTGCTCTTCTGTTCCTTGGCCAGCCGATTTATTACTTTTGGTTTGAACTCATCCCGCTGAACGTGCTGTTCATTTGCCTGCTTGTGCGTCAGGAGAAAATGGCAGAATCGCTGGAGCATCTGATCATGACGCCGCGGCATTCTGCCTAGGCGTTCTGCATCTGTGTCGCAGATCGAAGTCTCAGAAGTGACCTCGCGCCGCGAGCGCGACGCGTTCATCAAATTTCAATGGCAAATTTATACCGATGATCCGGCATGGGTGCCGCCGCTGATCATCGAACGCAAAGCGTTCCTTGATCGCAAACATCATCCATTTTACAGGCACGGGGACGCCGCGTTATTCCTGGCTCGAAAAAACGGCAAGATCGTTGGCCGAATCATGGCCAGCGACGATCCAAACTACAATTCGGTGCACCAATCGAATGTCGGCTGTTTCGGCCTGTTTGAGTGCATCGACGAATGCGATGTAGCCGCTGCGCTGTTTGAAGCTGCGGAGGGTTGGGTTCGCAACAAAGGGCGAACTGAGATCATGGGCCCGATCGATTATTCAACCAATTACGTTTGCGGCCTGTTGGTCGATGGATTCCAGTTTCCGCCCACCATCTTGACCGCGCACAATCCGCCGTATTACCAGCAGTTGATCGAGAGCTGCGGGTTTGCAAAAGCGAAAGATTTGTACGCGTGGTGGTTTGCCGATCCGTCAAAAGCGGTGGCGCAATTGCGACGTCTCGCTAGTCGCGTTCACAGGCATTGCCCCGTCACTTTTCGTCCAGCGAATCTCAAAAATCTTCGGGATGAAAGCAGACGGCTCCGTGAAATTTACAATCAGGCGTGGGCAAAGAACTGGGGCTTTGTGCCGTTCACAGAACCGGAGATCCAGTTCATGACCAAAGAACTAAAGCCGCTGCTAATGCCGGGGTTTGCCTGGATCGCCGAGAGCGGGAATGAGCCTGTTGGATTTGCGCTGGGCCTGCCGGACATCAATGTGGTCCTGCGCGATCTCAACGGACGTCTGACGCGCTTTGGCTTGCCGATCGGCTTGATAAGATTGCTATTCTACAAAAATCGCATCCAAAAAGGCCGGCTGATAGCTCTCGGCGTGATTGAAAAATACCGACGCGCCGGAATCGCAGAGACGCTCGTGCTGCGGGTCATAGAAGAAACAATGGTAAAACGCGGGATCACCGGCGAGTTGAGCATGACGCTTGAAGACAATTTAATGATCAATCGTTTTTTGGAAGCGATCGGAGCGGATCGCTACAAGACGTATCGAATTTACCGCAAACAGTTACCCTGCTGACAACGACTGCCAAATGACGCTGCGGCCGCCGGGGCTTCGTAAAACGGAGCTTCGTCTTGCTGGGCGGCCGTCAGATCACGAATGCGCTCGGGCCCGCGACGCCGTATCCTTGACACCCGACTTGCCAGCATCCCCGCCACTTCCCGGCCGGCGTATTGCAGCGGATGGCTCACGGCCAGTGAGGCCTCCGCGGTGCAATAAACGCCGCATCCCGCCTGGCAATCCTTCTTCCGGTTGTAGCTCAGCAAATCTTCCCGCGTGATCTCGAGAATGTGCCTCTCGGTCCGCACCTGGCTGCAGAGCCAGAACTTGCCGGTCGATGACACGAAGAAATATTTATAGCCCGCGATGCAGGTCCATTCGATCTGTTCCTGCCGCAGCATCTTCTTTTGGTAAGCGAAAAGGTTCCAGCTCGAGTGAATCTTCTGGCCGCTGCGCTTCAGTTTCTCCTGGTGGTCGAGAAAGCGGAGCAGCGGCTCGCTCGCACTTGCATCGCGCAAGGCGCGGTCGTGCACGAGATCGTCGTGGACCACGCGCGCATGGACCGGGATGCCCAAGTCGAGGCAAGTGTCTATCACCTGTCCCATCTCATCGAGCGTCTCTTTGAAAAGGACGCCACTGACTTGCGGCTTGATCTTCGAATCTTTGAACCAGTCGAGCTTGTGCACGATCGACTTCATCGCTTTGCGTGTGCTCGCGATCGGCGTCATCCGGTCCACGGAAATTTGCAGTCCATCGAGGCCCGCTCCTTCAAGGTCCGCGAGGAGCTGGCGGTTCAGGAGAAACCCGTTTGTGGACATGCTCACTTTGCGAAAACCGAGGGATTTTGCGTAACGCACTACCTCCACAATGTCCGGATGCTTGAGCGGTTCGCCCCCCTGCAGACCGAGGCGCATGACGCCGAGCTTCCGAATGTGGTCCATCCACTTCTTGAGATCAGCCAGGGCCGGATGCGGAATCGAGTTGTTGAACTCGTTGCAATAATGGCAATCCAGGTTGCACTGTTCGGTCACGTACAGGTGCGCAGACCACGGTTTGGTGTCAAAAACGCGAGGGACCTGCCGGAGATCGAGCATTCGTTCCCCTATCACAGTCATAGACGCGGTGTCAAGCAACTAGGCTAGTTCCTAATCCTGCTGGAAGCGATCGGCGCGGAGAAGGAGAAGACGTGTCGAACCTAGCCGGCGGCACTCTGACTCCGCAAAGCCCACAGTGCCCAAGCCGCGCGTGCCAGCTGAATGGCAGCCGTGGCGGCTTCCCACCAGGCGATGAGTTTGAAGGCTCCGGCCACAGTGCCAAGGATAAGCCCGAGCGCGAGAATCCAGACGTAAATATTCCGCCGTCCGCCCACGAGACGGAAGATACGATCGAAAGGCCCCAGCTCGCTGATCGATTTTCCGTAGTAGCGAACGATGCTTGCGCGCGCCAGTGCGTTCAGCACCTCGGCGCCAATAAGGAGACCGAGATAAGAAAAGGCATCGGGTAATTTTCCGGAAACGCTGAGGTGCCAGGCGAGTGCGAGCCACCATGAATTCTCGAACAAGGCATCAAAAAAATGTTCGAGCTTGCCGGCGTTCGACGTCTCGAGTTTTGCTCGCGCTAGCTTCCCATCAAGTCCGTCAAGGACACCCACAACTAGGGCAAGCCCCAATCCCCACGCGACGTGACCGGTTACCAGAAGAACAGTGACTGTCCAAGCAACAACATTGCAAAACAGGGTCAACTGATTGGGTGTGATCGGCGTCTTACAGAGACGAGAGACAAGAAAGGTCTCAATCGGAGCATGAAACCATGCGGGAATGTCTAGGGGACCCTTTTGTATTGAATCGAACAGAACGCGCTTTGCCAGTTTTCTATTCGAAAGCGATGGCGCAGGAAACCAAAATGGCCTGAGTTTTCGACGCATCGAGACGTAGTATAAGGGCTGAGCGGAGACATCCAGCGCGGCTAAACTATCGTGCTCCAATCCGTTGCGCAGACCTTGTTCAAGAAAACCGTTTTGCGCCGAAGCCCAATCGTATTCCAAAAGAGCTGGGCCGCACAGTTTCCCTCGGGCAGTATCTGGCGCGGAACCGATGAGGTCCTGAATCCGTGACCCCACGCCGGAGTCCACCAGAACCGTGGGCGCATTTTGCGAAACGAGGGCACGCAACAATCGAGGATCGAAAACAGAACCGGCAGGAATAACAAGTAGAAGTGGAATTGCGTCGGAGTTGCGAGGCCAGACATCGACAATCTGCTGCAGCCTCACCGGTCCAGCTGGACGAGTGCGAAGTATTAAATTCAACTGTGCCCGCGCCCACGATGGCCGGGCCAGTTCCCTTGCGATCTGGTCGGGCGTGTTGGAAAGAACCGTTGCGCGTTCAATTCCGCAACGTTGCAGTGTGCGAAGCAGGCGTTCCAACGTGGAAATGCCGCAAAGCTCAACCAGCGCGCTGGGGTCGTCGGCCAGAATGACGCATTCGTTAACCATAAATTTTCAAGATTGGATACGGAATCCACCTTACCGGAGCAAGTCGAGCAACAGCTCAACGGCCGCAAGCTTACAATAAATTCGCCTTAGCCTCGACATTCGCTAGGCTTTCTGCTTGTGGCAAAAAATAACGGCTCGACTTTAGCAGATAATTTGCAGC
>Ga0209468_1001511_pt1 | contig 10256 bp, 10 predicted proteins | sample GraSoiAngelo_102_FD_185871 | JGI IMG/M metagenome (GOLD analysis project Ga0209468, IMG submission 185871) | Grasslands soil microbial communities from the Angelo Coastal Reserve, California, USA - 14_0903_02_40cm (SPAdes) (version 2) | ecosystem: Environmental > Terrestrial > Soil > Grasslands ...
AGGTAGTCTGCCTTCGAGTTGTGTCTCGTACGAGAAGTAGCTCAGAGAGCTGCTGCCGAGCCCGCGCTGGTATGAAGCGCCAAAATGCGTCGCACCGCCTAACTGATATTCGCTCCGGATGCCGTTCATGTCGAAGTAAATGCCAGCGCTCCTCAGGCGTGTTTGCGTCCCGTAACCACTCAGATTCGAGAAGAAGGCGTCGGGCGGGCTAAAGTGTGGGTTGCCGCCCGGTAGCGCTGAAATCCACGCGGTCCGGTACAGCGCTCCCCAGCTAACCCGTCCTTTTACTTGATATTCCCAGCGCAAGCCTGCCCATGTCTGCCGCAACGCGAACATCGAGTGTTTGTCACGCACCGAGTTATGGCCGAGTCCGTAAAAATTCTCATCGGGCCGCCACTGGTACGACGATTCCGCAATCAGAGAGCCTGCGGGGGTTGCGCTCACCCACTGAATTCCAACTTCTTGATAATCCTTAAAGGTCTCCAGTCCGACGAAGTGCAGTCTATTAGATTTTCCCGCATTGAAGGTGTAGGTCCCACCGCCACCGAAGCCCGCCCCTTCGCCGGATCCGCCAAAGCGCGCTTCGACGCCGTGCCGCCGCAACTCCTCAGTCCACAGGCTCACTCGCTCGCGAATCTTATGACGTTCAAAGGCGATGAACCCCCGTTCCGTGCCGATCGACAGCCTATGAAAGGGCCACGAGAGTACTTCGAGAGGAGCCAGCAGCGGGGGACGCGTTTCCCGGATCTCCTCGGGAGCCCTAATCCGGCCCCCTTCTGCCAATTGCTGGGCCGGAGATATAGGCCCGAGCAGCATGCTGAGTACGGCGACACTTATCGCTCGATCGGCCAGCATGTTTCGACAGATTATACGGCGAGAAAGAATGGGAAGCCCCTTTCCACTTGCTGTGTTCGTTCGTCCAAATATCAACCGCCTGGGCGTTGCTGACCTGGTAGCCGGTTTCGAGCGCACGTCATTTGCTTGGTGCAATAACTCGAAGGCATCCAGGCCAGCGCCCGCATGGCTTGGGAATTCAGGTTTGTCAAATTAGTTCTTAGATCGGGAGAGGCGGTGCGCGATTTGTGCAGGCGCTAGCGTGGAGTCTTGCAGAAGGAACAAATGCGATGGGGCGAAGACGCCCGACTATTCCATCGGGCAGGGGCAAATGTGGTCTGTCGATAGATACTGCTGAGATGTTGGCTGAGGTCCCGTGCGCCGGACGGGCTTTTGCGCAATTAGCAGGAGTCCGCGATGACGTTCCACCACGAATCCATTCATGCTGGAAATCGTCGTCGTCAGGAGAAACTGCCGACAGGACAAACGCGAGTATGCCCAGCCCGCCGAGCAAGATTGCGGCGCGGCCATGCGGCGGTTTTCCACGCCTCCGGATAACAAACGCAACAGCGCCCAGCAGCAGAAAGCACAAGCTCAGAGGTGCGCCCACTCAAAGGCCTTTCTTTCGAATGATCGAAATATTGGGCCCGGATAATCGCGAAGAATTGGGGGAGATCTCACTAGAAACTTTACATCGGCGGTACTTATAGCTGCGCACACTGATAATGTCAAGATAAAAGGGCCGTCGCGGTTTTCGAAGGTTGGGGATTTGCTTTCGTCACCATAGTCAGTCAGTCGAGCGGCAGTGAGTCGAGAGCTTCGATCACGCAGCCTTCTGAGGGCAACCTTCACATCCTTCCGCAAAGAATGCGAAAGGATGCGGCACCGCCCGGTGCCGTGGCGGATCTAAACTGTCGTTGCGAAGCATGGACACCGTCCACCCGCTACTTGAGGGTGTAGGTGCCCTCACAATCCCACGTGACGGTCCCGTCGGCATTCCCCTTGCCCTGGCAGCCACCTTCGCCTTTCGCGCTTGCGAACTTCCCAGTTCCGCCTACCATGGACCACTTGTTGCTCCCGGATTGAAATTGTCCGCCCTTCACCATGCCCTTGCCTGCGCTGGCGTAGGTGTAGTGAATCTTGTCACCATTTTCTGCCGTGACCACGAACACCCCATGCCACGTGGTCGTGTCTCCCATGGTTTCGTTGAATTGCGTGCCGATACCTTCTTTCTCCTTCACGCCGCCCACTTCGCTCTTGGTGGCGGTGCAAGTCGTTTTGGTGACTGCATAGCTATGATTCGCCTGGTCGCCCACGTCAATACTGTGTGCGTCCGACGGCTGGCCACAATTCCACTGCGACACCAGCTTGTCCTTCGCCAGCAAAAGCGATGACAGCAGCAACACAGAGCACCCGATCAACCATAATTTGCGCATATCCTCATCTCCTGTGAAGTTGTGAACTCAACCTAGGGCCCTAGAGATTCCAAACGCCGGAAATTACTTCATCTCCGCCTTGGTCGCCTTGCCTTTCAGTTCAACTACGATCACATCCATTCCGTTGTCGCCGGTGTTCTCCGGCAAGTGGGTGGTGGCCGCAGCGTATTGTGCATCGCCTGCCTTGCCGGCAAAGCTTTCCGTTTTCCCGTCCGGATAGCTGAACTGCCCCTTGGCGTCGGTGAGGAACACTGCAACCGTGGCCGGATGGCTGTGCATGACCGACTTCTCGTGCGGGCCGTAGTGCACCTTCAAAATTCGTACCTGATCGTTTTCGCTCACTACCGTGTAATGCTTGGGATCAACCTTGGCCGCGTCCTGGGCCGAGAGGATTGGGGCGAAACAGACGCACAACGCCACACCATAAAGCGCTAGTCGCACTCGCATGTTGCTCTCCTTGGTTTGTGGGATCTGTTCGAAAGGCACCCAACCCTACTCCGGCAGCGTTGCTGATGTCAATTGGGCTTTCATTCGGTCGAATCGGTAAGAACCTGAACTTTGATACGCAGAAAGTGCTCGACGGATTGAAGATTGTGAGCCTGAGCCACGGCAGTGGGCGACCTGAGCCCAACCTGAGGCGAAGACGATGGCACTCTTCAGCGGGACAAGAGTCCCGCGTCACCGGGAACTGAATTTCCGGGTGTCTCTCCAGCATCTTCCATGCTAGAATTAAAAAAGTTCTTTTCAGACCCTCGCGGTCGCACTGGGGAGTGCGCGCCGTACATGCCTCCGCGCGCCGTTTCGCGGACGGTCGCACCTAAATCTATGCCGCTCGCTGGCCATTGAGCGCGAGTTCGGCTGTTTGGCATTGTTTGTTGGGTTAAAGTTCTTCGCCACTTCGCGCCGGGTTGAGCTTTCTGTGGTTGGTTGCTGTCGGGTCAGGAGCCGGCATGAAGGCACTCGAGCGTCAAATCTCTTACGCGGCTTTTCTGGACCAGCTCCGGTCCGCTTCTACTCGTGTACTCTTGCTCGATTATGACGGCACGCTCGCGCCTTTTACCGTGGATCGCAGCTTGGCATTGCCGTATCCGAATGTGGCCGAGCGGCTGATGCGCATCATGAAAACAGGAACACGCGTTGTTCTCATCAGCGGCCGCCCCGCACGCGAAGTAGTGAGTCTCATTGGGATCGATCCCCATCCGGAAATTTGGGGAAGCCATAGTCTCGAACGTCTCAAAGCCGACGGCAGCTATGAAATCTGCCAGATTCCACTTCAGCAGCAAGCCGGACTCTCGCTTGCCGCCCAGCTTCTTCAAGCCGTCCAGCTCGATTCGCAAACTGAAGTAAAGCCTGGAAGCGTTGCCGTTCATTGGAGAGGGTTGACGCCGAGCGAAGTGGTCGAGATCAAGACCAAAATCCGCCACCTCTGGTTGCCACTGGTTACGGAATATCCACTTTCTCTGCTTGAATTCGATGGCGGCCTGGAGATCCGGATTCCTGGCCGCGATAAAGGTGATGCCATTCGCGCAATTTTGACGGAAACGAAACCAGACGCCGCTGTCGCCTATCTCGGCGATGACCAAACTGACGAAGATGCATTCCGTGCCTTGAAGGGACGAGGCCTGACCGCGTTGGTTCGTCCCCAATCCCGGCCGACCGCCGCCGACATTTGGCTGCAACCACCGCAGGAGCTCATTGAATTCTTCGACGACTGGCTTCATGCTGTAGGAGGTGAGCAATGACACTCATCAAGGGACGTCTAATTAACGTTTCCAATCGTCTGCCGGTCGTTGTCAAGAGATATGCTGGCGGACCGCGAGTGGAGCGCAGCTCTGGAGGCCTTGCCAGCGCACTCAATTCCGCATGGCAGCACCAGCCCGGGATTTGGATAGGATGGGCCGGTACCAGCCAGAATCATGTTGACCACCTGCTGGCCCGCGCCTCACGCCGCCGCTCCTATACGCTCCAGGCGGTTCAGCTCTCGAATGAAGAAGTAGCAAAGTTCTATTCCGGTTTCGCTAATGAGATCATCTGGCCCTTATTTCACGACATGCCTTCGCGCTGCAACTTCGATCCCGATTACTGGGAGACATATCAGCGCGTAAATCAGAAATTCGCGGCCGCGGCGGCGCGCGCGGCCAGAGAAGATGATTTTGTCTGGGTCCATGATTATCATCTGATGCTCACGGCTCGCTATATGCGAGAACAGGGCGTTCGCGCGCGGCTGGGTTTCTTCCTGCATATCCCTTTTCCCGCTCCAGATATGTTTGAAAAGCTTCCGTGGCGGCAGGCCGTACTCCGGTCTTTGCTGGAATTCGACATTATCGGCTTCCAAACCGATCGTGACCGCTCCAATTTCGCAAGCTGCGCACAGCGTTTAATTCCCGAAGTTTCGGTTGGCAGCGCTAATCCGCATCTTGTTCTTACCCACCAATCTCACCGCAGCATTGTAGGAACCTTTCCCATCAGCATCGATTTCGATGAGTTCGCGAATGAAGCCGCGCGCCCCGAGGTCGCATCGCGTGCCACCGAGATTCGTCGTGAATTGATGGAAAACATTCTCGTGCTCGGCGTTGATCGCATGGATTACACAAAGGGAATTCCAGAGCGGCTCAAATCGTTTCGCATCCTGCTCCGCCGCTACCCCGAACTGCGCCACCAAATCACCTTGGTGCAGGTGGTCGTTCCCAGCCGCGAGGAAATTCCTGATTACAAAGACCTGCGCCTCGATGTGGAACTGCTGGTCAGCCAGATCAACGGCGAGTTTACTCAACCCGGCTGGGTGCCCATCCATTACATGCACCGCAATCTCAGTCGCGATGAGCTTCTCGCCTACTATCGTGCCGCGGACATTGCGCTCATCACCCCTCTTAAGGATGGAATGAATCTTGTAGCTAAAGAATTTTGCGCTGCTCAAACCGATGAGCGCGGAGTTCTGATCGTGAGCGAATTCGCAGGCGCTGGCCCCGAACTTCGCCACGGGGCGATTCTAGTCAATCCCAATGATTTCGCGGGCGTTGCTCAAGCGCTGCGTGACGCATCACAAATGCCCGCGGAAGAAAAGCGCAATCGCATGCGCCTGCTTCGCGACATCATCAAAGATCACAACGTGCAGCGCTGGGCCCGGTCGTTTCTGCAAGCTGCGGCGGCTCTCGATGGAGCCTCGACTTCCGGGAGTGGCGGCGCGTCTTCGCAATCCAATCTCAAAGAACCACCCCAACAAACTCCCGGTGTAGCTCTGGTGGCGGCCGCCTTTTCCCGCCGCCGCCCGCATGACATCACAATCGCACTCCGCAAGACTGGGAGCCTTCAGGGAGCCGATTGAGCATGGCTCTCTCCAGCCCTCGACTTCAAGTCCAGTTCGTTAATATTCTCAACTCCGAATGAGAGCCGCACGAAGGCACTTTCTCATCTTTATTCTTTTGCTGGCGCCCGCGAATCTCTTCGGGTACAGCGTGCTTTCGCACGAAGAACTCATCGACATCTCCTGGGACACCACCATTCGCCCCGCGCTCCTCAAGCGCTTCCCATCTGCTACTGAGGAGGAGGTCCAGAAAGCTCATGCCTACGCTTACGGCGGCTGCGTCATTCAAGACATTGGCTATTACCCGTTTGGCAACCACGAATTCACTAACCTGCTCCATTACGTTCGTAGCGGTGATTTCGTCGCGTGGATGCTACGCGAAGCAAGAGACGTCAACGAATACGCCTTCGCCCTTGGCGCGCTGGCCCACTACGTTGCTGATATTTGGGGGCATCCCGCCGTGAACGCGGGAGTCTCCATCCAATATCCCAAGCTCCGCGCCAAATTTGGCAAGCTGGTTACCTTCGAAGATGATCCGGCAGCCCACTTGAAAACCGAATTCAGTTTCGATGTGCTGCAAGTGGCCAAGCGCCGCTACATTTCTACGCAGTATCACGATTTCATTGGCTTCGAAGTCTCACAGGATCTGCTCGAGCGCGCCTTTCGCGATACTTACGGCATAAGGGTGGATGATCTGCTGAAAGCTGAGGATCTGACCATTGGAAGCTTTCGCTTTGGCGTCAGCCGTGTCATCCCAGAGATGACGCAAGTCGCGCTGGCCACTCGCCAGCACGAAAATATGCCGGAGCTGAACGATCAGGCGCGCAAGAAATTCCTTTACCGTCTCTCTCGCGCTGATTACGAAAAAGAATTTGGAGCGAAATACCGCCGCCCTGGTGTCTTCGCCCGAATCCTTGCGTTTTTTCTGAGAATCATTCCTCGCTTCGGCCCTTTCAAACCTCTCGCCTATCGCGATCCTACTCCGCAAACTGAAGATCTCTACTTCCGTAGCATGAACGACGTCGTCGACAACTACAGCCGGATGGTGAACGAGGCCGCCACGGGCGATCCGAATTTTCCTAACCGCAACCTCGATACCGGCGATGTCACCCGCGCCGGCGATTACAAGCTGACCGACGAAGCCTATGCGAGCCTCGTTCGCCGCCTGGCTAAGCATCACTTTGCCAACGTCACACCCGCGCTACAGGCAAACATCCTGAGATTTTTTTCCAGCGGCCCAGCTAATCGCTCACTGAAAAAGCATAAGTGGCGTGAAACGCAAGCAGCACTCATCGCCTTGAAGGCTGCGAACTTGAACCAATAACTGGGCGGAGGATCGCTTTTTTGTGAAAATTGGAGCGGGAGACGGGGATCGAACCCGCGACATCCAGCTTGGGAAGCTGGCGTTCTACCGCTGAACTACTCCCGCTCGGTAACCCGAGATTACCACTGCGAGGAAAGGCAAAGCAACGTAAGCGCAGCATCCCTCTCGACGAATCCGGTGCGCTCACCCTATGATGGAGCCATCACATCATTATTTCGCGAGGTAGCGCATGGCTGAACCAACCTATGAAGAGCTGAAGGCTCGCCTGTCTGAGCTGGAGAAGCAACAGGGCACCCGTCGCAGCGGCAGTTTGGAATTCCGGGTCGGCGAAAAGGGAGGAGTAAGCGTCTACGGTCTAGGGCGTTTTCCTGTGACACTTTATTATGAACAATGGATCCGTTTGCTGGATTCCGCTGACAAACTTCGCCAATTCCTTGAAGAAAACAAGCCCAAGCTCAAGCTCAAAGACCAGTAGTTTCGAGGGCGAGCAGTATCTGTACCTGACCACCCGCGGCCGTAAATCGGGCACGCCCCGCGAAATCGAAATCTGGTTTACGAACTACAACGGACGTTTTTACCTCATTGCCGAACACGCCTCGTCTCAGTGGGTGCAAAATCTGCAAGCAAATCCGGAAGCTACATTGCGTGTTAAGAATATGAGCTTCCCGGTCACGACCAGAGTTCTGTCGCCGGAAGCGGATTCCGATCTCAACCGAACCATCCAGGATCTCTCACGCAAGAAATACGGTTGGGGAGAAGGGCTGGTCGTTGAGTTGGCTCCCAAATCGTCACACGTCAACAGTGGCCGACCGCAGAGGACCGATGGCGACGGCTAAAAGAAAACCGGAGCAGTCCTTGCTGCTCCGGTCGAGCCCGTCTGGCCTGTGCTTCAGGCCGCCAGGGTCTCCACGAACCTCTCGCACAGTGTGGTCTCAACGTTGTAGTGCTTGAAGGTCACTGGGGTCACGAGATACGGCTTCAGGATCTCTTCCACCTTCGGATATACCTCTCTCTCATACTTCTCGACATCCCACTTCTCCATCCAGAGCGTGATCGTAAGGACTTTCTCTGCTTTGTTCTCTGGGAAGAACGGCAGAATCTCCAGGAACCCCTTCTGCGTTTTCAGGATGGGCAGAACCTCGTCGCGAACTTTCTTTACGAACTCCTCTTTTTTCTCGGGTTTTGGAATAAATTCAACAATGCGGGCAAACATGAGAGACTCTCCTTTCCAAAATTCATCGGATTGGTGAGACCCGGAAGCTGCCTCGATGAGCAGGGGGAGTTTTCGAGTCAACATCGAGGTAAACGTTACATCGCCAATTCAGCAAATTCAGTGATTGCCCGCACTGTATCGCGTGACCCTGAGCACCACTGCGAGCGACTTTATAATCGTTTTGTACTAAGAGCGTTCTCGCTGAGAACTGGAAACTGAGTACTGGGAACTGGGAACCGAAAGCGAAGGGCGGACTGTCGGAGAAAATAAATGCCATCGAACGACATTCTCACCCTCCCGCCACCACCGGCAGATGCCCGCCTCGCCTACGGGACCGATCCCAATCAATTTGGGGAGCTGCGTCTGCCCAAGAGCGGCGGTCCATTTCCTATTGTTATGAACATCCACGGGGGCTTCTGGCGCGCAAAATACGACCTCAAACATACCGGACATCTTTGCGCGGCTCTGACCGCAAAGGGTGTAGCAACGTGGAACATCGAATATCGCCGGGTAGGGAATAAAGGAGGAGGGTGGCCGGGCACTTTTGAAGATGTTGCCAGCGCTTATCGCTTTCTGCCGCAAATCGCGAAGCGCTACAATCTCGACCCGGCGCGGACAGCAATCATGGGCCACTCTGCTGGCGGTCAGCTCGCGCTTTGCCTCGCGGCTCACGAACCTTCGGTCAAACGGGTGATCTCACTCGCTGGCGTAGTCGATCTACAGCAGGCTTTCGAATTGCACCTCAGCGACGACGCTGTTGTGGAATTTCTTGGAGGGAAGCCCAAAGACGTTCCTGAGCATTATCACGAAGCCGATCCTATGCAACTAAATATCCGCGCCACGCAGTGGCTGATCCATGGCGCAGCCGATGACACAGCGCCTCCGCCGTTCAGCCGGCACTATGCTGAAGAAAAGAAGAAGCGCGGTGAGGACGTGCACTACCTGGAAATTTCAACTGCCGGACATTTCGAGCTGATTGACCCGCGCTCCGCCGCTTGGCCCAAGGTGGAGAACACAGCGCTGCATCTCTTACAATAACCTTACGCTCTTTTAACAATTGTCATCCTGAGGGGAGCGTCTGCACCGTAAAGCCATGCTCAGTCGAAGGCCCCATGTCTCCCGGATTATTACCATGGCTTGGCAGGCTGCGGAAAAACTCTGGTTTGGAACCGATTTGGCGAGGGCATGGTTTACTGGTGCCCGCTAAACCCTGTACTCTTTGTCATTCCGAACCGCTTTAGCGGTGAGGAATCTGCTTTCGCGGGTTTTTCCGCAACCTGTTACCGGAATCCTATTCGGAACTTCGTTCCAGCTCAAAACACAAATACACCATCTGCCCCACGTGATGGTGAAGATGAGTAGCGCAGCGCAAGAAAATGTTGAATCGGTTGCCTACATCATCTTCGCGAGCAGCGGTATAAGCCTTTGTCAAATCGCCTTCTGACTGTGCACGAATCGCTCGGAGCACCACCTCAATCGCTGCATCGAAACTCTTTAAGACTTCGTTCTTCAGCAAGTGCTTTGGCTCAGTAAACTCGCGGTCACGATCGCGCACGTAGCCGGTCCCAGCGATCTCCGCCCCGATGTAGTAATTCAAGTTACCGGTCAGATGCAGCACCAGATGCCCAAAGCTATTGCCGAACGGAAACGGTTTCTGCCAGAACTGTTCCTCGCTGAGAGGCGCTGCCAGCTCGCGCACTCCGTCTGCAAGATACGTGTACCGCTCTGCTAAACCATTGGCGATGATTGCGTGCAGGCTGTCCATGATGTTTGATCGGTCTTCGAAGCTCCTCTGTGGCCCCTGTGTCCTCTGTGGTTGAACGACCTTGGTCAAGCGACTTTCCTCAGCACCACTGCCGAATTCTTTGATCCGAACGCAATGCAGTTACAAACCGCGTGTTCTATTTCTTTCTTCCGCCCGGCCTCCGGCACGTAATCCAAATCACATTCCGGATCGGGTTTCTCCAGGTTAATGGTCGGCGGAATCCGTCCGTTCTTCATCGCAACAATGGTTGCGGCCATTCCTGCTGCCCCGCACGCGCCCTGCGGATGCCCAATCTGCGATTTCAATGCTGACATCGGCACCGCACGCGCCCGCTCGCCCAACACCAGCTTCAGTGCACGGCTCTCGATCCGATCATTCAA
>Ga0209468_1001512_pt1 | contig 10256 bp, 8 predicted proteins | sample GraSoiAngelo_102_FD_185871 | JGI IMG/M metagenome (GOLD analysis project Ga0209468, IMG submission 185871) | Grasslands soil microbial communities from the Angelo Coastal Reserve, California, USA - 14_0903_02_40cm (SPAdes) (version 2) | ecosystem: Environmental > Terrestrial > Soil > Grasslands ...
CCGAAGCTGTGCCTTGTCGGCGACATTGCGATCGAACAGGATGAAGCCGGCGGGCCCGGTCTCGGCGAAGAAGGCGCGCTCGTCCTCCGTCAGGACGGGCCCCGAAAGCCCGAGGATTGCGGGAAGCATTCGCCGCTAGTTGACGATCGCGCAGGTCTCGCCCGCCGCCCGGAGGCGACGGCAGACGTCGGACGCGCCGGGGCCGGACGCGCGCAGGCGATAATAGGTGCGTCCGTTCACCTCGGCGGTGGCCACCGAGTGGCTGAGCGGCGCGAGATAGCGGAATCGGCCCGAAAGGCTCGTCCACGCGCCGTTCGCCGATGCGCCGCTCGAAAAGGCGCCGAGCTGAATCGTTGCTCCGCCGGCAGCCGGCGCGGGCGCAGGCGCCGGAGGCGCCGGTGGGGCCGGGGCGGCGACCGGCGGGGCCGGAGCCGGAGCCGGAGCCGGAGTAGCCGGCCGCGGCGCGGCGGTCACCGGCGCTTCGGGCACGGCGTTGACGTTCAGATTGCCCTGCGGCTGCCGGCCGGCGCTGGCGGCGGCGGAGACGTCGCCTTCGCCGGAGACGTTCATGCCCCCGGGATCGGCCGGGCGAACCTTATAGTCGCCTTGCGGCGCGGCGATGACCTCGCCGGTCGCGTCCTGACCGCGATTGCCGAGCCAGAACAGCCCGCCGACGATGACTCCGATGGCGACGAGGCCGATGACGATCGCCGCGACCAGCTTGGCGATCGAAGGCCCCTCGGCGTCCTCCTCTTCGACCGCCTCCAGCCAGGGAAGCCGGTCCTCGCCCCCGGCCTGGAGCGCGTCGTCCGAATCGTCCTCGCCCATCACAGCATCTCCTCGGCTGCCGCCACTCCCATGACGCCAAGGCCGTTGCGCAATACTTGCCCGATCGCGTCGGCCAATTCCAGCCGCGCGCGTGTCAATTCGGGATTCTGTGCCATCAGGAAACGCTTTTCGGGCTCGTCATTGCCCTTGTTCCACTGGGCGTGGAAGGCGGCGGCGAGGTCGCCGAGGTAGAAGGCGATGCGGTGCGGCTCGTGGCTCGCGGCGGCCGCCTCGACGATGCGCGGGAATTGCGACGCCAGCTTGACCAGCGCCAGCTCGTCCTCGTCGAGCAGCGAGAGGTCCGCCTCGGCGGGAAGATCGACGCCCGCCTCCTTGGTCCGCCGGTGGAGCGAGCAGATCCGGGCATGGGCATATTGGACGTAGAAGACGGGATTGTCCTTCGATGCCTCGACCACCTTGGCGAAATCGAAATCCATCTGCGCGTCGTTCTTGCGCGTGAGCATGGTGAAGCGGACGACGTCCCTGCCGACCTCCTCGACCACCTCGGCCAGGGTGACGAAGCTGCCCGAACGCTTCGACATCTTGACCAGCTCTCCGGCGCGCAGCAACCGGACCATCTGGACCAGCTTGACGTCGAGCGCCGGGCGGCCGGCGAGCGCCTCGACCGCGGCCTGGGTCCGCTTCACCGTGCCGGTATGATCGGCGCCCCAGACGTTGATCAGCTCGTCCGATTTTTCGAGCTTCTGCATGTGATAGGCGGTGTCGGCGGCGAAATAGGTCCAGCTGCCGTCGGACTTCCTGATCGGGCGGTCCTGGTCGTCGCCGAACTGTGTCGAGCGGAAGAGAAGAAGCTCGACCGGCTCCCAATCATCGGCGGTCTTGCCCTTGGGTGGCGGCAGGGTGCCGGTGTAGACCAAGCCCTTCTCGCCGAGCAGTTCGAAAGCGCGCTCGACGGCTCCCGATTGCTGGACTTCGTATTCCGATGCGAACAGATCGTGATGGACGCCGAGCGTGGCGAGATCGGCCCTGATCAGGTCGAGCATCGCCGCAACCGTCTTGCGGCGGAACGTCTCCAGCCAGAGGCTTTCCGGGGCGTCGGCATAAGTATCGCCGAATTCCGCCGCGAGCGCTTCGCCGACCGGCTTCAGATAATCGCCGGGGTAGAGGCCTTCCGGTATCTCGCCGATCTGCCGCCCCAGCGCCTCGAGGTAGCGCAGGTGCGCGGAGCGGGCGAGGACGTCGACCTGGGCGCCGGCGTCGTTGACGTAATATTCGCGCACCACCTCGTGGCCGGCATATTCGAGCAGGCTGGCCAGCGCGTCGCCGACCACCGCCCCGCGGCAATGGCCCATGTGCATCGGCCCGGTCGGATTGGCCGAGACATATTCGACGTTGACCGTCCGTCCCGCGCCCATGGCCGAGCGGCCATAATCCGCGGCGCCGGCGAGGATCGCGCTCAGCTCCTCTTCCCAGACGACCCGGTCCAACCGGATGTTGATGAAGCCCGGCCCCGCCACCTCGGCGCTCTCCACGGTGCCCAGATCTGCGAGGCGCGGCGCTATGGCTTCAGCCAGCGCGCGGGGATTCATCCCGGCGCGCTTCGCGAGCACCATCGCCGCATTGGTCGCGAGATCGCCGTGCGAGGCGTCGCGCGGTGGCTCGACCGCGACCGAGCCGCGCTCGATCCCCGGCGCCAGAACGCCGTCGGCTTCGAGGACATCGAGCACATCGTTCACATGCGCGGCAAAGCGGGCGTAGAGCGTCACGGGCACTTTCCAAAAACGAGGGAGGCGCGGCTCTAGACGATGCGGCTGGGGATTTGAAGGTTATGCTCGGGGATGGCCCAGGGGTCCGGACTCAAGTGGAAGTCGGGTGTCGCTGTCAATCAAGGGAGTCACCCCGGCGAAAGCCGGGGCCCATGAACCAAAGTGGTCGAGCGGACGGCGGCGGCGATCTTACTTCACCTCGAAGACCGTGTTCATGGGTCCCGGCTTTCGCCGGGATGACTCTGTAAATCAAATGAAAGCCGCCCGGCCGATTGAGTCCGGACCCTAGCCGACGATCGTCGCGATACGTCGCTGAGCGCTGCCCGGCTCGACGCCGAAGATGGTGTCGTGGCAGCGCACCGCGAAACGATCCGTCATCCCCGCGACGAAATCGCCGATCCCGCGCAGCAGGTCCTCATCGCCTTTCGGCCGCCATTCGGGCGGAAGCAGACCGGGGTCTGCGCGATAGGCCCCGAAAAGGCGCGCGAGCAGCGCCTGCGCCTGAGGGCCCGCTCCTCGCCTGCGAGCGCTTCGGAGAAGCCGGCGAGCGAGCGCCCCGCCCCGCGCACCGCCTCGACCGAGCCGATCCCTTCGGCGCGCAGCCGAGTCTCGGCCAGAACGTCGGCGACCATCAGGCCGATCAGCTCGCGCACCAGCTCCGGCACCAGCCGCGCCTCCTCGATATCGGGATAGCGCGCCACAACCGCGTCCCAGGTCCGCGCCACCAGCGGAACCTCGAGCAGTTCCTCGAGCGTGAACAGTCCCGCGCGCAGCCCGTCGTCGATGTCGTGATTGTCGTAGGCGATGTCGTCGGCGATGGCGGCGACCTGCGCCTCGAGGCCGGGCCAGCATTCCAGCTCCAGCGGCCATTCGGAATCGGCCTCGGCCAGCGCCCAGGGCGCTCCCGTCACCGGCCCGTTATGCTTGGCCAGCCCCTCCAGGGTTTCCCAGCTGAGGTTGAGGCCGGAAAAGCGCGGATAGGGGCTCTCCAGGCGGGTCAGCAGCCGGATCGTGTGCGCATTGTGGTCGAAGCCGCCAGCCTCGGCCATCGCTTCCTTGAGCACGTCCTCGCCGGCATGGCCGAAGGGCGGGTGGCCGATGTCGTGGGCAAGGGCCAGAGCCTCGGTCAGATCCTCGTTGATGCCGAGCGCGCGCGCCAGCGTTCGGGCGATCTGCGCGACCTCCAGGCTGTGGGTCAGGCGGACGCGATAATGGTCCGCGTCGGGCGAGACGAACACCTGGGTCTTGTGGCGGAGGCGGCGGAACGGGATCGAATGGATGATCCGGTCGCGGTCGCGCTGGAAGGCGTCGCGCGGCCCGCGATTAGCGCGATCGTCTTGTGCGTGAAGACGCCCCCTGCTCAGGTTCGGATCGGTTGCGAGAGGCGCGAGACTCATTGGCGGCGGTCCGTCCCTGCTCCTGTCGCGGCCTCGCTCCGGCGCCGGCCGAGCGCGGCGCCTCGGCGGTCTGGAGCCGCTCTATCTCCTGGCCCGCGGCGCTTGTCCAGGCGAAAGCCCGGACGTCGCGCTGGCTCAGCTGGTTGACGAAAGCCTGCGCCTCGCGCTCGCTTTCGAACGGCCCGACCAGCAGCCGGTTGGTGGCGTTCGCCGGGGTGGTGTAGGCGGTCCGGCTGCGCAGCAGCGCGCCCGCCTGCTCGCGCAGGCGAGCGAGCTCGCGCGGCATCGAGGAGCGATTGGCGCCGCCGGCCACCTGCACCCAGTGGCGCGCCGGATTGGGCGGCGGCGCATTGCGCCTGGCGCGCTCGCGGGAAGGCTGCGCCTCGGCGATGCGAGTCTCGCGAGCAGCGCGCGGCGAAGGCGGTGCAGTGCGCGCCGCAGGGCGCGGCGTCGTTTGCTCGGGCGGCAACGACTGAACGAGCTCGGCGACCGCGCCGAAATCGGTCGGCCGGGTAACGGCAGGCTGCGGCGATGGCGGAACGTCCACCGCCGGCGCCGAGAAGCTGAATCCCGGCGCGGCCGGGGCACTCGTCGGAACGTCCGCCGGCTGGACGGCGGGCTCGGAGGGCGGCGGCGAAGCAGCCGCGGGCTCGGCCGGCGGCAGCTCGGAGCGGAGCGACTGGGGCTCCGGCCGTGGCGGCTCGGAGCGGGCCGGCTCGGCCTGGGCTAGCTGAACCCCCTGGGAGCGCGGCTCGACCGCCGGAGCCTCGACGGCGCCCCGCCGGGTCCGGATCAGAGTCGCGACCGGCGCATCCTCCGTGCGCGGACGGCGGCGCTCGCGGCGACCCAGCGGCTCGGCCGGCTGGGGCCGGGCGTGGGCCGGCTCAGGGGCCGGCTCCGCATAGCTCGCGACCTGCATCGATCGCGCGCTTGCCGGAAAGCGGCCGAAATGGACCGCCGCGGCCTTCTGCGCCGGAGTCAGCATGTGAAGCCGCTGGAAGAAGGGCATCATCGCCTGTGCGTTCGCGCTCGCCAGCATCCGCCCGGCCGTATCCTCCGCGCCGCGGGCGTCCCCGGTCAGCGCAAGGACGAAGGCCTGCGCGCGCCAGCCGGCGCGGTCGCGGCGGCGGAGCTGCGCGTCGAGAACCTGAAGCGCCTGATCGCGATGCCCGCTGATCGCCAGCGAAAGCGCGAGGCGGCGCTCGATCTCGGGATCGGCGCCGCGGCGCAAGGCAAGGGCATAATCCTGCTGGGCGCGATGCTGCTCGCCCGACAGATCGTAAGCGAGGCCCCGGTCGGCGGCGATCTCGCCTTCCGGCGCGCCGAGCGCGACCGCCCGGGCGAACAAGGGCAGCGCCTGGTCGGCCCGCTCCATCCGCACCAGCGCCGTAGCCATCCCGGCCTTTACGCGCCCGTTCGACGGGTCGATCTCGTCGGCCCGGGCGTAAAAGCCGAGGGAAGCCTCAGCATCGCCCATGGCGATGGCGGCGCGGCCGGCGCCGATCAGTGCGTCGAGCGAGCGCGGATTGTTGGCCAGGGTGACGAGGTTGCGGCGAAGCTCCGCCCCCGGGCCGTTGTCGAGCGGCTGGACGATGGCCCCGGGCGGCAGATTTGCGCGCGGCTGTGGATCGCCCGCATCCATTTCCTGGGCGCGAACGGAGCTGGTTGCAAAAAAGATCCCCATCGCCGCGAGCGACAAGCCGCGGCGAAACCCCACCGATAAAGTCATCGGACCTGTAAACAGGTCTTCGGCCCCGGACGCAATCGCCCGGAGGGCCTGCCTGCGGCCAGCCGGTTTCGCCGAAGGGTGAAAGGCGCCCCTCCCCGCCCGCGAAGGCGGGGAAGGCCGGAATTTTACTGATTGTTCTGCCGGTTGAGGAAACGCGGGATGTCGAGCGGGTCGCGCGTGCCGGTGCGCATCCGCGGACCCTCCTCGCCGGCCTCGTCGTCGACCTGGGCCTTGGCCGCGCCGCGGGCGATGTTCGACATCCGCTCGAACAGGGTTCCGCCCTCGCGCATCGGCTGCGCCTGGGGCGCCGCCGGCGCCTCTTCGCGGGTCAGCCAGGAACGGTTGCCGTTGCCGATCGGGACGTCCTCGATCGCGACCGGGCCGCTCTCCGGCTCGCCGTCGTCGGCGGTCATGTCGACGCTGTCGAGCAGAAGCTCGTCGCCCTCGTCTTCGTCCTCGGCCATCGCAGTCGCCGACGCGGCGGCAGGCTCCTCGTCGTCCATGTCCATCGCCGGGGCTTCGTCGGCCGCCGTCTCGGGCGGGGTGAGCGTGATCGCCGGCTCGGGCGCGGCTTCGGTGCGCGGCGGCTCGGCGGCGCGCGCCGCCGGGAAGGCGAAGACCTTGGCCGGCTGAGGCAGCGGCATGATCTCCTCGGCCCCGATTCCGGTCGCCACGACCGAAACCCGGATCTTGCCGTCGAGCTCGTTGTTGAACGCCGAGCCCCAGATGATGTTGGCGTCGGGATCGACCAGCTCCTTAATGTGATTGGCGGCCTCGTCGACCTCCATCAGGCGCATGTCCTCGCCGCCGGTGATCGAGATGATCACGCCCTTGGCGCCGCGCATGGAAACGCCGTCGAGCAGCGGATTGGCGATCGCCTGCTCGGCGGCCTCGATGGCGCGGTTGTCGCCATAGCCTTCGCCGGTGCCCATCATCGCCTTGCCCATCTCGCTCATCACCGATCGGACGTCGGCGAAATCGAGATTAATGAGGCCGGGCATGACCATCAGATCGGTGATCCCGCGAACGCCCTGCTGGAGAACCTCGTCAGCCATCATGAACGCTTCCTTGAAGGTCGTGTTCGGATTGGCGATGCGGAACAGGTTCTGGTTGGGAATGACGATCAACGTGTCGACATGCTGCTGAAGCTCGGCGATTCCGGCCTCGGCCGAGCGGCCGCGGCGCGCGCCTTCGAAGCTGAACGGCTTGGTGACCACGCCGACGGTGAGGATGCCGCGGTCGCGCGCGGCCTTGGCGATGATCGGCGCGGCGCCGGTGCCGGTGCCGCCGCCCATGCCGGCGGCGATGAAGCACATGTGTGCCCCGTCGAGCGCGGCCTCGATCTCGTCGATCGCTTCTTCCGCCGCGGCCTTGCCGATCTCGGGCCTAGAGCCCGCGCCGAGACCTTGGGTGATCTTCAGGCCGAGCTGGATCTTGCGGTCCGCGAGGCTGTGGTTGAGCGCCTGGGCGTCGGTGTTGGCGACGATGAAGTCGACGCCCTGGACCTCCGACTGGATCATGTTCGCGATGGCGTTGCCGCCCGCGCCGCCGACGCCGATCACGCTGATCCGGGGACGCAGCTCCTCCACCTCGGGTCGGATGAAATCGATGCTCATGCGCAGTCTCCCCTATGCCCTGGCGCAATACGGCGCGCTCCCTCTAAGGCCTTTTGCACGAAGCGATTCTGCCGTGCGAGTAAAAAGTTAACGCTCACTTCAGGTTTTCCCCAGATTTCATCAATACTGAGTCCGAAATGCCGCAATCAGGCGCTGAATCCAGCCGCCGCCGCCCTTGTCCGCAGGGCCTCCGGCGCCGCTGAAGCCGCTCCTGAGGTCGTTCTCGTCCGCCGCCGCGAACAAGGCGAGGCCCGCGAGCGTCGAAAAGGCCGGGCCGCTATGGGCTTCGGGAAGGCCGGGAATGGCCGGCCGGCCGATCCTGACCGCGCGGCCGAGCACGCCCTGGGCATAGTCCGCGATGCCCTTGAGCTCGGCACCGCCGCCGGTCAGCACGACCTGGCGGCCGAAGGGGCCGGAAAAGCCCAGTTGCTTGAGCGCGCCCTCGATCTGGGCGGTGAGATGCTCGAGCCGCTGGCGGATCACCGCGACGAGCTGGGCGCGGGTGATGCGCGCGGCCTCGATCCCCTCCTGGCTGCCGGCGATCGGGGCCAGCTCGATCATGTCGTGATTGTCGCGCGGGGAGGTCATCGCCGAGCCGTAGAAGCATTTGATCCGCTCGGCCTCGGCGCGGCGGGTGCCGAAGGCGGCGGCGATGTCGTCCGTGATGTCGGCTCCGCCCATCGCCAGCGACTTCAGGCCCACCAGCATTCCGCCGGCGAAGACCGACACGTTGGTCACTCCTCCGCCCAACTCGACAAGCGCAACACCCAACTCGCGCTCCTCCTCACTCAAACAGGCCTTCCCAGCCGCGACCGGCGAGGCGACGATCGCTTCAACGCCCAAGTGAGCGGATCGGACGCACAGATCGAGATTTTTGACCGGCGAGGGGTCGGCGGCGATGACGTGGATGTCGACCGCGATCTTGTCCGCATGGAGGCCGCGCGGCTGCTTCACGCCGTCGACTCCGTCGATCGTGTAGAAAGCGGGGATTGCGTGGAGGACCGTGCGGCCGTCCGGGTCGATCGAATCCTGGCCGGCGCCGAGCAAAGCGTCCACGTCCTCGGCGGTGATCCGCCTGCCCCCGATCGCCACCTCGACTCCGGCGACGTTGCTGACCAATCCGCCGGCCGAAAAGCCGACGAACACCTGGTCGATATTGGTGCCGGCGATGCGCTCCGCCTGCTCGACGGCCTCGCGGATGGCGGTCTCGCTCTTCTCCATGTCGGCGATGAAGCCGCGCTTGACTCCGCGGCTCTCGCGCTGGCCGGTGCCGAGGATGCGCAATTTGCCGTCCTCGCCAGGCTCGGCGATCAGAGCGCACACCTTCGAGGAGCCAACGTCGAGCGCGGCCACGAGATTGCGGATCGGAATGGTGGGCGCCCGCCGCCCCATCAAATCGTCCTCGCCAGGTCTTGCGGAATCTGGCCCGCGTCGGGCGGTGCGACGGCCGGCACGATCGCGCCGGGCTCACGGGAGATGCGCACATAGGTGCGGTGCGGATCGCGCATGTCGATCCGGGCGAAGCCGCGGCCGAGCAGCGGATCCTGCTGGTCCATCAGGGCGAAACGCCCGATCGCGCGGCGGGCCTCGTCGCCGCCCTCGGGAAGCGCGAGCCATTCGCCGCTCTGGAAGTGTATGTCCCAGCGGCGCTGGCCGACCCAGGTCGCGCCGGCGATCTGCGCGCGCAAGCGAGGGGCGGCCTGGAGCAGGGCGGTGAGGCCGGCGATATGGCGGTTGGCGTCCGGGCCGATCACCAGCGGCAAATCGGGCATCGCCTCGACCCGAACCGGCTCGAGCGCCACGCCCTCGCCGTCGATCAGCGTCAGTTGCCCGGCCTGCTGCCAGATCGCGACCGGCTGCCGCTCGACCACGTCGATCACCAACGTGTCGGGCAACCGGCGCGAGACCCGCGCCTCGCGGATCCACCCGAAGCGAAGCAGCCGCTCGCGAGTCGCCCCGAGGTCGACCAGCGGCATGGCCATCGAATCCTGATCGAAGGCGACGTTGTAGATGGCGAGCCGCGAGACTCGCTGCGCGCCGGTAATCTCCACCCGGCGAAGGGTGAAGCCGGCGCCTCCGACGCCCTCGCCGAGCGCGAGGCCGGCAAGCTGCGGCAGGCGGAAGGCGAGCACCGCGGCGACGATCACTACGCAGGTTATCGTCGCCAGGACCATGTTGCCGATCCGCCGCGCCCAGCCCGGCGAGACCCCAAGCGACTCGAGCAGGCCGGGCTTCTTCTTCGGCCGCCTCGTGCCGACGCTTCGCGGCGCGCTGCGCGGCCTCTGGCGGCCGCGCGCCGGAGCGCCTCGGGCGATCCTGGTCGTCACAGCGCCGCCTCCACGATCCGCTCGACCAGGGTCGCATAGTCGATGCCGCGCGCTTTGGCCTGCTCGGGCACGAGGCTCAGCGGAGTCATTCCGGGCTGCGTGTTGACCTCGAGCAGATAGAGGCCGCTCAGACCCATGTCGTCGTCCCAGCGGAAATCGGAGCGCGAGGCGCCCTTGCAGCCGAGATGCCGGTGGGAATCGAGCGCCATCCGCATCGCCGCGTCGGCCACTTCGGTAGGGATGTCCGCCGGGCAGACATGCTGGGTCATCCCGTCCGTATATTTGGCGTCGTAATCGTAGAAGCCGGACTTGGGGCACAATTCCGTCACCGCCAGCGCTTCGTCGTCGAGCACGGCGACGGTCAGCTCGCGGCCGCGGATGAAGGGCTCGGCGAGAAGCCGCTCGAAATGCTTCCACGGCCCTTCGACGTCTCGCCCGATCGGATCGCCTTCATTGCCGTCCGCGGTGACGATCGCCACGCCCACCGAAGACCCCTCGTTGACCGGCTTCAGCACATAAGGCCGGGGCATCGGATCGCCTTCGTAGAGGCTTTCGCTGGCGACGATCTTCCCCTCCGGCATCCGGATGCCGTGGGGAACGAGGACCATTTTGGTCAGCTCCTTGTCGATCGC
>Ga0209468_1001515_pt1 | contig 10247 bp, 8 predicted proteins | sample GraSoiAngelo_102_FD_185871 | JGI IMG/M metagenome (GOLD analysis project Ga0209468, IMG submission 185871) | Grasslands soil microbial communities from the Angelo Coastal Reserve, California, USA - 14_0903_02_40cm (SPAdes) (version 2) | ecosystem: Environmental > Terrestrial > Soil > Grasslands ...
TTGCGACGTGATCGCGCGGGGGCTCGCTCTGGGCCGCAGGGGGCGCTGAGCATGGAAGCCATTGAGCATCCGCCGATCTTCCATCTGCCGGGCATCCCCGACCACGTGACGTACACGTGGCTCAGCATGATCATCCTCACGAGCGTCGCCTTCGCCGCCTCGCGCAACGTTCGGCTCGTCCCGCGCGGGCTCCAGAACTTCCTGGAAGTCGTGCTCGAGCAGGTCCTCGGGCTCATCGACGATGTCATCGGTCACAATGGCCGGCGGTATCTCCCACTCATCGCGACCCTAGGCCTGTTCATCCTTACCGGGAACCTCATGAGCCTCGTGCCGGGGCTGGTGGGCCCGACGGGCAACCTGAACACGACCGCGGCCTGCGCGCTGATCGTGTTTGTCTCGTACCACTGGATCGGCGTTCGAAAGCAGGGGGCGCTGAAGTACCTCAAGCACTTCACGGGGCCCGTGCCTTGGTGGCTGAAGCCCCTGATGTTCGTGATCGAAATGATCAGCCATCTCGCCCGCCCGCTGTCACTGTCATTGCGGCTCTTCGGCAACATGACGGGCGGGCACATCCTGCTGGCGGTCATCTTCTTCCTGATGGGGTTTGACGGGCTCATCGGCTGGGCGCTGGAGGGCAGCGCGGCGGGCGTCGTCATCGGCGGCATCGGCGGGCTCGTGACGACCGTGTTCACGGTCGGCTTCCTGTATCCTCTGAAAATCCTGGTGTCGTTTCTTCAGGCGTTCATTTTCATGATGCTGACGATGCTGTACATCTCGCTGGCCATCGAAGAGGCGGAGCACCACTAGCAGACCACACGTGTAGAGGAGGAGGGCGTGCGACGTTCACTCATTCTTGGGGGTGTCTGGGTTATCGGGTTCCCGGAGCTCGCGCTCGCGGCCGAAGGGGCGCCGACCACGGGCAGCTGGATCGGTCCGTTCACCGTCATCGCTGCTGGCCTCGGCATGGCAATCGCCGCCGGCCTGTGCGGACTCGGTCAGGGTCGAGCCGTGGCGGCGGCCGTCGAAGCGATGGCCCGTCAACCTGGTGCGGCGGCCCGCATCCAGCTCGCGATGATCATCGGATTGGCGCTGATCGAGTCGCTCGCGATCTATACGCTGGTCATTGCACTGATCTTGCTGTTCGGGAAGGGCATCTCGTTCGCGTGAGGTCCGGCGAATAGTGGGCTGATGGAGGGCCGCGCGCGCTGAGCGCGCGGCCCTCGCGACGACGATGACGCCGCGCTCGAACTATCGCCTCCCGAGGATTCCCGAGATGACGATCCGTCGTCTCTCGGTCTATACGCGCTGTCTCCTCCAGCTGGAGGAGGACGGCGTGAAGACCGTTTCCTCCCAGGAGCTCGCCGATCGATTCAACCTGAACTCGGCGCAGGTCCGCAAGGACCTCGCTTACTTCGGGGAGTTCGGCGTCCGCGGCATCGGCTACTACGTGTCCGGGCTGAAGGCCGAGCTCCAGAAGATCCTCGGGCTCGACCGCGAGTGGGCGGTGGTGCTCGTCGGCTTCGGCCATCTTGGCTCCGCGCTCTTCCGCTACAAGGGGTTCGGCCGCCAGGGCTTTCGCATCGTGGCGATCGTCGACGACGATCCGGCGAAGACCGGGCGCGAGGTCGACCACGTGCCCGTCATCGCGAGTCGCGACATGGCCCGGGAGATCAAGGCGCGTGGCGCCCACATCGCGATCGTGGCCGTGCCCCCCGAGTCGGCCCAGACCGTTACGGATCAGCTCGTGGCGGCGGGGGTCAGGGCGATCCTCAACTTCGCGCCGGCGCGCCTCATGGTCCCGCGCGACGTCCGGCTCAAGAACGTCGACCTCTCGATCGAACTGGAAACGCTCAGCTTCTACCTCGCGAAGGGCTCGCGCTCGTAGGGCGAGGCGGTGCCGTGGTAGGGTAGGCTGGCTCGTTCGATGCTGAGGGACTGGTCGGCCTTTCACGTCCTGGCGAAGACCTTCGCCGAGGGACCCGTGTGCCTGCGCATCGCCGGGCTGACTGGAGCCGCCCGCGCCCTTGCCGTCGCCGAGCTCCTCCAGGCCCACCCGCGTCCCGCGCTGGTCCTCGTGGAGTCGATGACCGACGCCCATCACTGGACCCAGGACCTCAAATTCTTCGGCGCGCCCGCGCTCGAGTTTCCCGGGCGCGAGCCCCGGCTCTGGCGCGGCGGGCGTCAGCGGGAGGCGGACGCCGAGCGCGCCGTCATCTGCCGGCGGCTCGCCGCGGGCGAGCCCGTGGTGGTCGTCGTGACCCCCGAGGCGCTCGACGCCGAGATCGTCGCGCCAGGCGACTTCGCGTCGCGCACGCTGCGGCTCGCCAAGGGCGACTCCCTGGACCGCGAGCTCCTGCTCGAGGCGCTCGAGCGCGCCGGCTACGAGCGCGTCGACACCGTGGTCGAGGTCGGACAGTGGAGCCCCCGCGGCGGCATCGTCGATGTGTTCTCGCCGAGCCACGCGAGCCCCGCACGGGTCGAGTTCTTCGGCGACGAGATCGAGTCGATCAGGCTTTTCGACCCGACCTCCCAGCGGTCCAGCACGCCCCTCGACGAGCTCCTCGTCCTGCCCCTCGTGGCCCAGCGCGACGGCTCGGCCCCGGCGGGGCTCACCGACTACGTGCCGGCCGCGGCGCCGATCGTCGTCGATGTCCCCCGCGTGCTCGACGCGACCCGCGAGGACGCGCCGGCGAGCCCGCCTCTCCGCCAGCGACTTGCCGGGCGCCAGCTGGTCGAGCTCTCGCTCGTGGCCGGCACGTCGAGCGCACAGGTGGGAGCCCTGCCGGAGGCCGTGGAGGTAACGCTCGAGACGCACGCGGTTCCTCTCTTCGGCGGCCGGTTCGCGCAGCTCGCGGGCGAGATCGGGCGATGGCGCGCTGAGGGGTTCAGGATCCGCCTCGTCGCGTCCGACGAGCGGCAGGTCGAGCACCTGCGCCAGATTCTGCGCGAGCACGCGCTCGAGGCCCTCCCCGCGGCGACTCCCGACGGGGATGCGCCGCTCGCGATCGTCGTCGGAGACGTCTCCGCCGGCTTTTCGATCCCCGCGCTCGGCGTCATCGTCCTCACCGAGGCCGAGATCTTTGGCGCCCGCCGGCGCCTGCTGCGGCGGCCGAAGTACCAGCGCGGTGCCGAGCTCACGGCGTTCACCGATCTCGCGGTCGGTGACATCGTGGTCCACGAGGACCACGGGCTCGGGCGCTACCTCGGCCTCAAGACGATGACCGTCGGCAACCGCGAGGGCGACTTCCTCGTGCTCGAGTACGCGGAAGGCAACCAGCTCTACCTCCCCGTCGAGCGCCTGGATCTCGTCTCGAAATACCTGGGCGCCGACGCAGGCGCCGTCCGCCTCGACCGCCTGGGCGGCGTCTCGTGGCCACGCGTGAAGGAGTCGGTGCGCGCCGCCCTCCGGCAGATGGCCGAGGCGCTGCTCCGCCTCTACGCCCAGCGCGCGGTCGCGGACGGGCACGCCTGCTCGCCGGACACGTCCTGGCAGCGCGAGTTCGAGGCCGCTTTCCGCTTCGAGGAGACGCCCGACCAGCTGCGCGCGATCGAGGAGGTCAAGCGTGACCTGGAGGCGCGTCGTCCGATGGACCGGCTGGTTGCGGGCGACGTCGGGTACGGGAAGACCGAGGTGGCGCTCCGCGCCGCGTTCAAGGTGGTGGCCGACGGCATGCAGGCGGCGGTGCTCGTGCCCACGACGGTCCTGGCCCAGCAGCACTGGACGACGTTCGCCGACCGGTTTGCGGCCTTCCCGGCCCGTGTCGAGCTCCTGTCGCGGTTCCGGTCGCCCAAGGAGCAGAAGGCGGTCATCGAAGGCCTCCGGCAGGGAACGGTGGACGTGGTGATCGGCACCCACCGCCTGCTCTCGAAGGACGTCGCGTTCAAGCATCTGGGCCTCCTCGTCGTGGACGAAGAGCACCGGTTCGGCGTCGTCCACAAGGAGCGCATGAAGGAGCTCCGCGCGTCGGTGGACGTGCTCGCGCTGACTGCGACGCCCATTCCGCGGACGCTCTACATGTCGCTCTCGGGCGTCCGAGACATGTCGGTGATCGAGACTCCGCCGCTCGACCGGCTGCCTGTCGAGACGGTCATCCGACGGTTCAGCAAGGCGGTGATCAAGGAGGCGCTCACGCGCGAGCTCGAACGCGGCGGCCAGGTCTTCTTCGTCCACAACCGCGTGCAGTCGCTCCCCTCGGTGACGCGCTTCGTCCAGGAGCTGGTGCCGGAGGCGCGGGTGATCATGGCGCACGGCCAGATGAAGGAGCGCGAGCTCGAGGCCACCATGGTCAAGTTCGTGAGCGGCCAGGCCGACGTGCTCGTCGCGACCGCGATCGTCGAGTCGGGGCTCGACATCCCCGCGACGAACACGATCGTCGTGAACCGCGCCGACCGGTTCGGCCTGGCCCAGCTCTACCAGCTTCGGGGCCGCGTGGGGCGCGAGCGCCAGCAGGCGTACGCGTACCTGCTCGTGCCCGCGGACGGGCGGGTGGACGAGCAGGCGCAGCGTCGCCTCCGGGCGCTCCAGGAGTTCACAGAGCTGGGCTCGGGGTTCAAGCTCGCCCTGCGGGACCTCGAGATCCGCGGCGCGGGCAACCTCCTCGGGGCCGAGCAGCATGGCCACATCGCGGCCGTGGGCTTCGATCTTTACGCGAAGCTCCTGGGCGAGGCCGTGCGAGAATTGAGGGGCGAACCGGCCGCAGCGGCCGTCGAGCCTGTGATCAGCGTCGCGGCGGAGGGCTTCTTGCCGGACGCGTATGTCCCCGAGGTCAACCAGCGCCTCGCCTTCTACAAGCGGCTCGCCGGCGCGGTCAGTGACCCCGAGGTCGACGACCTGCGCGGAGAGCTCGTGGACCGGTTCGGCCCGCTCCCCGAGGAGGCCGAGCAACTCCTCGACATCGTCCACTTGCGAGTGGCTGCGCGCCGGCTGGGCGTGGAGAAGCTAGAAGCGGGCGAGGGCGTGGCGTTCGTCACGTTTGCGCCGGGGACACCCCTCGATCCCCGGCGGCTCGTCCGGGCGATTGAAGGGAGCCGGGGGCGGCTCAAGATGAAGCGTGAGTTCACGATCGAAGCGGTTGTGGAACGGGGGGAGTGGGCGCGGGTCCGCGGCTCCCTGCTGCGCCTCCTCGAGAGCCTCGACCGGTCATGATCCGGGGGCTCGCAGCGACCGGACTGCTGGCCCTCGCGCTCGGCGGCTGCGCGGCGGCGGCGTCGATGCCAGGCGTCGGCGGGACGAAGGACGGACCCACGCCGAAGCCGGCCCCCGCCACGCCAGGCCGGGGAGAGCCGCCGAAGGAGGAGCGGTCGCCGGAGCCGCGGGCTACCGCGAAGGCCACGGACGAGGATGTGGCCGACCGCGTCGTCGCCGTCGTGAACAACGACGCGATGCTGGGCGAGCTCCAGGAGGCCATCAACGATTACCGGTCCCAGACGCGCCAGGAGACGCCGGTGTCGAACGAGTTCGTCCAGCAGTTTCTCACCAAGATGATCGAGAAACGGCTCCAGGTCCAGGAGGCAGAGCGCGAGAAGATCACGGTGGATGAGGCCGAGGTCGAGGAGGAGCTGGCGGAGCGGATCAAAAAGCTGGGCGCCCCGACTCGCGAGGAGTTCGAGCGGGCCCTCAAGGCCCAGGGCGTCACCATCGACACGATCAAGAAGCGGTTCCGTGACGAGATGCGCGTGGCGCGCGTGATTAACCGGAAGGTGCGGCTCCGGATCTCCGTGACCGAGGCCGAGATCAATAAATACCTCGACGCCAACCGCCAGAAGCTTGAAACTGGCCTCGCCTACCATGCGCGGCACGTCCTGATCGTGCCGGAGGGCGAGCCCGCCGACGCCGCCTGGGAGGCCGCCCGTATCAAGGCCGAGATGCTCCGTGCCCAGCTGCTCCAGGGGACCGGCTTCGCGGAGCTCGCCCACCGGCACTCGCGCGACGCCAGCGCGAAGGACGGCGGCGACCTCGGCACACTCAAGCGGGGCGAGCTGGCTCAGGACATCGAGGCGCAGATCCTGAGCCTGGAGCCGGGCACGGTCTCCAAACCGTACCGGTCGTCGCTGGGCTACCACATCTTCCGCCTCGAGTCGAAGGAGACCCTCGAAGGGGAGGCGCTGACCCGGGCCAAGGCGCAAATCCGCGAGATCCTGTTCCGGGAGAAGTACGATGCGCGTCTGGAGGCCTGGCTCAAGGAGATCAGGCAGCGGGCGGTCATCGAGGTACGGCTGTGAAAAACCGTTGACAACCCCTGGCATGGATGGGAAGATACCGCCGGGCGTTATCGCTCCAACCCCGCAAGAAATCTGCTGTTGTATCATAACCAACTCACTAGCCCGCGGCCTCTAGAAGCCGCGCCCGGAGCCCGTTGATGAGTGCCCGCCGAGAGCGAGGTCAAGGAAACCCGGCGCAGACCCCTGAAACGAACGGTCTGAACCTCTCCGAGCTGAAGGAAAAGACGATCGGGGACCTGAACCAGATCGCCCGTGACCTGAACGTCCAGAACATCGGTGGCCTGCGCAAGCAGGAGCTGATATTCAAGATCCTCCAGTCGCAGGCGGAGAAGGACGGGCTCATCTACGCCGAGGGCGTCCTCGAGGTCCTCCCCGACGGCTTCGGCTTCCTTCGGGCGCCGGACTACAACTACTTGCCGGGGCCCGACGATATCTACGTCTCTCCATCTCAGATACGGCGATTCGACCTGCGTACCGGCGATACCATCTCGGGCCAGGTCCGACCGCCGAAGGACACGGAGCGGTACTTCGCGCTCCTGAAGGTCGAGGCGATCAACTTCGAGACGCCCGACCAGGCGCGCGAGAAGATCTTCTTCGACAACCTCACGCCGCTCTATCCGATGGAGCGGCTTCGTCTCGAGTACGATGCCGAGAACCTCACGACCCGAGTGATGGATCTGCTCTGTCCGATCGGCAAAGGGCAGCGCGGGATGATCGTGGCGGCGCCGCGCACGGGCAAGACGATGATGCTGCAGTCCATCGCCCACGCGATCGCGACGAACCACCCCGAGGTCTACCTGATCGTGCTGCTGATCGACGAGCGGCCCGAGGAGGTCACCGACATGCAGCGGTCGGTGAAGGGTGAGGTCATCTCCTCCACGTTCGACGAGCCGCCACAGCGGCATATCCAGGTGGCCGACATGGTCATCGAGAAGGCCAAGCGGCTCGTCGAGCACAAGCGCGACGTCGTGATCCTGCTCGATTCGCTCACACGCTTTGCCCGCGCTCACAACGCCGTCATCCCGTCGTCGGGCAAGGTCCTCTCGGGCGGCCTCGACGCCAACGCGCTGCAGCGACCCCGGCGGTTCTTCGCCACAGCCCGCAACATCGAGGAGGGCGGCTCGCTGACCATCATGGCCACCGCCATCGTCGACACGGGCAGCCGGATGGACGACGTGATCTTCGAGGAGTTCAAGGGCACGGGCAACATGGAGGTCCACCTGGACCGCCGCCTGATGGACAAGCGCATTTTCCCGACCATCAACATCGAGCAATCAGGCACCCGGAAGGAAGAGCTCCTCCTCGAGAAGGACGAGCTGCAAAAGGTCTGGCTCCTTCGGAAAGCCCTCTCCCAGCTCAACCCCGTGGAAGCCATGGAGCTTCTCCTCGACAAGCTCAAGCTCACCAAGACGAACAAGGAGTTCCTGGCCTCCATGCACAGCTTGGGGTAGGGCGACCCCGCTCGAAGTCCCCGGGATTTTTGCGCTTTCCCGTCCGGGCTGGTATCCTTGTTTCCTCTCAGGAGGTGGCGATCGTGAAGGTGGGTATTCATCCGGAGTACATGGAGACGACGATCACGTGCGCGTGCGGCGAGGTCGTTCGCACCCGCTCGACCCGGCCCGACATCCGGGTGGAGATCTGCTCGAAGTGCCACCCCTTCTACACCGGCAAGCAGAAGCTCGTGGACACGGCCGGGCGCGTCGAGCGCTTCCAGCGGAAGTACAAGCGGCAGCGCGTGTCGTCGTAGCGAACGCTCCGCGACCGGCTGGGGTGGGCTCCAGCCGGGGTTCTGTTGCGGGAGGCGCTGAGCCCGATGCTGTTTGACAAGCTCCGTCAGATCGAAGAGCGATCGAACGAGATCGCCCGTGCGCTGTCCGATCCCGCCATCCTCGCGCAGCCCGTCGAGTACGCGCGCCTCCGCAAAGAGCACGCCGAGACGGTCGACATCGTCGACCGGTTCACGGAATATCGTGAAGTGCTCAGGCGGCTCGGCGAGGCGCGCCACCTTCTCTCGGAGGGCGGCGACCGCGAGCTCATGGAGCTCGCGCAGGCCGAGGTGAACGATCTCACGGCCCGCCAGACGGCGCTCGAGGACGAGCTGAAGCGCCTGCTCCTCCCGCGCGATCCTAACGACGCGAAGAACGTCTTCGTCGAGATCCGCGCTGGCGCGGGCGGCGAGGAGGCCGCGCTGTTCGCCGCGGACCTCGTGCGCATGTACACGAAGTACGCGGAGCGCCAGCGCTGGAAAATCGAGGTCATGGACGCCAGCACGACCGGTACGGGGGGCGTCAAGGACGCGATCCTCTTCATCCAAGGTCGCGGGGCGTGGAGCCGCCTCAAGTTCGAGCGCGGCGTCCACCGCGTCCAGCGGGTCCCGGTCACGGAGGGGAGCGGGCGGATCCATACCTCGACCGTCACCGTCGCCGTGCTGCCCGAGGCGGAGGACGTCGACGTCAAGATCGACGAGAAGGACCTCAAGGTCGACGTGTACCGCTCCTCAGGGCCGGGCGGCCAGGGCGTGAACACGACCGACTCCGCCGTGCGCGTCACGCACCTGCCGACGGGGCTCGTCGTCACGTGCCAGGACGAACGCTCGCAGCTGAAGAACCGGGCGAAGGCGATGCGCGTGCTCAAGGCCCGGCTCCTCGAGCGCGCGCAGCAGGAGCAGCAGGCGGCGATTGCCGCCGACCGGCGGAGTCAGGTGGGGACGGGCGAGCGGAGCGAACGGATCCGCACCTACAACTTCCCCCAGACGCGCGTCACCGACCACCGGATCGGCCTGACGCTCCACCGCCTTCCCGCCGTCCTTGAGGGCGACCTCGACGAGCTGATCGACGCGCTCACCGCAGCGGAGCAGGCGGAGCGGCTCACGCGGGTGGCGAGCTGATGCGCGCGGCCCCCGGGACGTCCACGCGCCGCGCCGAGCTCGCGGCCGCGGTCGATCGGCTCTCCGCTGCCGGGGTCCCGACCGCGCGGGTCGACGCCGAGTGGCTGCTCGCCGCCGTGCTCGGGGTCGGGCGTGTCGAGATCCAGCTCGACATCGATCGCGCGCTTCCCGCGGCGGTCGCCGCGCGCTACGAGGCGGCGGTCGGGCGGCGTGCGCGCCGTGAGCCTCTGCAGCAGATCGTCGGCTGGGAGGCGTTCCGCGGGCTGCGGGTCCGCTTGACGGCGGACGTCCTCGTCCCGCGGCCCGAGACCGAGACGCTGGTCGAGTGGGCCCTCGGGCTCTTGCCTCCACCGCGCCACGGTGTCCGACTACGCGCTCTGGACCTGGGCACGGGCTCTGGTGCGATCGCGTGTGCGCTCGCCGCGGAGCGACGCGACGTCGACGTGGTCGCGATCGACGTGTCGCGGGCCGCGGCGGCCGTCGCGCGAGAGAACGCGCGACAGCTCGGTCTCGCGGAGCGCGTCACGGTCGTCGTGGGCGACCTCTCCGACCCGCTGGGCCGAGGGTGCGCCGACCTGCTCGTGAGCAATCCGCCGTACCTGCCGAGCGCCATCCTCTCCGGCCTCGAGCCGGAGGTTGGCGCTCACGAACCCCGCCTGGCGCTGGACGGCGGCGGCGACGGGCTGAGGGTCATCCGGCGGATCGCCACCTCCGCGCGCGAGGTGCTCCGTCCGTCCGCGCCGCTGCTCTTGGAAACCGCAGGCGGCAGCCAAGCCGGCGACGTCGCCGGGCTCTTGTGTGCAGCCGGGTTCACGGGTGTGGCCGTCCGCGCCGACCTCGCGGGTGTGGACCGGTTCGTCGCCGGGAGGGCGTGATGCCGGCGCGGCTCGAGATCGAGGGCGGCGTCCCGCTCCGGGGGACGGTGAAGGTGAGCGCGGCCAAGAACGCCGCGCTGCCGGCGATGGCCGCCGCGCTCCTGACGGCGGAGCCCCTGACGCTCGCGAACGCGCCCGACCTCGCCGACGTGCGTACCATGACGAGGCTCCTCGAGACCCTCGGCGCGACGGTGTCCCGCCACACGGGGGGGCTCGGTGTGCAGGTCGCGCACGTGTCGAGCGACCTGGCGCCGTACGAGCTC
>Ga0209468_1001518_pt1 | contig 10237 bp, 6 predicted proteins | sample GraSoiAngelo_102_FD_185871 | JGI IMG/M metagenome (GOLD analysis project Ga0209468, IMG submission 185871) | Grasslands soil microbial communities from the Angelo Coastal Reserve, California, USA - 14_0903_02_40cm (SPAdes) (version 2) | ecosystem: Environmental > Terrestrial > Soil > Grasslands ...
GTGCCAAACTGCGCACTCAATTTGTACTCTCTGGCGCAATTAGCCTGTTCAATATTTGTTAACATAAAGGTTCTTTATCCTTTATTTCCATCTTTCACAAGATGGTTCAGACTATTTCTTCTTTTTTATTTATATATATATATATTTAAAGCGACGCGATATTGTAAGTAGTAATACCTTTTATTTGCTACTTATTCAACCTTTAATACCAAAAGCACCATTACGTGTTTTTGAAGTAACTATTGAATATTCTACATTTGATTTAACATGACCTCTTAATATAATTGAAGATAATCCTCTATAAGAAGAGTCTATATTTTTTAGACTACCTTTTCATTTTATTTTAAAGACAGACCTAGAAGCAGTAAATCTTCTTGTAAGTCTACCCTTAGCTTCCAGTCTTACACCTGCCATGTTTTTATATTTTAATGAATTCAATATAAAATATATTAGTGTTTTATCTTTATTAAAATCTATTACCTTTTCTTCTTTAATAAAAGAAGTATTATTAAACAAATCTAATAATAATTTGTTTAAAATATCTTTATTTTCATATTCATTACCAATTAAATTTAAATTATTAACTTTATTAACTCATAATTCTTTAACATTTATTTTATTATATTGTTCTTTTATTCTATTTACTTTCGGTAGTTTTACCATAGATAAAGCATACCTTAATACCCGTAATAATTTATTATCTCTATTTTTTAATTTTAAAGAAATAGCTTCTGTGAAAATATCACTATTTAAATATAAAGTTTTTAAATTAATAATATTGAATTCTACTTCTTTATTAAATAATTTAGAGATAAGTGGTTTTAATTTATATAATAATTTATTCTCAAATTTAGATTTGTTTAAATCTAATAATAATTTATAATAAACTATGGTTTTTATTTCTTTCTCTAGCTCTCTATTAAAATATAAATTTTTATATGTATTCTCATAATATTTTAAGGAAACTGTATCATTTTCACAAATAGCAATAATATTTGATAATTTATCTAAATTATCTCTTATATTATTACTTTCTTCGACTTTTAATTGTTCAATTAGATAATATTTTAATCTTTTTAACCGATCTAAAAATGAAACATTATTTCCATGATTTTTAATTATATTAATTTTTTCTTCGAGAGATAAAAGTTTATTATTACTTGTATAATTAATAGATGGGAATAATAAAGCTTCAATTCTTTTTATTTTACGGATTAAAATTCTTCTTTCTTCATTATACACATATAATGTAATTCTAACTTTAGAACTTGTATGTTTTAATTCAGCTCTACTGATGAAAATTTTATTTACAGCTAACCGTCTAAACCTAATAGCTATATTTTTAGATTTTAAAATATTTTTACTTAAATAAAGATTGAAATAACTTTTAATTAATTTAGCCAAATTCTTATCAGATATAGTTAAATTTTTAAGTGAGCTTTTATTAAAAGCATAAATACTATTAAATCATTCTTTAGTTGCAACTGGAAAATTTTTTGTAATACCTAATGTATTATTAGTTACATTAATAGGTATAGTTCTATATTTATTATTTATTTTTTTAGTAAAAATAGAAGGTTTAGTATTATTCATGTTTTTTTTGATAAATTTCAATATATTAAACTAAAATTTTTTTGTATTAAATTTTTTTTAGTTTTTATTACTACTATAGTTTAGTAGCAGTAAAAAAAATACCATATTTTATAATATGGTATATATATATATATATATAAATAAAAAGTTGGGCATTATTAGAAAGATTATTATTAGTATCATTCACTTTCTAGTCGTTGAACGGTTTTGCTTTTTATCTTATTATAATTTAATATTATAATAAGATAAATTAAATACTAAAGCAAATTTCGCTTCAAGTACACATGTTATTATAACATGTTATTCTTGAAATTAACCCAATAAGTTACCAATAGATTCACCTTTATAATCTAAAATAAAAAAAGATAAAACATTGGAGGACTAACATCCCTAGCGTAGCTTTTTCAAAAATCCAAGACCTTTCCTTTCTGCATCTTGTGATCATATGCCCCGCTTACGCGACTGATAGACGTGTAAGTCAAACAGTAAAGCAAGATTAAGCCATTAAACTTGACAAGTAATCTACATAATTAAAAAAAAAAATAACAATATTTATTCTAAACATTTTTTTTTAATAACTAAAAACAATAGATAATATATTACCTTATTATTTTAATTACATCTATTTTCCATATAGTTAAAATCTTACTTAAATAATTTTTTATATTTCTAACCTAATAGATATATAACTGAATTAGTTATAGCTTATAGCTACACCAAATAACAAAATAAAATAGATACATAATAACATTATGTATTTAATAATCATCATTCTTATCTGTATAAACAAATAAGAAATAACAATAAATTTACAAAATTAACTTTGGATACACCCAGGTACTTTTTATGGGATCTGTGCCCCGCATAAACTGCCTTCTAGTAATTGTTCCCTATTCTGAGAAAGGGTTATTTCTTACACTTAGTATAAGAAAGCAGATTGATTCTGCCAATATGATAAACTAAATAAAGGTGTTTCAATTGTATCTTACCAACTACCTTATACGCTAAAATTTGTTCAATCATATCCAATAACTAGCAACAGTAAAGCTGCATAGGGTCTTCTCGTCTAACTAGAGGTAAACTGTATCTGCACAGTTATTCCAATTTCACTGAGCCAATCATTGAGACAGCTGTTGTATCGTTAAATCATTCATGCAAGACCGCATTTAACGGCCAGGGTATTCCGCTACCTTAGGACCCTCATAGGTAAGGCCGCCATTGATCGGGGTTTCCTTCAAATCCAAGCTTATTTTAGTCAACTTAAAAAATCCGTTAACCAGCCGACATCGGGCAGAAATCACACTCAATACTTTGATTGACATCTTACTGCAGAGTGCTTTGTTTTAATTAAACAGTCGTACAACACTATTCCATGCTTCCTATTCTTTACCTGATATTAATCAGGAGGAATGGTACTCCTTATTCCGAAGTTACGGAGTTAGTTTGCCGAGTTCCTTAATGATTGTTCACTCAAACGCCTTCGTATTCTCTACTTGCTTACTTGTGTTAGTTTCTAGGTACGGTTATTATGTCACCTTTTAAATACACTCATCTATTTAGTTTATTACATATTCAAAAGACTTGTTACTGTTTTTCCAGAACCTTATTCACTTTAAAAACAAGGTTGTTACTATGTAGACAAGATTTTCTCATCGTTTAATCCTTTAGGTGTATAAACTTAGAGGCCGTTACTTTAATAAAACCATAAGCTTTAGGCGAGGAATAAATTTATCCCTTTTTCGTTACTCATGTCAACATTCTCACTTGGGTTATCTAATAATTAATCTCTTTAAGAAAAAGTCTAATATTTACCCAGCGTTCTGCTACCTTATATTTATTATAATTATTATATTATACTTAAATATAGACAAAGTGTCGGTATATTGTTTAGATCCGTTGAATTTTTGGTGCTACTATCGATATAAATAATTTATTAAACTAGTGCTCTGTTACGAGGTCTTCAAAAAATGGCCGCTTCTAAGCCTATTTCCTAGTTATATATGATATAAACTTCCTTAATTTCACTTAACAATAATTTTGGAACCTTAACTTTTGTTCTGGGCTGTTTCCCTTTAGACATACTACCTTAGCGTACTATGTCCGATTATTCAAGATTCATCATTGCCATTCCGAGTGCAAATACTCACCGATAAAATCTTCACGATCCCCCGATATATGCAAAATATATATATCTATATAGTTGCCTGAGATCACAGTTCTGTACCTGCTATGATGTAACTTGAATTACCTACTTATATAGGTTTCGCAGAAAACCAGCTATCCTAGTCAGTATTGTCTTTAACTAACTTACCATAGTTCATCGGATATCTTTACAACGATAACCCGTTCGGGCTTTTATAACCCTGACTATGGTAAGATCACTAGGCTTCGGGTCTAATTTTAGATACTATCTCATTATTTCATAATTGGTTTATCTAGGCATTACTGCTCGCATCTAACATTAACTTGTTGACCCATTATGCAAAAGGTACGCTCTCACTAATTACTTAAAATTTGCTTGAGCTGCTTATAAAACTACTAATTCAAACCGTTCCTTCACAGCACTATTCGCTATCGCTTATATATTATATTTAGCCTTAGAGGAAGGTTCCCCTTTATATTCAAACAGACTTAAAGACCGTTTTACTTATTTATACATACTTGATAATATTAACAAACTATCAAATATTGTAGATAGGCTGATCTACTTTCATTCACATTACTTATAGAATCTCGTTTGATTTATTTTCCTAAAGTTACTAAGATATTTCAATTCACTTCGTTTATTACTGAATTTCTCTAAGAGTACATGTGTTAATCTTTATTCTTACAAACACAAATTCATTTTACACTCTCTTTAATATATAGCAAGGTATCCCTAATAGTTTCTTTGTATACTTAACTATACTACACCTAAATGTAGTATAAAAACATTATTTCTATATCTATTCATATTACTAATATATAATTACAATTAATATCTTAACAACTATAATTGTAATTATATTAAATCAGGTTACTCTGATTCGAACAGAGAAAATCTCCCACCCAAAGGGAGCGCTTTAACCTATTTAGCTATAACCTGTTTATTTTATTTATTTCATATTTCTAGTATGCGTAATTTATATTCTGGTCTTCATTGCCTACATTTACCTATTTGCACAAGATGTTTATTATCTCTTTTTAATTCTCTTATCAAAAAGAATTTATCTAATATAACTTTTTTACAACCATGCAGAGGATAGTTAGAAAAATGTTCAAATATTACATTTTCTCATAATAAGACACCCCTTAAATGTATTTGTAAATCATTAGGCCTACCTAAATATATTTTCGATGGACTTTTAAAATAACTTGCTATACTTTCCATTAATAGTCTATTATTTTTATGTTGACTTATAGACAAGTGCATAGAACCAAAATGTTTACCCGTGTTTAAGAATAAACAACCATCTCCTGCTATAAAGCCATTAATATAATGGCCATTTATAGGTATATAATTTATATTGTTTCCTTTAGTATGATCTGGAGAATAATAACTTGAATAAGAAAATTCTCTACTACTATTCATACCTTTTTTTAAAAGAAAAAGTTTATTAATACCTTCTTCTTTTAAATGTTCTCCCTTATCAAATATATAAGATGCTTCCTTAAAAGATGTGAAATCTAAATATTTAGTACCTCTTAAAGGATACTTCAAGAAATGAGGTATAAGAACTGTTTTAATGGAAATGAAATCATTTATTTCAAAATCCGTAGTACCATTTTTATTTTCCCTTAAATTACCACAACCAAAGAAAAATTTAATCATTTTAAGTAATTCAATTTCATTATTTAACATGGATATTTTATATTTTAAACTAAAATAAACCTTAAATTTTGTTTTATCATTTTTTGGCGATAATATTAAAAAGCATCCTTCAGCATCAGTTAAACCGGTTATAAAATCAGGATTTAAAATATTGTTTTCATTGTTAGGCAAACTGCTATTATTTTCTTTCATATTATAAAATTTAATTTTTATTCTTTATTAAAAAGAGACTATTTTATCTAAAAAGCTAATATTATTACATTGCTACTAAAGATATTTAGTACAGAGAATATCCGATTCGAACGTTATTATAAAATTATAATTCGGCTTTTATAGACCTAACTTATATAACATAGATGGATGCATATAAGGCTTTACAATTAAACGTAATTTTAATAAACTTTCTTTACGTACATATATTCTAGGATATATTTTACAATGATAACGTATAATACAATTAATTTCATATTTAATTATTAATACATTTATTAGTAAAATAACTTCTTTTAAAGAGAAAGAATCTGTACAAAATATTACACTAGTATTAAAAGTACCATCTCCCATAATTCAATGAGCTAAAGCTATGGGTGTAAGATCATCATAAATAGAATTATTAATAGTTTTAACTTTATTTAGGTAATAATTATTATGCAATTCTGTAATACAAGGCATTGATCGAGTGGCAATTCTTAAAATAGATGAAGAAGTTTTCAAGGTATATCTTGTATTAAGGCTTGGATAACTTTGACAATAATGGTTTAAAAAACTAAAAATAAAATATACATAAGCTAATTTACTTAAAGACTGATTAAATATTAAGTAAGCATTTTTACCTTTAGAGTGTAAAGCTATATGACCATCAGATAATATTATTCCTAGGATAATACTTTTTATGTTATTAGGTAATTTTATTATATTAAGTTCATATTTAGTATATCTTTTACCAGTTGTACTCTGTAAATTAGTACCTCAAATTACTAAACCCTTATTGTTATTTATTGGTTTTTCCATATTTTTATTCTTTTAAATTTTAATTGAAAAGAGGTTTAATACCTCTAAATATTTGAATTATTAGTGCTAATTCAACCTTACTATTAGTAAAATAGTTCAGAGAGTATGGGATTTGAACCCATGTGATATATTGTACCAAATGAGACTCAAGCTCATCGCTTTAAACCAGCTCAGCCAACTCTCTTTGCTTGTATTATAGTGTTTGATTCTTTCAAGACTTGAACTTGAACAACATCCTTATCAAAAACGCACTCTACCATTTAAGTTAAAGAACCTTTAATAAAATACAAGAGTACTCCGATTTGAACGGAGAAGTGAAAGTTTGAAGCTTTCGGTTTTACCATTAAACTACACTCTTCATAAACTATACTTACAATAGATCGGAAAAGAAGAGGTTCGAACTCTCAAGTGCTTTAGCACGGCGTTTAGCAAACGCCTCACCCTACCTATGGTAACCTTTCCTAGTATATTTACTCTTTCAAGCCTACCTTTAAACTATATTTGTAAGGTATTATTAATATTATTATACTATCTTAATATCAATAATATAATATCGAGTTAGATCGGACTCGAACCGACATCTACTTTCGTGACAAGAAAGTTCTTTACCAATTAAGTTACTAACCCTAATTTATTTTCTTAGTAATACTGAATTAGCAAAAGATGAATAGACCCGATAGATTGTAGATTCCTACCTAAATTAAAAGATACCTTAAGAAATTGCGGCTAGTCGGACTCGAACCGACATTATTCGTGTGGAAGACGACATGCCTACCATTGACAGATAGCCGCTTAATATATTTAAGATCTGAGGGACTCGAACCCTCGTATCGATGATTAAAAGTCATGTGCTTTACCGACTAAGCTAAAATCTCTTAAAATAAATATATTTAATTTATAGTATTTTAAGATGTATTAATTATCAATTTTATAATGTTAATATAAGGGATAAGTGACTCGAACACTTAACCTACCGTGTGTAAGACAGTCGCTCTACCTATTGAGCTAATCCCTCTATAGTATTTACTTTAAATAATTTAAACTTATATATTTCTTTGTTTTATTGTTATAACAATACTACCGACCATCGCCAGTAATAGTATTATAGATGTTATTATTAATCACATACTATATGTACTATACATAACATTTCCTATTGTAGTAATATGACTAGTTTCCGCTAAGTTCCCATCTCACACATTACTTGTAACAAAAGATATTTCTCCTGTATCTAAATTATTTAAAGTAAATACTTTATTAAAGAAATCGCTATAGTTATTATACCAGATATCGTTTATAGTATTATTTAAATCAATAGTATAACCGTTAAAAGCTGCTATACTATAAGGTAATATTTGATAAACAGGATAATTAAAAGCTATAACTACAATTACAGCTAAAGGTATACTATTGCTTGTATCACTAAGAAGTTCACTTATTCTTATATTAATCAACATTAGTATAAATAAAAACAAAATAGATACTGCTCCAACATATACTAATAAATAAGATAATCCTATAAAATTTATACCTAATATAATTAAATAACTAGATATACTTAAAAATAAACCAATTAAAAATAAAACAGAAATTATAGGATTTTTGCTTATAATAACAAGTATACCGCATATAATAGAGACTATTGAAATAAAATTCAATATTTCAACTTTATAACCATTAGTAAAAATTTCATTTAAAATAAAAAGACTATCCATTAAAAAAATTTTTCTTATCTCACTTACCTTTTCAGACTGAAATGGTTTTTTAGTATATTTGACTAAAAAGTTATATGTAAAATATAATTAAGACATAACTTATATTTAGAGAAAGTATTAATCAAATACAAAAGATATTATAAATATCTTTTTCTTGTAATATATATATAGTAATACTTTTAATTAGCGCGTATAAGACTCGAACCTATAATCTTTGTGTCCGTAGCACAACGCTTAACCAATTAAGCTAACACGCCATATATACATATTTATTTTCAAGCCCTTAAGATGAATTGAACATCTATAAAAATATTAACAGTATTCCGCTCTACCGTTGAGCTATAAGAGCTATATAATAGGAAGAAAAGGACTCGAACCTTCGACAGCTATTAGCTATTGAGTTTACAGCTCAACCCGTCATACCAACAAACGGAACCTTCCTTGTATATATTTCTATATACTGTGTATTGTTAACTTTAATTAATCCCATGCAAGTTCCCCTACATGAACCGTATTTCGACTTAACACCAATCAAAGTCATGCATACGAAAACTTACTATTGTAGTATCTAAACCTTATTATTTAAAATAAAAAACAATAGTTTATCAAACTTATTGCACATACTTCTTTCGGCGCCTGACGAGTGGTTAGTACCTATCTGAGATAAAATTCACCGTGGCGTGATGATTCACGATTACTAGTAATTCCTTATTCATGCAGTCGAGTTTCAGACTACAATCCTTATTATATCCTATTTTATAGATTAGCTCTTACTCATGTTTTAGCATCTTTTTGTATAGGAATATGTGGCACGTCTATAGCCCACAATATTAAGGCCATGATGACTTGTCTTGGTCCCTATTATCATACCCAATATAATGGTGAACTGCTCTATGAGATTACTATATAAATAGAGCAAGGGTTTACGTTAATTTTATGGAACTAACCAAAATCTCACGACATTAACTGAAGACAGCCGTGCAACACTTGTAATACTTCTTATTTAAATTCATAAATATTATTCAAATTGTGGTAAGGTTTTTCGAGGATTATCGAATTAAATAACATACTTCACTACTGGTTTCAGAAACGGTCTAATGATTTCAGTTCCTGCGTTGCCGCATTACTCTTGAGGTGGAATGCTTACACTTTCATTTATAAACAAAAAATATTTTGCTTATGGCATTCATAATTGTCTGCTCGGACTACTAGGGTATCTAATCCTGTTTGCTACCCAAGCCTTCGTACCTCAACGTCAGTTCTTAGACAAAAGGTTGCTTTCGCCGTTGCCAGTCCTCATGGTATCAAAAAATTTCATCTCTACTCCATGAATACTCCCCTTCTCATATAAAACTCTAGCAATATTGTACCCTATTTTGGGCTAATAATGCCGTCTAGGTACCCTTTAAACCCATTAAAGATGAATAACACTAGTCTTCTACGTATTACCGCGACTGCTGGCACGTAATTTGGTCAAGACTGATAGATAGAAAATTGTCATAATCATTATTCTACCTAGAACTTTATTCGACATAGTCGATATCATACCTTATTCAATAAGATGTTGATTAGCTTAAGCTATACATTCTTCCAAGTTACTGGTTCAGCCGTTAGGCTATTGACCAATATTCCTCACTGCTGTACTATACGTATTGGGGTTTTTTCAGACCCAATGTGATCGATTGACCTCTCAGCCTCGATTACGGAATTTTCAGCTAGTTAAGCCATTACCTTAACTACTACCTATCCGAGATATTTATTGTCATCTTAAAGCGGAAGAGAATTCCCCTTCCTTTTTATATAAGGAATTTATTTTCCTTACTTTAAGGTAGTCAAAATATCATATACTCACCTGTACACCACTTTTAATGAAATTTAAAAATTAAATTAAACGTACGATTAGCATGTGTCAAGCACTTGGACAGCGTTCATTCAGAGCCATCATCAAACTCAAATTTTTATTACTATTTATTTTAATAATATAGTGTTAATTAATTTACCACTACTAATATGTTTTTATTCTTATAGTTATATATATATATATATATATATAATTTTTTTTATTGGATTATCGTAAGCCGGTTCTTGTTTTATCTATTAATCTAAA
>Ga0209468_1001526_pt1 | contig 10226 bp, 9 predicted proteins | sample GraSoiAngelo_102_FD_185871 | JGI IMG/M metagenome (GOLD analysis project Ga0209468, IMG submission 185871) | Grasslands soil microbial communities from the Angelo Coastal Reserve, California, USA - 14_0903_02_40cm (SPAdes) (version 2) | ecosystem: Environmental > Terrestrial > Soil > Grasslands ...
CGAAGGATCCCACGCCGTAGCGTCTCAGGTCCAGCAGATCCTTCGCGTCGCGCGCGTTCCGCGCGCTCGCTCAGGATGACAGCGCTGGGCGGCTACGGTAAAATAAAGAAGGGGGTGTGGTAGCTTTGTCGGTCACGATGGACGGGGCCGTGCCGCGAACCAGGTGTTCGCCAAGTCCCGCCATGAAGGGTTGTTCCGTTCGATCAACCGCGTCTTTCGTGAGCGATGGCGTCCCGAACATCGCCAAACTCCTCGAAGTAGACCAGCCGCGTGATGTGGTACCTGCTCGTGAAGCCGGGGGTCAGGCTGCGCTTGTGCTCATCCACGCGCCGCGCGAGGTCGTTGGTGACGCCCGTGTATAACACGCGCGAGCGACTCGCCATGATGTAGACATAGTAGGTGCGCACGACCCACCAAGGTCGTGCATCCGGCGCTCGCGACCGACACCATCTCTCGGCAGCCCGGAGCTCAATATTGCATCGGAGGGTGGTGCTTTCTCCTTCTATCTATTTCGCGCGAGCGAGCCTGTCATCCTGAGCGCCGCAGGCGCGAAGGATCTGTTCACACGCGACCGACCCGCAGCGCCAACGGCCAGCGGACCGTACGGACCGCCGCTGACCCCCAGACGCCTGCCAAAGCGCGGCGGAACGTCGCGAACGGGCCAGGCCCTTCCGCCTGCTCGAGCGCCCACACGGCGGACCAGGTCCCGATGTAGCCGACGAGATCCTCGAGTCGCCACTCGAGCCGGATCTCGCGCGGGGGCGCGTCGAGCTCCGCGAACGGGAACGGCAACGCGCGATAGCCGTCGTCCACATGCCGGCGCTCGGGCGGCCAGTAGGATGCGAGGACGTCCCGGTAGAACGGCCGGATGACCGCGTCCAGATCGGCGCCCGCCATGACGACGCCGTAGCTGATCAGGGCGACGATCCCGCCGGGTCTGGTCACGCGCCGCACCTCGGCGTAATAGGCCGGCAGGTCGAACCAGTGCGCGGCTTGGGCGGCGGTCGCGAGGTCCACCACCCGCGCCGGCAGGCCGCTGACGCCGGCCGGAGCGCAGCGGTACTCGACCTTCGGGTGTGGCGCGGCGCGCGCGATCTGCTCGGCGCTCGCGTCGGTCGCGACCACACGGTCGAACGGCCCGGCCAGGAGTACGGACAGCTGGCCCGAGCCGCAGCCCGCGTCCCACGCGAGGCGCGTCTCAGGAGCGAGCCGGGCCAGGAAATCGACGAGCGCGGCAGGGTAAGAAGGGCGATGCGCTGCGTAGGCGGCGGCGATCTCCGAAAAATGATCCTCGAAGGACCCCGACCTCGTCACAGCTCCAGCTCCCAGGTCTCGGAGACGAGGTCCTTGCCGAAGCTGTGGTTCTTCTCCTTGCCCACGACGCGGAAGCCCGCCGCCTGGTACAGGCGTCGAGCCGCGCGCAGCTCGCTCTGGGTCCACAGCATGATCTTGCGGTAGCCCGCCGCGCGCGCGCAGCGAACGCACTCATCCACGAGGCGGGTCCCGAGGCCCGACCCACGCGCCTGCGGCTCCACCAGCAGCAGGCGCAGCTGGGCCACGGTCTTCGATCGTTCGACGAGGAACACCGAGCCCACCACCTCGCCGTCCTGCTCCGCGATCCAGCATCGCTCCCGTTTCGCGTTGTAGCGCTGGACGAAGTGCGCCACGATCTCGGCGACGAGCGCTTCGAACTGCTCGTTGTAGCCGTATTCCTGCGCGTACACGGCGCCGTGTCGATGCACCACCCAGCCCAGGTCGCCGGGCTGTAGCGGCCGGAGGTGGTAGGCAGGAGGGCGCTCCGCACGGTCCCCGAGCAGCCGCTCGATGGTCTGCATCGCGCCGACCGCGCGCGCCTGCGCGGCGGGGGATAGGCCGCCGAGCAGGGCGGCCACCTCGTCGTGCGAGCGCGCGTTGAGCGGCGCGAAGACCTTCCGTCCCTGCGCCGTGAGCGAGAGGTGACTCTGCCGACCGTCGGCCGGGGAGCGGGTCTTGAGGACGAGCCCGCGCCGCTCGAAGCCGCGCAGGATGCGGCTCAGATAGCCCGCATCGAGCCCCAGATCGCGGCCCAGCGCCGTCGCCGTCGGCCGATCACGGTGGGCGAGCTCGTACAGGACGCGCACCTCCGTCAGCGAGAACGGGCTCTTGTACGCCCCCTCGCGCAGCACGCCGATCTGCCGGGTGTAGAACCGGTTGAAGCGGCGCGCCGTCTCCACCCGCTGCTCCAGCTCGCGCGGCGCCATATGGCCAATGTCCGCGAGATACTTGACTGTGTCAAGTACTTCCTCTCGCCCCGGCCCTGCTTAGATTCCGCTGACTCTCATGGCCGACGCCCCCACCCGATCCCCCAAGAAGACCATCACGCCCGGTGCCTGGCAGGAGGCGCGGGCCCTCATCTACGCGCACCGCGGCCGCCTGGCGGTGGGACTCGCGCTGATGCTCGTCAACCGCCTCGCCGGCCTGGTCCTGCCCTCGTCCTCCAAGTGGGTGATCGACCGGGTGATCAATCAGCACCACCCCGAGCTGCTGTTGCCGCTCGCCCTCGCCGCCGGCGGCGCCACCCTCGTTCAGGCCATTACCGGATTTGGCCTATCGCAAATTCTCGGCGTGGCGGCGCAGCGCGCCATCACCGATATGCGCCGCACCGTGCAGGCCTACGTCCTCCGCCTGCCGATCAGCTACTTCGACTCGACCAAGAGCGGAATCCTGATCTCGCGTATCATGACCGACGCCGAGGGGATCCGAAACCTGGTCGGCACGGGGCTGGTGCAGCTGGCGGGTGGCCTCATCACGGCCGCGATCGCGCTGGGCGTGCTGTTCTACCTGAACTGGCGGCTCACCCTGATCGCGATCCTGATCCTCGGCTGCTTCGGGGGCGGCATGGCGTACGCGTTCGCCAAGCTGCGGCCGCTGTTCCGCGATCGCGGCAAGCTCAACGCGGACGTGACGGGGCGGCTGGGCGAGACGCTTGGCGGCATCCGCATCGTCAAGGCGTATCGCGCGGAGCGCAGCGAGCGGCTCGTGTTCACCCGTGGGGCCAATACGCTGTTCCGCAACATCGCCACGACCATGACGGGGATCTCGGCCGTCGGCGCCTTCGCCACCATCATCATCGGGGCGATCGGCATCCTGATGATCCTCGAGGGCGGGCACGCTATCCTGTCGAACCAGATGACGCTGGGCGATTTCTTCATGTACGGCGTCTTCATCGGTCTCGTGGCCCTGCCGCTCATCAACATCGCCTCGATCGGCACGCAAATCACGGAGGCGTTCGCCGGGCTGGACCGGATCCGCGAGATCCGCCGGCTGGTCACCGAGGACGCCGAGGACGGGGCGCGGGCGCCGCTCGCCGACGTGGCCGGGGACATCGCCTTCGAGAACGTGAGCTTCGAGTACGTGCCCGGCGCCGAAGTCCTGAAGCGCATCTCGTTCCGCGCGGCGGCGGGCTCCACGACGGCCCTGGTCGGCTCCTCCGGGGCGGGTAAGAGCACGCTGATCAATCTCGTGCTCACCTTCAACCGCCCGAAAGCCGGGCGCATCCTGGTGGACGGTCGCGATCTCGCCACCTTGCGGCTCGCCGACTACCGCCGGCAGCTCGGCGTCGTGCTGCAGGACAACTTCCTGTTCGACGGCACGATCGCGGAGAACATCGCATTCGCCCGGCCGCACGCGACCCGCGAGGACGTCGAAGAGGCGGCGCGGATCGCCCACTGCGACGAGTTCGTGCGTCGCTTCGAGAAGGGTTACGACACCGTGGTCGGTGAGCGGGGCGTGAAGCTCTCCGGCGGCGAGCGCCAGCGGGTCTCGATTGCGCGGGCGATCCTCGCCGATCCGCGCATCTTGATCCTCGACGAGGCCACGTCCAGCCTCGACTCGGAGAGCGAGGCCGCCATCCAGGACGGGTTGCGCACGCTGCGGCGCGGCCGGACCACGTTCGTCATCGCCCATCGCCTTTCGACCATTCGCAGCGCCGACCAGATCCTCGTGATGGAGCGGGGTGAGATTGTGGAGCGCGGCACTCACGCCGAGCTGCTCGCGAAGCACGGCCGGTACCGCCAGTTGTACGACAAGCAGTACCGGTTCGAGCAGGACCTGTTCGTGAACCCCGGGGAGGACTTCACCCCCGAGCCGGAAGCGCCGGTGACGGCGCCCCCGCTCACCCCACCGGCCCGCCTCTAGCTTCTGCGCCTGGAGGGCTCTACACTAGCGCATGCCATTGATCGACACGAATCACCAGCGGGCGGCGCTGCTCGTCTTGCTGCTGGGCATCGCGCTGGTCATCGCGCTCACCCCCTACGCCACGGGGCTCATCGGCATCCCGGTGTTGTACGCCGTGTTCGCCCCGGTGCACGAGTGGCTGTCGCTGCGGGCCCGGCCCAAGGTCGCCGCGAGCCTGGTAGTCGTGCTCGCGCTGTTCCTCATCGTGGTCCCCGGTGTGTCGTTCGCCGGGCTCATCGTCAATCAGGCCCAACAGATCACCGGGAGCGTCGTGAAGAACCCGATCCTAGGCCGGATCGCGCAGCTCGAACTCGGTGGGGTCGATATCGGTCCTCGGATCGCCGACCTCGGCGCGAAGATCGTCGGGTGGCTCGGCTCCTCGGCCTTCGGGCTGATTGGCACCGCGACGCGCCTCGCGCTCAACCTCACCATTTCGCTGTTCGGCTTGTTCTACCTGTTGCTGCGTCCCGGCGAGACCTGGGAGGCCGTCCGGCCGTACATCCCGTTCTCCGCCAAGAACACGGAGAAGTTGCGCCAGCGGTTCCGGGACGTGACCACGTCGACCATCATCGGCACCGGTCTCACCGCCGCGGCCCAGGGTGCCATCCTGGGACTGGCGTTCTGGATCGTCGGCCTGCCCAACGCGCTGTTCTGGGGCGTCGTCACGATGGTGTTCGGTATCCTGCCGATCGTCGGCAGCGGACTCGTCTGGGTGCCGGCGGCCATCGCGCTGCTAATCGGCAACCGTCCGGGCCCCGCCGCGCTCATCACACTGGTCGGCCTCTTCGTGGGGAATGTCGACTACATCCTGCGACCGATGGTGTTCCGCCGCTGGGCGAACATTCACCCGCTCGTCACGCTGGTCGGTGCACTCGCGGGCGTGCCGTACTTCGGGATTCTGGGACTGCTGATCGGGCCGCTGGCGCTCTCGTACTTCTTCGAGCTCGTCAAGATGTACAGAGAAGAGTACTTGGGTTAGGAGGATAACCCACAACTAGACGCACAGACGCACAGCGGTGAACAGGTTTCAGGGAGCGGGTGCTCCCGAGATCTGTCGCGCTCCCGCGACACCCATTCCCCTCCGCCGACCGGAAACCTCCGCAACCCGCCCGGTGTAGGTACGAACAACTTCGTACTTTACGAACAACTTCGTACTTAATGAGGTCCGAATGCCGAAGCGTGCTCCGACGAACGGGGAGCTCGAGGTTCTGCGCGTGTTGTGGCAGCGCGGTGCGAGCACCGTGCGTGATGTCCACGAGTCCCTCGACCACGCCAGGCCGGTCGGTTACACGACCGTCCTCAAGCTGCTGCAGATCATGGTCGAGAAGCGGCTGGTGAGGCGGAACGCATCGGCGCGCTCCCACGTCTACGCTGCGGTGGCGTCCCGAGGGGCCACTCAGCGGCGCATGGTCGCAGACCTGGTGCGGCGTGTTCGGAGGCTCGACGCTGGGGCTCGTGCTCCACGCCCTGGAATCCACACCCGCCACGGGACCGGAGCTCGAACAGATCCGCAGACTGCTCGACGAGAAGAACGGAGGACGTATATGATGATGACGCACGCGTTGGGCTGGGCCCTCGTGGACTCGCTGTGGCAGGACGCACTCGCCGCCGCGGGGCTCGCTGCCCTCCTCGCTCTCCTTCCGGTGCGGGCGGCCCGCATCCGCTACGCCCTCGCCACGCTCACCCTGGGGTTGATGCTCGCTCTCCCCCTCGCCAGCGCGGTGCGGTTGAGCGGGACGTCGCCGTGGACCGACGACGTGGTAACCACCACATCCCCGGTCACCCCGGGGCCGACGTCGGGCCCCGACCCGCAGGCCGCTCCGGCGGCCCCCACCGCCGCCGCGCCGGTTGCCGCCCGGATCCGCGCGGCCCTCGAGCCCGCATTGCCGTGGGTGGTGCTCGTGTGGTTCGGAGGCGTGGTGGTGCTGTCGCTGCGGCTCGCGTCGGGCTGGCTGGTGACGCGGCAGCTCGGTCGCGTGGGAACGGCGTCCGTCCCTGACTCATGTCGCGAGGCGGTGGCCCGCCTGGCCGCGCGGCTGCGCATCAGCCGGCCCGTGCGCGTGCTGCAGTCGGCCGTGGTACAGGTGCCCGCCGTCATGGGGTGGCTGCGCCCGGTGATCCTCCTTCCGGCAAGCGCGCTGACGGGACTCACCCCGCTGCAGCTCGACGCGCTGCTCGCGCACGAGCTGGCCCACGTGCGGCGATACGACTATCTCGTCAACCTCGTCCAGTCGGTGATCGAGACCCTGCTGTTCTACCACCCGGCGGTGTGGTGGGTGTCGCAGCAGGTGCGCGAAGAACGCGAGCACTGCTGCGACGATCTCGCCGTCGCCGTGTGCGGCGACGCGCACTTCTACGCGACGGCGCTGGTCGGCATGGAGCAACTCCGTGGCACGCCGCCGGCCTTCGCCCTGGCGGCGACCGGGCCCGGCGGCGCGCTCATGGGCCGGATCCGGCGGCTCGTGGCGCCGGTGCAAGTGGAGATCTTCCCCCGCTGGATGGCGGGCGTGATCGCCGTGACCCTCGCCCTCGGCGGCGGCGCCCGCCTGGCGAGTGGGACGCCAGCCACGGGCGACCGGGGCGGCACGCGACCGGCGACGCTCGATTCCCTGATCGACCGCGTCGAGGCGTTGCGGAACCCGGCTGCGCGACACGAGGCGGTGAAGACCCTCGGCAGCCGGCGGGACCCGCGGATGGTGCCGCCGCTCTTGGCGATCGCTCAACAGGACGGCGACGAGGAGGTCCAGCACGAGGCGGTCAAGGCCCTGGGCAAGGTGCGGGGCGGCGGCGGCGTGAGCGCTCTGCTCGAGATCGCCCGCACCCACCCGGACCCGGGCGTCCGCCGCAAGGCCGTCAAGATGGTCGGTGACGTGGCGACCGCCGAGGCAGCGCTCGGCGTGCTGGAACGGCTCGCGCAGCGCGACCCCGACGTCGAGGTTCAGCAGGAGGCCGTGGAGGCGCTCGGGCACCTGGGCAGCCCGCAGGCCATCGCACCGCTGGCGCGCCTCGCCCGCGCCCAGCCGAACGCGGAAGTACGAGATGAAGCGGTGGAGCAGTACGCCCGGAGCGCCGCCCCAGAGTCCGCGCTCGTCCTGCTGGTGGACAGACTCGCGAACGACAGCTCGTCCGACGTTCAAGTGGAGGCCGTCGAGCGCCTGGCGGACCTCCCCGACGGGCTCGGGATCCCGGCGCTGCGGGAGGCAGCCCGCTCCCACCCGAGCCGCCACGTGCGGGCCGAAGCGCGACGCCGCCTGGAAGACTACCGCTAGGGCGTCACGGGGGCGATCCCGGGGTCAGTCGCATCGGTCCGTTCGGCCGGAGGAGGTCGAGCGGATCGACGGTGATGCCCCCATAGGCGGCGAACCAGTGCAGGTGTGACCGCGTCACACGCCCCGAAGACCCAACCCGCCCGATCAGCTGGCCGACGTCGACCGTGTCTCCGGGCACCACGAGCACTCGGCTCAAGTGAAAATAGCCGGTCACGAGACCCGCCCCATGGTCGACGAGGACGCGCTGGAGCGCCAATCTGCCCGGCGAAGTCAACGCCCCAGTGACGGCTGCGGAGCACCTTGTTGAACACGCGCGCCACGCCGAACCCGCTGGTCACCCCGCTCGCACGCGGGCGCACGAACGGGACACGCCAGAGCCGCGGCGTCTCGTGCGCCCGCTGTCTCACCCCCTGCACCAGCTCCTGCTCCAGTCGGATGCGCTCGGTCAGAGAATCGGGCGGCTCTGCAAACTCGGGAGACACGCGGAGCCGCTCGCGTGGGACGCGCCGACGCGCCACCGGCAGCGCTACGATGACCGTATCGCTCGTGGTGTCGGCGTGCTCCATGACGAGGCGCGCTGTGGCGCTGTCCTCGGCCCCGAACGGCACCGCGCCGATCGCTCCGAAGCCGTCCGCGAACCGCTCGAAATGCAACGGCTCCCCCGCGAGCTCACCGGACACCGCCGTCACGCCACCCCCCGCCGGGGCACCGACTACCACCCGCACCAACGATCCTTGGAGAGGTAAGCGCGGCCACCAGGTCACCCGGGGTGCTGCGGCGGCGGTCCCCTGGCTCGTCAGGATCGCGGGGACCAGGCACAGCGCGAGGGCGGCGACGTATCGGCGGGGGTTTGGCATGGGGCAGGATACCCTGCCCCGACGACGGTGTGCCGGCCCCGGCCCTAGCGGCCCGACAGCGCACCCCGGGCGATCTCTAGCTCCGCTCGCGCGCCGTCGCCCTGCTGCATCAGCGCCAGGTATTCCCGGTAGCGCGTCCTCGCGGTCGCGAGATCGCCGGCCTGCTCCGACGCGCGGGCAAGCCCGAACAGGCTGCGCGCGCGATTCGGCTGCTGCGCGAGCGACGCCGCGTACGCCTGCGCCGCTTCGACGGGGCGGCCCAGCTCGAGCAGCAGGTCGCCCAGCAGCTCGCGCGCGGGCAGGAGGCTACCGGGGGTCACTGGATGCTTCTGGGTCACGTGCTCGAGGTCCGCCGCGGTCGTGGCCAGGCGTACCGCTTCTGCGGTGTCACCCATCGTGCGCGCGAGCCACCCGGACGCCGCGAGACGCTGGATTCGCACCTGTCCCGCCCAGTAGGCGTGCGCGCCACCCGCGGCTCTCTCCGTCCGCTCGATGTCGTCGAGTGCCGAGATCGCGGATCGCGCGCCCGCGGTGTCGCCGGTCCGCGCCGCGCCCAGCGCGTGGGCGAAGTGGGTGAGCGCCTCCGCGGCGCGCCACTCGGGAGACGGGCGGACGGCGAGCGTCGTCGCTTCCCGCCAGCGACCGCGCTCGAGCGCGTGGCGTGCCGGGATCGCCGCCAGCGCGTACGCGTTCGTGAGTGACCCGACGGGGTAAACCGCCGCGACGGCGGCCGCCTCATCCACGACGCGCTTCGCTTCGGCGTCGCGGCCCTGCTGCAGGTACGCGTACACTAGATAGTCCCACGCGTGGCCACGCTGGTCCCACAGCGCGTTGAGGTGACGCTCGTCCTCGAAGGTGCGGGCGGACGCAGCCGACCGGATGTTGGACGCGATGTCGTCGTTCCACAGGCCGAGCCGGGTAAAAATGTGCGACGGCATGTGCTGCGCGTGCGGCACGTCGGGAGCAATCTCAGCGTAGCGACGCGCCGCGTACAGTCCGAGGCGAGCCAGCTGGGGCACGTCGTTCGTGTGGATCAAGTAGTGGGCGAGTCCGGGATGGCGCGGCTCGGCCTTGAACAAGGGCTCGAGAATGGCATCGGCGCGCCGCTGGTAGCTGAATGTCGTGTCGGTCGCGTTCGCCTGGGCGAGCGCGATGAGTGACAAGGCGTAGAAGATCGCCGCCTCACGGTCGCGCGGGTGGCGGCGCCGCACGCCGTCCATGGCCTCGGCGTACGCGGCGAGGCGCGCCTCGTGGTCTCTCTCACCGTAGGCTGCGTAATATGTGCGGATGGCGGCCAGGTAGTCGCGCTCGCGCGGCGTTCGGGCCAGCGCGAGCCCGCGCTCGCTTGCCGCGAGACCGGCCGCGAGGTCCACGCCGATCGGGGGCGTCCACAGCGGGTGGAACAGGCTCATGGCCTGCCCCCAGTAACCCATCGCGCACGCCGTGTCGGCGACAACCGCCTCACGGAAGGTGTCTGCCGCCCTCTCGTACCAGAAAGAGTGCAGCAACGCCACCGCCCGCTCGAAGCGCGTCTGCGCCTCGGGGGTGCACGACACCGGGAACACCACCCGACCGAGGGCCTCGGCCTGATGCGGGTGCGGCTCCTGCGCGGCGAGGCGACCGACCACTCCGAGCCAGAGGACGACGGGCACGGCCAACCGGGAATCAAGGCTCATGGACGTCTAATGTGCATCATCCCCCGATTATCTTCCACAGCGACCCATGAGGCTTTCGCTGCGGTTCATCATTCCGCTGTTCCTCGCGCTCGGTGCCCTCGCCTACGCGGTGGTCCCGCTGGTCGACAAGCTCGCCCTGCAGTGGTTCGAGCGGGATCTGGACCTCCGCGCCACGCTCATCGCCAGTACCGTCCAGGAGCCCTTGCGGG
>Ga0209468_1001531_pt1 | contig 10190 bp, 9 predicted proteins | sample GraSoiAngelo_102_FD_185871 | JGI IMG/M metagenome (GOLD analysis project Ga0209468, IMG submission 185871) | Grasslands soil microbial communities from the Angelo Coastal Reserve, California, USA - 14_0903_02_40cm (SPAdes) (version 2) | ecosystem: Environmental > Terrestrial > Soil > Grasslands ...
TACGCGGCAGACGGGCGATGCATGTAGGCGACCGGCCCCAGTGCCGGCTCCCCCACCGGCGCCAAGTACAACGACAGGCCGGCGGCGCCGACCGGGCGTTCGTAGAGGACGGCCAGCTCCGACACGAGATCATGAGGATGCTGTCGGTCGGTGACGGTCGTTCCCTGGTAGGGCTCGGCGACCTGGAGCAGCTCCGGATAGCCACGGCCGGTCACGGTCCACGGCTCCGCGCTCACCATAGCGCGCACTCGCACAGCGCCGCGCCCCGCCGAGCGCGTCGCCACGGCCATGAGCCAATTGATGCTGCCGAACTGCTCGGCCGCGCGGGTGCCCGATTGCCGGTCGTATTGGAGAAACACCGCGCCGTGGAGCATCACCGCCCAGGCGCCGAGCGTCGTGTGATACGCGCGCAGGCGGGCGGCATCGGGCAGCCACGCGGTGCCCGAGCTCATCCGGGTGAGCGACACGCCGGCCGCCCCCGCGACCGGGGTTGGTGTGCCGCGGGCAGCCGAGTCGGCGGGCGCGCCGTGCTCGTGCTGCGCCGGCGCCGGCCACGGCGCACTCAGGAGGACCGCTACCGACAGGCTAGTGAACGAGCGCGTCGAAGGGACCGAAGGTCCGGGTCGTCGAATCGGCCAAGAAGGTGAGCGCCACGTACAGCTGGCCGCTCGACCCGGGAGCCGCGAGCGGCGTGACGTCGCGGTCGAGTGGTTGCCCCACCACGGTCGTGACCGAAGCGAACCGATCGGGAGTGAAGGCGAAGGTGGCGTCCGTGGCCCCGGGGACGCTCATGACCTGTGCGCCGTCGGGCGCGTAGAGCCGGGCCTCGATGCGCGTGGTCACGCCGGCGAGCAGGGGGATGTGGTAGGTCAGCTCGGCGTTCTGGCCGTCGAACAACCGCACCGACGCCACGCCGTGCGGGGCGACCGGGCCGGTCGAGGCCATGGGCGCCGCGCCGCCACACGCGGCGAGCGCCGCGAGGCCCAGCGTCCCGCACACCCGTCGCATCCGCATAAGGAGATAATAATCGAAGGGAGCGGCCTTGGAGGCGCGGGCCGCCCGGCTTAAGTTTGTCTGCCGTCGGACGGTCGTAGGTTTGCGCGCCAGTAGCTCAGCTGGATAGAGCGTCGGCCTCCGGAGCCGAAGGTCGTGGGTTCGAATCCCGCCTGGCGCATCGTTAGAAAAACAGCTGCCTAGTAACCTCGCCTCGCGCCCGGTTCCGTCATAGCTTTCGCCAGATCCCCCCTCCGAGGTGGCGAACCATCATCCAGTCCATCACCATCAGCGACCGCTATGCCGTCGACCGGGAGTTAGGCCGGGGCGGGATGGCGGTGGTGTATTTGGCGCGGGACAAGAAGCACGACCGCCCGGTTGCGATCAAGATCCTGCACCCCGAGATCGTCGCCGGCATGGGCGCCGATCGCTTCCTGCTCGAGATCCGCATCCTGGCGCGGCTCCAGCATCCCCATATCCTCGCCCTGCTCGACTCCGGTGCCACCGACGAGGCGCCGCCCCGACCCTATTACGTGATGCCCTACGTGGATGGCGAGACCCTGCGCCAGCGGCTCGATCGCGAAGGCCCGCTCCCCGTGCCGGATGCAATGCGTCTGGTGCGGGAGACCGGAGAGGCGCTGCACTACGCTCACGGAGCAGGGCTGATCCACCGCGATGTGAAGCCGGAGAACATCCTGCTCTCTCAGGGCCACGCCTTGGTGGCGGACTTCGGGATAGCGCGTGCAGTCGGAGTCGCGACCGGCGACCGGTTGACCCAAACCGGCTTGAGCCTGGGCACCCCCGCGTACATGAGCCCCGAGCAGGCCGCCGCAGACCGCGAGATCGACGCCCGCGCCGACCAGTACAGCCTTGCCTGCGTGGTCTATGAGTTGCTAGCGGGTCAGCCTCCCTTCACCGGACCCAGCATGGCCGCGGTGTTGTCGCGCCAGGTGCTCGACCCGGTGCCCCCGCTCACCACCCTCCGCCCCGGCGTGCCGGCATCGCTACGGCGGGCGATCGACCGCGCGCTGGCCAAGGTGCCGGCCGACCGCTTCGGGAGCGTGCTGGAGTTCCTCACCGCCATGGAAGCGCCGGATGCCCCGGCGGCCGAGCCGAAACGGTCCATCGTGGTGCTCCCCTTCGCCAATCTGAGCCCCGATCCCGATAATGCCTACTTCAGCGACGGGCTTCTGGAGGAGGTGATCGCCGACCTCTCCAGGGTCCGCGCCCTTACGGTGATCTCGCGGACCTCGGCCGTTAAGCTCAAGCAGACGGATTGGGACCTCCGGCGCATCGGGCGCGAGCTCAATGTCCGGTATGCGCTCGAGGGCAGCGTTCGCAGGGCGGGGTCCGCCCTCCGGATCACCGCTCAGCTGATCGACGTTGAGACCGAGGAGCACCTCTGGGCCGAGAAGTACTCCGGCACGGTGGACGACGTGTTCGACCTGCAGGAACGGCTCTCCCGCCAGATCGTCGAGGCGCTGCGGATCACCCTGTCACCACCGGAGGACCGTGAGCTCGCGCAGCGGCCCATCGCCGATATTCGGGCGTTCGAGTACTACCAGCGGGCGCGCCAGGAGTACTACCGACATACGGCCGAGGGGATGGTGGCAGCGCGCGCGCTCGCGGAGCACGGGCTCGCTGTAGTAGGCCCCCACGAAGCCTTGTACGGCATGCTGGGCACGGTGTACGCCTGGTCGCCGATCTCTGGCGGCGGCGACGAGGTGACCACCCTGCGGGAGGCCGAAGCCTGTGCTCGCCGCGCCTTCGCGCTGAACCCGGACTCGGCGCAGGGCCTCTCGATCATGGGGCAGGTCGCCTACCGCCGGGGCCGCGCGGCAGAGGCGGTCCGGCTGCTGAGCCGGGCCTGCGCCGCCGAGCCGAATAACCCGGACGCGATGCACCAGTTGGCCGGAGCGTATTTGCTGGGCGGTCGCATCGGCCCCATGCGCGAGCTGCTCACTCGGCTGGTCGAGCTGGATCCCCTGACCGCTAGCAATCACTGCCTGCTCGGCATGAGCTATTTGCTCGGCGGCGACGCGCTCTTGGCGCTGCCCGTGCACCAGCGAGCGGTTGAACTGGATCCCCGGAGCACGATCTGTCGGGTCTGCGCCGCGATCCCCCTGGTGGTCGCGGGACGGGACGCTGAGGCGGCGAGCCACTTCCAGTGGCTGGAACGCCAGCAACCCGACGATCCCCTGGCGAGCGTGGCGGTGCGGTTCTGGCGCGGACTCGCCGGCGACCGGGCAGCCGTGCTGTCTCCCCCCAGCGCGGCCGAGCGGGCGACGGCCGAGTCGGACGAGTACTGGGCGTACCTGATGGCCGGGGCCTACGCGCTGGTCGGCGAAGCGGACCAGGCCCTGAGCTGGCTGGAGCATGCGATCAAGGTTCGCGGCTGGATCGACTACCGGTACTTCACCCGCCACGACCGGTTCCTCGAGCGCCTCCGGCCGACTCCTCGGTTCAATGAACTGATCGCCTTCGCCCGAGAACAGTACGAACGCTTCGACGGATGAAACCGGCGGGATTCCCGTTGCCGGCGAGCCGCGAATCGCCACGCACGACGTTCAGTGCGGCGCGCTCAACTCGTGCTCGAGCTCCACCGCGAACACGCCGCGACAGCGCACACACCGCATCCGCTCCGGCACCGCGCCCAGCGCCACGCGTTCCGCGCAGTTGGGGCAGACGGCGTAGCGCTCGCGCGCAATGAGCGTCCACTTGCTCGGACGGGCGTCGACGATCTCGAGATAAGACGGGGGCACGATCACCGACTGGTGGCGCACGACGACGACCGCCGCGTCCGTCCCGACGCGCAGCACCGGGTACCACGCCCCCCGGCGCAGCTGGCACCGGCGGACGCCTTCCCGCAACCGGCCCCAGCGATCCGCCCGAAGCATGTCGAGACGCTCCAATTCGCCCTCCTCGCGCCTTTTGATTTACGGGCCCGTCCTCCGCTCGTCAAGCCTTCATCGCGTTCTTCGGGCTGTCGCGTACGCGACACACTCCTTCTGGTTTCGAGCGTTCTGTGAATTCTGCGCATTCCGCGGCGCTGCCGCACGTCTGGCAGTATCAAAGCGAGGGAGCTTACTTTTTGAGTGAAACCACATCCGAGTCGCGACAGTGCCGAAGCGATATTGGGCTCGATTGCGAGCCGACCTGGATGTTCCGCTGCGACGGGGCGCCTGGTACGAAGTGAGAAGGCTGCGACCGCCCGAGGCGGTGCTCGACGTCATCGGCGAACGCGTGAGCGTGCCGCGGGCGGTGCTGGAAATATCGAGCGCGCCGCCGAACCGCTGGTCGGTCGTGCCGCGCCCCAAAAACCCCGCCCGCTTCCCCGGCGTCGCCGAGTACGGCGTGTGCCCGAATTGCCGCGAGCGCGTGCCGCTCGAGGAACGGCTCGCGCTGCTCGAGTGCCGGCGGTGTCACGACGTGTTCGACGTCGACTGGGACCAGAAGTACTTCACCGAACCGTAGCGCCCCTCAGAAGCCGATTCCCAGCCCCACCCGCGCCAGGGTTTGCTGAATCGGCGCGGCGATCTCCCCGGTGCCCCCCGGATCGGTCTTGCGATTCACTCGCTCGAACGTGTAATCGACGACGCCATGGAGCCGGCCCGCCAAGCGCACGTCGAGGTCGAGCCCCAGATCGAGGGAGAACGCGGCGCGCCCGCCTCCGGAGAACTTCGGCGCGGCGAGGTAATTCGCGCGCAACGACACAGTCGCGCCCGGGCCCAGGTCGTAGGCGGAGCGGGCCCCGATCCGGACGGCGCCCAACGATTGGGCGTCGAATTCGGGGTCCGCGGTGCGCCGGATGAGCCCGACCTCGAGGCTTGCGTACGACGCGACATCGTAGGCGACCCAGGCGTCGACCTGCGTCGCCTTGAACCCCGCCGCCGCCGTGCTCTGGCTCGTGGGGTCGAGGGTGAGCCGCACGACCGCCGCGGCCGCGCTGAGCTTGCGGTAGCGCGCGGTCGCGAGCCCGCCGAACCCGGCGCCGGAGTAGCGCAGGCCGGAAGACACCTCGCGATAATCCACCAGCACCGCCTGCGGTCCGATCGTGAAGCGCTGCGCCCCCGCCCCCGCAGGGCACCATGCGAGCCCGATGAACCCGAGGCACACGAGCCCGACCGCGCGGCCGGTCACCGGGACGCCCCGCTCTTCAACGGCACAACCGTGAGCTGCACCTGCTGGCGCCGGGCGACGTTCTCTTTCGCGATATCACTGTTGCGGCGGGCGATCTGCTCCTTGAGCAGCCGGTTGTACAGAATGTTCCCCTCGGCGGGGCGCGGCGCGGGTTTCTTCAGGGTCATAATGAGACCCGCCGTCCCCGCCACCGCGAGCTCGCGCTTGGAGCTCGCACCGAGATTGCCGCTTTCGAGCCCGAGGGTACCGATGGCCGCACCCCCCGTATAAAGGAAAGCGAGCCCGAGCGGACGCCAGCTCTGCGGCGGGATCTCGGTCTCGGGCAGGTATTGGTAGCCGGGGAGGCTCGTCAGGTGCGGGAGCGTATCCACGCTGCCATGCAGCACGCGGATCTGCTGCGACGCGGAGAACGTATTCTGTCCGAGACGCGCTTCCACGACGATCGTATAGGTCCCCGCCGCCACGGGATCGCCGTTCGGCAGACGCGGCGACCAGCTCAGGTTTACCTGCCCGTTCCAGGCGCTCGAATCGACCAGAAAATTCGTCTGCCCGATCGCTCGCGTGACCACGCGCGCGGGCTGAGTGACCATGAAGCGGATCGGCACCGCACCCTGGCCCGCGACGAAGCGGGTGCTGTCGATGCGCAGTTGCCGGACCAGCAGCACCTGGCGCAGCGCCACGTCGAACGCGCTGTACGCCTTGGGCGACACGCGGTTGGGGTCGAGTTGGCGCTCGGGGTCGATCAACACGACCTGCTTGAACGCATCGACCGACTTGAGAATCGAATCGAGCGCGGCGTAGCTGAAGCCGATCAGCTCGTAGGCGCGGGCGCGCTCCACGCCCGCCAGCCGCTCACGCAGCGCCGCCTGCCCCAGCGACAGGGCCTTGCGGTACTCGAGGTTGTCATACGCTTGCTGCGCCCGGCGGAGCGTAGCGTTGAGAACGGTCTGGGCGCGGCCCAGAACAGGCGCGAGGGCGATGAGCAGGGAGACGAGGACGCCGGGGCGTGCCCTCACGGCGTCTCCGGCAGCAGCGCGTAGCGTTTGCGTACGGTCGAGTTCCTGTCCACCTGCACAGCTTCTGTGACGGTCCTATAGCCGGGATGCTCGATGCGGATGGTATGTCGTCCGGGGGCCACCGTGTACTCGACGACGGGCGTCTGACCCACGTCCGTGCCGTCGATGTAGACTTGGCCGAACGGACTGGCGTCGATCGTGAGGGAGCCCTGGGACGCCGCAGCCGGAGGGGGCACGACGGGCGCGCGCTGCTTGGGCCGATCGCTGCGACGCGACGGGTTCGCCCGCGCCGTCGCACCGGATTCCGCGCCGCCCGCCGGGACCCGTACGGTGTCCCGTATGCGCACGGTGTCCACCGCCACCCCCGCAGGCGGCTCCGCACTCCGCTCGAGCGCGAGATACCCGCCGACCCCGGCGACCGCGACCACGACGCCGCCGATCACGAGCCCCGCGCGCGAGCGCTTGGGACGCCTCTTGGCCCCCGTCGCGGGTAGCGGCGTCGTGGGCGCGCCGGTAATCTGGGTGGGGGCTTCGGCCGCGGTCTTGGGAAGCGGGCGCGGCGCGCCACGGCTCTTCGTGGGCGCCGCCACCGGCTGCTCCGGCCACGCGGCAGTCGCGAATTCCTCCATGGTGGCATAGCGGTGGTCCGGATCCTTCGACATGGCCCGCCAGACCGCGGCGGAGAGGGGCTCCGGCACATCGGCCCGGCGCGCGGCCGCGCGCGGCGCCTCCTCGAAGATGTGCTTGTACAGAATCGTGTGGACCGAATCACCGGCGAACGGCAACTCGCCGGTGATCATGCGGTAGCCCACCACGCCGAGCGAGTATTCGTCCGCGCGGCCGTCCACGGTCTGGCCCTTCGCCTGCTCGGGGGCCATGTAATGCGGCGTGCCGATGATCATGCCGGTCGCGGTGAAGCCGGTCGCAGCTTGGAGCGCTTTGGAGATGCCGAAGTCCGTCAACATGGCGCGGCCGTCGTGGTCGAACATGATGTTGGCGGGCTTCACGTCGCGGTGCACCCAGTGCGCATGCCGCCTCCCACAGGATCCGTTGAATCTCGGGCACGGGGAGCGGCTGCTTCTGGTCGAGCAGGTCCTCGAGCGACGTGCCGGAGACGTATTTCATCACGAAGTAGTTCAGTCCGCCTTCGCTCTCGACGCGGTAGATCGGAATGATGTTCGGGTGGTCGAGCTTGGCGGCCGTTTTCGCCTCCTGCTGGAAGCGGCGCACGATCTGCTCGTCCTGCGCCACGTCGGGGGGCAGCACCTTGATCGCCACGTCGCGCTCGAGCGTCAAGTCGTGCGCCAGGAACACGGCCCCCATGCCGCCCTTTCCCAGTAGGCGCTCGATCCGGTAGCGACCCTCGATCAGCCGTTGCAGGCGCTGCTGCAGCAGGTCGATGTTGCTCGTGGTGGGCGGCGCGCCGCCCCCCGACACGTCGGTGCCGCACGACGAGCAGTACCGGCTGTTCTCCGGCACCGGCGTGTGGCAGCGGTAGCACTCGAGCACGCCGTTGGTCATCGGCGGCTCGGGACGAAGGGGGATCGAGCTCCGCCAGCCAACGTGCGGCGGCGGCGTGGCGCGGCGGTCGAAGTGGCAGGTGGCGATGGCCACGTCGGCGTGTTGCAGGTCCCTGCACCCAACAGCGGGACCCAGCCCACGCAGACCTCGTAGGTCGTCGTCGTGCCCGCGAAGTCCACGATCGCCACGTAGTAGTCCCCCGTGGCGAGGGAGGGCGTCAGGTTCACATCCGAACCTGGCGCAGTGTCGGCAGCGACCACCGAAACGACGGTGTCTCCTGCGACTGGGACTTTGACCACGTACAAGTCCAGGTCCTTGAGCGAGTCCGGGTGCACGCCCGGGAACGCGTGCAGACGCACCTGTGCCGTCGTGGTGACCCCCTGGTTCGTGTAATGGAATCGTATCCAGTCGACGTCGTGCGGATTTTCGATCGTCAAGGTGTCGCGAAAGGTCGGGGCCGGGAGCGTGCCCCGGAGGTCGGCGGCATTGCACGAGTTGTCGTCCTCGTGCGCGTCCGCGGGCAACTCGCTCTGGTACCCCGCGATGACGCCGAGGCCATAGCGCCCGGGTGTCCCGTACAGCGCGATGCCGTCGAGTGCACCGGCTGGGAGATTCTTGAATGCGACGACGGTCGAGTCCGCGACCCGTTCGGAGGGCGAGAACCCCGCGCCGTGACACGCGTGGGAGCCCGGGCCGAAGGTCCAGGCGTCACGGCCGATGACGTACGTCTTAGCCGTGCCATTCCAGCCGAGCGAATCGGTGAGGAAGGTACGGAACGTGCCGGCGATTTGGGGAGCGGTGAGGAAGATGGTGAGATCGCGGGTCTTCCCTTGGGTGAAGTGATACCAGTCCACCCCGGTGGTCTGCCCGCGCTTCAGCGTCTCGAACGCGAGGGCGGGGTTGAAGAACAGGAGCGAATCGAGCAGCGTGTTCGTCTTGGGGAACGGTCGAGCGCCGTCGAGGTCGATCGCGCTGGGAATCGTGTCGTTGGGCTCGTAGATGTCGCGCTCGAGCACGCGCGTCGTGTCGCCGTGCAGGAAGCCGAATACCCCGAGGCCACCGGAGATCCCCAAGTAGAACAACGAATCGGTGGTCGCGGGCGGCGGCACCCAGAAGCGGGTGCGCGCGGTGCCGGACTTGAACGCGGTATCCGAAAACGGCACGCGGATCAGCTGCGCGCCGGCCAGGGACGCCGAGAAGATCGAGTCCGCGCCGACACCCCAGATCGTGAGCTTCTCGCCATACTTGACGGTCTTGGGGCGGACGCTGTCGATCTCGAGCGGCGCGGACACGCGCAATGTGTCGTCTCCCGTGGCGCTGGCTTTGTCGAAATTCGCCGCCGCCGCCCGGATCACCACGGTCCCCGAGTTCACGCCGACGATGTGCCCGGCGTTGTCCACCGTGGCGACGGCGGGATTACTGCTCGACCAGACGAAGCTGACGTTGGAAATCCGCTGCGAGTCCCCCGGTGCGACCATCTGCCACGCGGTCGCCTTGACCGTTGTGTCCCTCCCGCGAATCAGGATCCTGAGACGCGTGACGCTGACGTGCACCGAGGAATCTCGCTCGGTGGGATACACGCACGCCGCGAGCGTCGCACAACTGAACAGCAGTGCCAGCGCGGCGATGCCGCGAGTGCGTCGCATGGATCGGGGCCCGGCGCAGGTGGGCCCCAATCTATAAGAAGCGGTCCGGCCGGGCCACGACGGCCCGATCACAGTCGCCCGCGCCGTTTCAATTCCAGGTATTTGGCCACCACGGCGGAGGCGGCCCGCTCGGGGGGCACGTCGAGCACCAGCACGCCGACGCGCCGCATGCGGCCGAGCGCCTCCTCCCGGGCGCGCAGCAGCTCTTCGGCCGCCGCCTTGCGAAACGCGTCGCGCGTCGTGTTGGGCCGGAGCACCGCGACGGCGTCGACCTCCGGGTTCCGCAGCGTCACCGCGAGCGGCAGGTGGCGCGGCCGCAGGCTGGCCACGTTCGCGACCAGGGCATCGGAGGCGAACCGGTCGATCACGTCGGTGAAGAGCACGGTGAGGGCCCGCTTGCGATTGCGCGCTGCGAGATAGCGAAACGCGCCTGGATAGTCGGGCTCGATCAGCGTCGCCTCCACCACCGCCAGCACGTCGAGCACGCGTTTCAGGCCGAGCCGCCCGCGCTGCGGCGCCACGAAGTGCTGCACGCCGTCCGCGAACGCCATGACGCCCACATTGTCGTCGTGCTGCGCCGCGACGTACGCCAGCTCGAGCGCGGCCTGCACGACGTAGTCGAGCCGTGACACCCCGGCGATCTCGGCGGTCAGGAGCCGGCCCGTGTCGAGCACCAGCAGCACCTGCTGGCGCCGCTCGGCCTCGTATTGTCGCGTGATGACCTTGCGGCGCTTGGCGGTCGCCTTCCAATCGATGTGGCGCAGGTCGTCGCCCGGCACCCATTCGCGCAACGATTCGAACAGCCGACCCTCGCCGAGCTGGCGGATCGGCGTCACGCCCTGTTGGCGCCGCGCGGCCCGGGCGACCGACGCCC
>Ga0209468_1001545_pt1 | contig 10142 bp, 8 predicted proteins | sample GraSoiAngelo_102_FD_185871 | JGI IMG/M metagenome (GOLD analysis project Ga0209468, IMG submission 185871) | Grasslands soil microbial communities from the Angelo Coastal Reserve, California, USA - 14_0903_02_40cm (SPAdes) (version 2) | ecosystem: Environmental > Terrestrial > Soil > Grasslands ...
CACGTTCACTGATGCTGGCACTCGGGGCAGTGTTCGCGTTTCCAGGCCTTGCGGCCGCACAGGGACCCGCCGCCGCCACCGGAGGGTGGGTCGGCCCGTTCGCGGTCATCGCGGCCGGAATCGGGATGGCGCTAGCAGCGGGGCTGTGCGGACTGGGTCAGGGACGGGCGGTGGCCGCAGCGGTCGATGCGATGGCTCGACAGCCGGCGGCGGCTGCGCGCATCCAGACCGCGATGATCATCGGTCTGGCCCTCATCGAGTCCCTGGCGATCTACGTCCTCGTCGTCGCGATGATTCTGTTGTTCGTGCAACCGATCAAGGGGTAGGAGGTTCACCAGCGCGGGCGCCCCGCGGCGCCCGCGTCTCCGGCGATGCCCCGTCGTTCCAGCTCCCGCCTCCCGAGGATCCCGGAGATGACCGTGCGCCGGCTCTCCGTGTATACGCGTTGTCTCCTCCAGCTCGAGGAAGACGGCGTGAAGACGGTGTCTTCGCAGGACCTGGCCGAGCGCTTCAACCTGAATTCGGCGCAGGTGCGCAAGGACCTGGCGTACTTCGGCGAGTTCGGCGTTCGAGGCATCGGCTATTACGTCTCGAGCCTGAAGGCCGAGCTCCAGCGCATCCTCGGGCTCGATCGGGAGTGGCCGGTCGCGCTCGTCGGCTTCGGTAACCTTGGCTCGGCGCTCTTCCACTACCGGGGCTTCGGGCGGCAGGGTTTCCGGATCGCCGTCATCTTCGACGACGATCCCGCGAAGGTCGGCCGCGAGGTCGACGGTGTCCCGATCTTCTCCACGCGCGATCTCGCGCGGGAGATCCAGGCTCGGCGCGTGCAGATGGCGATCGTCGCGGTGCCGGCCGAGGCGGCCCAGTCGGTGGCCGATCAGCTCGTCGCCGCCGGGATCAAGGCCGTGCTCAACTTTGCCCCGGCCCGGATCCGCCTGCCGCGCGACGTCCGGCTCAAGGACGTCGACCTCTCGATCGAGCTCGAGACCCTCTCGTTCTACCTGGCGAAAGCTTCGCGGTAGGATGATGTGACGGGGCACGGGCCTCGCGAGCCCGGGCGCCCGTGCCCGGTTCGACATGCTGAGTGAGTGGGCCGCCTTCAGCGAGCTGGCGAAAGCCTTCGCCGAGGGAGAGGCCTGCCTGCGCGTCGCCGGACTCACCGGCCCCGCCCGGGCGATGGTCGTCGCCGGCCTGGCGAAGACGCATCCCCGGCCACTGCTCGTCGTGACCGCCACGCTCGCCGACGCTCACCGCTTCACCCAGGACCTCAAGTTCTTCGGGACGCCCGCGGTGGAATTTCCCGAGCGCGAGCCGCGCCTGTGGCGGGGCGGGCGCCAGCGCGAGAGTGACGCCGAGCGGGCCGTCGTCTGTCGTCGCCTGCTCGCCGGCGAGCCGCTCGTCGTCGTGGCCACGCCGACCGCGATCGACGTTCCGCTTCCCAGTCCGACGGAGTTCCGCGAGGCCACGCTGCGCTTCACGACCGGCGACAGCCTCGATCGCGAGCTCTTGATCGAGGCGCTGGAGAAGGCTGGTTACGAGCGGACCGACACCGTCGTCGAGGTCGGTCAGTGGAGCGTGCGCGGTGGCATCGTCGACGTGTTCTCGCCGGCCCAGACGGCGCCGGCGCGGCTCGAGTTCTTCGGCGACGAGATCGAGTCGATCCGGCTCTTCGATCCGACGTCACAGCGCTCACAGGCCACGCTCGACGAGCTCCTCGTGCTTCCGTTGCACGAGGACGGCGCCAGTGCCGAGGCGGGGCGCGGCCTCCTCGACTATCTCCCGCCGACGGCCGCGGTCGTCGTCGACTCGCCGAAGCTGCTCGACGCCACTGACGAAGACGCGCCCGAGCGACCGCCGCTCGGCCAGCGCCTGGCCGGACGGCAGCGCCTCGAGCTCGAGCTGGTCGAGGGCGCCACCGGCCCCGCTGGGCTCACGCTCGACACGCGCTCGGTGACGCAGCACGCAGGAAAGTTCACCCAGCTCGCCGAGGAGATCGCGGGCTGGCGTCGCGAGGGCTTCACGGTGAGGCTGGCCGCGGCCGACGATCGCCAGGCCGACCACGTCCAGCAGATCCTGCGCGAGCACGGTGTGGAGGCGATCCGGGCCGCCAGCATCGACGCTCCCGAAGGACTGGCCATCGTCGTCGGGGAGTGCTCGTCGGGGTTCTCGATCCCCGCGCTGGGCCTGATCCTCGTCACCGAGACCGAGATGTTCGGTGCCCGGCGGCGAACGCTGCGGCGCCCGAAATACCAGCGGGGCTCACCCATCAGCGCCTTCACCGACCTCGAGGTCGGTGACCTCGTCGTTCACGAGGACCATGGCATCGGAAAGTATCTCGGCCTCAAGACCATGGCGGTGGGAGACCGCGACGGTGACTTCCTGCTCCTCGAGTACGCCGAGAACAACCGTCTCTATCTGCCCGTCGATCGGCTCGACCTGATCTCGAAGTACATGGGGGGCGACTCCACCGCGGCGCGCCTCGATCGGCTCGGCGGCGCGTCCTGGCAGCGGGTGAAGGATTCCGTCCGCGCGGCCCTGCGCGAGATGGCCGAGGAGCTCCTGCGGCTCTACGCCAAGCGCACGGTGGCCGACGGCCATCGCTTCTCGACCGACACGCCCTGGCAGCGCGAGTTCGAAGCCGCCTTCCGGTTCGAGGAGACCACCGATCAGCTCCGCGCCATCGAAGAGGCCAAGCGCGACATGGAAGGCGAGCGGCCGATGGACCGCCTCATCGCGGGTGACGTCGGCTACGGCAAGACGGAGGTCGCGCTTCGCGCCGCGTTCAAGGCGGTGGCCGACGGTACCCAGGTGGCCGTGCTGGTCCCCACCACGGTGCTGGCCCAGCAGCACTGGTCGACGTTCGTGGACCGCTTCGCGCCGTTCCCGGCCAAGGTCGAGCTGCTCTCTCGCTTCCGCTCGCCGGCGGAGCAGAAGACCGTCGTGCAGGGACTCCGCCTGGGCACAGTCGACGTCGTCATCGGCACCCATCGCTTGCTGTCGAAGGACGTCGAGTTCAAGAACCTCGGCCTCCTGGTCGTCGACGAGGAGCATCGCTTCGGCGTCGCCCACAAGGAACGGCTCAAGCAGTTCCGGGCCGCGGTGGACGTGATGACGCTCACGGCCACACCGATCCCCCGCACGCTCTACATGTCGCTCTCGGGTGTGCGTGACATGTCGGTGATCGAGACGCCGCCGCTCGATCGGCTTCCGGTGGACACCGTGCTCCGGCGCTTCTCCAAGGCCGTGATCAAGGAGGCGGTCGAGCGCGAGCTCCGCCGGGGCGGGCAGGTGTTCTTCGTCCACAACCGTGTCCAGTCGCTCCCGTCAGGAGCTCGTACCCGATGCGCGCATCGTCATGGCGCACGGCCAGATGCGTGAGCGCGAGCTCGAAGCGACCATGGTGAAGTTCGTGAGCGGCCAGGCCGACGTGCTGGTGTCGACGGCGATCATCGAGTCCGGGCTCGACATCCCGGCGTCCAACACGATCATCGTCAACCGGGCCGACCGGTTCGGGCTCGCCCAGCTCTATCAGCTCCGGGGGCGAGTCGGGCGCGAGCGCCAGCAGGCGTACTGCTACCTGCTGGTCCCCGCCGACGGCCGGGTCGATGAGCAAGCCCAGCGTCGGCTGCGCGTCCTGCAGGAGTTGACGGAGCTGGGTTCTGGCTTCAAGCTAGCGCTCCGCGACCTGGAGATCCGCGGGGCCGGCAATCTCCTGGGGGCCGAGCAGCACGGACACATCGCGGCAGTGGGATTCGATCTTTATTCGAAGCTCCTGGCCGAGGCCGTGGCAGAATTGAAAGGCGAACCGGCCACTGTGACGGTCGAGCCGGTGATCAGCGTCAACACTGAAGGATTCTTGCCTGAAGATTATGTCCCCGAGGTCAATCAGCGACTGGTCTTTTACAAGCGTCTGGCCGGCGCCGGAGGCGACGATGCCGTTGCCGAGCTCCGTGCCGAGCTCGCCGACCGCTTTGGTCCGCCGCCGCCCGAAGTCGAGCAGCTCCTCGACATCGTCCGCATCCGTGTCGCCGCCCGGACCCTCGGGATCGAACGGATCGAGGCCGGCTCGGGCCGCGCGCTCCTCACGTTCGCCCCATCCACCAAGGTGGAGCCGGCCACGCTCGTCGGGCTCGTGCAGAAGAGCCGGGGGCGTCTCGCCATGAAGCGTGAGTTCACCCTCGAAGCGTTGATCGCTCGCGGAGAGTGGCCGGTGGTGCGGGACGCCCTGCTCGCGCTGTTGTCCGAGATCGGTCGCGGATGAGGGCGCGCTTCGTGGCCGCCGTGCTGGCCCTCGCCGTCGGCGGCTGCGCCATGTCCATGCCGGGATGGGTCCCCTACCTCGGCAAGAAAAAGGGCGAGCCCACGGTCGCGCAGCCACCTCCGCCCGCGCCGGCGGCCACACGAGCCCCCGTGGTGACGAAGCCGCGCCCGCCGGAGAGCGAGGACGTGGCCGACCGCGTGGTCGCCGTCGTGAACAACGACGCCATCACGCTCGGCGAGCTGCAGGAGAACATCGCCATCTTCCGCCAGGAAAATCGCGACCGGGTCAGCGCGTCCGACGAGGAGCTGCAGAAGCAGTTCCTGGCGCGCCTCATCGACTCGCGGCTGCAGATCCAGGAAGCCGGGCGCGAGAAGATCACGGTCGAGGACGCCGAGCTCAACGAAGAGCTGGCCGAGCGCATGAAGCGCTTCGGCGCCAAGACGCCGGAAGAGCTGGAGGCCCTCGTGAAGTCGCAGGGGCTCTCCTACGACACGGTGAAGAAGCGCATTCGCGACTCGCTGCTCGTCCAGAAGGTGATGCGCCGCAAGGTCTCACTCCGGATCTCGGTGACCGAGCCGGAGATCGATCGCTACATCGCCGACAACCGCGAGAAGCTCGAGGCCGGCCTCGGCTACCACGCGCGCCACATCCTCATCGTGCCCGCCGGCACCACGGATGCCGACCTGGAAGCGGCCCGCATTCGCGCCGACGTCATCCGCGCCCAGATCCTGGAGGGCGCGGACTTCGCCGAGCTGGCCCGCCACAACTCCGGAGACGCCAGCGCCAAGGACGGGGGCGATCTCGGTACCCTGAAACGGGGCGAGCTCGCTCAGGAGATCGAGGTCCGCATTCTCGCCTTGAAACCGGGCGAAGTCTCGCGGCCGTTCCCGTCGTCCCTGGGCTGGCACGTCTTCCGGCTGGAGTCGAAGGACATGCTCGAGGGTGAGGGCCTCCAGCGGGTTCGGCAGCAGGTCAAAGACATCCTCTATCGTGAGAAGTACGAGGCGAGGATGGAGGCCTGGATCAAGGAGATGAAGGAACGAGCCATCATCGAGGTGCGGATGTGAAAAACGTTGACATCCTTGGACCCGGGTGAGAGCATGATTGTGCTGTTAGCAGTCCAACCCCGCAACGCCCTGCTTGATACACGCGAGTCACTGTGCGAACCACTAACTGACGCGGCAGCGAACGCCGCCCCCGGAGCCGTCTCATGAGCGCCCGCCGAGACCGAGGCCAAGGCAGCAACCCGACCGCCGAGAGTGCCGCTCAATCTGCCGCCGGAGGGATGAACCTCTCCGAGCTGAAAGAAAAGAGCATCCCCGACCTCAACGGCATTGCCCGCGAGATGAACATCCAGAACGTCGGCGGCCTGCGCAAGCAGGAGCTGATCTTCAAGATCCTCCAGTCTCAAGCGGAGAAGGATGGGCTCATCTACGCCGAGGGCGTGCTCGAGGTCCTTCCCGACGGCTTCGGCTTCCTGCGTGCCCCCGACTACAACTATCTGCCTGGCCCCGACGACATCTACGTCTCGCCTTCGCAGATCCGGCGCTTCGACCTGCGAACCGGCGACACCATCTCCGGCCAGGTCCGGCCGCCCAAGGACTCCGAGCGGTATTTCGCGCTGCTCAAAGTGGAGTCGATCAACTTCGAGGGGCCGGAGGCGGCGCGGGACAAGATCCTCTTCGACAACCTCACGCCGCTCTATCCGATGGAGCGGCTGCGCCTGGAGCACACGACTGAGAACCTGACCACGCGGGTCATGGATCTTCTCTGCCCGATCGGCAAGGGCCAGCGCGGCATGATCGTGGCGGCGCCGCGCACCGGCAAGACGATGATGCTGCAGTCCATCGCGCACGCCATCGCGGCGAACCACCCCGAGGTCTATCTCATCGTGCTGCTCATCGACGAGCGGCCAGAAGAAGTCACCGACATGCAGCGGACCGTCAAGGGCGAGGTCATCTCCTCGACCTTCGACGAGCCGCCCCAGCGCCACATCCAGGTGGCCGACATGGCCATCGAGAAGGCCAAGCGCCTCGTCGAGCACAAGCGCGACGTGGTGATCCTGCTCGACTCGCTCACGCGGTTCGCGCGGGCCCACAACGCCATCATCCCGTCGTCGGGCAAGGTGCTCTCGGGCGGCCTCGACGCCAACGCGCTCCAGCGCCCCCGGCGCTTCTTCGCCACCGCCCGCAACATCGAGGAGGGCGGCTCGCTCACGATCATGGCGACCGCCATCGTGGACACGGGCAGCCGGATGGACGACGTGATCTTCGAGGAGTTCAAGGGCACCGGCAACATGGAGGTCCACCTCGACCGGCGGTTGATGGACAAGCGCATCTTCCCCACGATCAACATCGAGCAGTCGGGCACCCGCAAGGAAGAGTTGCTCCTCGAGAAGGACGAGCTCCAGAAGGTATGGCTGCTCCGCAAGGCGCTGTCCCAGCTGAATCCCGTCGAAGCGATGGAGCTCCTGCTCGACAAGCTCAAGCTGACGAAGACGAACAAAGAGTTCCTGGCCTCGATGCACTCGATGGGTTAGTCCTCCGGCATCCGCCGGTGGCGTGAAACTCCCTGAAATCCCGGGGAGTTTTTGCGTTTTTGTGCCTGCCCTGGTATTCTCAGGCTTCGCGAGGGAGGTGGGCCGTGAAGGCTGGCATTCATCCGGATTACATCGACACGAAGATCACGTGCGCGTGCGGCGAGGTCATCCAGACTCGCTCGACGAAGCCCGACATCCGGGTGGAAGTCTGCTCCAAGTGCCACCCGTTCTACACGGGCAAGCAGAAGTTCATGGACACCGCCGGCCGCGTCGAGCGGTTCCAGCGAAAGTACAAGCGCCAGACGACCACGGCCAGCTGAACGGCCGGCCGGGCCGGACCGTCGCCGGGTGATCCACGATGCTGTTTGACAAGTTGCGGCAGATCGAGGAGCGCTCGGAAGAGCTGGAGCGCGCACTCGCCGACCCCAAGATCTACGGTCAGCCGGCGGAGTTCGCCCGGCTTCGCAAAGAGCACGCCGACAGCAGCGAGATCGTCGAGCGCTTCCGTGAGTACCGCGAAGTCTTGCGCCGTCTCGGCGAGGCGCGCCACCTCCTGACCGACGGCGGCGACCGCGAGCTGGCCGAGCTGGCCCAGCTCGAGATCGATGAGCTCTCGGCCCGCCAGACGGCACTCGAGAGCGATCTCAAGCGCCTGCTCCTGCCGCGCGATCCCAACGACGACAAGAACGTCTTCGTCGAGATCCGCGCGGGCGCCGGAGGTGACGAGGCGGGCCTCTTCGCCGGCGACCTGCTGCGGATGTACACGAAGTACGCCGAGCGTCAGCGCTGGAAGGTCGAGATCATGGACGCCAGCACGACGGGCGTCGGCGGCTACAAGGAAGTCATCCTCTTCGTCCAGGGCAAGGGCGCCTGGAGCCGACTGAAATTCGAGCGTGGGGTCCATCGCGTCCAGCGCGTTCCCGCCACGGAATCAGCGGGTCGGATCCACACCTCGACGGTCACGGTGGCGGTGCTCCCCGAGGCCGCGGACGTGGACGTCAAGGTGGAGGAGAAGGACATCCGCGTGGACGTCTATCGCTCCTCCGGCCCGGGTGGCCAGGGCGTGAACACGACCGATTCGGCGGTCCGCATCACGCACATTCCCACCGGCCTGGTGGTGACCTGCCAGGACGAGCGCTCTCAGCTCAAGAACCGTGCGAAGGCGCTGCGGGTCCTGAAGGCCCGCCTCCTCGAGCGCGCCCAGGAGGAGCAACAGGCCGCAATCGCCGCCGACAGGCGCAGCCAGGTGGGCACCGGCGAGCGCAGCGAACGCATCCGCACATACAACTTCGCCCAGAACCGCGTGACCGATCATCGCGTCGGCGTCACCCTGCATCGATTGCCCGAGGTGCTCGAAGGGGACATCGACGAGGTGATCGAGGCGCTGGCCGCCGCAGAGCAGGCCGAGCGTCTGGAGCGGGTCGCCCAGTGAGCGCCGTGACGATAGCGTCCACGCGTGCCGCCATCGAGGCGGCCACGACCCGGCTCAGGGACGCCGGCGTGGACACCGCTCGCGTGGACGCCGAGTGGCTGATGGCCGGGCTCCTCGGAGTCGGTCGGGCTGCGCTCGCGGCAAATCTCGATGAGGAGCTGACCCCGGCGCTTGCCGCTCGCTACGACGCCGCGGTGACGCGCCGCGAGCGACGCGAGCCGCTCCAGCACATCCTCGGCTGGGAGGAGTTCTGCGGGCTTCGATTCACGGTGACGCCGGACGTCCTTGTCCCTCGTCCCGAGACTGAGATGCTGGTCGAGTGGACGCTGTCTCTGCTGCCACGCGCCAGCGCTCGCAGGCGACTCGCCATCGACGTGGGGACCGGCTCGGGATGTATCGCGTGCGCGCTGGCCGTGGCCCGAACAGACGTCGACGTGGTTGCCATCGACGCCTCGCCCGCCGCCGTTGAGATTGCGCGTCGAAACGTGGCGGGCCTCGGGCTGAGCGGTCGCGTCACCGTGAGGGAAGGCGACCTGCTGTCCGGTCTCGGGGCCTGCCGCGCCGATCTCGTCGTCGCGAACTTGCCCTACCTGCCTGCGCCGGTGTTGGCCGGCCTGGCCCCTGAAGTCGTCGACCACGAGCCACGGGTCGCCCTCGATGGCGGACCCGACGGTCTGAGCGTGATCCGCTCGCTGGTCGCCCAAGCCCCGCGCTGGCTCGCGCCGGGCGGTGCGCTCGTCCTCGAGACCGCCGGTGGCGATCAGATTCCCGAGACGGCTGGCCTCATGCGCGCGGCAGGACTCTCGAATATTTCGACGCGGTGCGATTTGGTCGGGATCGAGCGATTCATTGCGGCATTTTTGCCGTCGATTGACGACGGCAGGGGGTGAGCTATGCCGGCACGACTCGAGATCGAGGGCGGCATTCCGCTGAGGGGCACCGTCAAGGTCAGCGCGGCGAAGAACGCGGCGCTGCCGGCGCTGGCGGCCGCGCTGCTGACGGCCGAGCCGCTCGTCTTTCCCAACCTCCCCGATTTGCAGGACGTCCGCACGATGATTCGCCTGCTGCAAACGTTGGGCGCAACCATCGACCGCAACGACGCTCGCGCCAGCGTCCGCGTCGCGCGAGTGCTGAAGGACGAGGCGGCGTACGAGCTCGTGTCGACCATGCGCGCCTCGGTCCTCGTGCTCGGCCCGCTCGTCGCCCGTCACGGCTCGGCGCGCGTCGCGCTGCCCGGCGGATGCGCGATCGGCGTGCGCCCCATCGATCAGCACCTGAAGGGCCTGGCCAAGCTCGGTGCGGAGATCGCGATCGAGAACGGCTACGTCGTCGCCCGAGCCAGCCGGCTTCGCGGCGCGTCGATCACCCTCGACATGGTGACCGTGACGGGCACCGAGAACCTCATGATGGCGGCAACGCTCGCTCAGGGCACGACGGTCATCGAGAATGCCGCCCGCGAGCCCGAGGTGTCGGATCTCGCCGCGTGCCTCAACGCGATGGGAGGACGCATCGACGGCGCCGGTACCTCGCGGATCGAGATCGAGGGCGTGCCGACGCTGGCCGGCGCCACGCACCGGATCGTTCCCGACCGGATCGAGGCCGGCACCCTGATCGTCGCCGGCGCCATCACCCGCGGTGACGTGACGGTGAGCGATCTCGTGCCCGACCACCTCGGAGCCGTGCTCGCCAAGCTCGAGGAGTGCGGCGTGGGCATCGAGGTCGGCTCGACGTGGGTGCGCGTGCGCGGGCCCGAGCGGCCTCGCCCGAGCGACGTCGTCACGAGCCCGTTCCCCGGGTTCGCGACCGACATGCAGGCCCAGCTCATGACGTTGCTCGGGCTCGCCGACGGACAGTCGCGCGTGACCGAGACGATCTTCGAAAACCGGTTCATGCACGCGGCCGAGCTCGTG
>Ga0209468_1001549_pt1 | contig 10135 bp, 9 predicted proteins | sample GraSoiAngelo_102_FD_185871 | JGI IMG/M metagenome (GOLD analysis project Ga0209468, IMG submission 185871) | Grasslands soil microbial communities from the Angelo Coastal Reserve, California, USA - 14_0903_02_40cm (SPAdes) (version 2) | ecosystem: Environmental > Terrestrial > Soil > Grasslands ...
CCGATCGACTTCGCGCTCACGACGGTCCAGTAGGCATACGTTTTGCACCTTCGTTGCCGACTCGATGAGGGAGGTCCCATGCGGCGTCTTCAGCTGTCGCGAGCCGTCTGGGTAGTGACGCCGCTCTGCTTCGGTCCGGCGGTTGTGCACGCGCAGGCCGATAGCGGCGCGCCGGCGTCCGCCGAGCTGATCACGCAGGCCCGTGCCCAATTGCGCGCGAGACAACTCGACAGCGCCGCGGTGCTGCTCCGGCGCGTGACCGACGCCCCCGCCCGCTCGCCAGCCGCGCGCGTCCAAGCCTGGGTGCTGCTCGGCATCGTGAACTTCTATTCGGCGAGCGACTCGGCTGCCTCGGAGGCGTTCCGCGAGGCCTTCTCCCTCGACCCCGGCTTGGATGTGGCCGGCCTGGACGGATTCGACCCGGAGATCGCCCGCCTGGCCGGCGAGGCGCGAGCCGCGGTGAGTGTCGGCGATTCGACGGCGGTGCGGACGGTGGCGGTCCGCCCGGCAGTCGCGCCGCTGTATGACTGCCTCACGAAGTGCGCCGACAGCGTCGTCCCGCCCCAGTTCGTCCTCTTCCCCTACCAGATGGTTCTGGACGGCGTCGTGCTCCCGGCCCGGCGGGCCCACGTATTCGTCGCGCTGCAGGCGGTCGTGGATCAAGACGGCCTGGTTGAGCCGGAAACCGTGCGCCTCCAGTCCAGCACCGCCGTCGGCGTAGTGGAGCAAATCGAGCGAGCGCTGCCGCAAGCTCGCTTCCGACCCGGCTTCGCCAAGGGCGTGCCGGTGCGCACGCGGGTGCAGCTGCGCTTCGACTTTGAAGCGGAGGGCACTGGGCTGATTCGGTACACCTATCGGGTGCTCGCGCGGTGAGCCAGGAGCCCGGACGGTCAGGAGCCCGGGCGGGTGCGGAAGCGGGACCACACCTGCTCAAGACGCGCTGCGAGGCGCTCCGGACCGACGCCAACGTCTCACGCGGCTGTCATCGTTTTGTAATGCGCGCTCCACTAGCGGGCCAAGACGAAAGTGCAGTATTACATACGTACCGGGCACCGGAGGATAGTCGTGTTCGACGTCTTGATTGAGTCCAAGCGCAAGAAGACGGGAAAAAAGGCCTTCAGCGTCGGCTTCGTTTCGCTGACGGTCCATACGGCCGTGATCGCGGGCGCGGTGTACGCGACACTCAACGCCGGCCAGACCGACCACTCGGTCAAGGTGGACACCGCGATGGTGTTCCTCGACCAGCAGCAGCAGCAAAAGCCGCCGGAGCAGCAGCCGGTGCAGCTCGATGTGCCGCTCAAGGGGTTTCAGACGGTCGTCGCCCCCGACGTCATCCCGACCAACATCCCGCCGGTGAACCTGCAGGAGAAATTCGATCCCAAGGACTACTCCGGTACGGGCGTGGAAGGCGGCATCGGGACCGGGATCGTGCCGACGGGCAATGAAGTGTTCATGGAAGCGATCGTCGAGGAGAAGCCGTCCGTCCTCTCCGGTCCGCAACCGCAGTACCCCGAGCTGCTGCGACAGGCGGGGATACAGGGGCGGGTCATGGTCCAGGCGATCATCGACACGACCGGCCGGGCCGAGCCGCCGTCGCTCAAGGTCATTGCGAGCCCCAACCCCGGCTTCGATCAGCCGGCCAAGACGTACGTGCTCAAAGCGCTGTTCCGTCCGGCCCGGGTGCACGGGCGGGCGGTGCGCGTGCTGATCAATATCCCGATCGACTTCAAGATCACTGGCCGTTAGGCCCGCACCCGCTCAAGGCCCGAAGGAGCCTCTAGGACATGAGCCTCTCGCTCTACGATCTGTTTGTGTCGATGGGCCCGTTCGCGAAGTTCATCGTCGTCGTGTTGTTCCTGATGTCGTTGATCTCGTGGACCAGCTCGTTCCAGAAACTGTGGCAGCTGTGGCGTTCCCAGAAGGAGACACAGAAGTTCGCGCCCGAGTTCTCGCGCTTCCTCCAGGAGGAGCAGCTCGACGGCGCGATCAAGCTGGCCGAGAAGCAGAAGCGTAGTCACGTGGCCCGGGTGGTGGGCGAGGCGCTCTCGGAAGTGAAGCCGCTGCTGCGCGACCGCGCCACGATCACCGCGGCCGACATCAACTCGGTGGAGCGCGCCGTGGAGCGCGAGATGCTGATCGTCGCGGCCGAGCTGAAGCGCGGTCTGGGCATTCTCGCGACGACCGGTTCGACTGCCCCGTTCGTGGGACTGCTCGGCACCGTGATGGGGATCGTGAACGCCTTCACGGGCATGGCGGCGTCGGGCGGCGGCGGCTCACTCGCCTCGGTGTCGTCCGGTATCGCGGAAGCGCTCATCACGACGGCGTTCGGCCTCATCGTTGCCATTCCCGCCGTGTGGCTGTACAACTACTTCAGCACCAAGATCGACTTCCTGTCGGTGGAGATGACATACACGTCCAAGGAGCTGATCGACTACCTGATCAAGAGCGTCGGCTCGGAGTTCGGCCGCTCGATCTTCACCAAGGAATTCCAGACGCAGAAGGCGTCCCAGTCCAGTGGCCCTATCAGTCACTAGCGCCAGCGCCAAGTCGGCGGTCAAGGCCGACATCAACGTCACGCCGCTGATCGACGTGATGCTGGTGCTCCTGATCATCTTCATGATCGTGACCCCCATCATCGCCGCGGGCTTCCAGGCCACGATCCCGCGTTCGGAGAACCCGGAGCTCCGGCCCGAAGGCCCCGACGAGGTGCGGCTCGGCATCGACCGCGATGGCAAGTTCTTCCTCGACCTGGGCGAGGGGCCGAGGCAGATAAAGGACGAAGACCTACCGGCCCGGTTGGAGAACATCTACGCCAACCGCACCAAGGACAAAATCCTGTTTTTCAAAGCCGATCAAAACATCGAATTCGGCCGCGTGCAGCAGGCGATCGAGATCGCACGCCAGGCTGGCGCGCGCGTGGTGGCCGCGATCACCGAGCAGAAGCAGTCGCTCACCAAGAAGAAGGAAGGGGGCTGACCCATGGCGATGGGGTCCACGGGCGGTGGCGACGGACTGAGCTCGGACATCAACGTCACGCCGCTGATCGATGTGCTGCTGGTGCTGCTGATCATCTTCATGATCACGCAGCCGATGTCGCGCAAGGCGTTCGACGTCCAGGTGCCGCCCAAGCAGCAGCAGAAGGCGAAGGAGAAGCCGTCCAGCCAGATCGTACTCGAGCTCAAAGCAGACGGGTCGTACGCGATCAACGGGCAGCCCTACGCGCTGACCCAGCTCGACCAGGCGTTCCACCAGGTGTTCGACCCGCGCCCCGCGAAGCTGCTGTTCGTCAAGGCGGCACCCAATCGGAAGTACGGTGAGGTGATGCAGGCGATGGATATTGCGCACGGCGCGGGCGTGCAGGTGATCGGCTTTACGCCGACGGAGCAGGGCAAGCAGTAGCCGGGATGGCGCCCGGGGTATGCGGTAGGGGCGCAGCATGCTGCGCCCCTACGCGTTTGTGTGCGCCCCTCCTCGCCTGTCGGGGTATCTATCCTTCGTGACTGCACCCCCGACCCCGACCGAGCGCCCGGCGCTCCCCGGACTGCGTCTCCCCCTCGGTCGGAGGCGGCTGGGGACGGGGGCCGTCGTCTCCGTAGTGGCGCACGGCCTCATCATCGTCCTTCTCATCGTGCGCGGCCGCGAGCTGCTGCAGCGCCTCCCGGGCGCGCTGGGGCGCGGAGGGGGAGGGGAGGAGAGGGCGGGACGGCCTCAGATCAACTTCTTCACCCTGCCCGCTGCCGGGCCGACGGCCGTGGACGTACCCGCCGTGCCGGCGGTTGCCGTCTCCGATCTTCGGGCCCTCCCGCCCTTGAAACTCGATCTGCCGCCGCTCGAGCTGCCGCGCGCGCCGCCGCTCGCCGGGCCGGCGGCCGGAGCCGCCACGTCGGGGGCGGGGCCGGGCGCCGGCGGGAGTCAGGGGGGCGGGGCGGGGGGCGGGACCGGGGCCGCCCCCGGGCCTGGAACGGGAGGCGAAGGCGGTTACATTTTCGTCGCCTCGCCGCGGACGGCGATTCTGCCGCCGCTGGCCAGGGTGCCCGGCTCCGTTGCGGGTCGCACCTACGTCGTGAAGTTTTGGGTTGCGGCCGACGGGCGCGTCACTCGGGTCGAGATCGATCCCCCGATGGCGGACGCGGCCTACAGCCGGGAGTTCCAGCAGCGCATGATGGCGTACCAGTTCTACCCGGCCCGCACGCGGGACGGGCGGAACGTGGCGAGCATCGTACCGGTCCCCCTGCGTATCGGTCACTAGCCCGCTCCATGGGCGGGCTCCAAGGAGCCACAACTCACTATGCTGATTGCTCTCGTCCTGGGGCTTTCCATCCTCGCCCTGGCCGTTGCCTGGGGTCTACGCGGCTACGTGCTGCGCCAAGACAATGGCACCCCCGACATGCGGAAGATCTCCGATGCGATCCAGGAGGGCGCCGAAGCGTTCCTGCGGCGCCAATACCGGACGATCGGCCTTCTGAGCATCGCGCTCGGCGTGCTCATCTACCTGTTGTACGCGTTCTTCCGCAAACCCCACCCCGACGAGCCCGCGGCGGTGACGCTCGCGCTCACGACGACGCTGTCCTTCCTGTTCGGCGCGTTCTGTTCCGGCGTGGCCGGTTTGGTGGGCATGTACGTCGCCGTGCGCTCGAACATCCGGACCGCCAGCGCGGCGCGCTCGAGCCTGAACAAGGCCCTGCAGATCGCGTTGCGGGGCGGCGCCGTGAGCGGGCTGTTCGTGGTGGCGATGAGCCTGTTCGGCGTGGGCCTGCTGTACAGCGTGCTCGACGCCCTGCACTTCGAGCCGACCAAGATCCCGCTCATGATCGTGGGCTACGGCTTCGGGGCGTCGTTCGTGGCGCTGTTCGCCCAGCTGGGCGGCGGCATCTACACCAAGGCCGCCGACGTCGGCGCCGATCTGGTGGGGAAGGTGGAGGCGGGGATCCCCGAAGACGACCCCCGCAACCCCGCGGTGATCGCGGACCTGGTGGGCGACAACGTGGGCGACTGCGCGGGGCGGGGTGCCGACCTGTTCGAGTCCACGGCGGCGGAGAACATCGGCGCGATGATCCTCGGCTCGGGGCTCGCGCTGGCGAACCCCGGCGTGTTTAGCCCGGAGCAGGTGGTGGGTCTCATGCTGTTTCCGCTGGTGGCGCGCGCGTTTGGACTCGTCGCGTCGATCATCGGTGTCCTGGTGGTGAAAGCCCGCGAAGACGAGGACCCGATGCACGCGCTCAATCGCGGCTATATGTGGACCGCCGTGCTCGCCGCCTTGGGGTTCGCGGGGGGGACGTACTGGCTGCTCAATCCGGCGGGACACCCCGCCGCGTGGTGGCACTTCGCCCTGTGCGGCGTGATCGGGATCGCCACCTCCATCGCCTTCGTCTATATCACCCAGTATTACACCGAATACCGCTACCGCCCCGTGAAGTCCATCGCCGCCGCCTCCGTGACGGGCCCGGCGACCAACATCATCGCGGGGTTCGCCGTGGCGCTCGAGTGCACGGCGCTGCCGACGTTCACGATCTCGGCCGCGATCATCGCCTCCTACAAGCTCGGTGCCTCGAGCGGGCTGGCCCATTCGGGGCTGTTCGGCACCGCGGTGGCCACGATGGGGATGCTCGGCACCGCCGCCTACATCTTGGCGATGGACACCTTCGGGCCCATCACGGACAACGCGGGCGGCATCATCGAGATGTCGCATCAACCCGAGAACATCCGGAGGCGCACCGATCGGCTCGATGCCGTCGGCAACACGACCAAAGCGCTCACCAAGGGCTACGCCATCGGCTCCGCGGCGCTCGCGGCGTTCCTGCTGTTCTCGGCGTACCTGGACGAGGTCGCCGCCCTCGGCTCTCCGCTCAAAGCCGTCGACATCTCGAAGCCTGAGGTGTTCGTGGGTGGTTTGCTCGGCGCGATGCTGGTGTTCTGGTTCTCGGCGCTCGCCATCAGCGCCGTGACCAAAGCGGCCGTGAGCGTGATCAAGGAAGTGCGCCGCCAATTCCAGGCCGACCCCGGGATCCTGAAGGGCACGTCCCGTCCCGACTATGGCCGGGCCGTGGACATCGTCACCGTGGGCGCCCTGAAGGCGATGGTCGCGCCCGGGCTGCTCGCCGTCGGCATGCCGATCGCCGTCGGCCTCGTCTTCAAGGTGCTGTTCCACGTCGGGGCCGAGACCGTGGCCGCGTTCCTGATGGTCGGGACGATCGGCGGCATTCTGATGGCGACCCTGCTCAACAACGGCGGCGGCGCCTGGGACAACGCCAAGAAGTTCATCGAGACCGGCGAGTACGGCGGCAAAGGCAGCCCGCCCCACAAGGCGGCCGTGGTAGGCGACACGGTCGGCGATCCCTTCAAAGACACCGCGGGGCCGTCGCTGCACGTGCTCATCAAACTGCTGAGTACGGTGACGCTCGTGCTGGCGCCCTTGTTTGTCTAGGCAGCTCTTCGCCCGCAAGCCGATTGCGGAGCTGTTGGTCGAAGGCGAGAGCCCGTACGCGCTGAAGCGCGCGTTGGGCGCCGGCGATCTCGTCATGCTGGGGATCGGCGCGGTGATCGGCGCCGGGATCTTCGGGGCGATCGGGACGGCGGCGGCGGGGCAGTACGACGCCGCCGGCCATCTGGTGCGCAGCGGCGCCGGGCCGGCGCTCGTGCTGTCCTTCCTGTTCCTGGGCGTGGCGTGCGCGCTGGCCGGGCTGTGCTACGCGGAGTTGGCGGCCATGATCCCCCAGGCGGGCAGCGCCTACGCCTACTCGTACGCGACGCTCGGCGAGATTGTCGCGTGGATCATCGGATGGGACCTGATCCTCGAGTACGCGGTCGGCAACGTGGCCGTCGCCATCTCCTGGGGTGATTACTTCACCTCGCTGCTCCGCAGCTTCGACCTCCATTTGCCCGTCTGGCTGACAACGGGGTACCGCACGGCACTCCTCTCCCCCGATCCGGCACTGCACGGCCTGCTCCAGAGCGCGCCCCACGTGGCCGGGATCCCGCTGCTCGTGAACGTCCCCGCGTTCGTGATCGTCGCGTTGATCACCTGGCTCCTCATGCTGGGGGTGCGCGAGAGCGCCACGGCGAACAACATCATGGTGACGATCAAGCTGCTGGTGCTGGGGCTGTTCGTCGTGGCGGGGCTCACGCACATCAATGCCGCGAACTATCAGCCGTTCGCCCCCAACGGCTTCCGCGGCGTGCATCAGGGGGCGGCCATCGTGTTCTTCGCCTACATCGGATTCGATGCGATCTCGACGGCGGCCGAGGAGACGAAGAACCCGCAGCGCAATCTGCCGATCGGCATCCTGGGTGGCCTCGCCATCTGCACCGTCATCTACATGATCGTGGGCGCCGTGCTCACCGGGATGGTGCCATACACGGAGCTCGGCGTCGCCGATCCGCTGGCCAAGGCGCTGAACAGCGCGGGGTTCACGACGGTGGGCTGGATTGTCGCCCTGGGCGCGATCATCTCGATGTCGGCCGTGCTGCTCGTCTTCCAGTACGGGCAGCCGCGCATCTTCTTCGCGATGGGGCGGGACGGCCTGCTGCCGCCCTGGGCGGCGCGAGTTCACGCCAGGACGCGCGTGCCGCACATCACGACCCTGATCACGGGCGTCTTCGTGGGACTGTGGTCGCTGATCGGGGACGCGGGCGAAACGTACAACCTCACCAACATCGGCACGCTGTTCGCCTTCGTCCTCGTGTGCGCCGGTGTGCTGGTGCTGCGCTACACCGACCGCGAGCGCCCCCGGCCGTTCCGCGTGCCGTTCGTGTGGATCGTGGCGCTCACGGGGGCGGCGCTGTGCCTGTTCGTGATGATCGGGCTGCCGCTCGAGACCTGGGTGCGCTTCGCCGTCTGGCTGATCATCGGTCTCGCACTCTACATCTTCTACGGCTATCGCCACAGCAAGCTGCACGTGGCGCCTCGCGCGGCGCCGTGAAGCTCCACAGCAAGATCGTCCTGGGCCTCGTCCTCGGCGCGGCGAGCGGCATCGCCGCGAACACGCTCGCCCCGGGGGCGGCGTGGGTGCGCTGGGTCGGCGACAACGTCGCGGGGCCCGTCGGGCAGGTGTTCCTCCGGATGCTGCTCATGACGGTGATCCCACTCGTCTTCACCTCCATCACGCTCGGCGTCGCGGGGATCGGCGACATCCGCAAGGTGGGCCGCGTCGGCATCCGCACGCTCGTGTACTTCTTGCTCTCGACCGCGCTGTCGGCCGCCATCGGGCTCGTGCTCGTCAACCTGTTCCGGCCGGGCGCGGGTCTCGCGCCTGACGTGCGCGAGCAGCTGATGGCGACATATCGCTCCCAGGCGCAAGGGTTGCAGGCCGCCGGCTCGACGCGGTTCGGCGTCGAGACGTTCGTCAACATGGTGCCGCGCAACCCGATCCAGGCGGCGGCCGGAATGGATCTCCTGGGCGTGATCTTCTTCTCACTCGTGTTCGGCGCCGCGCTCACCCTGATCGCGGAGGAGAAGGCCCGGCCGTTGCTGCGCGTGCTCGATGCCGTGGGCGAGGCGGTGGTCAAGATCATCGACCTCGCGATGAAGCTCGCTCCCTACGGGGTGTTCGGCCTCATCTTTTTCACGACCTCTCGCTTCGGCTGGGGGCTGCTGCGCCAGCTCGGGCTGTACGTCATCGTCGTCGTCGCCGGACTGCTGATCCATGGAACGGTGAGTCTGTCGCTGCTCGTGCGGCTGTTCGGCGGGCTCGACCCGCGGGTGTTCTGGAGCCGGATCCGCGCGAGCATCGTCACCGCGTTCTCGACCAGCTCGAGCAACGCGACGCTTCCCACGAACATCGCCGTGGCCGAGGAGGAGCTGAAGATTCCGCCCAAGATCGCCGGTTTCGTCCTGCCGCTCGGCTCGACGATGTGCATGAACGGCACGGCGCTCTACGAAGGCGTGACCGTGCTCTTCCTCGCGCAGGTCTTCGGCGTGTCGCTCGATCTCGGGGGCCAGATCGTCGTCCTGATCTTGAGCGTCATCACGGCGGTCGGTGCGGCGGGAGTGCCGGGTGGCTCGCTGCCCCTCTTAATGGTCGTGCTCGCCACGGTCGGTGTGCCGGCCGAAGGGATCGCGATCATCCTGGGTGTCGACCGCATCCTCGATATGTGCCGCACTACGGTGAACGTCTGCGGCGACCTCACGGCGGCGGTGTACGTGGCGCGCACCGAAAGCGACTGGGACCCGCGCGTCGTCGGCGGTGACGTGCGGTTGGCGCCGGCTGCCTGATCCTATTCCATCTGTGCCGCGAGCTTGAGGGCTCCTACTGGCGTATCCACCCTCGTCGTGACCAAGCGGGCCCGGTTCGACTCCGCGGCCAGTCTGGTGCGGAACGCCTCGGCGAGAGGAGCGTGCGCGACCAGCAGGCCGCCCGCCGTCGCCACCGACACGGGTCCCGTCCCGGGGTAGTGCCGCTCGAGCGTTAGGACGAGGGCGACGAGCTCCCGCGCCGCCTCTTCCACGGCGCGTTGGGCCACCGCTTCCCCATCGCCCGCCGCGTTGATGACGTGCGGGGCCAGCGCCGCGACCTGGGCCGGCGTCGCGGTCGCCGTCCAGCGGACCAGATCGTCGAACGTCTGCAGGCCGAGCGCGCCGAGCAGGCGGGCGAGCAGCGTGGAGCCTTCGCCGCGCCCATCCTGCGCGCGCGCGGCGACGTCCAGCGCTCGTCGCCCCAGCCAGTACCCGCCGCCCTCGTCTCCCAGCTGCCAGCCATAGCCGCCCGCGCGGTGGAGCTGCCCCGCGGGATCGCGCGCGTAGGCGATCGACCCGGTGCCCGCGCTGACGATGATCCCCGTCCCGTCCGCGAACGCCGTGGCGAGCGCGACCTCGCCGTCGGCCATGACGCGCACGCGACGGGCCATTCCTGCCTGCACGAGGGCGGCTTCCAGGTCCGCCCGCTCCTGGGGGCGCCCCGCGCCCGCGGCGGCCACCACCGCGCGCTCGACGGGCAGATCGACGCTCCCTTGAAACGCGGCGCGGCGCCCGGTCTCGCTGAGCACCGCGGCCGAGGCGGGGGCTCCCCCCGGTTTCATCGCGGCGGGCGGTCCGTCGGCGCGGCCGAGGATCGTCAAGTCGGCCGTGCCGATCACGACCGTGGAGTGGGAGCCCCCGGCGTCGGCGCCGAGGAAGATGGACGATGTCATCCAACCACCG